>Ga0247831_1005379_pt1 | contig 16129 bp, 15 predicted proteins | sample LaCruzMarch2015__9_FD_192406 | JGI IMG/M metagenome (GOLD analysis project Ga0247831, IMG submission 192406) | Freshwater microbial communities from meromictic Lake La Cruz, Castile-La Mancha, Spain - LaCruzMarch2015_1m | ecosystem: Environmental > Aquatic > Freshwater > Lake | place: Spain... | reverse complement strand
CCGCCACCCGCAGCATCGTCGGTAAACACGATCTCATCGAGATCGTCCGCACCGACAAGGACCGCACGCCCTTGAAAGACGAAACCCTTGAGGAAATGACCGACGGACAATCCGGAAACATCGGCGTCCTCCCGAAAATCCGCAAAGGACGCAACGTGCTGGAAGATGAGATCATGGCCGATGCCGCGCCCAAGCTGAAGCAACTCGGCATCGAGCTGCTCGATGTGCGATTCAAGCGCATCAACTACAACCCCTCTGTCGTCGAGAAAATCTACGGACGCATGACTTCCGAGCGCCAACAGATCGCCTCGAAATTCCGCTCCGAAGGCGAAGGCGAGGCCGCCCGCATCCTCGGCGACAAGGAGCGCGACCTCAACGGCATTTCCTCCGAAGCCTACAAGAAAGTCCAGACCATCCGCGGCCAGGCCGATGCCGAAGCTTCGAAAATCTACGCCCGCGCCTACGGCCAGAACCCCAAGGCCGCCGAACTTTACGAATTCATCAAGACCATGGAGATGTACCGTGAAACCATCGGCCCGAAATCCACACTCATACTCTCCACCGACTCCGACCTCTACAAATTCCTCAAGTCCTCGGACGCGGGAGACGCACCTGATGAGTCCCGCTGAACTGTTGCCCTGAGAGGTTCGGCGCGCTGAATGATAGATCCAGCCGCCAGCTCACGGACTCTCCATGACAGCCCAGAATCCAGATCGCATATCCAGGCAACGCCGTCCGGTGAAGGTGGCGCTGCTTCGAAAGAGTCGCGGCATCCTGTCATGGAGCGATGATCTCCAGGATGGCTTCAGCCAAATCGGCGTGGAAACGCTGGTATCGTCCTTCCGCCCCTCATCATTAGCCGAACGGGTGAATGATTGGCAGGGAAATGGCAAGCTCTTCGACAATCCGGCAACGCTTCGCCGCATCGTCTCCGAACTCGGGCATTTCGCCCCGGATCTCGTGATTGCACTCAACTACCCGGGACTGCCTGATCGATTCCACGCAGCCTTGCGCGCCGCCCTGCCCGGCAACACGCCCATTGTAGGATGGCTCTGCGACCGAATCGACTCCTTCCCGCAGGCCTACGAGCCCTGCTTTGACGGTGTCTATTACTTCGATTCCTCCTGCCTTCCGGCATTGGCCGCGGCCTACGGATCGACCGGCACTTTGTTTTCCTTTTTGCCACTGGCAGCATCACCGTCCCGCTACCCCGATCTCGGTATCCCCGCAGGATCCCGCATTCCGAGATTGTTGTTTGCCGGAAACTGTACGCCAGACCGCCAATCCATCTTCCGGAAATGCCGCGCCCTCGGCATGCCGCTCGACCTCTACGGCCCGCATGCCGGGAACTTCCCGATGATCTGGCGAAATCGCAAATTCCGCTCATCCACCCTTGCCCGGTTATACCAGCAATACGCGTGCAACCTGAACCCGCTGCAGTCCGGGAACACCACCTGCGGGCTCAACATGCGTGCATTCGAAATACCCTGCACGGGAGGGCTCGCCACATATCCGTTTGTCGAGGATCTCCCGCGTTGCTTTTCACCCGGCACGGAAATCATCGCCTATCACTCCCTCGAGGAGTTGGCAGACCACTTTACCCGGGCCATAAGCAACCCGGATTTCGCAGATTCCATAGCCCGTGCCGGCCACGCCCGCGTTATGGGAGAGCATACCTTCCGCCACCGCGCCGAACGCTTCATCGCCGACTGGCAGGAAAATCACCGCCATTCATGATCCCCGAAAATCATCCATCACCGCAACCGGTTTTGGCAGCAGGCACGCTGCTCATCAACCTCGACCAGCGCCCCGAACGCCTGAAGCGCTTCGAGGGCTTGCAACACGTGCGATCTCATTTCCCTGGCTGGAAACGCCTCCCTGGCGTCTCCGGCATCGGCCTTTCCGGATATGGAAGCGCTCCATGGTTCCGCGGCCGCAAGCGCGACACCGCCTGGGCCGGTCGCGCGGGATGCGTCCTTTCACACCGCAAAGCCATCGAAACCGCCCTGAACGCCGGGTGGAGCCGTGTCTGCATCCTGGAAGACGATATCAATTTCCCGAACAATTCCCCCGCCGCCCTGGAAGCTGCCGCGTCTTGGCTTGACGGACATGAGGATCTTTGGGAAATCGCCTATCTCGGCTTCACCGAGCCCGTCGGTCCCTGCATGAAACTAACCGAGCTCGGCAACCGGCTCTCCGTTTACCGCATCGGCGGGTGCGCCACCACGCACGCCTATATTCTCAAGCGCAAGGCCATGGAGTGGATCATCACACAGCTGCCGGGTGAAAATGAGATCTGGCCTTGGATCGCGGAGCATCGTGCCATTGACCGCTGGTATTCACGCCATCTCGCCCGCCGGTTTCCTGTCGTCGCGTTCAGCCCCAGCATCATCGGGCAGGTTTCCGACTTTTCGGACATAGGCCAGCGCGAGGCGGATGACGAGCGCGAGGAATCGTTCTACATGGCGATTCCGGATCGGCTGGTCGCAAAGTCCCCAATCGCCTTCTCCGCGAGGTTCGCCCTCCGCAAAGCACAGGTCGGACTGATGAACGCCTACGACAAACTACGTTCCTTGCACAAGCGGCACAAAGGATTCTAGGATCGCCGGACCCCAAACGATGCCTCCCGAGCCAGTCACATCCAGCCATCGCCCCATCAGGATAAAGTTCCTGTCCAAGGCCCAGTCGGCGGATCGCGAATACGAACGTTGGCTGCGCCGCCTGCCCGGCGGATACAGGCGCTGGGGAAACTGTGAGTTCATTTTCGAGCAGGATTGCAACCAATACGACTGGCTCGTGGTCTATGACGACCTGCCACGCCATCCGGGCCAGAAAAATCCTTTCTGGGAGGAAATCCTCGCCTGTCCGCGGGCGCGCACCCTGCTCATCACCACCGAGCCATCTTCCATCAAGCTCTACGGCTATGGATTTCTCAATCAGTTCGGCTGGGTTCTTTCCAGCCAGGAGCCGCGCTTCATCCGCCATCCCGGCTTGATCCACCGGCAGGCCGGCCTGGTCTGGTTCTATGGCAATACCGACATACGGGGCACATTCGACCACCTGGCCGCGACTGTCGATCCGCCGGAGAAATCCGCCGACATCTCCACGGTTTGTTCCGCCAAACGGATGCGCCACACGCTCCACGCCAACCGCGTCGCTTTCACCCACGCCCTGAAAACCGCCATTCCGGACATGGAAATCTACGGCCAAGGCGTTCGCGAGATCCCCGACAAGGCCGACGCCCTCGATCCGTTCCTCGGCTGGTGCCTTCCCATCTACCACGGCTGCCCGAACGCTGCGGATTACTTCCCCGAGGAGAGTTTTATTCCATTCGACATGCTCGACTTTGATGCTGCCAAGGATCTCATCCTCAAGGCGATCCGCGACGATGAATACTCACGCCGCCTCCCCGCCATCCGCGAGGCCCGGCGTCTGGCGTTGCATGAATACGCCACATTCCCGCAGATCGCCCGGATCGTAACCGAACACCACAAGCTCCCCACGGCGGATCCGGCGAGTACGGAAACCATCATCAGCCGACACCTCTGGCGCAAACGCCACCCCGTGGAGGCGATTTCCCAACTCGTCCAGAAATCCGCGCTGCAGCTCCGCCAGCGCTTGACCCAGCCCGTCGTTCAAGACAACCGCCCTACCATATGATCCGTAGCTTGACCAAATACCGCGATCGCATCCGACAGTTGGGATTCAGCTCGTTTGCAAGATATTTCTGGCACCAGAAAACGGGTTTACCCGGCCGTAATCATTTCAAACTTACATCACGCAAATCGCAGCACCCGCTCGTATGTCGGGCCCGGACCACCGACATCGATGTCTTCAAGCACATTTATGTGGTCGGCGAATACGATTGCCTCGAGAGCCTCCAAGACCCCCAACTCATCATCGACTGCGGTGCCAATGCCGGATTTTCCTCCTCCTACTTCCTGAATCGCTTCCCCGATGTGGCTGTCATCGCCATCGAGCCTGATCCTGGAAACTTCGAGATGCTGCTGCGCAACACCGCTCCCTTCGGTGATCGTTGCCAATGCCACCAGGCGGGCATCTGGGACAAATCCTGCGGTCTCATCCTTTGTGATTCCCCCCATGGGGACGGGCGGGAATGGGCAAGGACAGTCCGGGAGGCGGGGGTTGGTGAAATCCCGGACGTGAAAGCGCTCGGCATCCGGGAACTTCTCGACCTTTCAGGAAAACCACGCATTTCGCTGCTGAAAATCGACATCGAAGGCTCCGAGCTTCCGCTGTTCTCCAGCGATTGCTCGTCATGGCTTCCGTATGTGGATCACATCATCATCGAACTCCACGGCCCCGAGTGCACCCGCAAGTATCTCGAAACAGTCGGCGCCGCCGGTTTCACATCCATCGTTGTCGGCGGCCTCACCTGGTCTTCCAATGTAACCTCCGCACAGCCCCCCCCTTCACCCTGATGCCCGCCTCCCGACCTCTTCGCGTCGCCGTCACCACCACGATCAGCCACGGCGGACTGGAGTCGCTCTGCCCGGATCCCGCGCTCAGTTGGCAAGGCTGTGAAATCCTGCTGAACCCGCCGCGCGGCACCGTGTGCGATTACTGGATCACCTGGGCGGGTAGCCGCGAGCGGGACCACATGCGGGTCGCTCCGGAAAACACGCTGTTTGTTGCCGGGGAACCGCCCTCAAAAAAAATCTACCCGAAGGCGTTCTACTCCCAATTTCACCGTGTCGTGAGCACGCACGCGGCTGATCCCCATCCGCGCGTCACCACAAGCATGCCCGGCCTCAATTGGCATGCCGGCCTCGACCGCAACACCAACAGCTACGCCCTCGGCTACCGCGAACTCGCCGCCCTGACGCGTCCGGTGAAATCGAATTCCATTTCCGTGGTCTGCTCCGACCTCACCACCACCGAAGGCCAGCGCAAACGCCTCGCATTCCTCGGCCAGGTCAAAACCGCCCTCGGCCCGGCGGTGATCCATTACGGGCGCGGCTTCACCCCCATCCCGGACAAGCTCGAAGCCATCCTTCCCCACCGCTTCCACCTCGTTCTCGAAAACTCCTCCTCCCCCGATTATTGGACGGAAAAATTATCCGACGCCTATCTCGGCTGGGCGTTCCCGATTTACGTCGGTTGCCCCAACCTGGCCGACCATTTCCCGCAGGACGGTTTCACCCACATCAACCCGGACGAACCCGAAGCGGCGATCGCCAGGATCCGCCAGCTCCTCGCCCAACCCGCCGACGAACGGGAAACCGACGCCGTGGCGCACTGCCGAGACCTGATCCTCCACGATTACAACCCGTTCTCCCGCTTCGCGCATTGGGCGCAGACTTTCCACCAGCCCGGTCTACCGCCCCGCACCTGCCGCACCGCTTCGCACAAGGCTTTCCGGCCGTTCCCGAAAAACTGGCTGCACCGGATAAAGTCGGCATTCCCGTTCTGATGCGGTGAAGAACGGCCTATCCCCTTCTCCGCAGATCCTGATAGGCCACCATGAGCCTTCTCACCAGCATCGAAGACGGCTCTCGTTTCAGCGACTGCCCCTTGAACGTGCCTGTCGAATAATCCGTAGCTTTCCAGTATTTGAAATCTTCGCCGAATGTCTTGGTATAATAGCCGTAGCGGATCGCATGGATCTTCGGTTTCGGCTCGATGTCCGAGCCGATGAGATTCATCAATTCTTCATGACTTCCGACCTGGTAAGAAGCGTCCATGTCTTCGTAAAACGACCTGCCTGCCAGTATCGACGGTTTGCCCCAGAATGTCGCTTCGACTCCCATAGTCGAACCGAACGTAATCACTTGATGCGCAGCCTCAAGGAGTGAGTAACTTGAGATAGCCGAGTCTGGTTCGATCACTACCACGTTCCGCCTTTCCGAGTTTTTAAGATCACCGATCAATCCTGTGTCTCGATTGTCAACTCCAGTCAGGTTGGGATGCACTCTTATATAGAACATGATATCCGGGTGACGATTCATGGCGTCGTCCACGATTTGGCGGATTCCATCCGCCTGGAACTTATAAATTGGATTTTTCCACTCATCTCCCATCCCGACGAATTCATCTTCCGAAGAATTAAATATTACGACATTCTTTTTCGCCGGATCCCACCCCGCTGGCAATTTACCAGCTTCCTGTTTGCCTATAAAACTATACCATTCGGTATTGGCTCCGATCTTGCGATCTCGGTAGAAACTGCTTCCGATATCCGTCGCCACCTCAACACTGGGCGCAGCTGCCCAAGCATGCTCGGTCTCACTGACCCACAGCTTGCGATCATGGGGCATCGCATTCAGGAACAATCCATATTTCCCTACATTTGCCCCCCTCTCATGAGTCACCACTTCCACACCCTCCGCCTCTTGGCATGCTCGTAAGGCTCCACGAGTCGAGGCGAAGCGCCCGTTGAACACATACACCTTGTTGAATTCAGGATGTTTCCGCAAAAACTCACGCACCGCCAAATAGCTGCGCACCGCAGAACGAGCATAATTCCGGAGAATCTCCATGCTGGCCTCTGTCTCACAAAACGGATCACGTGAGCTCCAAATCGCTGATGATAAGGCACCATCCCCGAAGTCGTGACCCTCAAGGGTGAATTTCTCTGCGGTTTCAGCATCGCGGATCGTCTCTTTGATTGCAGCTTCCGCAACGATTGCATCCGCTGGAAGATAGTCCCCTAGGTGATGCTCGCGAATTGTCCGGCTCAACAAGCTCAAACCACCACTTCTACGCAGACGGCACTTGTCGCACTTGCTAGTTTTCCCCTTGGGATTGCCCTCACAAGCAACCAGACAACGGTCACAGCCAAGAAACTCAACGTCGTCCCCACGATCCAGATGGACTTGGGCTATTTCGAGTTCAGTCCCGAAATGGGTGACCCAACTATTGAAATAGCTTATGACAAGAATTTTCATATTCCGACCTGCATTACGATAGATGTTTCCACGCTACCGGCGTACCCCTATCTACCTTTTCTGATAGCGTCTGCCCAACCACTGCCGCTAGATGCTCAGGCGCCAAACCCTGACCCGGCCGGATGATTCGCAAGTCTTCATTGGTAATTCGGTGCCCGGCGGGCAAATCGTTCACGAAAAACAACGACCTGCGGAACGCAAGTCCCGCTGCCTCACCTGGGGTGCGTTCGTAGCGAGCCTTACCCACCGCCTGCTCCGCGATTCGGACGGCAGCCACCATCGCCGAAAATTCGTCAGGTTCTAACGAAAACGCGCTGTCCGGCCCTTGCTCGCTTCGCGATTTGCAAAAATGCTTTTCAATGATCCGGGCACCAAGCGCCACAGCTGCCACGGGAACCGCGATCCCCATCGTGTGGTCGGATAGACCGGCTAGGCAACCAAATGCTTCTGCCATGTGAGGAATCCTCGCTAAATTCGCTTCGCTCGGCGAAGCAGGATAGGAACTCGTGCATTTCAATAAGGCCAAGTCTTTGCAGCCATTCATGCGAAGGATTTCCACCGCCGCTGCGATCTCCTCAAAAGTTGCCATCCCGGTGGACAAGATCACCGGACGACCTGTCTCTGCTACTTTTCGAAGTAGTGGGTGATGAATGAGTTCGAATGAGGCTATCTTGTGATATGGCGGATCGAACTGTTCCAAAAAATCTACTGCGGTTTCGTCAAAAGGCGTGGAAAAACAGTCGATTCCGATTTTGTTGGCTTCCGCAAAAAGCATTGGATGCCACTCCCACGGTGTATGCGCCTTCTTGTAAAGCTCATGGAGAGTTCCGCCATCCCACAAAGTTCCGCCACGAATTTTGAAAAACTCGTTGTCGCAGTCCAAAGTCAGCGTATCCGCAGTGTAAGTTTGGATCTTCACCGCGTCTGCACCGCAGCTCTTTGCAAGACCCACCAATTCCAACGCCGCTTCCAACGAGCCGTTGTGATTTGCTGAAATCTCGGCGATGATATAGCATTTAGACGTGGTATCAAAAAATGGCATATTCTATAAGTCTCGATTATTCAGGTTACGCAATGTCCAAATCTGCCACTCGCCCGCTTCAGATTCAAGTACAAAATCTAATTTGGCAAACAGTGCTTGAGATGCCCGGTTTTCTTTCCGGATGCGGGCAATCCATTCTTTAGGTTTCTCTCGGATAGCATGCATTCGGATCGCGAGCCTTAATGCCTGCGATGCATTCCCGCCTCCGCGAGAATCTGGAACTATAGAAACACCGACTTCCCACGCCCTTTCATCGCAACGGTGAAATCGAACCTGACCGATCGGGCCTCTCCCGAATTTCTCCACCAACATCAGGCAGCTGTTTTCCGACTCGATGTGCCTCTTGAGCCACGCGATATGGTCAACCCAAGCTATTGCTTCGGAATGATATCCAGCAGTTCGCACGGTAGGCTCATTTGCCAGATCAAATAGGAATCGGGCGTCTGTCTCAAAATCCACCGTACGAACCCAGCACCCGACATCCGACATTGCCGCCGCTACACGGAGCGCCCCCCACCCATCCACCAAAGGTGCCTGTTGAGGGACAGGATTCTCTATCCAGAGTGATAGTCTTCTTCCAAGTTCGTCCACAGAGACAGAATCCAAAGATTGGATACCTGAAGCGATCCCCTGATCTAGCATGGCCTCAACAATGGCATGCTGATTTTCTGCCACGGAAGTAACCCAACCTGGCCGCCTGAAGAGAAGCCATTCATAGCAACTGCTGCCTCCAGCCGAGATTATTCGCTCCGCCCATGTGTAAAGCGACGGCATATCATCGCTGGATGAAACAACCTCGACGTGATGCGGCGACCTGGATGCTCCATCGCGCAAGGCAGGGATGTTGGGATTGGCTGGCCCGCCCAGGACTTTGATCTCTAGGTTCATCGGCGCCAGTTTATTCAGTGCATGTAGAACCTTTACTGCAGAAGCCGTTGGGTCACCCCCCCCGAAAGTTAATAAAATTTTCGTTCCCTTCCCGGTTTCCCTGGATTCTGAAATTTTACGGTCCCGGAACTCTCTTCTCAAAAGCGCATACTGCGGCCCGATAAGAAAGTTTTTACCGAAGGATTCGGAATCCGCTCCTCTCCTTTCAATATTCTGATTGAGAACCAAATCCGTATGCCAATTCTCACAGTGCCCATAATCATCCACCGCCAGCACTTTGAAACCATGTTGCTTCAAGCCCTTTTGAAAATTCTCATCAAAACAATATCCATCTAACGCTATCCAAGAGTTCGGATCCGACTCGGCAAACTGGATACAACTCTTCAAATCCTCCGCACTACCCATAACGATCTCTCCGAAATTTTCATAGTCGATCCCTTCTTCCCGGATCCGTTCCACGAGGGCATCCGGACAGCGGCATGACGCGATGGTAACCCGCCCACCTCGTTCCTTCCATGCTTGAGCGAGGGCGATCATGCGCATGACGTGGCCGATTCCCAAGGTGCCGCCTGCGTCGGCGCGAATCAGCAAATGATGCGGATTATACATATTTCAAGTTAGCCTGAAAGAGCTTGAATTTGAGTGCCGCGTGCTCCCAATCCTCAGGCGTATCTATATCCTGAACGTGCGTGTTGGGAAGAATGACGGCGCGTGATGCCGAACTGAGTATCCGTTCTTTTTCCAGCCAGGCATTCTTTGTTCCCCAATAAAATTGACCTGCATCATGGTAAGCTGCTGGAAGGTCCTGCGAACGGGCGGTCTCGTGCTCAGGCCAAAACAGGGAGACCTCGTTTCCGGCTCCTAGTCTGAGGGCGCGGAAAATGGGAAATTCAAAGCGGGTTGCAGCGAACACAAAGTCCGTTTGCGGAGTATCTTTCAGTAGGTCGTATCCTTCTCTCAGGTATTTTAGATCCAACAAAGGAGCGGTGGCGTATATGCAGCAGACATGATCAAATGCGTATCCCTGACCGAGCATCCACTCCACGGCATGCCGAATCACCGGCAAGGTGCCCGCATGGTCATTGGCAAGTTCTTGCGGCCTTCTGAATGGGACATCAGCGCCATGCTTCATGGCGATTTGTGCGATCTCGTCATCGTCCGTAGAAACGATCACTCGATCAAAGACACCCGAATCCAGCGCCGCTTCAATCGACCAAGCAATCATGGGTTTACCAAAGAATTCCCGTATATTTTTCCGTGGGATCCGTTTGCTGCCACCGCGGGCGGGAATGATCGCGACGTTCATGGTTTCAGGGGTGGAGCTCTCTCACCGCATGGACAACCGTTTGTAGATCCTCAGGGGTGAGTCCGGGATAGAGAGGCAAGCTCAGGGCGCGCCCGTAAAACGCTTCGGCTTGCGGACACTTTCCAATGCCATATCCGTAAGTCCTACGGTACCAGGGCTGGAGATGGACAGGAATATAGAGCACCTGAGTGCCGACCCCCTTGCCTCGAAGCTCTGCCATCACCTCGGTGCGTGATTTGCCGAGCTTGGCAAAATCGATTTCCACCGTGAATAGATGCCATGAAATGCGGTGGTCCGCCCAGCCCTTTCCGTTTAAGAGCCAAGTAGCAAGCTGGGGGAGCTTGAGCCACGAAAGGTCACTCAAAGCCTCGTGGTATTGGCAGACGATTTCGAGACGGCGCTCGATGAATGAATCGAGTTTCCGCAGTTGGGATCGGCCCAGCGCGCATTGGAGGTCGGTGATGCGGTGGTTGTAACCCAGTTCCTGCATTTCATAGAGCCAGGAACCTATTTCGGTGAAAGCAGGTGCATCCGACCCGAAGCCCTCAAAGCGGGCGTATTCTCGTTCTATTCCATGTGAACGCAGCAAACGAGCCCGGCGGGCGTATTCATGATTATCCGTTACGAGCATTCCGCCTTCACCCGTGGTCATCGTTTTTACCGGGTGGAAGGAAAAAGTGCTAATATCCGCCCACGGATGGCCGCCAATTTTCCATTTTCGTCCTTCGTGGGAAAAGGTGCCGCCGGTGCCGTGGCAGGCGTCTTCGATAACCACGGCACCATGGATTCGGGCAATCCGCGCGATTTCAGGCATGTTCGCGGGCTGGCCTGCGTAGGCGACTGCTACGACGGCCTTGGTGTCGGGTCTCCATCCGCTTTCCAGCATGACGGGATCAATGTTGTAGCCAATCGCTTCGATATCACAAAAATCCGGAGTAGCACCGACAAAGGCCGCACAGTTCGCCGAGGCGAGAAATGTGTTGGGAGAGGTGACTACCCGGTCACCCGGGCCGATGTCGGTCACACGCATGGCTAGGTGCAAGGCATCTGTGGCATTCGCCACCGCCACCGCATGCTCAGCTCCAACAAATCCGGCGAACTCCCGCTCGAATGCCTCCACCTCTGGGCCGCAGGTGAGAAAATCAGATTTCAGGGCGCTGACAACCGCAGCGATGTCGTAATCATCAATTGTTTGGCGACCGTAGGGAATCATCATTTGAATTCAATTTCGAAGTGCTTTCTTACAGGATAACCATTGGCTTCGCAGGCGTTTCTCAGACATTGCGGTGTGTGGCTTGTAAAGTGGAAAATGCTTGCGGCTCCTACCGCGCTGGCTCCTTGTGCAACAACCGCAACGGCATCCTCCGGGCAGGAAACACCACCTACCGCAATCACCGGCAAACTGACGGCATCACAAATCAAGCGCACCAATTCAACCTTCATCATGCCGTCGTTGCTGACACTATTCAGCAATATCTCACCCGCTCCTAATGCTTCAAGACGCCGCGCCCATTCGATGGGATTCATCGCGGTGGCTATCGCATTTTCGTGGGAATAGACGAAATACGTGCCATCGATGGTAATGACATCGATCGAGGCAACGATGCACTGCGCCCCGAACACCTCGCTGGCACGGGTGATGAAGTCCTCGTCGGCCCGTGCCGAAGCATTAAGCGCAACCTTGTCCGCGCCTTTGGCAAGCATTTCGGCGATGTCCTCGAGGGATTTAAGCCCCCCTCCCACGGTAAGCGGCATGAAACATTCCGAGGCCACGTCCTCCACGGTGAAGCTATCGATTTTTGATCCATTTTTACTTGCATCTATATCAAGAAGAACAAGCTCATCCACATTCCTGCTATTATATATTCGGGCAATTACAATAGGATTGCCAAGGTTGCGCATTTCGGTAAATCGTATCGATTTTACCACCGAATAGCCCTTGAGCAGAACAATGGGAATGATTCTAACTTTCAGCATGCTCAATACTCAATAAAATTTTTCAGCAATTTCAATCCGGCTGCCTGACTTTTTTCTGGGTGGAATTGCGTACCCCAAACCATGTCGTCCTGAACGGCCGCCGCGAATATCTCCCCATAATCACAGTGGGCAACCTCGCAGTCAGGAATACTCGCTGGCATTCGGAAACTATGTACGAAATAAAACGAGCACTCCTGAGGAATTTCTCGAAACATGGCGTTGTTTGAATGCATGACGTCATTCCAACCGATGTGCGGCAGGCTCAAATCGAATTCCGCGGATTTCAGAAGGTTTACTTCGGCTTGTATCAAGCCCAGTCCGGCATCTCCCCCATTCTCATATCCATAAGTCCCTAACAGTTGCATGCCGAGACAGATCCCCATGAGCGGGGTTTCACATTCTTTGACAGCATCGACAATCGCCGCGCCAAACTCATTTTCCCTGAGCTTGGCGCTTGCTGCACCAAAGCTGCCCACTCCGGGAAACACCAGTTTATCGCAGGAATTTAGTTGTCTTGGATCATCAATAAATCGTACATTTGCCCCAAGCACTTCGAGTGAACGGCCAATGCTGTTTACATTGCCGATCCCAATGTCGATGACGCCTATTCTTATTGCTGCCATATCGGGTGTTTGAATGTCAGATTACCTTTCCCGTCCTTGATCAAGCGCCCTCTTTCATCTGTTAGGAAAAGGCGTCGATTCGTAAATCGGTCCAAAGTGGCGGTAAATTCTTCCTCGGTAATGGAAAGATATTCTAGGAAATCCGGAATATACTTCCATGGCACCTTGCCTTCGTCCGTCTTTCTAAGATTTTCTATCGCATCCTCCCGGGTCATTCGTCCGGCGCGAATTTCGATACAGAGTTGGTCGGTAGCCCTGCCATAACCGTATTTAATGAATTTCATGTAGTCATGCAATCCGCCAATCCACTTACAGTCGAGGTTCTCAATGTCATTAAATGCACCCTCAACAGCGCCACCAGGATTGCGATTCCACCCCAATGCGATCGCGGTATCGGCGTTTTTCTTGGAATCCCATTTTTCATAATAGCCAAGAAAAAGGCCAGTCACCCCGACGGCTAGGATTTCAGCATCGCTGGGATAGGCGAATGTCTTGATGTCGTTGAGGTCAATGCCATCATGAACCACATCGGAAACTCGGTAACCGAGCATCTGGAATTGTTCCAGCCAGTTTCGATCAAGGAAGTGATTGTCTTTTTTGGAAGCCGGCCCGCCGTATTCGAATTGGCTGTTCTCACCCCAGATCACGAGGGGGATTTGATACTGAACTGCGACCCGAATCGGGGTGGTGAAGATGCCGATGTGTTCCGGCCAGCAGGAATCACCCAGCTTGGTGAAGCCAAGCCTGACCATTTTCCGATAGGCTTTACGATTGGCTCCCACATGGATCATGTCAAAACCCAGGTCTCTGAGGAAAAGGAGGTTCTTCCATCCAACTTCAGTCAGGTCACATGGCAGATGGTTCACGCAGAGCGGATTCATGGCATATTTTTCGCGCATGGTGAGAGCCTGGAACACACTGTCCTTTCCTCCGCTAACAGGTATGATGCAATCGTATTTGGATCCGTCACCGCGGTATTTATCTAGAAGCGTCCTGAATTCCTGTTCCCTCGCAGTCCAGTCAATTTGATCGATTTTTCTGGCCGTTGAGATACAGGCATCGCACACGCCTTCATTACTGAAGACTTGTTCAGGACGCGTGCTAGGCATCAGGCATTTTTTGCAAAAAATGATCATAGGTAAGACAAGTAGGATAGGGGCGGGCTATTTCAAGGAAGGTGCTATTGACTGGTTATGTGTTCGTCAATGAGTGACTGTATTTCTTCGATGGCTAGGAAATGATCGTTTGCACCGGAGCTGTAGCTGAAGCCAGGAGGAACGGGGACAGCTGAAAATTTTTCGATATAGTCCTTGATGTTCCAGCACGGCACTTGGGGCAGAATCACATAGTATTTGCCGAGGTCATAGGTGGAGAAAGAATCCGAACTGGTGATCATCTCTTCGTGAATCTTCTCGCCGGGGCGGATGCCGATGATCGGGTGCTCACAGTTAGGGCCGATGGCCATGGCCAGATCGGTGATTCGATAGGATGGGATTTTCGGCACGAATAACTCTCCGCCCCATGCGTGTTCGAGGGCGTGCAGAACCATTTTCACTCCATCGGCGAGCGATATGTTGAAACGGGTCATTTCCGGTTCGGTGATTGGCAAGACGCCACTGGCCTTTTTCTTGAGAAAGAATGGGATTACCGATCCGTTAGAACCCATCACATTGCCGTAACGGACGACGGAGAACTTGATGTCCTGGCCACCCCGGATGTTGTTGGCTGCGATGAACAGCTTGTCGGATGTGAGCTTGGTGGCCCCGTAAAGATTGATGGGAGCGCAGGCTTTGTCAGTGGAAAGCGCGACGACTTTCGAAACCCCGCTGGATAGCGCTGCTTTGATGACGTTTTCCGCGCCACCAATGTTCGTCTTAATGCATTCGTCCGGGTTATACTCGGCGATGTGCACATGTTTCATGGCGGCGGCGTGTATCACATAGTCGATTCCGGAAAAGGCGCGCTTCAATCGTTCAAGATCGCGGACATCCCCAATGAAATAGCGAATCGCCGGATGGTCTTTTTCCGTGAACTCTTGGGCCATCTGGAACTGTTTTTGTTCGTCCCGAGAGAAAATCACGAGGCGTTTCACCTCCGGCCATTTTTCAAGAATAGTTTTTGTGAGTTCTTTGCCAAGTGAACCTGTACCGCCGGTGATTAGGATGGATTTGTGATTGAGCATGATCTTCAAATTAGTATTTGTCCGCGGCTCGGATGAGTTCGTCGCGGTCAACGCGTGCTGTGCCAATTTTTGAAACGACGATGCCGGCCGCTTGGTTGGCGAGTTGGGCCGCCTGAGCTGCGGAGGCTCCCGTAGCAAGGGCTGCAGTCAGAGTCGCGATCACCGTGTCTCCCGCGCCGGAAACGTCGAAGACTTCGCGAGCGACGGTGGGCAAGGTGCACTCGACGTTGCCATTCCGGCAGATGGCCATGCCATCTGCGCCGAGGGTGATAATGAGCAACTCCGGCGAGTGGCGGCGTTGGATCTCACGGCAGGCTTCCTCTAGTGGATAGGGTTCGCCGAGTTCTGGCTCGGGCAGGCCTGCGAGTTCCAGCGCTTCTTGACGATTTGGGGTGATGAGACTCGCGCCTCGAAAGTCCAGCTTGCGGGATGGCTTGGGATCGAGCGCGATGATTTTACCGCACTGCTTCGCATGGGCGAGGAGTTCGCTAATCAGAGACTGGGAAATCGCGCCCTTGGCATAATCCGAGACGATCAGCGCGTCGCAAGCAGCAACGGCAGCTAGCAATTCTGGTGATGATGAAAGCGTGTAAGCGGATGATGCCGCTTCGTGGTCAATACGGCAGAGTTGCTGGGTGCGAGCGATGACACGGGTTTTGACAATCGTCGGGCAGGAATCGGAGACAGGGCAAAGGCTAACATCGACCAGCGTCTCCTTTAGTAATGCGAGCAAGAGATCTCCGCTTGCGTCTTTACCTATGGTTCCCGCGATCTGTACCGCTGCACCGAGCGCTGCGAGATTGAGCGCGACATTTGCCCCTCCGCCGGCGGTGTAGGTTTGGCGCTGCGCGTGAACGACGGGGACGGGTGCTTCAGGCGAAATGCGCTGCACGTCTCCCCAGATGTAATGGTCGAGCATCATATCGCCGATGACGAGTATGCGCAGGGATCGGAAGGCCTCGATGATCTGGTTCGCATTCATGGCAGAGTTTCAGGCCAATCCGTAGCATCCACGGCTTCGAGCCATAGGTGCAGGACGAGGGTGTGCATCTCCTGGATGCGGGCGGTGTTATGCGACGGGATGATGATTTCGTGATCGCAGGTACCGCGGGCGTTGCCGCCATCCTTTCCTGCGAGGAGCACGGTGACGATGCCGATCTTCTGCGCCGCCCTGAACGCGCGAATGACGTTCACGCTGTTGCC
>Ga0247831_1005378_pt1 | contig 16133 bp, 16 predicted proteins | sample LaCruzMarch2015__9_FD_192406 | JGI IMG/M metagenome (GOLD analysis project Ga0247831, IMG submission 192406) | Freshwater microbial communities from meromictic Lake La Cruz, Castile-La Mancha, Spain - LaCruzMarch2015_1m | ecosystem: Environmental > Aquatic > Freshwater > Lake | place: Spain... | reverse complement strand
ATCCGCGGCTCCCATCAGAACAAAGCCTGGAAGCGCACCGAGAAAGCCAATGTCAAACGAACCAGCGTGGGTTGCCCCATCTGCCCCGACAAGGCCGGCGCGGTCGATAGCAAAGCGCACGGGAAGTTTCTGAATCGCCACATCATGAACGACTTGATCATAACCGCGTTGCAGGAATGTAGAATAGATTGCGGCAAAAGGCTTCATACCATCGGCCGCAAGCCCTGCCGCAAAGGTAACGGCGTGCTGTTCGGCAATCCCAACGTCGAACATGCGATCTGGGAATGCGGCTTCAAACACGTCTAGGCCCGTGCCCGTGGGCATGGCAGCCGTGATGGCCACGACGCGAGAATCTTTGCGCGCTTCATGCACCAAGGAATCGCCAAACACCTTGGTATAGGTTGGTGGACCCGCTGGGGCCTTTTGTTGTTCGCCGGTGATGACGTTGAATTTCGAAACGCCGTGGTACTTATCAGCCGCACTTTCAGCCGGGGCATAGCCCTTGCCCTTTTGGGTGCGGACGTGAACCAACACGGGTTTATGGTCGATCTCGCTCGCATTGCGCAGGATCGGCACTAACGTGTCGAGGTCGTGACCATCAACCACCCCAATATAGTGGAAGCCGAGCTCCTCAAAGAAAGTGCCACCTTGGACCATCCCACGAGCATATTCATCTGCTTTGCGAGCTGCATCTGCGAGCGGCAAGGGCCAGACTTCAATCATTTTTTTTGCTGCTTTGCGCAGCGATAAGAACGACCGTCCAGATAGTAGGCGCGCAAAATAATTGCTCATTGCCCCAACGGGCGGCGCAATCGACATGTCATTGTCGTTCAAGATGACGATCAACCGCTTGGTCGAAGACGCGGCGATATTCATCGCCTCATAAGCCATACCAGCCGTCATGGAGCCATCGCCGATCACGGCGATGACATGGTTGGCGTCGCCCTTCAAATCGCGCGCGACACAGAATCCAAGCGCTGCAGAGATCGATGTCGCAGCATGGGCTGCGCCAAACGGGTCATACACACTTTCAGAGCGCTTGGTAAAACCAGATAAGCCATTGGCTTGCCGCAAGGTACGAATGCGGTCGCGACGGCCTGTGAGGATTTTATGCGGATAGGCCTGATGGCCCACATCCCAGATCACAATATCGTCCGGGGTATCAAACACATGGTGTAAAGCAACGGTCAGCTCAACCACGCCCAAGCCAGCGCCAAGGTGACCACCGGTGACGGACACAGCATCAATCATGGTGTCGCGAACTTCGCCAGCCAATTGCGTGAGCTGCTCTCGCTCAAGAAACCGCATGTCTGCCGGGGTGTGGATCGTATCCAAGAGCGGTGTTTCGCGCATGGCCTGCTTCCTTCTAAGGCGTGTGTTGCGTTTTTGGGTGGAGCGAGGGCAACCCGCTTGTTTTGGGGCCAACATCTGGGCTCAGCCTAGAGGTAGGGGGCAATTGGGGCCAATGCACCAGCATTGACCCCAATCAAAAGTGTTCAGTTAGCGAGGTGGGGCGTAATTGTGGACTTCAGCCCAGCCATACCAGTCGGTGACAACGGTCCCGGTCAACAAGATGCCAATGCCGCCGGTAAGAGTGGTCAGAACGGCGAACCACCAAGCCCAGCGATGGATGGATTCCATTGAGGCATTGAAGCCCATGGTCCAGCGCCAGAACAATGCAGCCCGTTCAGAAGCCGTACCGCGATCGGTAATCTGCTCAATTTCACGCTCACCGCCATAGCGGCTAACTGCAAGAATGGTCGCACCATGCATCGCGAACAAAAGAGCCGACCCATAGAGGAAGACGATCGAGAGGCAGTGGAACGGATTATAGAACAGATTGCCATAGGTGATGGAAAAAGCCCCGGTCCAATCCAAGTGGGAGAAAATCCCATATGGAACTGCTTCACTCCAGCTGCCCATCAAAGCAGGACGAATAAAGCCAAGCACGAGGAACAACCAAATCGCAGAAGCAAAAGCCCAGGCAACATGCGTACCCAAACCCAAAGCCTTGGCCCGGTTATAAGTGCGGACCCACCAAAGGATTAAGGACGTGGTCAGAAAGAACCCGGCCATGACCCACCAACCGCCTTGGTCTAGTGGGGGGAAAAGGTTGAAGCCCTGTTCGGGTGGCGGGGGATCCAACGTCAACCAAGGCAGACGCCGGATGAATTCAATCGGGTCCCAGTTCACCGAGGCTGCCATATTGAGCCCAATGATTTCAAAGGCGAGTAAGCCGAAGAAGAGGGAGGCGATGCCGGTCCAGCCCAAATAGATTGGGCCAATTTGAGCATTACCGATTTTTCCCAACAGACGGGAGATGCCAATAAAGCCTTCCCCATCCCGTTCCAAGCTGCCTTTCGGGAGCGGCACCCCTAATTCAACGGGGCCGCGAACTTGGACTTGAGTAAAGATATTTTGATAGCCAGCCATTTTGCGTGCTCCTGCCTATTAGCCCCAAATTGGGAGTTTAAGCCACATATCCCACCACTCGGGCCAACCAAGTGACCAGATTGGGCCGCTGATGACGATACACACTGCACTCCAGAAGCCAGCCGAAAGTGCCAAGAATAGGCCTAGACGGTGGATCCCAAGAGTACCAATGGAGTAGCCAAGAATATCGCGGAAGAATGTGTCTTCATGTTCCGGGGTTTTAACCACCTCGCCCCTGCCGGGGTTGGTCGCGGACAGAATGAGAGAGCCATGCAACGCCAATGCGAACGTGTTCACAAAGAAGAAGGTGACCGCCACCATATGCGCCGGATTGTAATGGAAGTTGATGTATTTGTAGCCGGTGTTGGAAACCCAGTCCAAATGCGTGAAAATCCCATAGGGGAAGCCGTGATGCCATGCGCCCATCAGAACGGGGCGAATGACGACCAAAGTCACATAGGCAAAGATAGCGACACTAAAGGCAAACGGCACATGTAGACCCATACCCAGCTTGCGGGAAATCTCCACTTCGCGCAGGGCCCAAGATGAGAAAGCGCCGATGGCGCACATGGTGACCACTTGCCAGATGCCACCCTCTTTCAAGGGTGCCAAACTAAGGCCATACGATTCTGCAGGCGGCTGAATATCAATCAGCCACGGGTTCCATGTCGGGCCCAAAGACGCGCCATAAGCAATCAGTGCCGTGCCAAGCACAGCGAAAAAGATTGCAGTTACTCCAAAGAAGCCCACGTAAAAGGGCCCCACCCAAAAGTCGAAGAGGTCGCCGCCAATCAGCGTCCCACCCCGAACACGGTATTTGCGTTCAAAACTCAGCAAGGCCATGATCCGCGTCCTCCTTGGCTCTGAGAAGCGCCTGCTTCAAAGAATTCGTGAGATGAATGAAATGCGGGGCAGACGAACAAAGCAGGGAGCCTTGCACGTCTGCCACCACGGACGTGTCCGAAAGGATTTTCAGACACGCGCTGTTGGTTATGCTCAGGCGTTTGCCGAGCCATCATGCTGCAATGCTGCGGCTGGAGCTGGGGCCTTTGGGCCTTCGATCCAGTTGAACCGGTCAGTGCTAAGCAAGATGAAGTGGATGAAGATCGCCAGCGTGAACAGGAAGACCGTGAGGGCCACCAGAACGCGACGGGGATCAAACAGAAGCCAAATCCGATACATGAGTTATCTCCCTTAACCGAAAAAGGTCTGTGCCAGTTGGGCTGCATGGTCCACGGCACCTTGAAGTTCAGCGTATCCGCCTACCCCGGGGAACCATGGACGCCACGACCAAACTAGGAAGTGAGCGACGATTGCGATCACAGTGAAACCGATGAAGCCCAGCATAAACAAGCGATGGAATTCCTTCGCTTCTTGTGCTGTCAGACCGGTCAATGTGTCTGTACTTGGGTCTCTAGCCATTAATTACCCTCCATTTTGATTGGGACGGCTATTGCTGCGGTAATCCCCACAGCTGGACCGTTCGCGGCGAAGCCCGTCGCGGCGGCATTGGAGGCGCGCGCGAGGCGGGCCAAAGGGGTCGTTCCGGGGACTGATGCCCGGGAAGAATCTGTGTGGGTGAGGGAGAGGAATGCAAACATGATCCGACCTCACGCCATCTCTTGCTGGGTGCGCGTCACGCGGTCCAGAGCAACATTTGTTTCGCCAGCAAGGCGGGCGGCCCGTTCTGCGCTGTCCCGTAGGCGCTTGGCCGCTGAGATACGGACCAAAACCGGTTGTCTGTCGACAATGGCATCAAGCGCGGCCTTGGCATCGTCATCCCATGATAGTTCGACATGGCGCCGCGCTGGCGTGGCCTCAACTTTGTCCATTTGCCCGGCGAGCGGCAGAATATGAAACAAAGCGTCGAACAGCGCATTGCACACTTCTTGGATAAGATAAGTCGCCCCGGAATAGCCCATGAAGGGGGTTCCGGTATGGCGGCGAATGATAGCACCCGGGAAGCTCGCCGGAATGAAGCAAGCCCTTGAGCCAAGCTCGGCCATATACATCCGCTCATTCACGCTGCCGAACAGGATCAAAGGCGGACTGGTCTTTAAAGCTTCCAGAACGGCTTGATTGTCTGGCTTAACGCCTGCGCGTCTGCCGAAGGAGAAGGTGCATGGAAGACCCATATCGGTCTCGAGGAAGTTGCGAACCCCGCGCGCATAAGTCTCGTTGGCGACAATGGCGAAGCTAGCCGTGCCAAAGAAGTCCTGTGTGACCGAGCGCCACAAATCCCAAATCGGCTTGATTGTGGTGTGCTTTTCCTTGGCGATGAACGGTTCTGGATCCAGACCCGTCATTTCGCCCAGTTTACGTAAGAATAGCGTCGTCGATTCAAGGCCAATCGGGGCCTGTAAGTACGGCCGTTCGAGCGTTTCGCAGAGATTGCGTCCGAACTCACGATACATACACACATTAACTTCGGCTTCTGCCAGTCGCTTCACATCTGCGAGGTGCGAGCCCAGCGGGAACACCATGCCGACCTCTGCACCAATGCCCTCGATCAAGCGCCGAATTTCGGCCAAGTCGGAAGGTAGATTGAACATGCCGTAAGCCGGGCCAATGATATTGACCTTGGGCTTAGCACCTTCTTTGCGAGGCTTAAGCTTTGGGACTTTCTTGGTGCCAAAATTGGTCCAGAGCCACGTGAGCGCACGGTCCGCGCTTTGCCACTGATCTTCATCGATCGTACGCGGCAGGAAGCGCTGAATGTTTGTGCCCTCGGGCGTCACCCCGCCACCGATCATTTCCGCGATGGAGCCGGTTACAACCACTGCCGGCAAATGCGGGTCAAGCGCTTTCCAAGCCCGCTTCATCGCGGCTTCGGTGCCGGTTTGACCCAGCTCTTCTTCACCGAGGCCTGTGACGACAATCGGCAATTCATGTGGTGGCAATGCGTCGGTGTAATGCAGGACGGATGTCACAGGCAGGTTTTCACACCCGACCGGCCCATCGATAATTACCTGCAGGCCTTTGATGGCTGTGAAGGCATAAACAGCGCCCCAATAGCCACCGGCGCGGTCGTGATCGAGTACCAAGGTCATGTTCCCACCGCCTCCTCTGCTGCGCGCGTCGCGGCTAGGGCTTTGGCATATTTGGCTTTGAACTCAGGGCGCTCCACGGGGGTATCTTCCCAGACACCGGCCGTGTCATGTGAACCGACGCCGTCAAAGAAGGCAGTCATCTTTTCAAACCGAGCACGATTGGCCAAAGCGGCGTTGATCACGGTCGCCAGCGAGCCGGCACCTGCTGGTCCCATGAGGGGCCGCGCGGAGATCAGATTGGTAAAGTAGAGCGCCGGGATCGACAATTGCTTGGCATGTTGCACCACAGGCGTCGTGCCAATCGCGAGATCTGGGCGAATGGCGTCAACCGCTGCAATGTCTTGCTCTAGCGACGCGCGATACTGGACCAGAACGCCTTTGCTTTCGAGCCACTCACGATCAGGCTCCGACCAAGGCGTGCGCGGACATGCGGTGCCGACATAAGCAACCTCGGCTCCGCTCTCGATCAAGAGGCGCGCGACCAAAAGTTCCGACCCCTCATAGCCCGACACGGTCAAGCGGCCTTTGATGGGTGCATTCGATAATGCGGCCTTGATTGCGGGCAAAAAGCGGTTTTTAGCAAAGTCGACCTTGGCTTGGGCTATGCCGCAAGCCTCGCCAATGGCGTCTAACCACGCGGCCGTGCCGTCGCGACCAACCGGGGCAGAGCCGACGATCTTGCGACCTGCTGTCTGAAACTCTCTGACACTTGCGGTGTAGAAGGGGTGAATGGCGGCAACAGCAGCGCAATCAAGGGCGGCATAGAGCTCCCGCCACTCACGCGTCGGTACAACCGGGCCTGCTGCCAAGCCCAGAGGCTCAAGCATCATGCCAATGCCGACTGGGTCTGCGGGGAACATCTCACCCAAGAGCGTGATGGTTGGCCGATCCTTCGACAGATTCTGAGGCGCTTGGACAGGGCCAGCTTCGGCCTCGGTACGGGCATAGCGCAACATGGCCCCTGCCAGCACATCCTTGGCTTCAGCATGGGTTGGAATGCCAAAGCCTGGCACATCAATGCCAATGATGCGCACACCATTGATCTCTTTTGGCAACAATTGAAGCGGCACGCCCGAAGCGGTCGGCACGCACAAATTGGTCACAACAATGGTGTCGTAGAGCGCAGGGTCTGCAAGCTCAAACACCGCGTCGCGAATGTCCTCAAACAGCTTACCTGTGACCAAAGTCTCCGAGTTAAACGGCACATAACCGACACTGCGGCGCGCGCCATAAAAGTGCGAGGTAAAGGTCAGGCCATAAACGCAACAAGCTGAGCCTGACAGAACGGTCGCGGTGCGCCGCATCCGAAGACCAACGCGCAAGGACCCGAATGCCGGGCACATGCTTTGTGGCTGATCGTGCGGACCCTTCGGATAATCAACGGCATAAAGGTCCAGAATCTCAGACTTACCCGCTGCCTTAGCAGCCGCGGCCATGGTTTCTGCCCCTGCATGACATCCTTGCCCTGCTTGATCTGAGGAAGCAGGCACATCATCCGGCGGCGGTTGGAAGGAAGCGTGGTAGTCGGTCATCGCTGGTTACACCGTGTCATAAACCACCTCCAGTGTTGGCTTTTCAGCAAACACACCACCGCGCATATCGGCTTGGGTAGCCGGGCGCAGCACGAAGTCGCCGCCAGTTTGATCAGGCGAGAACAAGCCTAACAGGCCGTCTTGGGTTAGGGGTGTTGGGCGGACTGGCGGTGCCGTGGCCACATTCATGGCCAATTCTTCAAACAAGGGACCCCAAGTGTCGCCTGGCGTGCCAATGATCTGATAATTAGCCGATTTCCGGCGAATATCTTCATCAGCTGGAATAGCTGAAAGGACAGGAATGCCGACAGCCTTTGCGAAGGCCTGCGCCTCACCGGTGCCATCATCCTTATTGATCAGCATGCCAGCCACGCCGACATTGCCACCCAGTTTGCGGAAATATTCCACGGCCGAGCAGACGTTGTTGGCGACATAAAGCGATTGCAGGTCGTTGGAGCCGACCACGATTACTTTCTGACACATATCGCGGGCGATCGGCAGGCCAAAGCCACCGCAGACCACGTCACCCAAGAAGTCTAGGAGAACATAGTCAAAGCCCCAATCATGGAAGCCGAGCTTTTCAAGCAACTCAAACCCGTGGATAATGCCGCGGCCGCCACAGCCGCGCCCAACTTCGGGTCCGCCCAATTCCATGGCGAACACGCCATCACGAACAAAGCAAACATCTTCGATTTTCACCTCTTCACCGGCAAGTTTTTTCTTGGCCGAGGTTTCGATGATGGTGGGGCAAGACTTGCCGCCAAACAAAAGCGAAGTGGTGTCAGATTTAGGATCACATCCGATCAGAAGGACGCGCTTTCCCTGTTGCGCCATCATATAGCTGAGGTTGGAAAGGGCAAAGCTCTTGCCGCTACCACCTTTGCCATAAATCGCGATAACTTGGGTTTCTTTGGTAACTTCGCCCGTGTGAACGGGATCAGGCTCTTGAGAAGCCTCTTCTACCAGAGCACGTCTATCCAACAGCGTAACGGTCATGCGCAACCTCTCCAGTCCAAAATCATTTTGAGACAAGCAGCATCGGAAAATGCTGTCCTGTAGGCGCCGGCGGCACCTTCGGCTTCGGCTTCATGGGTGATGAGTCCGTCGAGCGACAGACGACCATCGGAAACAAGCTCTAGCGTCGCGGCCAAGTCGGCCGGGGTCCATTCTGCGGCGATGCGAATACGTGCCTCGCGCATGAAAGCAGGGGGGAAGGCAAAGCTGATCGGCTGATCATAAAAGCCCGCCAAAACAATCTCGCCGCCGCGGGCGAGACGCCCGATCCAGCTGTCGAGCAAGGTACCTGCGCCACTGGCGTCAAGAATTACCCGGTAATCGCGACGATCATCGTCGGAAGGATCACAAACGCCATAGCCCACGGCACCGCCATGTCGGTCGGGATTGATTTCCCAGACCACAGGTGCTGGATAGCCTTCAGCCACAACGATGCGTGCCAAGAGCCGACCTAAAACACCGTGGCCGATGATGAGCTCGGGCGGCAGCGCCCCGTCAGCAATCGCGTGACGGGCTGTCGCGGCCAGCGCAATGAGAACACCTCGGCTGGCTAATGACTCTTGAATGGGGATGACGCGCGCGCTCGGTGCAATCAGGCGCTGGGCAGCACCACCGAACAGACCGCGCGCGCCGATGAAGCCAGTCGAGCCCGGAATAAAGACGGTTTGACCGATACGGTCTTTTGCGTCCGCACCAGCATCCACCACGCGGCCAACTGATTCATAGCCTGGCACAAGGGGATAGCCCATGCCGGGGAATGGCGGCATCCGCCCACTCCACAACAAGCGCTCCGTACCAGTGCTGATCCCGCTATAGTCGACATCCACAATGACGTCGTCACGGCCAACATCCCTGAGCTCAAGCGTTTTCAGCGAGAGCTTCTTAGGTGCTTCCAAGACAACGGCCAAAGTTTCCATGCCAAATCTTCCCTTGTGAATGCAGTATCCACATCCATTCTTCGAGAGTGTCACTCTAATTGGACGAATAGATATGTCAATTCAAACTGACGCAAAATCGTAGCGATCACTGAGGGAATATTTTTAGGCGAAAAAGCTAAAAAAACGCGGTTTTCATCGTGAATCGATCAGGGATAGGCGATTAAGACGCGGACCAGCATTGGGGTTCTTGTCGGTTTGTTCACGATGCGGCTAAAGCCGGCTGCGCGTGCCATGGCACTGATTTCGACTGGCGTGCGGGCACGACCCCGACCCATTGCCATCAAATAGAAGCCAAAATAGGCCTCAGCCATGGGGTCCCGCGTTGGAAAAGCGGACATCGGCTCCGCAATCATCAAGACACCTTTTGGCGGCAGGGCGGCATGGGCAGCGCGCAGGAGCTTCATCACCGTCGCATCATCGTGGTCGTGCAGAATGCGGACAAGGGAGATAATGTCAGCGCCCTTTGGCAGAACGCCATCGAGAAAGTTACCGCCAATCGCCTGCGCCCGGTCCCCCAATTGGCGTGCCCCAAATGCCGCGTGTGCCCGGTCCGCCACAGCAGGCAAGTCGAAGACACGCACCTGCATATGCGGCGCGTGATGCGCGGCCGCCAATGCAAAAGCCCCTTCACCCCCACCGACATCCATAAGGACCTGATGTTGGCTCAATGGATAGGCAGCCAAAATGTCGCTCGCGATCATGGGCTGGGTCGCGCCCATCAAGGCCGAATAGGGCGAGATCGCATCCGCTTTCGTCTGGTCAGGTCGATCATAAGCGGCATACGGCCAGAAGGAGGCCAATTGCCCCTGCCCGCCGCCGTGCTTTAACAGGGCAACGGGGTCGGCAAGGTCAGCATAGAACAGCGCATGATGGCGGATCATATCGCCGAGACCGGCATTGCCAAGAAGTGCTGCCCCCTGCATGCCAAGCGCGTAACGATCTGGGCCCGCCAATTCTACCAAATCAAGGGATTGAGCAGCCGACAAAAGCCGCGCAGCAGAGTCGAGAGGCAGATCCATCGCGTCTGCCAAAGCTTGGGTCGTCTTTGGGCCTTCGGCGAGCGTTTCAGGTAAGTGCAATTGCACGCAGGCAAGCAGAACTTGGGAATAAACAAAGCCTGCGACCAGTCCAAACAGGCGATCCGCGCTTTGGTGCGCGATAGGACGGGTCAGGAAAAAGCCAGCAGCCCAGCGCTGAAAGCTTGGACTAGAGACCAAGCGATTGCGCCATGCTGTCCAAGCATCAAGCCAGGAGCGCGGTATCATGGGTGTCTAGGCAGCGCTGCGGGCAAGTTGCTTTGGCACAAGGCGTGTGGCCTGAACCCGAACCGTCTCGCGCAGAGCTTTGGCCCCGGCACAATCTGGAATGGACTGCGCCGCACGGTCCAAATGCGATTCCAACAAGGCCACGGCGCCATGTACACCGAGCGAGGTCACAGCACTTGGCCGTTGCAGCGCATGATCGCGGCCACTTGTCTTGCCAGATTCTTCGCAGTCGCCCAGCGCGTCCAGCAGATCATCGGCGACCTGATACGCGGCCCCTAAGCCTTCACCCAAGGCCCGCCAAGGCGTGGGGTCAGCACCGGCAGCCAAAGCGCCGGCAGTGGTTGCCGCGACAAACAAAGCACCGGTCTTGGCCTGATGATAAGCATCAACGGGAGCAGAAGTCTCACACTCCCAAGCTTGGCCTGCTACAATCCCATAAGGCGCGCCAACACCGCGTGCGATGCAGGAAATCAAGCCCGGCAGTCTTGCTGGGTCTTGCGCGCCAGCGCGCGCCAGCACCTCAAAGGCCATCACGATCAAGGCGTCACCAGTCAGAAGCGCCAAGGGCACACCAAACTTCGCATGCACCGTTGGTTTGCCGCGCCGAAGGTCAGCATCATCAAAGCAGGGTAAATCGTCGTGGACTAAAGACGCACAATGGAGAAGCTCAATCGAGGCCGCAGCGGCATCGGCCAGATCAGGATTTGAGCCGCCACAAGCTGCAGAGACAGCTAAGCTAAGCTGCGGGCGCACCCGTGCGCCACCCGGGAAAACGGCATAACGCAGGGCAGCTGCCAATCCAGGCGCTGCATCATCCGCCTGACCCATGGCCACAGCGGCTTCCAAAGCCCGCTCAATCCGTGCTGTATGCGACATATTTCGCTCTCCAACCTCAATTTGTCATATGATTTGGACACATGTTAGCGTCTAGGTCAATTGACTTTTTACCGGTTTTGCATGGAACTAACGTCTCAATGGTGCAGCTCTCTCCTGATCAAAGCCTAAGAGGCCCTAATTTCACTGCCCCCGTGGGCGGCGATGGTGGTTATATTTGGTGGTATCTGGATGCAGTAAGCGACGATGGCAAGTATGGCGTAACTTTGATTGCCTTCATCGGCAGTGTGTTTTCCCCTTATTATGCTTGGTCTGGCTGGAAAAATCCGTTCGACCATTGTGCGATCAATGTGGCCCTCTACCGATTGGACGGAGCAGGAGGCCGTTGGGCCATGACCGAAAGGCGGGCAAATCAATTAGATCGCAGCGCGCACCATTTTGCCGTTGGCCCAAGTTCTCTTCAGTATACAGGAAGCGAATTGGTGGTGGATATCTTTGAAGTTTGCGTGCCTATTCCGTCGCGCCTCAAGGGTCGTATACGGCTGATTCCTGAAGTAGAAACGCAAGCCAGTTTTGATCTGGACCTTAACGGTCGGCATTCGTGGCGCCCCCTCGCCCCCAAAGCCCGCGTCGAACTCAGCTTTGACAGCCCAAACCTGTCTTGGTCGGGCGACGGCTATTTTGACACTAATGCTGGGCAAGAACCGCTGGAGCGGGCCTTTGCGCATTGGCACTGGGGGCGAGCCCACCGGGCGGACGACTTGCGGCTGTTCTATGACGTCACCAATCGATCTGGGCCACGGCGCGCAACATTCCTCAACATAAGCCACGACGGGAAGGTTTCGGAATCGGCACCAACCAAGCAGCAAGGATTGGCCAGAACTTTCTGGGGCATTGATCGCGAAGCTTGGTCTGATGGGCCAGCGCCCGCTCGCGTAATTAAGACGCTGGAGGATACGCCATTTTATGCCCGCTCTGCCTTAGAAAGCCGCCTTGAGGGCGAAAGCGTGCTGATGATGCATGAGACCTTGAACCTTGATCGGCTTAAAATGCCACTCGTCCGGGCCATGCTACCCTTCCGGATGCCCAGAAGATTCTTCTAAAGCGGCTTTTTCTCGTTCAGCCTGCTTTTTTGCCTCCTCAGCTGCGATCCTTTTTGGCGATAGCGAAATCACCTGCCAAATCGCAAAGACGAGAAACACGCCGCTGAACAACAGAAACTCAAGGAAGAACATAAGATTGGGGCTCATCGGCTTCGGCTCCCTGTGCGATCGCGCACTTCGAGGTCCGAGAAAAGATCAATAACCCAATTGAGGTCGTCTTTAACACTTTGCTTGCGCTTGTTGGCAGGCCCAAAGCCCGGTGGAGACTGAACAATCGCCGCCACCAAAGGCCTGCCGACGCCACGGGCAATCGACAACTCTCCCTTAGGTGCCGGACGTACCGCCCGCTGCATCGATGCACCAACCAGCCACGCCTTGCGGGCGGCCGTGGTACTGGCGCGCTTGGAGACTGAATCATAGCCCTGTGCGCGAATGACTTTGCCGATTTCAGCATATAGCAAGCGGGCAGCATAAATAGCAGGGCGAACGGTTGCAGGCAGGCGCGCGATGGCTTGGTCCGCGCGGCGGTAGAGTACTTCTGCGCGCGCCAACAAGCGCTCCGTTAAAACAGCAATCGCTGGCGAAAAATCAGGCTGGGCGAGCCAGGTTTCAGGATCAACCCCCACTTCTCGGAGCCAAGCACGCGGGATATAGAGCCTGCCTTGCCGGGCATCTTCACCGATATCGCGCGCAATATTGGTCAATTGCATGGCGACGCCGAGATCACAGGCGCGCTCAACCATGGCAGCACTACGCACGTCCATTAAGGCAGCCATCATGGCACCGACCGATCCTGCCACCCGCTCTCCATAGTCTTCGACATCAGCTAAGGTTTCATAGGTGCGCTCTGCGACATCCCATTCAAAGCCCTCCAACAACGCATCAAACACCGCGCGCGGAATACCATAGGCACGCACGACATCGGCAAGGCAGCGGTCGGCGGCTTCGGTCTGGGGACGGCCCGAATAAACGCCATCGAGGCGCTCGCGCAGGCGCGCAATCGCGTCACCTTGGCCATTCTCCACATCAACAGCATCATCAGACAAACGACAGAAGCCATAAAGCGCATAGGCTGCTTCACGCAGCGCCTCGGGCAGCAGCAAGGATGCGGAATAAAAGGAGTGTGACCCTGTTTTAATCAGGTCCCGGCACGCCGCGCGATCTGACGGGGTGGCATAGGTAGGGGCCCCAGCCATGGGCTCGGTCCTATCTAGACTTTCGGCTGCGAAACTCAGCATGCCCATCCGATCTGTTGTTTAAAGTTCAAAGTCCGCCCCTTGCAGCTAATCATGGACTGAATATCTAGGCAAGCACGCCATCAGCCCGCCTTCAAATATGCGCCGTCGAACCACGAAATGTCCTGGGTGGAGACTTGGCCGAACGTTTGTTGTTGCCGGATCGACATGGCGATGATCGAGAAAGCCGTGATCGGCATGGTGATAAAGGGCATGGGGTCACCTGCACCCCACGTCACATCTTGGGCCGTGCGCAGCACTTTTAAGCGCTCCCAAAAGTGCGGGCCTTTAAACATCGCAGCCTGCACTTCTGTTAGTGTCGGGTAGAATTGCTGCATCAATCTAGTCTTCTTGTACCGGATCGGCTTGGAGCCCGGATCTAAGATGGCTGGGGCCAAATCTTCGGTCTCAATGAAATGGACCCCGCTGGTCACACGGGGATTACACTCAATGGCCCAAGCTTTACCCTCCTCATCAACGAAGAAGTCGAACGAAATAAAGCCCGTATGATGTTCAAATTGCACAAAGGTTGCGACCCATTCTTGGATCGCGGGAAGTTCGACACGCTCAAAAGCAACAGCCACGCTGCCGGTCATAACCGCCCCTTGATAGATGACATTGATCAAGACCTCACCAGCCTGAGCAATGGCAAAAGTGCTATATTGCTTGCCCTTGAGCTGGACTTGCGCGACCGCAGGCTCGGACAGGGTAGCAGCAATGCTGATCAAGGAAGTGCGCGCCGCGTGCAAGCTGACCGCTCGGCCAGAGCAGGAGAAGATCGGCTTGACGACAAAATCATGGCCGTCGGCGATCCCCTGTGCTTCAGGGCTTTCGATCAAGGCTGTTTCCGGGACATCTAAGCCAAAATCTCGCGCACGCGCGGGAAAGCGCGCCTTATCGTGAAGCGCCAAAAGGCGGTCGACCGGCGGGGCATAGAGGCGGGTTTGCGCGGGTAGTCGCCCCGCTAAATGGGCCACATGCATGGTCTCCTCAGACAAGGGCAAAACCAGATCAACCGCTTCCTCCTCGATTACGCGCAGAAGTGCCGTCAGATAGGCTTCTTTACCCTTCGATGGCGGCGGCACCTGAAAGCACTGATCGACGCAATTCGACGCCCCGGTTAGGTGCGACTTGAAGGGCTCTGCCACCAAAACGCGCCAGCCGGCGGCCTTAAAGGATCGCGCAAAGTCCAAGGCTTTGGGCAAGCGGCCAATGGTGAGCAAGACGGTTTTACTCATGCCCGCACCGAGACTTTAATCATGACTTCTTGGGCCGGACGTGTTGTTAGCCGGGCAACAGGGCGCACAAGTTCTGGCTGTTGCACGTCAATGCGATAGGTCCGCAAAATGCGCGCGAGGATGAGCGTTGCCTCCGTGGTGGCAAAGGCCGCGCCCACACAAACACGCGGGCCCGCTCCAAATGGGATGTAAGAGCCCGCAACAATTTCGTGCTCTCGCTCTGGTAAAAAGCGGTCTGGATCGAACACATCAGGATTTGGCCATAATGCCTGATGACGATGCACCGCCCACGGCGCAATCATCACCATGGTCCCGCGCTTGATGTGTTTTGTTCCGATCGTGGTTGCGCGGGCTGCCACGCGGGGAATGAAAGTGATGGGTGGATAAAGCCGCAACGCCTCTTTGAACACGTTGCGGGCATAGGTCAGCCGCTTCACATGATCGAACTCAATCGGGCCAGAACCGGCAACTGCCATGGCTTCAGCTTGAACCTTATCGGCGACAGTGGGCTGCATTGCGGCAATGAAGAAAGCCCAAGTCAAAGCGCTGGCCGTTGTTTCATGCCCCGCTAGGAAGAACACGCCCAATTGGTCGATTAATTCTTCGCGGGTGAAGCGGGTATCGGTCTCCAGATCGCGCGCGGCAATCACGGCTGCGGCGATATCATCAAATGTCGCCCCCGCCTCTAAATGGGTGTCGAGTAGGCGACCGATATGCCCCCGAATCCGGGCGCAAGCTTCCAACACATCGGCGCGCTGGGGGATGTCATCAAAGGGCTTACCAAAGATGAGGCGCACCAACTCAACATGGGCGACACTGCGCTCGAAGAAGGCAAAAGACTCAAACACGTCTCGCGCTGTATCATTGGCAAGGGAAGCCGAAAAAACGGTGCGGCAAATGATATCAGCAGTCAGTTGGCCCATGGCGAGGTCGAGTGACATCTCCTGCCCCGATGTAGCGGCGGCCTGCAGACGCGCCTCAAAATCATCCAAAGCGCCGACCATAGACGGAAAGGCTTTCGCCAGTCGGATATGGGAGAAGGCCGGATCAATCATCCGCCTTTGTTGACGCCATAGCGACCCGCTGGACACAAACATGCTGTCGCCCACCAAGGGCGTTAGCGCGCCAACCATCAAATCATTCTTGGGAAAGATATCCTCGGCGTCGGCCAGAATGGGCTTGGTCAAAGCCGGGTCATTCACAATCTGGATGGAGCGACGCGAATAGCCCAGTGGCCCCATCGGCAGTAAGTAAGCGTCAGCTGGCATCAGGCTCAACAGATCACCATCGCCTTGTCGGATCACCCGGATCAAGCTGGCCAATGGCCCCATAGGCGCGGGCCGAGGCGGGGTATAAACCGCGCCTTGAGCGTCAAGTTCGTCCACCAACACCCGTCTACCTCAGCCCACTCATTTTGATCGCTCCGCAAAAAGCCGCGCTCAACCCCTTGAAGCCTAACGCTTGACGCGTCACTATGTCCAGCCCACTAGA
>Ga0247831_1005377_pt1 | contig 16134 bp, 12 predicted proteins | sample LaCruzMarch2015__9_FD_192406 | JGI IMG/M metagenome (GOLD analysis project Ga0247831, IMG submission 192406) | Freshwater microbial communities from meromictic Lake La Cruz, Castile-La Mancha, Spain - LaCruzMarch2015_1m | ecosystem: Environmental > Aquatic > Freshwater > Lake | place: Spain... | reverse complement strand
CGTCATTGCTGCTGCTGCTGCTGCTGCTATAGAAAGTAGTAAGTCCATCCAATACTGCTGGATGCCACACACAAAAGTCGCCCATGATTGTAGTGCGTGAGTATCACAGATGATATTATTGCGCCCTGAGGACGCCCCTTTTTGTATACACCCCCCCCCTTCACCCTACTTAAGATTTTGGCCCATTGTGCCCCCAATGAAACAGTGGTAACTTGAGTTCTACACATCATGATCCATCAGGGATCAGGGAAAAATAGTGGTTTGTTGTCAGGGTCTTATTGGCGGCCGAGAAAAAAGAATATTGGTCCCTGAGATTTGAACCCTGGACTAAATCGGGTTCAAAGTTGCTCTACCACTACTAAAACGTTACTTTCCGGACCACAGTCAAATTCCCACAAGAGAGTTTTTTTGCCCGCCAAACAGAGTGCTGACCATGACCACATCACGGATTCGTCGGACTTGCCTCACACCCGTCCCCCCTATTGCGCAAACAATATTCAGTCATCAAGGAGGAGTAAGGAATTGAGGTCATCCTGCCCTATTCATCTTCATCAAACATCATCATCGTCCATTGTTGTCCTCCCCCATCTGAGTCAACAAGAACAACGTCATCTGTCTCGTGTAATATATGACGGCGGAACTAACTAGACGGACATAGATGGCACAGACTTGGTAGTCACTGTTTACTCCGCCGTTGACGATTTACAACAGTTCAGGCATATGGCATATCAAGGGTGATGGTGGATTCAACAACTAATGAGACTTATAAGTGGGCTGAGGAGGCAGCAAGGCCAGAGGGAGGTCTACATCAACAGCCCAGCACCAACAAATACTTCCCACAAACAACTTCCTTGAGGATGATTATGACACTGCGATGGGCACAAAAAATAATGATGGCCGAGGAGCAGCACTACTGCTAAGAGCGGTAGAAAACAGATGGTCCGGCGTGGAGAATATACTGATGACTGCAAAACCACCCGGTAGTATGTAGGGACAAAATTACCACCACCACCGCAAAAAAGGAAAACGGAGAGGAGACCTCTGGTTCGTTGTCCATGGACAAGGATAGGAGGATGAGACTGAGGGGCTTCGCCTTTTAGTAAGATATGGCGCAGAAAAAGAACAAGACGGTACCTAGGTTAGGTACGATAGATGGTTTGTAGGCACGCCCACGCCACCGTTACAGTGGTCGAATCTTCTTCTTCCGAACACCAACGTGTGTCAACGATGATGACAAAGAAATAATAGAAGGTAGACGCTCTACTAACTAGTATTGCTGATACTGCCATTAACGAAAACAACAACGGCAGCAACAACATGCTGTATATTGATTTTGACAATTTATGTGATGACATAGTAGAACGTATCCTTCTACATGTCGATCTTGCGTCGCTGATTAATTTTACTAACGGTACCTGTCGCTCCCTCCGTCGTCGCCTAACAACGGCAACGACCACTGGCAGCAGCAGCAGCAGCAGCAATGGCATCATTCCTACCACTAGTGATGAGGGGGCTGCACCACCCGTTGGTGGTAGTACGAGCTGTAATACTAATAATGGCACGATGCTACTATGGCGAACTGTCTTTGAAAGGCATAACTTTGCCCCCTCCCCGCCTCCTTCCAGCATGCCGCTACCGCCGATTATTACGATTGATTATCAACGAGAGATTCAATATAGATTAGCACTATGGAATAATCTATGTGGGACAAGAGCAACAAGAACAACAACAACCAAACGGAGGAAGAAAAAGAGAATTCAAACTTCGTCTCCATCATTGTTATCGAGTAGTGACGAGGAACGAACGACAAGAAGTCGGCGGCGGCAGCAAAAGTATTGCTTTTCGTTACCAACTTCGTCATTCAAATTTAAACCGCTATTGCCGCCCAACATGCTACATTACCCTCCGACAAATAATTATGAAGCGAATACAACGACAACGACAACACGCGAGGCGAACAATGTTGATCATGATGAAGATGATGGTAGTATTATGGACGAAGACAACATTGATACTACCACCACCGCCAATAATAATGTTGATTTTGTTGATAATGATATTATACCCACTGTCGAATTTGCGTGCGATTCATATGCACTAACCTCCCCAAGTATTGGTACGGGCTATGTATTACTCGATCCCTTCTCGGGATCGATTAGTATGTATGAAAATATATTAGATAATGTTATACTGCACGATGAAACGTTGTTGGAACAAACTTTGTTGAATGAAATGAGAAAGGCGGATGATTTTATCCGTACCTTCGTTGATGAGGAGGAGGAGGAGAAGGAGAGAAGTAGCAACAATAGTAGTAATAGTAGTGGTACAAGGTATGATACGCCACCAATACAGACTTTATTTTCGGTAGATGATTACTTTAATATGAATCTCGAGGAATACTTTGGTCAATATACACCCTTTTGTCCATCCTCCTCCTCCTCCCATCATCATCACAACGTCGTCTCGTCATTTAACGGCAATAACAATATACTACAGAATGGAGAGGCGACTGTTGATTGGGTGGGTGTAGATACACACATCGGTTTGTCCGATGATGGAGAGACGACAAATAATATAGTGGGGAAGATGGTAGGTGCTGTAAGGACGGTAACAATGGAATCATCGACTAATAATCGAACTCATCATCATCATCACATGGTCAGAAATGGTGCAGGGGGATATGAGCCAGTCGTGACTGAAATATTAGCATGGAGTGATAATAACAACAACAACATCGTTGGAGACAATAATTTAAGTAAGATGACCTCCTACGATATCAAATATGTATGCAGAGTAGCAGGTGAGGCATACTTTGTGGACATATGCGCCACGAATTGTAAAGTTTATGCAGCATTCCAGGAGAAGACGTCGGGATTTTGCCCATTCCGTATGAGAGATGGAGATACTAGTAATCACGCCGCCGGTAGTAGACAGCAACAGCAATTGATGGACATTGATGATGAATTAGTGGGGAATAATGACGGTGAATCAATCCACATGAGCAAGAACATATATTGCCTCCCGCTCATCCGTCAGTACGATGATGATACTACTACGCCTGTCAAACCTGAGACTATTACCTCCTACTTTCCCATGCCCGATGCTAGTATCACAGCACAGTATGCTGTATCATCATTTGCAGTCGAGTCCACGGGTAGGACACTTCTTATTGGTACAACGTGTGGTACTGTTGAAGTTTGGCATACTGGCATGTTAACAATGTCGGCACCTGCTCCTGCTCGCATACAAATTCATAGCGTACACGAATCCTTCATTTTGCGACATCGTGCAATGACTATGGATGCTGCTGCTGCTGCTCGAAGAAAAGGAGGTAATAGGAAGTGTGAAGAACAAAATTCTATTACTACCAAAAGTAATGATGGCACTACTGAAGCAACTTTGGACGACCTTGCCGTACTTGACAGAAGAGGTAGCACAATATTATCGCACCATCAAGAATTTCCACACAAACATCCAACTTCCAAAATATCACAGTTTTACATCCCACGTCATTTGCCAGTACAACGATGTGGCTTTGTTACAAGACAAAAGTCTCCTCAATATGGAACAACACTTTTATTGTGGCAGACAAAAGCGAATGATGATAACTTTCACATTACCTCCATGATCAATTTACCACTGTTAGTTCAATGTCACCCAGCAATACATTACGATGGTCGACGGCTTATCGTTTTTGGTATGGATCATATTGGCTTGATTATACTCGTTTATCATGTTCTAGGTACTCGATATGATCAGAATGAGTTTAATGACAACGAGACTACTACCACTTCGTCAACAACATCTGCAAATCGTACTAGGACCACTACCGTAGGTAAAGGAGGAGAGGAATCGGGAGGAGTTGTCCAACTTACCAGTGAACGGACAGTACGATTCGTCAATCGTATCCGACACGCTGGTCTCGGTGGACTTGAATATTTTGATTCAATATTGATGACTGTGAACGAAAGGTTTGTTATTGTAAATACCAAGACGGGAAATTTGATTGGCAGTGGTGTTGGAGCTGCTCGGAATGCCACTGAGGGTTTACTCGTTATAGATTTACTGGAACAATCACATTAAGTGTGTTTGTGGGTTGGGGTTAGGGTTAGGGTTAGGGTGAATGTTGCCAAGGTTTTGTTGCCACGACAGTAGCAAGTCCGAATTAGGGGTGTTTCAATCAACAATTGGGTCCTCTACCGCGAGAAAGAAGATGAAAAAGCTGAAAGTAAAAGCAGCAGAAGGGGAGTTCAAGCTTGTGGAGGGCAAGGATCTTTGGTTGTCTGCACCGGTTGAAATTCCTAAATGCGCAAAGCCGCTTTGATAAATGATAGCTCTCAATATTGTTTAACTATCTATTTAATCACCAATCCATAAGACTAATACAGTCCAGCCAGTTTGTAGATATATTCAATATCAATCAACTGCCGCCATTTGTGATGAAACTAAAGTGATTAAGCCTTATGTGTGATCAATAATAATGAAGGATAGGATTCATGTTTCAGAACAAGGCGTGCAGTTGGTATGAATGTATCACATAAATGATACCCTATCACACATGCGTTGATCTCTTAGTTTGGAAAGTCATGTGTTTATTTCTGATAGTTGCTCTTGTTTGTCTCCTCCCGTCACCTCATAAATTCTGCCTCCTAATTGTATCCATAATATTCCCACTACCTCTATTGCTACCATTACTGGCGCTATCGTCTTGGACACTGTCGCCTCCCCAGCAATTATCGTTGGATCGACCTACGCTGCTGCACCTGAGACGGATAAAATGTAGCCCTCGAGCCGACGCAAAAAGACAAGGAGTGCGCCTTCGACGACAATGCGCTTACCCAGCTCCATCTCATGACCAATAGTATCCATCCACATAGGAGTAACTCGTTAATCAGGTTATTTGGCCCAACATCCGAGTCTCAATTCAAATGAAAAGCAGTGGGCTATTTAAGGTACCACGCAACAAACAATTTCAACCTCGATGAGGGAGGAGTTGGCAGTTGGCTGTTTAACAAGAATACAATCAGGCTAGGAAATAGAGAATTAATTTTCCTGTCTAAGCAATCCACACTGGACACTGAAAATCCGCCAACTCTGTCGTAAGAGGCTGCAACCCCAAAGCAGCTAAATTCACAAATGAAAATGCCCATTCCACCAGTTTTAATAGATTCTTAGCACTCCTAATCCTTAATGAGAGCCTGCACCAGCGCCGTACCCATCTCCCGGGTCATTTCCTGGGGAGAAGCTGAAATCAACATCATGCCTTAGTCTACCCTCCAAGACTTTGAGGATTCCGCGTAGTCTAGCATCAGAATCTCTCACGTACTCATCGTAGAATTGCACAACCTTCTGTTGCATTTCACACAGTCGATCGCTGTTGAAAGACTTGAGCACATCCATTGTACGATTAACCTCGGCCTGTGGCAGCAGTAGTGAAACATCATTCCAATTCACAATATCCTTGGTGTAGGGAAGGATCCAACCATCCGCGTACACAACAGGTATCGCACCGGCGCTTAGGACCTCGCTGAAACGATAGCTATACAAGCAGTCACCACGAGGCGCACCAGCAAAACGTGATGAGCGAAGTAGATTCATATATGTATCATTCCCAAATTGCGTTCTATTGTGCGAGTATGCAACTATTGTTTCATCGTTAGTATAATGATCAGATCCAAAATTAGCATACACACCTGGTGTTCCATGGAGGGGCTCCCAATATTCGTTAAATTGTTGAAAACGGCCACGTCCTTTGAAGAAAAAAATAAGGGGTCTTGTGACGTTGCCTCGGCAGTTGGCAATGTCCTCTCGTTCCGAATTGTTCAGGACCACCGGCTTGATTGGGAGTGGGGGGATCCCCATGTCATTCTTTGCAACCCCGTTTATAATGTGAGAGGTCTGATGGGCCACCACAAGTTTGTCAAATATTGTGCGATTGCGATACCCGTTGTGCGTATAATTCATTAAGCATTCAGGATGGCCTGGAAAGCAGCTCATTACCACAAGTCTTGAACTTGGCGCATTCATGGCGGGGGACGATAGCGCCCGCTCAATAAGTTCGCACATATTGTTATGAAGATAACCTGGCATTGCTGTTCGATTGTTCTCCAAATCAACACTTGTTTCATAGGAGCACATGACGGGCCAACAAGTCTCTCCACAAGTTTCAACATCAATGAAAGCTACTATTGGGCGAGTGGGATCTGGATTATTAGAAAGCCGCTCCCATGCGCTTGAGTTATACCGCGGATGCTTAACGATAGCGTCGGCGTAAACAGCGCTGCTTTTAAACCTGCCAGTCCCAATCGCAATTTCTGGATTCGGGTGGAACCAGCCAAAGTTGGTGAAGGTCAGGTCGCGTCGATCGATGATGTTCCCTCTCATTGCAACCACAAGATCTTGAGGCAAATAATACTCTGACAGTTTAGGTTCTTTCACTACTAGACACACAATACTGCCAACCATCACAATAAGTCCAATAGCTCTCCATCGTTCCGATGGAGAATAATGTTTCGAAATGGCCATTGTGATCACGACCTGCCTAACCTCTGCTGAGTTCACCGCGATCTATGCCTTTGAATGTAACATGGAGTGGGATGGGGCCGTCTCACAAACGTGGCGGTCGATAAGATTTGCCCTTTGCCGCTTAAAAATGGGCGCGGTTTTCGCACTCAAAACAAGGCAACGATGGTGAACCATCCACCTGCCTCATTCTCCTATGAATGGCTGCCATCCAGAGCGGCCGCCCGCGACGCGGCGCAATCTCTCTCATCAGCGGACTCAGGGGAACGTTCTGTGGCAGCGCGGCGGTCGTGGGCGGCTCCGGGGCTGAGTAGCGGCCGCTTTTTTGTCGCCGCCACAGCAATTTACAGTGTATTTAGGCGGAATTTGGAAATACCCCATCAATCAGCCGGATGGGTGTTCTAGAGGCTCCGTTGTGCTTCATATGCATAGGATATCATTGGGTATCGTCGGATTTGAGCAGAAAGGCAGAGAAGCGGTCGAACTGTAAAATGGAGTATTAATATATACGTGAATTAGGGGATGATGGCAGGGATGGGGAGGTAGCTCTGAAATAATCGTCAAATGACACAACAAACGGCTACTAATTGACGGGGGATGATACAAGGATTGATTCGGCGTGGTGGAACGGCGAGAATATCGATGACAGGAGGCGTACCGACCCCATTGAGTGGAGCATGCATTTCATGGGATTTTGCTAGTGAATTACTATGTGATGAGTGATATATTAACCCAGCTACTTTCGGAACAATGTGACAATTAACAACCACTGGAGAGACTATTAGAATAGCGTTAATAGTCTAAAAACATGTACTTTAGTATACCAATTTGATACTACTGGCCATTGTTTCATATAATTAGCAGTGTAATTGAACGTAAAAAAGGGCCTCGCCTCTTACCGACCGCCATTTTTTGTGGACGGGCCCCACTCCATGTAGCCTCTAATCAAGGAACCCATAGGAGCTTCGCTTCTCTCTTGGTCATAGGGTAAGGGTTTGGGCACCGAATTTTCCAAAACGGCTATTATGTCCCCTTAGAAATCCATTTACACCACATAACCCCACTGCTGGCAATCTTTTGCACACATCATCGGAAGGTACTAACAAAGCTAATTTCTGAAGATTGCCAGCAAAGACTAACTTGTGCAGCAGTTAAAAAAATCAACTAATTTCATTACATGGCTCCACAGTACGAGTGGGGTGCGTATTGGTATGGGGATGCTACCATATGACTTTTGACCACAGTAGAAAGTGATCAGATACCTTCTGTATATTAAGACTGATGTTAGACCAGTCTGAAGTGGTCTGTACCTCTACAGTCGTGACAGTGTGTTGATTTGTACTCAGATATGATACACAAAAGACAGGTGGCATTTTTATGACAGTGAGCAGCATATAAGTATATAAGAAAACCTTGTATATGTATGTATAGACTACATGTGAAACAGATATCAAGTGGATGGGTTGCCCCATAATAACATACTATTAGAATTATGACTTTGTTTTCTTTCCTACCACCACCACCACGCTACCACCAGGTATCCACGTGCTGTTATTGTTATATCCTCATGACTGCCTGCCACAGTAGAAGGTGCGTAATCACTCCATATATGTCCATTCTAAAATGGTTTACTAGCAAAGTCATAGTGATGTTATTTTTATTTTGTTCCCAGATGTGACACTGACACAGGACACAGGTCACAGGTGAGGCATCATGGCCATGGCCATGGGGCCTTATAACATTTACAGGTTGGGATGAATTGTCACACCTCAACACTGCAGTAATAGCAGGTGCTAAAACACTTTCTATACATATAATATGGAAGTATAGTTATGGTGTCACTATACACCAAGAAGGATTTGTCCAGCAGCATCTGGGCCCACGCATATGTTGGTAAGCACCACTATGCCTTCCCAGTACAGTGGCAGGTGCTGAAACAATTTCTATGTATATAAGATGGAATTATAGTTCACTCTGAAGCGGTTTACATCTCACACCATGCCCATGGTGTCACAATATTTGTTCCCCATGACCTTGACCTTTATTGACTTTTTGCTATAAATTGCCTTGTTATTGATACAGAAGAACCAAGGGTCTGTCACATCGATGGATAGTATGGTGTTGTGTCCTTATGACCATTAACCACAATAGCAGGGGATGAAAGTCTTTATATATGTATGAAGTAGATCTGCTATGAGCATGAACTGGATGGGAGTCATAATGTACAGCATCCTCCATGTGTTGTTAACCTCTTCCAAGAGCAGATATCAGTATGGGGTTGCATCCTTATGACCTGTAGCCGCAGTAGCAGGTGCTGAAACACTTTATATATGTATGAAGTTGACCTGCTATGAGTATGAAGTGGATGGGGGATCTCAATCATAACTACCCATACAGAGACTCCACCTTCTTGTTAGACTGGGATCTATCTCAACACTCTCGTGTTTGAGAAAGGTAAGAACATGTTATGCCATGATGGATGACAACTTGCCACAATACAATATAGCACCAAAAACTAGATGAACTTTTGCATAACGGATCATCATATTGATTGATCGGCTCAACAGTTCATCTAACGCACCGCACCAGCACAATTTAACACTAAAGATCTTGGATCTCCGTGGTTTGCGAAACCACTACAATGAAGATGAAAATATTGATGAGATCTGGATGGAGTGTCATATTTTTGCCTTTGCAGGAACGTGAATTTAAGTAATCAAACTTCCTTCAATGATGAAGTAATTGATCTTTATTGTGTGCTGGAATACAGCACTACTTTGAGAGTTTTGGACCTCAGCAATGATGCAGATGTCACCATAACAGCTTGGGTGACTTTCTCTGCACTTCTCTGGAATCGTAATGCAGCATTGACAAAACTGGGTTTCAGAGAGAATAAAACTAATGGACCTCATGACAGCATTTGCAGAAACATTGATTACCAACAGAAGTTGAAGGAATTGGGAAGATTGGCATGAGCCAGCACTGGGTGTTGTTACTTGTTACTGATATTGTTGGATATGTGGTCTTTGTAACAACTCAAGTATCATGAGCACATACCATTCCAATCACAAACTCAAATATGCAGCCATTCGAGGACATGAAAGTCAAAGTATTTCTGACTGCAATTGCTTGGATGGGACGTGATTGGAAGGCCAGCTGCATTTGTGATGGTTTGTTTGCACTATTAAGAAGCAGGCCAATGTTGTTTGATACAACACGTAAGAAGAGGAAAGCGGTGAGCTAATGAAAAATATCCACTTTATATCTCAACTAGGGGGCATGGCACATCAAGTATTAATGTAAATCCAATCTATTGGTGATATAATACAACGTTTGACTTGTGTCATCTCTCTTCAGCTAAATTCATTTCAAGAACCCACAATGCTTCTGTGTTGGGCTGACATATAGCAATGTTGCGACCAGTGTTTACTCACACAAACCAACATATACCCATGCACTATTCCATGCCTCTTGGGCATTTGGATCAGAAGTCAACAGTGCATCATCCCAGGTAGCAACATTGCAGTAATATACATACAGTGTGTGACATTCAAATATGTTGTCCGTAATTAAGACCTTTTCTCCACCAACATAGTTTGTCTTTGTGATATCGTAGACAGGAGGGCATGTTAAAGTTGGCATTGGATCAACCTCAAGTTCAGGCATTACAACATCAGGTGTGATGACGGCTTCTGCCGATGGAACGGCTGTGGGAGAGAATGTTGGCAAGGATGTAAGTGTAGTGGATGGAGCCATGGTAGAAACGGAATTTTCAATCACTGAGACCAAACCAGAGCATGGACTAACGTATTTCCAAGCCGTGTTCCAATTATCCTCTGCATTCTGATCATTCGCTGTCAATGCTTCATCCCACTCGGCAATGTTACAGTAGACTGCATACGGTGACATGCATTCAAAGATGTTGCCAGTGATCGTTACCAAGTCTCCCACCTTGTATGAAGTTTTGGTCTTGTCATAGGCAAGAGGACAAGATGGCATTTCACCAGCAACTTCTGTAACATCATCAACAACTAGATCCGATGGTGCTAGGGTGGGTGAGAACGTCGGCATTTCAGGTTCTGGCAAAGTTGTAACAGGCTTTAGTGTGGGCGAGACACTTGGGCTCGTGGTGGGCTTGACTGTTGGTTTAGAAGACGGCACCACAGTTTTGGTACTATCAGTATCAAGAAACTTGGAATTCACAATGGTAATTGAATCAATTTCCTCCTCCAAGGTCTCCAATTCTTCAAATGCAATCTCTTCCTTTACCTCCACGTTGTGAATCTTCTCCACCAACTCCTCCATAACCTTTTCCTCCTTAACTTTTTCATCCTTTACCTTTTCCTCCTTCGCCTTCTTTTCCTAATTAGCATGAATATGAGATGATTATTGATTAGTGAGGAAGACAGAAACATACTGATACCACTAACCTTTGGCATTTTTGCCTTTTTCTCTTTCTTCTCCTTTTTCAATTCTTCCTTTACACTCTTATCTTTTTTCAACTTCTTCTCATCGGCTTTAATCACAATATCAATTGTCTTGAGATCAGCTGTAAGTTCGTTGACCACGTCTTTTTCACCCTTTTCTTTCGCATGTTTCAACTCCTTCAATTGTTCCTTCACACTCTTCTCATCGTCCAACTTGTCTTTCTCCTTGATGATCTTGTCATCCAATTCCTGTATTTCGTTGGCAATCTCTTTCACGGTGCTTTCCTTTGCGATAGCACTCTTCTTCTCCCCTTTTTCTTGAACTCGACGTTGACTCTCATTATTTGCAGGGTTTTCCACTCCACGTAGACGCATACGCTCGTTGACACTAGACGCGTCTGAACTCATGGTTGACGCCGTAGCGACGAGGAGGCAGACTTTGATGGCCTTCATTGTTTATGTGCGATCGTGTGTGGAATAATGGATCGTTTCACAACGTTTTCGGTGCCGCTACGTTAGCCTCCCCTCATCTCACATGTTTGGCAAACACTCGGTGCGTGTGAGGAAGTGCTGGCAAATCTGCACGTAGGAAGTCGTGGATATCGTACCAAAACAAAAAATTCAAATCGTTCGCATTTGCGAATGATCATGAGTCGGTCGAGCTTCAGGTACGATATCGTAGGCCAAGCCTACTCGGTATTATGTTCATCAACATCGACGTTCTCAAAGGAGAAGTGTTCGATGTCCGAGAGCAATTCTTACATTGAATTTTCAGTGAAGCCGTGAAAAGCACAACTCGACAATACACAGTTGACAACGATGAAGGTTAGCATCACCATACCCAGCCTCCTAGTCGTCTCGGCTTCGGCTGCTGCCATTACTTCAGACACAATTTCGTCCAGGAAGGTCCTGAATCGATCCAAGCTTAGCAAAGAACAAAGTACTACCGTCGGTCGTAAATTAGAAGGCAAGGCTGAAAAACAAGGTGATGCCAAGAGTGCTAAAGAAGCGGACGATAGTAAAAAGAAGAAGAAGCGCGATCGAAAGAAGGTGAAAGGGAAGGGAAAGGTCGTCGCTGAGGTTGTTGGAGAAATGAGGTTTAATAATGGCGATGAAAAGACGAACTCCATTCAATTGCCAATCACTATGACACCATCGACTTCTAAGCCAAGCGTCAAGCCTACTGCAACGCCTAGCGTCAAGCCTACTGCAACGCCGAGCATGACACCCACTGGAAAACCAGCATCGGCCCCATCGATTATTGCCGTAGTAAATCCTCCTCCTTCTCCTCCTTTGCCTGAGCCTTCATTAGTGCCGACATACAATCCTACTGTCTCAGATGTCCCCACTGCACCACTCTCTGCATGTCCCAATGCTTACGATACAACCAAGACGGACTATGTCGGTGGAGACAAGATCGAGGCGATACAAGATGCACCAGGCTATATCTTTGAATGCGATGTAGATAAAGTTATATATTGTAACATTGCCGAGTGGGATGACTCATTATTGGAACAGGATGTAGATGCTAAGGAAAAATGGAATACTGCGTGGGTCAACGTTGGCAAGTGTATCACTGCCGATGATAATGTAGTAGCACCTAGCATGACTCCATCTGTAACAACTATTACTGACACATACACTCTTCCAAACGATGACACTGACACAATATCAACTACTGCATCCCCTACCACCATGGCCACTTGTCCACCAGCCTATGATATGACCAAGACAACATATGCTGAAGGAGACACAGTAACACTCAACGATTACATCTTCGAATGTATTACACTTCATGTAACCTACTGTAATATTGCCGAATGGGATGACTCATTATTAACGACGGATCCAAATGCATTTGAAATGTGGGATAATGCATGGATAATGGTGGGTCCATGTTCCGTCACTGGGTCTATCCTAACAGAACTTCCAGTACTAGAAGGAGACGACTCTGGAGGGCTACCACTGTCTACTACCACGCTATCTCCATCCATGGCCTCAACTGTAATGGTGTCCACTCAAATTAGTAAAGTTGATACCACGCTACCTACTATGGCAGCTACGCCTTACGTTGTTGTTGATACACTTCCCACTTGTCCACCAGCGTATGATATGACCAAGACGACATATGTTGAAGGAGAAATGGTGACACTTAACGATCATATCTTCGAATGTATGACACTTCATGTAACCTACTGTAATATTGCCGAGTGGGATGATTCATTATTGACGACTGATCCAAATGCTTTTGAATTGTGGGATAATGCATGGGTTTTGGTTGGTCCATGCGAGGAGGTCATCGATGACAACGATGACAAAGTTGATGTCGATGATGACATAAACGACATTATTGTACAAGTGGAGGATGACATCGATGACAGCGATGACAGTATTAATGACCCAGCAGAACCTCCAGTACTGGTACTTCCCACTATCACACAGTCTCCTACCATGGCTCCATCAGTGATGGTGTCTACTCAAATTAGCGAAGATACACATCCTACGCTATCTCCTACAATGACACCACCTGGTGACAATGATGCACTAACGCCATCTCCTACCATGGTAACAACACTTCCCCCATGTCCCGATGACTATGACATTACCAAGACTACATATGTTGGTGGAGACTTGGTCAAACTGTCAGGAAATGTCTTTGAATGTCAAGTGGATTTAGTTAAGTATTGTAACATTGGTGAGTGGGATGATTCCTTACTAGCCGAGGATGAAAATGCAGAGGCGTCATGGAATAAAGCGTGGGTATTCTTTAGTGAATGTGCAGTTGAAGTTAGTGGAGACTCGGATTCGTAATGGCTTGGATTTGTGTGAAAAGCTTCATAGACTTGATGAATTGGCAGTGATTCTGTGTTTAGTATTTTACTGTATTTTCACAATTGTTCTTCTATGAATGGGGATCGAATCGGCACACGAACCTACCAAAGAAGATACTGCGTGGATGTAAGCTATTCTCTCTCCAGTTAGTTCTTTTATATCAGTTAAAATTTAGTGATATAAATTATGTGCGTAAAAATGCAGGATGCACAAGTAAAGTTTTGTTGGTCATGTCCGACAGATTTACGATCCAAGAGCTTCGTGATGAATGTTGCCGACTAATAGACTACCATCTTCCTCATTTTCCAGAGTGCCGTTGTGTGGCACTGAAAAGCCTTGTTCAAGGGCTTCGTGAAGGATGCATCTTCTACTTGGTGCAGGGATTGTGTGACTATTATGATAAGTCATTGGCAACATGTGAACATTTAGAAGGTCAAGCGCGAGCCAATTGTCCAAGCGCAATGATGCATGATTGCATCATTGTTCCGTTCATACAGAAGATAGGTGCAGTTCGTGGGATGGAAAACATGCGTGAAAAGTGTGAAAGAGTGAATGGCGGCAAGAATTGTGCTCAAGCAAAAGCTCGCGAGGCCGATGCGCTGGTGCCTGTTTACATCGCCATTGCTAAACTGGTACAGCGTTTGAACGGTGTGTTCGTTTGTCACAATGTCGGCGGTCAGTCAGTCAATGACACGCTTATCAGAAAACTGATGAAAAGCATGAAGTCGGCTGGAGTCGAAATCATCTTTGAGAATCCGGATTCATTCCACTTTTCGTTTTACGGCCGTATCTCGACTAGAACATTCTTCACCGAAGAGATTCAACATTCCCTTATCTATCGAGACATCAAACAGCTTTGTGACGATTTCAACAACGTTATTGGCATAGTGAATAGCCGTCGCAATGCAAGTTTGTTTGTGCAGCCGTTGTCATTTGCTGACATGATCAAGTTGACTCCATCATTACCGGGTGGAAATGACCTCTCTTCCAAGTCCAAAGAGGAACTGGCAGCTCTTCAAGCTGAATATAAGTCACTGTGTCTTGGAAGATCTATTGAGTTTCAACGCAAGAAGCGAATGAAACAATTGGAGAGAGACATTGAAGAGACGAAAGTAGACCTTGCGAATGTCACCACTGACTACACAGGGATTCAATGTCGTTTATTGGAGTTAGAGACGGAGCTGGCGCAACTAAAGTCTCAGCCGAAGGCAAATGCCGAGTTTATCGAGAAGAGGAGACAAGAGAAGGCGGAGGCGGAGAGGATTAAAGCGGAGGCTCGTGTTGAGAAGAAGACGAGGAAAAAAGAGAAGGCTGAGGAGGCGAAGAGGATTAAAGCGGAGGCTCGTGCGAGACACGAAGATATGACTAGATATGATTCAGATGATGAAGTCGAGGCAGGGGTGTTTATGTTTATGTTGCAACAGAAAAAGAGGAAAGAACCATTAACTAATCTACATCTTAACATTCTTGTCAAGTCCAAGATTCGCTAAGTGCTCATTCTCATTGTAAGTTGTAGTCTTTCGCTGCCTGTCAGGAAGTACCCTCCGAGGTACGTCAACTGGAAGTGACTTCCGCTTCTTTACGACTTTCTTCTTGGCTCTGTCAACGAGGCCACAGTCAACGAGGTCACATACGCCCAGGTTTCGGCTTCGATAGTTTACGCTCCCAATGATTCCTTAGATCAGGTATAGTTTTCCCCGGCATTTTGGTTACAATATGGGCATACATTCCATACGTAGACGTTTGCCTCTTAAGCCACTTTTTGCATAAAGAAATAAGCTGAGCATCCTCATCAGGAGTCCAGTTAACCCTGCGCTTCTTTTTGTGTCCGTCAGCCTCCTCTATCTCTAGTTGCATAAACCGAGTACGTACTTGAACAGGATCCCACTCACACTCCGATGACTCATTAATGCGTTCAGTAATGTATGTCCACTTGTTCCCAACCTCCTCTTGAAGCCTTTTGATCATGCCATCCTCCAATTCAGAGAAGAGTGCCCGGGGAGCATGCTCCTTCCTTATTCCCATCCGCGCCCTCTGCTCCAAAGTAGTATCATTTCTGAACATTTCTAGCTTGAGTCGGTGAGCTGTGACAAAAGAAACGTAAGGACAACTGAGAATAATAGATCAATATCATAAACAAGACATCATCTCACCTTCCACAGTAAACGAAAAGCCAGAAATTCTCAATCGATCTTCAACACCCTTTGGCAACCGACCCATTTTGTGCAAAGCACGAAAATAATTCGCACTTGTGATAGTTTCAACTCCGTGATTCCAACCATCAGCGAGACATTGTTTGCATGTCATATCCACCCTGATATCAATTTCAGGGTGATTTGTAATCTTCCTATAC
>Ga0247831_1005375_pt1 | contig 16137 bp, 16 predicted proteins | sample LaCruzMarch2015__9_FD_192406 | JGI IMG/M metagenome (GOLD analysis project Ga0247831, IMG submission 192406) | Freshwater microbial communities from meromictic Lake La Cruz, Castile-La Mancha, Spain - LaCruzMarch2015_1m | ecosystem: Environmental > Aquatic > Freshwater > Lake | place: Spain... | reverse complement strand
TGGCCTCTAACTAGTCTTTCTTACTTTACATAATGTAGATTATCGGCGACTAATTATACGCTTAAAACCCCAAATGCTAACTTTAAACCAAGCCTCCCAAACAATTTTAGCCCCCATCTTTGATCTGCCGTTTTCTCGTTCTATAAAGGTTATTGGTACCTGCTCAATCTCAAAGCCGGAATCGTGTGCGTTACGTGCAATCTCTATCTGAAAACTGTAGCCCTTGGCTTTAATGCTACTTAAATCAAGTGCATCAAGAAGCTGTCTAGGAAGCACACGGTATCCGGAGGTTAAATCCTTGTAGTCAAGATTTAGAGCAATAGAAGCGTATTTTGTACCAAGTTTAGAGATAAAGCGGCGGTGAAATGGCCAATTAACAACGGATCCTCCTGGCATCCAACGAGTACCAATTACTAAACTTTTACTTGATGCTACTGCAATTAGATTCTCTAGTTGCTCAGGCATATGACTTAAATCTGCATCCATTTGAACAAAATATTGATAATCACCTTTTAAACCAATGTCAAATCCCGCTAAATACGCTGGACCAAGTCCAGATCTTTTTACTCTAGTTAATACCCACAAATTATCTATTTGTGAACTTTTAGCAATATCGGCAGTTTTATCTGGTGAATTATCATCAACAATTAATATATCAATTTTATAGCTACTAGTAAGTAATTTTCGGACCTCATCTAATCGAGAAAGTAGTTCACGAATATTTTCGGATTCGTTGTATGTAGGGATAATTACTAAAACATTTACCACCTACTCCCCCTTTTTCTATATATGATAATTAGCAAAAGGAAAGCCCCTGCTAAATACTCTAAATATTTACCAAAAATTTGAGTAGTAGTTTGACCATCGACATGATTAACCTCACCAAATAGTGTTGATGGCTCAAATTTTGGTAGTTTTTTTACTATCTTTCCACGATTATCAATAAATGAAGTAGTGCCAGTAGTTGAGACATAGGCAATAAATCGGCCAGTCTCAATTGCTCTCACGCGAGCAATATTTAATTGTTGATCTAATTGGGGGGTATCTCCAAAAGTGGCATTATTTGTTTGTATCACAAGAAAATTTGAATTAATTTGATCACGGAATGAATCATTTATTAGTTCATAACAGATTAAAGTCTGAAATGTGGCGCCATTAATTGCAAATTTTATATCTTTATCCCCCGCTTTAAAATCTGTTATTTTACTTGCATGCGTAGAAATTTTATTGGCTACAACTCTTAATGGTAAATACTCACCAAATGGCGTTAAATAGCGCTTTGAATACAATTGTTTAATCTGCGAATCAAAAAGGAATGATTGATTTAAAAGGTGATCACCAGATCTTGTAACACCACCGACTAATATTGGTGTTGCTAAGAAAGCTGATTTCTCACTAATTAGGTTCTTTACTTCATCATTAGTATTAATATCTATATCTACAGCATTTTCTGGCCAAATTACTAGGTCAACCTGGCCGACCTTAACTGAGTCAGAGGTTTGATTTAGGTGCCTGAGAAAAACCTCCTTAGGTCTCGAATTAAAATCTAATCCAAGATTGACCACTCCCCCTTGAATTAGCGCCACAGAACTTTTTTCATTAGTAGTTTCAATCCGTGGAAGAAAGGAAAGTCCAGCAATAATTAGTGAAATAATTGCAAGATTAAATACTGACTTTGCTGAGCTAATTAGAGCAATAAAAAATGCAACTACCACAACACCGCCGCTAGAGTATAAAAACTGCAATGGACCATCAACCTGAGTAAAGCTAAGTCGGGCCCACCCAAATCCAGTAAAAGGGATAGTTCGAAGAAGTAATTCAACTGCCACAAATGAGCAAGCAAATGCGATTTGGTTAAATTTTAACCTTTTGCCAACAAAAAAGGCTGGGAGTATAAAGATAAATGCCTGGGCAAAACAAAGTAATAGCCAGGGAAGATTACCAACGTATATACCGGTCCAATGTTGAACTGGTAAGAGAATACCTAATCCAAAAACATATGAAATATATAATCTGCTTCTGAAATTCAGCTTAATTAGAAGAAAATACCAGATTGTCAACCCAATAAAAGCGGAAGGCCAAAATGATAATGGCGCGAAAGCAGTTGATGATATTAACCCTGCAACACCGGCGTGTAAATAATTCATACTAAGCCCAGTTAAGAGCACTCATTATGCGATCAATACTTGCGCCAAGACCAAACTCATCTTTTAGTTGTATTATTTTTTCGAGAGATTTTGGCTTGTTAGGCATCAATATCTCCATCTCAGGAATTGCAACATCTAATGCACAACCTACTAATTTCGGTGCGATGGCAGCATATTGACTACTCTCGAGTAATTTCTTTCTAATATTCGAACTTAATCTTTCATCTGCGCCAGCGGCAGCTTGCATCACTTCAGGCATTGTCTTGAAAAGATTAGCAATCACCATTGCACCTTTCTCGCCAATTCCTTTTATGCCAGGTAACCCATCAGATGAGTCACCTCGGATCATTGCAAATAATGCATATCGATCTCCTGGAATTTGGTATTTATCTTGTATCCATTTTAGATCCACTAGATCATGATTAGATATTCCCTTTGCTATGTAAACAATTTTTACATCGCGCTTATCATCGGCTAGTTGAAAAAGATCACGGTCACCGGTAACAATTCTTACTGGACCAGGCTGCCTCACGCTAAACGTAGCTATTAAATCATCTGCTTCATAATCATCAACACCTAGCAATGGAATTCCGAGTGCGTCTAAAACATCTAACAATATTGGAATTTGCGGCCCCAAAGTATCTGGTTCTTCTTCGGCTCCTTCTTCATCTAATCGATTAAGTTTATAATCTGGAAATAATTCAACTCTCCAAGATGGGCGCCAGTCACCCTCCAAACATGCAACTATTCGATTTGGTTGATATTTAACTAGTAGTCGCGAGGTCATATCTAAATATCCACGAATTGCATTTACTGGTTGCCCAGTTGGAGAAACTAAAGTGTCTGGCATGCCGAAATATGCACGATACCAAAGTGAGGCACTATCTAACAGCATTAGAGTCATACTGCTGACCCAGCGTAGGCAATAACACCGCGATCAATTTTGGTTAGTGCCTGATCAATAATTATTTGTAGTTCGGGTGCAGCAGCACGTAATTGTCTGAGCAAATCAATTATTTGCTTCATAGATCTTACAAAATCGCCAACAGTTAGATCAGTTCCTTTTAAAATGGAAGTTAAAGATTGGCCACTCGCCCATTTATGAGAAGCCCAACAAAACCCAAAATCTGGCGCCCGCATAGGTTCTAGGTTTAAATCACTTTCGGCATCATGAATTTTTGAATATATCTTAGAAATAGCTGCCAAGGCGATTTGAATATCACCCCTTGGTACTTTTGCCGCTTCCTCATTTCGAGATTCGTATATGCAAGAAGATATAACTGAAACCAAATCTGCCGGTGAAAGATTGTTAAAGACTCCAGATTGAATTGACTCAGCAATTAGCAAATCGGTTTCACCATAGATCTTTGCAAGCATCTTCCCAGATTTTGCAATAGCATCATTATTTATATAACCAAACTTATCTAGTATGACTTTAATCCTGTCAAACCTCTTTGCAATCACATTTGTTCGAGTATTGATTCGTTCAGTTAATCCATCAATTTCACGCTGCAGTCGCTGTGCTCGCTCAGTAATCCTAGAATGATTTTCACGATCAGGACATGTATGGCATATATGATTTTTCATTCGCTTACGGGTCGCACTAATTTCTTCCTCTATTTCAGCACGTTTACGCTTACTTCTCTTACTATCAGTTTCTAATTTCTTTATTTCCCCACGCATCTGCGCATATTCCTTAAAATTACCTAGATGACACTTTGCTTCTGAATATAAACCATCTCTCACACTTTCGTTTTTTCGAATTTGCTTTGCCAACCCAACGACAGCTTTATCAGCTTGAAACTGCGCAAGTGAAGATTCCAATGAAGTTCTAGCCCGCTCTGATCCAAATTGTGATATCAAATTTATACTCATGTTATATGTAGGTTTAAAGGAACTTTTTAACGGATAGGTACGAGTCGATGCAAGACCGCCAACAGATGTTGAATCTAAATCATTGCTCCAAAGAATTACAGCATTTCCTTCAATATCAATACCACGACGGCCTGCCCTGCCAGTTAACTGGGTGTACTCCCCGGGTGAGACTGCTACATGTCCTTCACCGTTCCATTTGCTTAATTTCTCTAAAACAACTGTTCGTGCTGGCATATTAATTCCAAGAGCTAAGGTCTCTGTGGCAAATACTGCTTTTACTAAACCTCTTTGAAATAATTCTTCAACGGTAACTTTGAATGCTGGTAGTAATCCCGCATGATGTGCAGCAATTCCGCGTTCAAGTGCATCTGCCCATTCATAATATCCAAGTACAACTAGATCCTCTTCTGCCAGATTTTTCATATTACGAGAAATAACAGATCTGATTTCAGTTCTTTCCTGTGAATTAGTTAACCGAAGACCAGCTGCAAGACACTGTCTGACTGCAGCATCACAATTGTTTCTTGAGAATATAAAAGTAATTGCAGGTAGTAAACCTTCCCGGTCCAACTTTTCAACAATTTCAGAGCGGGTTAACGGTTTGGGACCCTTTGGTTTATCTCGCCAATTGCCTCTAACTTGGCGATAAGAATCTCGCTCTAATCTAGTTAACTCTGGATTTAGTTTAAGGTTTTCACCAAACAGATCAAGTAATCGGTTACCAAACAAAACATGCTGATATAAAGGAACTGGCCTTATTTCACTAACAATTACCTCAGTATCACCTCGAACTGTTTGCAACCACTCACCAAATTCCTCAGCATTTGAAACTGTAGCAGAAAGTGAAATCACTTGAACCGCATCTGAAAGATGGATAAGAATCTCCTCCCATACCGCACCACGAAACTTATCTGCTAGATAGTGCACCTCATCCATTACAACATACTTGAGTTCATTTATTGTCGATGAATTTGCATAAATCATGTTTCTTAAGACTTCAGTTGTCATAATCACAATTTGTGCCTCTGAATTTATTGAAGTATCACCAGTTAATAAGCCAACTTTTGATTCGCCATATTTTTCTGTTAATTCAGCAAATTTTTGATTAGATAATGCTTTTATGGGTGTTGTATAAAAACATTTTCCGCCAGAGCCAATAACTAAATCAACAGCAAATTCCCCAACTATCGTTTTACCAGCTCCGGTTGGAGCAGCAACTAAAACACCTTTCCCGCTCTCTAATGCGTGACAAGCCTCAACCTGAAACGGATCAAGTTCGAATGGAAAAGATTCAGCAAATTTTCGTGTCTTAGGAAATTTCCCTAATGATTTAGTTCTAGCATAATTTTGAGATGGGGTTAAGGTCATGGCGCTAGCCAAGTAGATAGTGCATTGCCAACATTAGTCACAGTTATTGGTAAATGAGCGACATACTCACCATCTGCATAAGAAGATGTGGGTGCTGAAATTGTTACTACCTTAGCTCGGTATGTATCAATTTTTCGGTGCGGGATGTGATTACCTTTAAATACCTTTGGGAAAATTGTTAGTAAAACAAATCTCGAGACTGGCCTGACTAAAAGTATTTCAAAAATACCATCTGAGTTTGAAGCACCAGGACAGATCCTCATTCCCCCACCATATGTCTCACCATTTGCAATTGTGAATAACATGGCAGACTGATCAAATTTTCTTGAATCTATATCAATCTTATAATTAATAGGCTTAAATCTTGCAAGAGTTCTTACTGTAGCAATTGTGTATTTAGATTTACCCCTAGGCCATTTAATTTTATTTGCTCGGGAATTAACTTCTGCATCAAAACCAGTACTTAATACTTGAACAAACCACTTCTCTTTTGCGCTTGATTTAACATGACCTAGATCAATTTTTACGGGATCTGTTTTTGTATAAAGATTAAATACTTCAGTCATGCTCATTTTATTTACACCAACGGCCCTAGCAAAATCATTTCCAGTACCAGATGGAATTACACCAAGTGTAATTCCAGACTGAGCAAGGTGCTGAATGCAAAGATTTACTAAGCCATCTCCTCCAACTGCGATCACTTTATTGTAGGAGTTAGTGGATAGTTCGGCTTCTAATCTTTCAATAGTTTTCTCGTAACTATTTTCATTTATCATCGTAACTTTTAGCTTTCCCTGGCTCAATAAATCAGTAAACTGATTAGCCAATTGGAGCGCCTTTCTCTTCCCTGCAGATTCATTTGTAACAAGAAGCCACATTTTAGATTTCTTCAGGCTTATCAATTGGTGATGCGCTTGTACCTAAATCAGTTTTACTACTACGGCGGCGGTCAATAAGTAGTGCAAATAAACCGCTAGCAAAGTAGAGCAAGCAAAGTGGGATTGCTAATAAGGTCATGGTTATTGGGTCTGGAGTTGGAGTAAATATTGCGGTAAAAAGGAAGCAAAGAAATACTGCTACACGCCAGGGCTTTAGTATCGCTTGACCTGATATTACTCCTAGTAAATTTAAGGCAACTAAAAATAGCGGAAGTATAAATGCGATCCCAAATATTAATATCAAGCGCAATACAAAATCGAGATATTCATCAAAGCGTACTAAATTTCCAAGATTATTTGGTGTAAAACCAAGAAGGACATCGACTGCGTGTGGCAATATCAAATAAGCTAAATATGAACCACTAGCAAATAGTGGTGTGGCTACTGCCGCAAATGCTAATGTGACTCTTCGCTCTTTTTTATGTAAAGCAGGAGTAATAAATGCCCAAAGCTGATAAATCCAGATTGGAGCAGCAAATATGATTCCAGATAAAAGTGCAATTTTTACATGTAGGTTAAACGGACCCAGAATTCCATTCACATAAAGATCACCGCATTGACCTTTAGTTGGTGAAGATGAGCTACCTAAGTCACAGAATGGCAATGTTAACAATCTAATAATTGGTTGATACAAAAACCATCCGATGGTGGCACCAGATACAACAGCGAGAGAAGATTTTATTAACCGAGTACGAAACTCGCGAAGATGATCAAGCAGTGGCATTTTGCCGCCACGGCGATTACTCATGAAACCTAGTTATCAGAGTTTGGGTTTGTTTTTTTGTCTCCGTCAGAATCATCTTTGTTCAACTCCTGGACTTCACTCTTAAAGATCCGCAGTGATCTACCTAATGACCTTGCAGAATCTGGTAGTCGCTTTGCTCCAAATAGAACTAAAAAAACAACTGCTAAAACAACTAGATGCCAAGGCTTAAGTGCGTTCATACGGAAATACTACCCTAGATTGGTTTCACTGCCTGGTATGAGGCTAGAAGAGAGGTCGCCAACGCAGATACCTCTTGGGCTAATAATGATGGCGAAATCACCTTAATACCAGGTGAATTACTGAGAATACTGCGTTTAAGCCATTCTAAATTGCTCAACTTTAAGTGAACTCTAAAACAATTCTTTTGTTCTTCGACAGCAGTGATAATTGAAGAGTTTCGCTCGATAAAATTCTTACAAGTTTTCTGTACATCCAAAACCACCTCTATAGTTGAATTATTCTCATTAACAACCTCACTACTAATATCATCACCAACCTCACAGGTCCTAATTAATTCAACTTTAAATACCCGATCAGCCTTGGCGGCTAAATCCATAGCTGATAAATATAGATTTCCATTCATAAAATAAAGATTATGAGGAAAAATCGTTCTTATACTAACTTCATCTTTAACTAATGATTGATACTGAATAGTTAAGCTCTTTTTATTAGTTATTGCCTTTGATATTACTTCCACAAAAGGTGACTTGCTACTACTTGGGGCAAAAACAATCGAATTACTACCCCCAAGTTGGATGATTTTATTTGACAGCAATTTGATCTTACTTAACCTTGCACTATCAGAAGCACTTAGTTCACCTAATAACTGTAAGCCGAGCGCTATTACAACTAATTCACTTTTAGTAAAACGCCTTGGCTTATCAAGTACCTGTGGATCAATTATTGAGACTACTCCGTCTTCAAAGATTAAATCTATTAACTCATATGGCGTATAGCCTGGTAGTCCACACATAAACACAAGCTGCAAATCACTCTCAATCTGCTTTTCTGTAACAGAAAATTGCTTAGCAAGTTTTATAATTGACACTCCGGGATTTTCTAGAATATATGGGATCAAATCCATTGTGCGCAAAGCGCGATTTGCTGCATTATCAATCATTTGCAATCACCTTAAGCCTTGATATAACTTCACTTCGCAGACTAGCCGGACTGTCCACAATAATATTTGTCCCATACCATAAAATAGTTTCAATAATCTCTTGTTCGTAAATATATGGGATTAACATTAAATCCCACTCTTCATTAATCTCTTTAGTCGAATATTTACTTCGCAAAACATGAACCTGCTCTTTTCTTACTAAAACCTGCGCCTGCATTTCTTGTTCAGACCTAGAGTTTGATAAAAACTTGATTAAATCAAATTCAGGTGGTTTCTTAAAAGAACCAGCTTTACCTTCGCTAACTATTTTTCCTTCAATACGCAATAATTTAAATGACTTTATTTCAGCCTCTTCACGGGCAACTAAATACCAAAATCCGTCTCTGGTATATAGTCCAAATGGTTGAGCGGTACGTTCTTTGCCTTTGTAGCCAAATTTTATTAGTTGCTCAGTATCAACTGCCTCAAAAGCTGATGAAAGAAGTGCGGCACTTTCACTATCTCTAACGGCGGGTGTATTTACAGCATCACTTTCGATCGGGCCACTTAAAGACTGAATTTTAAGAAGGGCCGCCTTGGAATCACTCCCAAGAGCTGAGTCATGCCATAAATTTGCTGCCATAGTTAAATAAAGTAACTCTTCTTTACTGAATTCATTTTCACTGAGTTGAAATGTTTCACTTCTAATTAAATATCCTTGTTCATCTTCAAAAAGCGGATCTATTCCCTTAACTTCAATCTCAATTCCTAAGTTTCTCAGCTCATCCTTATCTCGTTCAAACATTCTTTCCATAGTTTCAGGTGAACCGCTATAACCAGCAACCGCTCTAAAAATCTCAGACTTGGTCAGATAGCGCTTTGTTGCAAGTAAGGCCAAGGTTAAATTTATCAATCGCTCTGTTTTTTGGGCGCTCATGGTCTTAGGTTAGCGATAAGTAAAATCTTTGCTAAGATTATATGTGCGAAAAACCCATAAATTAGCTCTAGCTATTCTTCCAATTTTTCTAATTACTGCCTGCTCAACCGACGGGGGCGTGGATTCAATGACCAATCAAGGACAATCATCATCGGCTCTTCCCGAAGTAGGTGGTGCTAAAGGAAGTAAACCAAGTATCACAGCCCCATCTGGTCAGGCTCCAGCAACCTTGCTTTCAGAGGATATTTTTATTGGGAGTGGCAAAGAAGCTATTGCAACTTCAACTCTTGAAGTTCATTACACATTAATGGCTTGGGGAACTGGACAAGTGGTTGAGTCATCTTGGGATCGTGGGCAGACTGCAACCTTTCCACTCAACGGAGTTATTGCAGGTTGGCAACAAGGCATACCAGGAATGAAAGAGGGTGGACGCAGACTATTAGTTATCCCACCTGATCTTGGTTACGGAGCTCAGGGTGCTGGCGGTGCAATTGGACCGAATGAAACTTTAGTATTTGTTGTAGATCTTGTATCTGTAATCTAATTATTCAGTAACTCCATAGGAACCCTTAGAAGGCCGACGTCTCCTTGGTAATACTGCAACATCTGGGGCCATTCGACGGGCAAAAATGAGAAAACCAGTATGCCCAATCATTCTATGTTGGGGCCGAACTGCTAAACCTTCATGATGCCAGCCTCTAACAATAGTTTCTGAAGATTCCGGTTCCGTGAAATTTCCGGAGTCTTTAATGGCTTCAGCAATTTTTGATAACTGAGTAGTAGTTGCTACGTAGCTAAGTAGCACTCCCCCAGGAACTAATGCTTTTGAAGCAGTCTCAACACAGTCCCATGGAGAAAGCATGTCTAAAATAACTCGATCATAATCAGCGTCAAATTGCTGATCTTGTAGTGCGCCCGTAGTTAGTCTCCAATTCTTAGGTATTTGATTAAAATAATTAGTAACATTATTTTGAGAAATTTGCGCAAAATCATCGCGGATTTCAACTGAATGAAGAAAGCCAGTATCGCCAATTGCTCGAAGAATTGAAATACTTAATGCTCCAGAACCAACACCTGCCTCAAGCACTTTAATACCAGGCTTGATATCAGCAACACCTAAAATCATGGCGGCATCTTTCGGATAAACAATTGTCGCACCTCTTGGCATTGATAGCACGTAATCAGCTAATAGAGGCCTAAAAATCTGAAACTTTAACTCACCATTTGTTTGGACTATTGATCCTTCAGGCAGACCAACTAACTCGTCATGCTTAAGCATTCCCTTATGAGTATGCCACTCAGCTCCAGCAGTTAAAGTTATTGAATAGAGCTTGCCCTTATTATCAGTAAGTTGAACTCGATCACCATATACAAAATTACGATCTATCATTTGATTCAATCTCATTTTTTAAAAACGGATACCAAGTGAGAATTTCATTTAAACTAATGTCTCCAAGAGATGAGATCATTCTAAGTTCAGGATGCTCCTGCATCTGAACCAGATGTGGAATGCCAATAACCTTAGCCCCAGACCGTAAACCAGATTCAACACCTGTTAAAGAATCTTCTAAAACTACACATCTAGTTATATCAACGGATAATTGCTTTGCTGCAAGTAAATACGGAGCTGGATCGGGCTTTGTTTTTTTAACATCATCTCTTGAAACTGCGATATCAAAAGTGTTTGGTGGAAATCTAGTAAGCACAATTCTCATTAGATCCCCGCTACTGGCCGTGACTAATGCTGTTTTAATCCCCGACTCCTTGCACTCTCTAAGTAATTCAAGGGCGTTTGGGATAAGTTCTAACTCATTTGCAATTTTCGACTTCATTACTTCATGCAAGCGATTTATAAAATAGCCATATGGCTTAATATTCTTACTTCTTTCTTGCATATAACGCTCTGTTCGTTCGGCTGGGCCACCTAAACAGTTAATTTGATCTTGTTGATCCCAAATACAGCCAACCTCAGCCATTATTTCAATTTCAGCTCTAAGCCAAAGTGGCTCTGAGTCAATTAAAGTCCCATCCATATCGAACAAAATAGCACCACTTGTTTTTGGTATGCGCCTGAACAGTTTAATCATTGGCCTTACTTTACCTTAACAATCTCTTGGTAAACTCGAGAATTACAGTGCTAAACCCAATAAAGAATCAATTGCCCTAGATACTTGACCCGATTGATTATATGTAGCATCTTTTTGTGATTCTTTTGCCCATAAAACTAATCGATTTAATGCTGTAGGAGTATCAAGATTATTTGAAAGATCAAATATAAGATCCTTTAACAATTGTTCAGCGTCAGCAACTTCAGTTCTTGATAACGCGGTTCTAATAAGTTCTACTTCAGATTCAGCTTTCTTAATTAAATGATCACTCCACTGACGATCACTCTGATAGTGCCCAGTAAGCAACGCCCAGCGAATGATCATTGGGTCTACGCCATCTTCTAATAATTTAGAAACAAAAACTAAATTACCTTTAGATTTACTCATCTTCTCACCGTCTAAACCAATCATTCCGGCATGTATGTAAAGTGAGGAAAATTCTCTTCCATAGGCAGCTTGAACAATTTTTGCGCTCATATAATGGTGTGGAAAAAGTAAATCTGATCCACCGCCTTGAAGATCAATGATCGGATCGTTGTTTAAGTTATCTAAATGATTGCAAGCAATTGCGGTGCACTCAACATGCCAACCGGGACGGCCATACCCAAATTTACTTGGCCACCCAGGATCACCTTCCTGATTTGCTAACCATATGACTGGGTCAAGTGGGTGTTTTTTGCCAATCCGCTCAGGATCACCACCACGCTGCTGAAAAATTATCTTTGCTTGATCGACTGTCATTGGTAGATCTTCCAAAAAATCTCCAACTGAGAAGTAATAGTCCTCCTCCATTTTATACAAAAAGCCGCGATCTGATAGTTGGGTTATGAATTTTTCTATTAAGTCAAAAGATTCGGTAACTTTAATTAATTTCTTAGGTGGGATAACTCTTAATGCAGACATGTCAGATTTAAATAGATCTATCTGCTCTTGCGCAAGAGTTTGCCAATCTTGATTATCTCTCTTAGCTCGCTCGAGCAGCGGATCATCTATATCTGTGACATTTTCAATAAAATCTACTTGATGCTTTGCTAACATCTGGAACCTATTAATCAAATCAAAAGCTAAGTAAGTGGCGGCATGACCTAGATGAGTTGAGTCATAAGGGGTGATACCGCAGACATAGATAGAAAAATTTTGTGATGTAGATGCCTTTACCAATCCCCTATTACTATCTAAAAGATTCAATTGCGGAAAGACATAATCATCTAACGGAGGTAGAAAGATCTGTGGCCAACTATTCATAATTAATTATCCCTTAGACCGGTGGCCATGGAATAGCAGGTCTTAGCTGACTTGGTTCAGGAAAAACTGCCGTTTCAAGCAACTCATTGACCCTTTGGCGTAGGGCACTAATCTCACTAGCAGTTAGATACTCATTAAAAATTTGCTCAAGATCAAGTGCATTGACTTTATTAAGCAGGGTGATTTCTTCTGGATCAAGGGCTAATGAAGAGAACTGCCAGATCACTGTCCTGAGCTTATCTTCGGAGTGAAATGAAATTCCATGGTCACACCCTTTTAACACTCCCTGATTATCAAGTAATAGATGTCCAAACTTTCGATCAGCGTTATTTATTACGGCATCAAATAAAGCAAGTTTTCGGAGCTGATTATCATCACTTTGCCCATACTCAACAACGTCTACAGTTTCATCTATATCAATCCACTCTTGAACCATGCCATAGCCAAATGGTCCATCACGAAGAACAGTGAAAGGGACTAAATTAAAACCAGCCATGAGGCTTAGTAAAAATGCTGAATACTCACGACTTGCTAAATCACCGTCTGGAAAATCCCATAGCGGTCGCTCACCTGCAACTGGTTTATAAATAATTTCAACCTTTGGATCACAGCCCTTAATATTTGCCAGTAGTGTTGCATTTGACGCATCAACTAACCTGCCGACGACAGTAATTTCTCCAGATGATATTAATTCACTTTTAGGAATCATCTCCGATATCCATTTGCTCTCGGACATAGATGCCCCAATGGATCAATTGGTAGCCCACAAAATGGGCATGCTGGCCTACCGGCGCTAACAATAGTTTTAGCACGCTCACAGAATCCTTTAACCTGATTGATCTTAAGTGTGGCAATTAAAAGATCCGGTCCCGAATCTAAATCATCTAATATTAAATCATCATCTTGGGATATGGCTTGAATATTTACAACAACCAGATCATTTTCCCAAGTAATGCTTATTATACCGACTTGAAAATCTTCATCAATTGGCAATTCCATTGGCAAATCATCTACATCTGCCACAGCAGATAGATCTGCTGGTGGAACTAACTTTCCACGACGTAACTCTCTTATCAAATCCTCAAACCGCTGAGTAAGAGCAATAACCTGGCTTTTCTCAAGTGTGACTGAATTTATTCCATCAGCAGATTTGACTTGAATAAAAAACTGGCGCTCACCTGGGTCTCCAATAGCACTCACAATAAAACGAGTTGCAGGTTGGTGGCGGTAAATAATTCTTGGCATCTACCAACGCCACCATTTTGTGGAGGCAGATAAAGAATTGCCGCCACCTAGTTGATTTTGCTTAAACTTCTTCACTATTTCTGAAGAAATCTTATAATTTGTTTGCAGAACAATTGAATTATTCTTATCCAAGTTTATGACTGTTAGTGAGGCTGGTTCAGCCACAAATTTCTGAAAACGATCAATTGGTAAGCCAAGTGCGCTTGCTAAGGACATTTTTATTATGTCACCATGTGTAACAACTAGAACCACACCTTTTTCTTTGCTTAATTCAGCTAAAGCTAAGTCAACCCTTTTGCGCATACTTCTAAAACTCTCACCTTGTGGGAATGTAAAAGTTGATGGTTTACTTTGAACGCTTCGCCACCGACGATCACCTGCTAGAACAGAAAGTCTCTTGCCAGACCATTTGCCATAGTCCATTTCAATAAAACGCTCATCAATTTCAAAATCCAGATCAGGATTAAGTTGCATAAAAGGCTGAATAGTTTGAATGCACCGGGTAAGCGGACTTGAGTAAATGCGATTTATTTTAAGCTTTGATAAGTATGGCGCGAGCATTTGCGCCTGTTTGTGGCCATCCTTAGACAACTGAACAGAATTATCCTGCCCAGCCAAAATACCTTTGGTATTTGCCACAGATTGGGCATGACGCAACATATAAATAATCGGCATTTGGCAAGGTTACCGATATTTTTCACCTCTTGTTGCTAGCCTGACCAACCATGGAACGGCGTAAATTAGGCGGAGTATCGATCTCACGACTTGGCCTGGGCACAATGACTTGGGGTCGAGATACCGATGAGAATGAAGCAGCGCAGCAGTTACAAGAATTTGTTGAAGCCGGTGGAAATTTAGTTGATACCGCTGCTGTATACGGTGACGGAGATGCTGAGAGAGTTCTCGGTGGATTTATTGGGACACTTGTAAAACGTGATGATCTTTTTCTTGCTACAAAAGCTGGAATCTCTTTTAAAGATGGGGTTAGGCAGATAAATAACTCACGAAATGAGATGATTTCAGATTTGGATCGATCTCTAAGTAGATTAAATGTTGATTATGTTGATTTATGGCAAGTGCACACATGGGATAAAAATACTCCACTTGAGGAAACACTCTCAGCATTAGATTATGCAACCACCTCTGGAAAAGCTAGATATGTCAGTGTCTGTAATTTTAATGGCTGGCAACTAGCTAGATCTGCCACACTACAGAATCCAATTTTTGGTAAAGCCGCTATTACTTGCGCTCAAAATGAATACTCTCTTTTAAATCGAAAATCTGAAGAGGAAGTAATTCCTGCGACTTCAGCACTAAATTTAGGATTCATTGCTTGGTCCCCACTTGGACGCGGCGTACTAACTGGCAAATATCGTGATGGCGTGCCCTCTGATTCCAGAGGAGCCTCACCACATTTTGCTAATTTCGTTGAGCCATACTTAACACCGCGAGCAAAAAAGATAGTAGAAGCGGTTTGTATTGCAGCAGATGGTCTTGGCTATTCACCGCTTGAGGTTGCCCTGTCTTGGGTTCGAGATGCACCCGGTGTTACTAGCGCTTTAATCGGAGCTCGAACTGGCGCTCAACTTCGTGGCATATTAACTGTGGAACAAATTACTTTGCCAGATCAGGTTAGGCTGGCTCTAAATGAAGTATCAACTAATTAAATATTTTCCAAAAACTCATACAAAACTCTGACGCCAAATTTAAGTCCGTCGATCGGCACCCTTTCATCGACTCCGTGGAATAGCGCAAAAAAATCAAGATCCTCAGGAAGTCTTAGAGGTGAAAACCCATATCCAACTATTCCAAGATCATGCAAAGCTTTGTTATCAGTTCCACCACTCATTAAATAAGGAACTGGGATTCCTGCTGAATCTTCAACATTAATCGCCTTACACATCGCTTCAACCAAAGGGCCAGCAAACTCAGCTTCAAGTGCGATATCACGGGTGAGAATCTCAACCTCAATCTCATCGCCAGCAAGCTTCTTTATTGTTTCGTGAAGATCATTTTCATACCCAGGCAAAAACCTACCATCAATTATAGCACTAGCATTTTGGGGAATCACATTTGCCTTATACCCAGCCTCTAACATTGTTGGATTTGCCGTATTTGAAATCGTTGCGCCAAGCATTTTAACTGCATTTCCTAAGTGGTTAAGAAGTGGTTGCACATTTTTCGGATCAAATTTATCACCAGTTAGTTCGGCAATTTTCTTAAAGAATTGAGATGTAGTTTTAGTAAGAAGCTGTGGCCATTGGTAATTGCCAATCCTTGAAACCGCATCAGAAACCTTAGTTACTGCGTTATCGCGATTGATAAATGAACCATGTCCTGCAGTTCCTTTAGCACTTAACTTAATCCAAGCAATACCCTTTTGGGCAGCTTCAAGTAGGTAGAGCCTGT
>Ga0247831_1005368_pt1 | contig 16153 bp, 7 predicted proteins | sample LaCruzMarch2015__9_FD_192406 | JGI IMG/M metagenome (GOLD analysis project Ga0247831, IMG submission 192406) | Freshwater microbial communities from meromictic Lake La Cruz, Castile-La Mancha, Spain - LaCruzMarch2015_1m | ecosystem: Environmental > Aquatic > Freshwater > Lake | place: Spain... | reverse complement strand
TAGACTACGTTGGTGGGATAGACTACGTCGGTGGTGAGTCGTCGGTGGTGAGTCGTTGGTGGTGAGTTGATAGACTATGTCCGTGGTGAGTCGATAGCTACAGAGTTAGGCTAAGTTAGGTCGGGTTGCCTGTGAGAATCGAGGCATTGTGCACCTCGATCGAGGCATCGTGCACCTCGATGAGGCATCGTGCACCTCCATCGTGCACCTTGACATTGTGTGAGTTGTGTGAGCACCTCGAGGCATCGCACCTCAACACTTAGTGCACCTCAACACTCACATCCGTTTGCATATGGGAGCCTCCGTTTGCATATGGGAGCCTCCGTTTGGAAATGGGACTTGGCGGGGTAAAATGTCCCATTTACAAATGGGACAGGGTTCCATTTGCAAACGGGAGGGTCCCATTTACAAATGGGAGCTGTACGCAAACGGGAGGTAACACCACTGCCCCAAAGAAAAGAGATGTGCCGATCTCGCCGAATAATGGAACCCGCTTTTTAGCGAGATGCTGGAGGGAGGACTCCTGGATGAACCTTGATGAATGAACTCCGTCGTTCGTAAACATCAGCGGCGCACATCAGCGCGATGAGATTATCAAGTTGGCTCCTCCTTCGGCTAGCATCGTCGCTACTGCTCCTTTTCGCTGCCACGACGACGACACTTGTGGTTCGCGCCTTGTGCCCCTCGTCGTCGTCATCCACGTCATTTGCAGCCACGGCCGCAACGACGAGAAGGAGAAGAAGAATGATGACGACGACCGTGGCGGCAGGTTTACCAACGTCCGAATCGTCCAACGAGGCAGAGTCGATGGAACATGTAGAACTCACAGCAACAACGCCATCATCATCGACCAATGGTACACTATCACGTACGCGACAACAGTTGGAGAAATTAACGATCAGAGAACTGCGTCAGCTGCTGCCGAGGGGAGGAGAGGATGCGCCCGGCCTCGGCACGCTGAAGTTGAAACGCGAAATTGTGGATTATATATGGGAGCGCATGCGTCGACGACGGCGATTGGCGGCGGTTGGTGATAAAGTTAACGACACCACTCGCGACGATGAAAATGATGACGATGACAACAACAAGAGCAGGAATGACGACGTGACGGCAACACCGACGACGACCGAGGCAGAAATGTTGAATGATAATTCAACATCAGCGGCAGAAATAGCAGTTACAACAACACCGGAAGTGGGGGTAGGAGTGGGAGGAGGATCAATTATGAGTAGTAGTACACGAGTAAGGATCAAACGTGCATCAATTGTGGATGGGACAGAACATACCGTATGGAAACGTGGCAATTCTACATCATTAATGGAAGAAGAGATTGGCCGGAAAGAAGTTTGGTTGTCACCACCGCCACAACGACAACAACAACAACAACAAGAGCAACGTAGTATACTATCTCCCAAGGATAAAATCATGTTAGACGTATTACGACGTTATCCACCATTACGTAGTACGTCAATGTTAGGACAAGAAAAACGGCAGCAGCAGCAGCAGAGTAGTAGCAGTAGCGATGCCGGCACGACGATGAATACTATGAATATTGAGACTTATGATACCGAGGATGGTATAGTAATGCAGAAACCACTTGCATCATCATCATCATCATCATCATCATCATCATCATCATCATCTAATAATCATATACAACAACAACAACAACAACAGCAGCAGCATAATCATCGTATATCATCATGGAATAATTATATAGGTCCATTCGGGATAGGCGAGGCGGATATACGACAAACTTATCATCCCATGTTGGTTAATGTAACACAAAGTGATATGGATATAATATTCGTAGGCACTGCTAGCTGTACACCGGGCATCACGCGTGGTGTAAGTTGTACGGCCTTGCGTTTAACTTGGAGACGAAATAATGATAATAATGATAATATTATTATAGTAGAAGACAATGAGAATGTAGAAAGTAGTAGTAGTCGAGTAAATACAGGAGGAGGAGGGATTGGTACATGGTTATTTGATTGTGGCGAATCCACACAATTATCAATACAACGTACACCCTCTATCAGACCTGGACGTATAACTAAAATCTTTATTACACATTGTCATGGTGATCATAGCTTTGGTTTACCTGGACTACTGTGCTTAATGGGCACTGACCGTACTAAGGAAGCTACAACACCTCCCGTGGATATATATGGACCAGAGGGATTACGCATGTGGCTACGTGTGGCAATCAGATATAGTGTTAGTCGTGTCGTACCACCCTATCGAGTACATGAATTAATGGATATACCCATGGCACCGGAATGGGTGGAGGGACATCGTAAGAATGGACGATATTATATGCAGCAGCAGCAGCAGCAGCAAAATAATAATATGAATAATTATAGTAATAGTAGAGGTGGTAATGGTGGTGGTGGTAGTAGCAGTGAGGAGAATGATGGTAATATGAAATGTAGTAGTAGTAATAATAATAAAAAACGTTGGGCCATGCAAGGGTTGGCAGGTGCAGATACAACAAGTTGGATTAGTCGTGCGCCCATGATCAACCTTGAACCATCAAGGGACTTTGGTGAGGTTGAGGGTGGAAGGGATATATATCCAATATATGATCATCCACAGTCTTTTGACGGGGCGCCAGTTTGGAATGTCATTAACAATGATGGCAGCAGCAGCAACAACAACATTGATGCAGACGAAGGAAATGAGGACAATGATGATGTGGTTGTTCATGCTGCACCAATGTCACACGGTGTACCATGTGTCGGATACGTCATACGTGAACGTGACCGACCTGGACGATTACGTCCAGAATTAGTATTACCAGTAATTGAACGCAATCGTGTAGCACTGGTACAAAGTGGAATAGTGAAAAATCCTATGAAGATCATGTCAATAATAAAGAATTTAAAGCCAGGCACAAGCTATACATTCCCCGATGGGACAGTATTACACCAAGAGGATGTTGTTGAACCGACCAGGACAGGACGGAAGGTTGTTATATGTGGTGATACGGCTGACAGTCGAGCACTTGAAGTATTGGCCAAGAATGCCAATGTTGTTATACATGAAGCAACGAATACTTACCTACCCGGCATTGATAAGGATAGTAGTATGAATGGTGTGACACGAGACACCATGATACATGGACATAGTACACCCTCCATGGCTGGAGAATTTGCCAAGCGTATTAATGCAAAGAAGTTGGTATTAAATCACTTTAGTGCAAGATACAAGGGTGATCAATCACTTGATAGTATAACTATTATGACACGTATAGAACGTCAGGCACGGAAGGCTAGTGGCTTAGCTGAGGATTCGGTCGCTGCCGCGTGGGACTTTATGATTCTGCCAGTTCCTAGATAAATCAATCACACCACCGCAGAGAGAGAAAGAAAGAAACTATTTATATAGACAATTATTATCAACTTTTACTATTTATTAGACAAGTGAAAACAACTATAACATGGTCTTTACTGATATTGAAAATGCCATGTGGGTCAAGCTTGATTATTCAGCAAGTGGTACTGTCAAGGCATCATACAAGAAATTCCAAGCCGATCCTTGGACTGTCTTGGGTAAGGCTGAGATGGACATAACGGGTGACACGATCCAGATTGGCCATGCTGTGACTGCCGGCACTGATTACCAGTGGGCTCTTGAAGAACTTCAAACTCAGCATTATAAGATTAAATAGGAGAAGCTAAGCTTAGGGATAGGGCTTTGTCGAAGTTATAAATTTTAGAAGTGAATATGGTGTGAAACAATTTCAAGGTGTAATGTAAAAGTGTATTACTTTATCACACTACTTTTGATGGACGCAGAGAGAGAGAGTCATCCATTTTATGTAGACAATTCTTATCAAAACTATAATACTAGGCAAGTGAAATAATTCCATTACACTCTCTCGATCAATATTAAACAGTTGTTTTTGTGGAAGGTCTAGGCAGTTGTTGCTTTAATAGTTGGGTTAGAGACTCCACCCAAGAAAGCTTGCAAGGGTGTGAAATATATCATTTGAGTGTGTAAAATGATAAACATTCTAACAGAGTTGTACTACTGTTTAACTATTGACTTAAATCACTCGTAGCGAGCTGAATTTGTAATTTTTCGTGTTCATCGATAGATCATCTCGACTGTCCACGTAGACTTACAGCTAGCTATCAAAACCAAAAAGAAATATTTCTCTTTTAAAGGCCGAAGAATGACTTCTTCTTTGGAGGTGTTACTGCTGCACCCTTCTTCGCGACACCTCCCTTCTTCGTGGCGCCTGCCTTTTCTTTGATTGCCCCGTCAGCCCTATTCACGAATGCACCTGCCGTCTCACCACTCCAATCATACTTCGTCTTGGCCATACGATGTCCCAAATTAGGTAAATTCAACCAATTCCCACCCTCGTCAGAACCACGCTTCAAGTAAAATTCAGTATAGTTGTCAAACACGCCGGCCTTGGCAACATTCTTTTGATAATTGGCCGCCTTCTTCTTGTCTGCCTCGGCGCGGATTTTTTCATACTGTGCCTTTGTTAAGCCACTGGGGATGTATGACTTCTCGGTAAGTTTGCCGGTAACAATCTTCTTCTTCGACCGGGCGCCGTAATCGTTGGAGTCGGCGACGGGTGCCCATAGATCAAGGTTGGATATCTTCTTGAATAATGATTCATGCAGCTGAGTCGTAGTAGCACTGGATGAGGATCCTGTGCTGGGAACAAAGGCAGAGGCCGAGGCCATAGACACAGCGAAGAAGAGAGCGGAGATCTTCATGGATGAAAGGTGTTGCAAATGTAATTTATGAGATGGTAGTGCAACCTGCGGCCACGAAGCGTCCACATGCGCCCATAACCCATAACGTACGTTGTCATTTTTCCGTGCCGCTGAGTCAGTTTTTCTTTAGGGATGTTGAAAAACATATATAAGAGTTTCAATATCTACTTTCACAGAAAGTTGAGTTTATATTTTTCACCCTATTTTTATTCTTATGTTTTAGCGTAACACAAACAAATGACGCATGAGTCCCCCCTAAAAAAATAAGGCGGGGAGCAAAACTTCGTCTTGTGCCTCTTTTATTCATGACATTGGAACCTCCATGATGAATATGGCCGTTGCACCTGTATCTGTAATGGCGTGTGAAGGTGCAGCAATTGTCATTGCATTGATTGAGTCGATTCTTGGTTTGACGTACTCCTGGCTAGTCGTTGCTAATGTGTGTGGACGGGGGTTGTATACACATTTGCCTGAGTTGGTATTTGATGTTACTACTGTGACGACGTCGTCATCATCTACGTCAGATACTAGATTGATCCTGCAATTACGACAACGTCCACGACCAAATCCACCACTTTGATTTGTACTGGTGGTAAAGCCTCTGGTAGGTGGTGGATCGGCCTCCTCTTCTGCCTCCATAGTTATTTCCAAAGTAGCCTCGCCTCCTGCGGTTTGAGGCTCGACAACACTGCATAGTTCTCATTTCATTTTATAACACTTTTAGTGATCAGCATTATCAGATTAAATATGAGAAGCTAAGCTTAGGCTTATTCAAGATACACTGTGTAAAATAGAGGCGTCGGACAGCAGTGACTGGTTATTATGCTACTCTACAAAACCACTGCCAACTCCCTGCTCAACTCAAAAATCTCTGTTCTCAATCTAATCCCATCATACAAAGGGTGGGTGTGCCCCGCAAGTCAATCTTGCCACAATCCACAAGTCCGCCGCTTGGGCTTTCGATCTCTACTAAACCAGTAGAGGCAGTTAGTTTTGTAGAGTAGTATAATAACCACTCACTCAGTATCTCAGTATGTGAAGAATGATTCTTCTTGGGTAAGCTTTCATACAAACAATATCATTTCAAGTGATAATGATTTCTACTAATGTTTATATTGAACACAGTCATGAATCAGATAATATATTAGAAACTATTATTATCTTTGAGTATTTCATAATTGACATTAGCCTTACGAGAGATCCGTCACTGAAAACACGCCATTTCTTGCACCGAAAGTATTCTTTGGGTCGATTGCTTTCTTTACAGAAATAAGCGCTTGCACATACCCTGACGAGTGTATCTGACGTGTCAGGGTACCTGTTCGTTTACCAAGGCCATGATGATGACTGAGGGTACCTCCCTGAATCAGAATTTCTTGGCGAGCAGAATGTTCAATCTCTGCGAAGATATTACTTGGATTTTTTACTCCACTAATATCCATACAGAAATAAAAGTACACACATGCACCATCATCATAAAGCTGAGTAATTCTGCAACACACGAATGGTGATCCAGGTAAGGCACGACTTCTATGCTCCATATAAATACGTTGCTTTGTTTTGCAGCAAACTTGAGATAACTTGGACCACGGAACAAAGGTTTCAAAGCTTTCGCCCAAAATGTTGTAATTCAAAGCAAAGTCTCGTAGATAGGCAATGGCAAAAGTAAGCGCGTACCCCGCCTTGCCCACGTTTGAGCCTGCTAGAATACCACCATAGGTCGATGCTAATTGACGTATAAATTTCTCTTGCAATTTCACTTCCTCTAACGTCCCTTCGAAAGCAATCGTAACACACACGACAGTCTTCTCGGACGAATTACCAAGTTGGTATGCAATTTTCTGAGCTACGTAACTTCGCAGAGATGCATACTTGGTCGTGTCGACCTTCAGGGCCTGTCCAAGTCGAAATTGATCATTGTCAAGTAGTCTCACACTAGCTGGTTTCATGGCACGCAACTTCGATACATCTTTCATGAATCGCATACCGATTGCAAAGTTTGGCAGGAGTACACTTTCATGCGATCTACATTCGGCAACGGGCCATATCTTTATGACAGCACTGACAATAATTCCAAGGCAGCCCTCCGACCCAATCATAAGCGACTTAAGATCTACGCCTGTGGACGATCTTCCAACTGATGACATTTCAACTTTGTGACAGTGTGACATTATACCGTTAGTTCCAACAACGCTAACTTCTCTGACGATGTCCTCAATGTTCCCATATCTATTCTGCTTCATTCCACTTGCTTTCGTTGCGATCCATCCACCAAGCGTACTGAACTCATAGCTATCCGGTTCGTGTCCGATAGTGAAGCCACGTTTCTCGATACTTTCAATCAAGGCACTGCCTGTAATGCCCGCTTCGACATGCGCAAGACCATCTTCTTCGTTAATCCAAAGAATTTGGCACATTAATTTCATATCCACGGATATCATCGGCCTTGGATCGATGTCTCTACTTGGGCAGTGAGTTGCATGTGTCACATTGGTACCCCCTCCAAAAGGAATGAGGCACCAGCTATTAAGGGCAGCCAGCGACACTAGACTCTGAACTTCTTTGTTACTCCGGGGCCAAACAACCGCATCCGGTACTCGAAAACCAACGAACTCTGTTCTCAAAGCAAACATGTCTTCCTGTGAATGACCAGTTCCATGCCGTGCACAGTCGACTAAACGTAATGATACCCTGTTTTTGTCATCCCCAAGCAAAGCGACTAATTGTTTTACGCTTTCAGTACAGAGACAACTCTGCTGGATGCATCTCAAATCACTGCTTATTGGAAATGTACGACTAGTAGGATCGATGACAATATTGAGTTCTTCTTCTACAAAAGGAGCCAGTCGAGACATCGGCTTGCCACTTATGCTATATCGTGATCCTTTCATTGTTACAGACTTCGATCCATCAGGTTTGACAGTCAATACAAAGCAAGAGTCTTGGTAGCCCCACGCCCCAAACGCTTCTGAGTCGGTAATGCCTCCTTTCTGGAAGACAGGTGTGATCTGATCCACATTATGTCGATGAGCAAATCGTGAAGGACCACTTGCGTTGGCAAATATCTCTTTTATTACCACTTGCATTAAAAACATAGGGATCTGATTTTCAACCGGAAGATATTTAACGAGATGCTTTTCCTCAATCAAGTCAAATCCTTTGGACTGAAGATAATTGAAAACCAAATCAACCTCGTTTTGTGCGAGATCAAAAGACTCAGTCAGTTTTGTTAGGAGCTCAATTAGTGCTGCACACGTAGCGACTTTGGCATCTGATCTATCGGAAGCAGGGCAGGTCCATGAAGACCATAGCTGATGTGACGTACGAAGATAAGGCCCAAGAAGGTGACTTAGCTGTAACATGGCGGCCCACTGTAAATCACAATTGTCCGGCGGCTGATGATACATTTGCTTATCATCTGACTCTGGCCAGAAATTACACCCCAACTCTAACATGGCTTTTAAGACTGCTTGCTCAGACATACCCAACGCTAATGAAGTTGCCCTTACATGGTAGTTCGAGACCAACATTTGACTCTGCTGATGTGATTGAATTGCATATGCCAATTCATTGATGTCGCTGCCAGTAAAGTCATGCATTGGCCCCGATGCGGATACATACACGCGGCCTATATTAACTGTTCCAGAATATATTCGGTGCAACCAATTTGCGAGCTTCGTCAAACTCATCTTCATGGCACAGCCACTATTTGCCTCCTTGACCAAGCTCTCCTCATCGGGTATGCCCTCATAGTTGATCGTTAATGGTATAATGATGTAGTCGTGTTTCATTCTTGAGAGGCAACGTAAAAATCCAGACTTAGGCTTGACAAAAGTCCTAGTTCGGCTGCGTTTCCCTTCAATGAATACTTCAATGAATGCAGGGCGCTGTTTGTTCTTTACTATCCTAGAGAGGTTGTCATTGAGATTGTCGTTCTTTGTTCCGTCACGATTCAAGAAGAAAGCATGTGATCTCCTTGCGAGCCATCCAATGATAGGTATACTTTCAAAATCTGACGAGGCCGCTATGTGAGGCAAATCATATCCCAACTCTGGCAAAGCGAAGCAGACGTAACTGACGATAAGGAAGTCATAGAATGAGCGATGTGTAGGTGCAATGATGACATGTGGCGATGTGGTTTTCAATGATGACGACATCGAGAGTTCTCTAGAGAGAGCCCGAAATGATGCTACGTCGACCTCAATTTCTATCGAAGTATATCGGAATATCTTCGTAAGGATCCAGGCCCCGAGGCGAATTGTCATATTCCCATTGGGCTGAGTGATTGCCCACCACAAATCCGAAACATGCCTCACGTGATTTGCACCTGCAACAACGATAGAATTGCTATGCCTTGTACTGTATTCTCGCAAATTCGAGTCAACACTTTCACTTCGGATGGGACGACCCCGTCTCTGATTATCAATTGTTTGAATGAATCGATGGGCAGCGACTGCGCAACTGAACATGTACCGCTCGCCGTTAAAGTCCTGCGGTGCTACAATATCACTCTTGAAGTAATAACTGTGGTTCGCAAAGGGATAGAAGAGAATCGGTAAATCAATGATGGGACTTAGCACCTTCAAATCGCGAAAATATCTCGCCATGAATGGTAGACGGTCAAATGAATCCAGCGCAGCATTTAGAGGCGCCCGGACAAACATAGAATGCAGTCGCTGATACGTATCCAGCCTAAATTTGAAGCGAGGGAGCAATATGGTTGACAACAATAATCCAAGGTATGCAACCACACGATTGACATGACCACAAACCACACCAAGATGTGTGATCGAGAATGCATAGGCCAGCCACGAAAATGACGCCCCGGATGGCGATGACGCATCCCATGCCACTGTAGCTATAGTGTAATTTGTCAAGCAGCTCTGCTCTCGGTTGTCCCCCGGTGACATCTCTTTTTTCTCATCCTCAGCATCCAATGCCGAAGAGTTATCGTGATTGAGTTCGTCACCGGGCATGGTATGGATCTTATCCCCAAACGATTTAGCAATGACAAAGCGACATACGACATCCACAGGTATGAAGGGTACTTGATTTTGACCAAAGCACCAAATATTATAGGGGAATTTAAGGTACAAGCATGCTGCAGCAACAATCGTCGATGGTTTCACCCCCGCCCATCCCTCGACGGGTTCTTGAACGGAAGGTCCCACAATGCTAGGTCGGATAATGATTGTTTTGACGCCGCTGCCTTCAATGCCGGTACTGGCTTGAAGTAATAATTGTTCGCATATACATTTGCTGAATGTGTATGTATTGGGATGACCAAGATCGTTCATGGCGATAGATGCGTACGACTGCGACCCCAGCATTGATTTGTAAAGTTCTAAGGCATCGTATTGTCGCAAAGAGAAGACCTCTTCGGGAAGAGGCTCGGTAGGCGTGCCCGTTGATCCACCATGTACGAAGGCAGTGCTAATATACACGAATTTGATATCGAGATTCCTCTGTCTTCTCAAACGTCTCGCCAAGACGTGTAATTGCAATGTAGAAGTGACATTTGATACAGCCGATTCCTCAAGTGTTTGTGAGAAGCTAACTGCTGCCGCACAGTGAAAGATGTGCGAGATATTCCGTCGGCACAAAGATTCGATTGCCTCTATTTTCATCCCACAATCCGGTAGGGTGACATCGCCTTCAATGACATGCACGAGAGCGTGCTTTTCAACGTCACTTAAGAAATTGTACATCGAATGGGATAGTAGACTATTAATCCTCTCCTGGGCCGACTTGCCTCTTTTCGGCCTCACAATCACGACCACGCCACCGGGTATCGCAAGCGATAGTCGGTGTAAAAGAAGCTCTCGTAGCAAAAGAGAGCCAATAAAACCCGTTGCACCAGTAAGGAGTATCGTTTGTTGCTGTTGCTGCAATTGTCTTTCAGAGTTACCATTACTACTATTGATATCGTCCGGCAATACACTGAAAGACGGTATTTTGGTCGATTCCAATTCCAGAACTGTTTTAGATTGTATGAATACTATATTGCCACCGTTGCCATTGTCATTGTTTGATGATACTTCTAATTCATGACGTTGAAATGGCGATCGAAATAACATATCGCAATATTTGGCAAATGTGTTTGATGATTGCAAATATATCGGGCCCATGTATTGACAAAGCGCAAGCAACAACATCACAGCGCACAAGACGACAGTACAAACCATTGGAATGATTGTAATTGTAATTCGAAGTGTGAAGCGAACAGGTAGGATGATCATTCGAGACATGCCAAAGATAGCGTAATATGACTCGATTAAGACGATGACGATAAATGAAATAGTCACCATACCCATACCCCTCCTTTGTTTTGCATGCAATCGTTGATCACCCACCTTCTCATTTTGAGCGGGTATGCATGATTGTCTGTCTTGACTTCGACCGACATCATTATCAACATTATTGCTTTTGCTGTTGGTGTCTTCCCTCCCAATCATTGTAACAACATTCACCAGCGCATCAATCAACGCATCACCATCTAATGATTCGTCCATTACTGGTAGGTATAAAATATGATCAAAGACATCACATGCACGTGGACATTTCCTATCATTACCTCTATTCTTAACAATATCGTCAATTGGACGCAATTGTGTCATACCACCAAATGGAATATCATATCCCATTGTTAATAGCATCTGACTTGTAAGTTTGGGATTAGTGGGTACAATTATTGGAAAGATCCAACCATACATATCCACATTCTTGTCACTATGCATTAGGGGGGTAATACCAAGCGATTTTGTAGTCCTACCATCATCATCATTATCAATGGAGAGTAATTTATTAGCAAATGTATGACATTGGTCCATCCGACGTACATACCGTTCATATGTACTATCCGAATCGAGTATACGTCGATGTAATAGTGATAGCAATGACACACAAGGTCTTTTTCTCAATTGGCATATCTCAGCAGACACTGTCGCCATTGGTTTAATGTTGTTGGATGATGATGTTGATGGTGGTGAAAAACCACGTAATAATGATAGAACAACTTCATCATATTCCCAACCAAGTACATTGGTTATTATATAATGTGCAAAACCAGTAAGTGTCGATGAGTCCGATATAATACGTATAATAAGACATTTCAACACACGTATCAGATATGACATATTCGTTTGGACTGGATATGTCGTATCCTGTACTCGACGCATGGTACATGCCACCTCTTTTACTCTCTTTTGTTGTACTCCAAATAATGGAACACTATTATAGCTGTCATCTTCCCCATCTTTGTCAGTAGTAGTAGTAGTGTTGCGTAATATGGCCAATCCACCACCCAACGCTGTGGCAGTTTTAATTGGACCAAATGAAAAGAATGATATATTGGCATAGTGACTACCACTATATCCTCCCGCTTGATGGATTGTTTCTGCAGTGGTGGTTGTTGAATTAGCACGTCCAGAGTAACACTGAGCACAATCCTCCCATAATTCAATATTATATTTCTTTGCCATAGTATGCAACTGTGCCATGGAGGTAGTAGATGTAATTACTGCACCAAAGGGATGTACAATCATAATTGCTATTGTATTGGCTGTTATTGACGATTCGATTGCATGTATATCAATCCCCCATTGTGGTTGGTGCTTGATATCATCATCATTGTCATTGTTGTTGTGCAAAGGAGGCGGAGGTAGAAGATCAACTGGTACAGGCATAATGTTATGATGATGTAATACATTTATCATACCAGGGATAGATACAGGTGGTACAATAATAACCTCATGTAATGAAGAATTGGTGTTGTTGTTAGGAGTAGTTGTAATTGTAGTAGCAGTAGCCGACGACGACAAAATCGTTGTTGTTGATGATGGATCATTACTTCGATTACGTATATGTCGTTGTAGTCGAGTATCATTATTCATTGCTGATAGGTACAAATCTAATAATGATCGGACTGATAATCCAACAACTACTTGATATTCTTCCTCCTTGTTGTTTACTACATTGGTCGTGGGTAATGCTGCTGCTGCTGCTGCTGCTGTTAACCAACAAGATTCAATTTCTTTCTGTAATTGCATTTCACGTAATACACTTTGCCGTCCTCCACCAACAAATGACGACACCAACAACAACAACTGTGATATCAATGGTATCTTTGACATTATATCATGTAACATAGATAATATTTCATATAGCACACATAGATATATAACATAGAATATATCCCTGTAGGAAATATCAATTTTTCCACGTGGTAATATAGGTGGTGGTAAGAAATATTTATTGGTGGGTAGTAGTAGTAGTAGTTGGGGCAATAATTGCTGCAGTTGCTGTTTCTTCACAACAAATCTTGGATCGGATGCAACTTTATTATTGCCATTATTGTATTGCCGTTGTTCACTACTTTCACCTACTTTCAGTTGCTGATCACCATCTTTATCATCATCATCATGAATGTCATTGACATCATTATTGCTATTGACACCATTATTGTTGTCATCATAACCACCATCCTTATTATTTTGTTGTAATAACTCACCCATTTGTACCATCAACGAATTATATATAACAGCACAATCAGTTGAATAATTGGCAACTAATTCGACGTAACATTTCATTGCCATCAATCGTATTTCTTTATTACTATCCCCCCTTCTCGTTGTTGTGGTTGTTGTATCATTGCCGCAACACTGTTTTTGTTGTTGTTGCTCACCATTCATCAATCTTCCCCCCTCCTTCGCCTTTTTCTCCAGTAGTAGTACCGGAGAAGCTACAGAAGTTTGGTTTTGTAACTCTTTATAACAATCAACGATGGCATCATACTTGGCCCGTTGGACTGGATTCAATAATGATGATGGACGTCGACGTGACATTGTCGACGAATTGGTATTGTCGCCAATTGTAGCAGTTGTGGTAGTGGCACATTTATAATAGCCATATAAGCGCAGTTTAATAGCATTGGTGATAATATGATCTCCTCCTCCCTTCACGACTGATATTCTTGCAGCAGCAGACGAGCTAGCAGTGACAGTGGACGACGACGAGCCGGAAGAAGAAATGAAAGATACCGCCTCTTGGAAATGTCTTTCGATTATTTCATCCATGATAAATTATTATTAATTAGGTAAAGCCCGAAAAAAAAAGGACGAGAGAGCAAAAGGGGCTCTCGGGTGGTGGGTGCTTGGACAGCAAACACAACACTGGTAGGTAGCTGTCAAGTCCCCTTCGCCCCACCGGTGGAGGACGAAGGTGTGATTTGGCTTCTTTTGCGGACCAAACTTTAACATGAGCTCCCGTCTTCCTGTCCCTCACCAACAAAAGGCGGGTTCCATTATTCAGCGATTTCGCACAAGAAGTCTCTTTTCTCTGGGGCAGTGAAAAATCTGTACGAGTCTCTTTTCTTTGGAGCAGTGATATCAATTCCTGGATTCATTCCTCTTCTCCCTGGATTTCATTTTTTATTCGCGTTTCCTCCTTTTCCCACCGCCTATTCCCACGCCGGCTAAAAAGAATGCACACGTCTCATGCCTTCCTGACATCGTCAATTGTTTTGTTGACATATTATTGAGAGAGGGTAGTAAGTTATATATCTCAACACCCCCCACCAATCAAATGAAAGTCATCATCAACGTCGCTGTTGTTGCTACGCTGGGGCTATGCCTATCGTCGGGCAGTACTGCTGCAACTGCTATTACCACCGCTAGTGAACGCAAGGCATTCAAGGTAGTAAAAGAAGTTGCCAGTTCACGATCGACGGCATCGGCCGATCGTAAGAGTCGTGGCGAGAGTCATCGTGACGATCAACTTCGCGTAGTACTACGCGAGGGTGTACGCGGTAGTAGTGTCTCTGGCAGTAGTGGGTATGTCGGTGGAGTCGTGGACTATGACCTAAGTGCATCCGAAGATCTACCATCACTGCTCCTGCGTACCCCTCCTGCTGCTGCTGTTACTACCGTAGAGCGCTTCCTTGGCACCAACTCGCCCCTCGAAGGAGAAACACTCTGTGCAGACGAAGGAGAATGCAAGGCAAAGAGTATCGAATTAGGATATCTATTCTACACTGACCCACCAACCGACCTTAGTAGTAGCACGTCTACCAAAGGATGCTTCATGAAGAATAAGAATGTCTTCTATATTCCGGGTACCGAGGAGGAAATGTCGGCAACTACATTACCGGGAATACAGGAACGTGTTTACTGCAGTAGTACTACTACTAATGATGGTGATGGTGACGGTACTGCTCCAACTCCAGTACCCACGATTACCACAGACGACGAAGGCGAGGAGGGAGAGGAGGAGGGGGGTGATATTCCAACCTATTCACCAACATCGACTGGTGGTGACAGTGACAGTATGTCAAGTATGTCACTGTCAATGTCTCTATCCATGACATCATCTCTCCCACCCACCTCCACAACATCAACTGTAACGACCATTGAAAATTCAATGGAAGGGACTTACTCATCTACATCATCATCATCTACAATGTCGACAACAGCAACAACAACTATTCCTGATCCGTTTGATGATGGGTCACTTGAGATTACACCCATTATTTCAGGCGTGGAAATGGATGAGGCTGGTGGTGGTGGTAGTGATGGTGGTGAAGACTTATCATTAAATGATATCGATGATCTATCCTCATTAGGGGCATTAATCGGTGCTACGGGGTTGTTAGATGAGCTTGGAAAGATTGGTCCATTTACTCTATTTGGTAAGACACTATATGGATGACTATTTGTATGTTCCAATTCATTTTGATATTTGACTGCTGACTGTACATCTACTCTTTCTTTATCCAACACATACACACACGCACAGCACCAAACGATGCTGCCATATCCGAATTCTTATCGAATGGTGGTGGAACAGATACCGATGGTATACAAGATATAGTACTATACCACGTCGTTCCCGGGAAGTATTCAAGTTATACTTCAAGTTCAAGTCTAAAAAGTGGTGAATTAGTAACTATGAATGGTAATTCCATTTCAGTACAAGTATCCGATACAGGTGGTGTGACATTGAATGATGTTGCCACTGTTATCAAGGCAGACATTGATTTAGGCGAGGGTACCGTACATGTTATTGACAAGGTACTAACACCCCCAGCAGCTGCAGTAGCTGTTACAACCACGTCTGCACCAACGAAAAAGGTTACAACGATGAAACCGGTTACTACGGAACAGAATACTCCTGAGTTTATTAACCCAAACTTGAAGCCGGGGGAACCAGTCCCCGGCAGTGCAGAATCGGATATTGTTGGTTCGTGTAAGTCTCAAGAGGAGTGTTCTGCCACGATTCGATCGCAAAAGCCTGCCGGAAGCAGCATCGGCGTGGATATGTGTGAATGCTATGCCACCTCAAGCACTGCACCATTTGATGAATGTGAAGGTGCACAGCCATGTGCTACTGCTAAATGTTCTGGTAATGCCTGTGAAGGA
>Ga0247831_1005362_pt1 | contig 16161 bp, 13 predicted proteins | sample LaCruzMarch2015__9_FD_192406 | JGI IMG/M metagenome (GOLD analysis project Ga0247831, IMG submission 192406) | Freshwater microbial communities from meromictic Lake La Cruz, Castile-La Mancha, Spain - LaCruzMarch2015_1m | ecosystem: Environmental > Aquatic > Freshwater > Lake | place: Spain... | reverse complement strand
CGACGTGCACCAGGTGGGCGACGCTCCGTACCTCGTGGCGGCCGATGCCGACGGCACCGTGCTCGAGCTGGTCGACCCCGTAGCGGGCACCGTCACCGACCTCCTTGCGCTCGCCGGTCGGGCCGACGCGATCGCCGACGTCGCGAGTCTGCGCGCCGACCCCGAGGTGCGCCACGTCGCGTTCACCGAGTTGCGCGGCTCGGAGACGGTGGTCGTGCCCCTCGCCGGCGGCGGTGACCCCGTCTCGCTGCCCGGCGCGCTCGCCGACGTGGCCTTCGGCCGGGTCCTCACCACCACGAACCGGGGCGACTCGGTGCTCGTCGACCTGTCCCGCGACGACGGCACCCGCGTCGGCACGGTCGAGACCGCCACGCCGGTCGCGATGATGCTGGTCGACGACAGCACCGCCATCGCCGTCGCCGCCGACGGCACGCTCAGCCGGCTCGACTTCGGCAGCGAGGACGTCAGCACGAGCGACGACCTCGTCGCCGCGTTGCCGGTGCCGCCGGGTTCCCCCACCGACGGCACCTTTCCGCTCGTGGCGGGCGGTGCCGTCCTCGCCGATCACACCCGGCTCGCGCTGTTCGGCGATCGTTTCGTCGCCTTCCTCGACCCCGACGGCGTGTTGGTGAAGTCGGTCGATGTGGCCGAGCTCGTGGAGCCCGTGCTGGACATCGATGCCTCCGACCACTGCGTGCTCGTGGCCGCCGGCCGGTCCGGGCCGATCACCTACATCGACGCCGACACGGGCGGCATCATCACCTCGGCCACCGGCGCCACCGTGCGCGGCGTGTCGGCCGACCGGTGCACCGCGGCGATCGACCAGCGAGCCGCGGCCGACGTCGTCGTGGGAATCGGCACGAACATCGTCAGTCCTCGCACTGTCGCCGCGCTCTCGCTCGACGGCACCGCCGTGTTGCAGGCCGATGCCACCGGCACCAGCGTGCTCGTGCTCGACGACGAAGAGACGATCGACCTCGCCGACACCCGCCTCGTCGGCGTCCTCGCCCGCCGCTGACCCACCCCCACCCCACCGGTTGCCCCGCCCCGCCCCGCAGCTCGACGTGACCTTTGCCGTGATCCGGTCGTCGACAACCCAGCGACGGCAAAGGTCACCGCGCGGCGGGTCGGACGGCGGTCAGGGCGACGGGTCAGGCGGCGGTGATCGTGACGGCGGCGAAAGCGACGCCGGCGACGAGCAGCCAGCTGAGCAGGCCGAGCACCAGCGGACGCCGCCCCAGGCCGCGCAGGCGGCGGATGTCGACGCCGCTGCCGAGGCCGACGAGGCCCATGCCGATGAGGACGGTCTCGGCCTGGCGGATCGGTGCGATCCACGCCCCCGGCACCGCACCGACGCTGCGCAGCACGACCGCCCCCAGGAACAGCGCGACGAACAGCGGCAGCACCGGCGGTCGGGCAGGTGCGCCGGGGCCAGGGGTGCGACGGCGCGACTGCAGGGCGACGCCGGCGAGGAGCGGAGCCAGCAGCACGACGCGGGTGAGCTTCACCACAACGGCCACCGACACGGCGGTGCTGCCGGCCGTCGATGCGGTGGCCACCACCTGGCCGACGTCGTGCACCGACGCACCGGCCCAGGCGCCGAAGGCGGCGTCCGACATCCCGAGCATGGCGCCGATCAGGGGTAGCACGGCGATGGCGAGCGATCCGCAGATGGTGACCAGGCCGATCGAGCAGGCGACCTCCTCGTCGGTTGCGTCGGAGAACGGCTCGGCCGCGGCGATGGCCGACGCACCACAGATCGAATAGCCCGTCGCCACCAACAGCGACAGCCCGCGGCTGAGGCCGAGCCAACGCCCGAGCAACTGCGTGCCGATGAAGGTGCACGTCACCACGATGACGACGGCCGCCAACGCGCGGGGGCCGAGATCGAGCACCTCGCCGACGGACAGCCGGACACCGAGCAGCACGATCCCGATGCGCAGCACACGACGTGACGCCACGCGCAGACCAGGTCGCAGTCGGTCGAGGTCGATGCCGGCGTTGGCCAGCACGACGCCCACCAGCACCGCCACGACATGCGGTGAGACCGACGGCACGACCCGGTGCACCACCACGCCGAACGTCGCGCCGACGGCGGCCACGGCCAGACCCGCACCGATGTGCTGCGTCCCGGCGACGCGACCGGCGGTGAGCTGCTGCACTGCCCCAATGTGCGCTCGACCCGGCGTGGCGTCCACGCTGTTGTCGCCGGGGTGTCATAGGCTGCGCCTATGGCTACCGCCCCGATCCGCATCGAGGACCTGGTCGGGCTCGAGCTGTTCATCGACACCATCCGCCTCGGCAGCATCTCGGCCGCCGCCCGCGAGCACCACCTGTCGCAGCCGTCGGCCACCGAGCGGCTCCGCACCCTCGAACGGCGCCTGGGCGTGTCGCTCCTCCGTCGCGGACCGGGCGGTTCGGCACCCACCCCAGAGGGCGAGGCCTTCGCCGGCTGGGCCCGCGAGGTGTTGCACTCGGTCGAGCACCTGGCGACGGGGGTCGCTGCGCTGCGGGAGGCGACCGACCGCCATCCGCTGCGCGTGATGGCCAGCCTGACGGTCGCCGAGTACGTGCTGCCCACCTGGCTGCAGGCGCACGCCCGTGCCGGCGGCTCGCCGGTCGAGCTGGCCGTCGGCAACTCTGTCGCCGTGGCACGCGCGGTCGCCGATGGTGACGTCCGACTCGGCTTCGTCGAGACGCCGCGTCGCTTCGTCGGCCTGCGCGCCGCAGTGGTGGGTGGCGATCGGCTGTGCGTCGTCGTCGCCCCGGCGCACCCGTGGGCCCGACGTCGCCGCCCGGTCTCGCCCGCCGAGCTCGCAGGCACACCGATGCTCCTGCGCGAGCCCGGGTCGGGCACCCGCGACGCGTTCGAGGACGCGCTGCGTCGCGTCGGTCACGAGTCACCCGGGCCGCTGGCCGTGCTCGCCTCGACGACGAGCCTGAAGGCGGCCACGGCTGCCGGCGTAGGACCCTGCGTCCTGAGCGAGCTGGCTGTCGCCAACGAGGTCGCCACGGGCGCGCTGGTGGTCGTCGAGGTGGAGGGGCTCGAGCTCGGCCGCGAGTTCCGGGCCCTGTGGCGAGCCGCCGCCAACGATGCCGAGGTGCAGCGATTCGTGCGCCTCGCCCGCGCCATCGGGCGGCGGCCATGACGGCGTTCAACACGACGGGCGGCATCCACGAGGTGCCCGTCGACGCGGCGCCCGGTCGGTTGTGGCTCTGCGGCAAGCACGTCATCGCCCCGGCGCCGTCGTCGCTGCTGGCGATGCTCCCGGCCGACACGGTGGTGTGCCTCACCCAGCGGCACGAACTCGAGCACCGGTATCCCGACTACGTCGCCTGGCTCGACGCTGCCGGCCCGGAGCGCGCCGTCTGGTTCCCGGTCCACGACCTCGGCGCGCCCGATGTGGAACGCGCCGTTCCGTTCCTCGACGACCTCGTGGCTCGGCTGCGGGCCGGTGATCGGCTGATCGTCCACTGTGCGGCCGGCATCGGCAGGGCAGGCACCACGGCCGTGGCACTGCTGGTGGTGCTTGGCATGCCGGTCGACGACGCCCTGCGGCACGTGCGCGCCCACCGCCCGATGGCGGGCCCCGAGGCGGGTAGCCAACTGCAGTTCGTGCGGGCGGTCGCCGCGTTGCGGGCGGGCTGACGGCAGACTGCCGACATGGCCTTCGGACAGCAATCGGGACCTCCCGCCACCGGCAAGCAGCTCCAGCAGCTCCTGACGCTGCTCGAGGCGGCCGGCCATAGCGACTTCCGCGACGCCCGCGGGCCGATGGGCTTCACGCAGCGGCAGGCCGGCGGGAAGTTCACGCGCGACGAGGCCGACGCCTACATCGAGCAGCTCGAGGCCGAAGCCGAGGCGGCTGAGGACACCGGCGAGGCCGCAGGTGCCGCACCGGCGCCTGCCCCGTCGGCGGCCAGACCGAAGGCGAGCGCACCGAAGACTGGCGCCTCGAAGGCCGGCGCCTCGCGGACTGGGGCTGGGCCCGAACGTCTCACCACCGCTCAGCAGACCCTGCGGCGGATGCCGGACGATCTCCTTGCTGCCGAGCTCCAGCGTCGCGGCTGGGTCGTCATGGAGCCCTGACGGGTCGCCGGCCCGATCGCTGCCATGGCCGGTGACAGGCAGCCGATCCATCCCTGCTTCAGCCACTCGGGGGCACGGCTCAGCCGGGTGCCGGCCGGGAGGGGCGGCGATGTCCGAGTTCGATGCTGACCAGTCGTCATGGACCCGAGCCGAGCCGCATAATCGCTTGAGGTAGACCCACCGCGAGCCGATGGACACCACATGGACACGCAGGCTTGGTTCGTTGCTGCAAGCATCAGCGGCGCTGCGTGCGCCGTGCTGGCCTTCGCCGTCATCATCGCGGGCTGGCGTCGAAGCCTGTCCGAAGTGTGCGTCGTCGGTACCTCGTTGTACGTCATGTCGATCCTGATGACGAGTGCTGCCCTCAGCGGCACCACCTGGACCGGCGCCGACAGCGCAAGTCGCCTCACTGCCATGATCGCCGCACCGGCAGGGCTCCTCGTTGCCGTGCCGGCCCTCTCCCGACATCCACGCTTCCTTTCCGTGCTTGGGCGTGCCCGTCTGTGGACACCCGCCACGATCGTGGTCGCATCCGTCGCCGCGATCGCTCTGAGCGCGGACCATCAGTCACCACCAGACGTCGCCGTTGCAGCCAGCACTGCGATTGGAGCCGTCGCCGCGGCGTTGCTGATCCGCCGGCAGGTCTACCTCTACCGCGTCTCTCGCCGCCGATCAGGCGCGTTCGCGATCGCCGGAATCACTGCGCTGTCGGCATCCGCGTTGATCGGTCCATGGGCGACGCCCGGATCGGCCGCGGCATGGGTGCTCCTCTCGTTCGACAACCTGGGGTTGCTGATCGCTGCCTTCGCGATGCTCGCCGGATACCGCACCGGCCGCGACGTCACCGACGTCATGGCGCCCCTCGTCGCGCACGATCCCCTCGCGGCCCTCGACGTCGGGATGGCGCCCGAGGTGCACGCTTTCGTCGCCGCCCTCGGCCGCAAGGATCGCATCACACGCGATCACGTCACTCGCACCTCGTCGATCGCCCTCCGGGCAGCCGCTGCGGCAGGCCTCCCCGCACCCGTCGTCCGCGACGTTGCCATCGGAGCGATGCTCCACGACATCGGAAAGCTGGTCATCCCGAGCGAGATCATCGGCAAACCGTCCAAACTCACCGACGAGGAGTTCGCGACGATCCGAACCCACCCCGAACAAGGAGAGCGGCTCCTCGGGGCGACCCCGAGCCTTGCCGGCGCAGCCAAGTACGTCCGGTGGCACCACGAGCGACATGACGGACGCGGCTATCCCGACGGCATCGACGGAGACCACATCCCCTTCGAGGTCGCTCTCGTCAGCGCTGCCGACGCATGGGACGCGATGACCCACACCCGTCAATACCGGACCGGCATGACCGCAGAGCGGGCCGAACAGATCCTGCGGGACGGAGCCGGCACCCAATGGCATCCCGACGCGGTCGAGCGGATCCTCGAGGTCGCCCGATCGATCGAGGACCCGACCGCCCGAACGAGCGGCCACGACGACGAGGTCACAGCGCTGGACTGCGCATGCGATCATCTCGTCGACACCGCAGCGGCGTGACACCACATCCGAACTGAGTGCCCTGGCTCGGCGCCGGCGGCCAGGCGCGTTCAGACGCGGGCGGTGCGGCTGGTGACGATGCCCAGGCCCTCGGCCGCTCGACCGCTCGCAGAGACCGACTGACGGTCGGCCACCACGGCGATCGAACAGCCCATCGCCGTGGCCGCCTTCGTGAGTCTGGCTGTGCTGAGCGCACCGTTGCGCCCACCGGGCACCACGAGCAGATCGGTGGCCGCTCCGTTGGCGGGCAACCACTCGGTGGGCGAGGCCACGGTGACGTTCGCATCGCGCCAGATCGCGGTGAGCTCGGCGGCCGGCTCGGCAGCGGCGACCACCACCAGCGTCGACCCGCGGGCGAACCGCACGGCGAGCTGCGCTGCGTACAGCCCTGCCGTCGACGGCCGCGTCGCCTGTGCGGTGTTCAGCCCGAGCACCACCCGTGTGGGCACCGAACGGCCCGATCGGACCAGCGCGATCGGTGACGGGCATGCCGCCACCAGCTGGTGCTGCGCTGCCTCGAACAGGGTTGGCAGCCACGACTGCGTGGCCGCGGGCACGATGACCATCGACGCCTTCAGCGAGCTGACGGCGTGGAGCACGCCCTCGTTCGCAGTGCGATCGTGCCGCACCTCGAGCTCGGCGTCGACACCCGTAGCGGCGATGGCGTGGTGCAGCTCGGCGAGCCGCTCGTCGTCGGGCCCGTCCGAGCCGTCGGCAACTACGAGCGCAGGGTGCACGACACCCGAGTCGCTCTGGGCGAGGCGGCCTGCCAGCAGCATCAGCGTGGGTGCGTCGGCGACGTCGTCGATCTGCACGAGCACCGAGCGCCCGAGACGGGCGGCGTCGACCGGCGGCTTCGGCAGTCGGCCGCCGAAACGAAGCGCGGACGTGGATGCGAGCACGAGGCTCACCACGATCACGATCATCACCGCGTTCACGGTGGAGGTCGTGAAGAGTCCGATCTCGAGGCCGACGAATGTTGCTGCCAGGGTGGCAGCCGCCTGCGCGACCGAGAGTCCGAACACGACGCCGACCTCGTCGTTGCTGAAGCCGAACATCGGGCGGCAGAGCACCGCTGCGATCAGCTTGCCGCCGATGCATGCCGCCACGAACACCGCGGCCAGCCCGAGCGTGGCCGGGTCGACCATGACCTCGGGATCGATGACCGTCCCGACCGACACGAGGAACATAGGGATGAAGAACGCGGAGCCGAAGAACTCGATGCGCTCCATGAACTCACCCTCGTTCGGCACGAGCCGGTTCAAGGCGAGGCCGGCGAAGAACGCTCCGACGATCGCCTCGATGCCCACCACCTCGGCCAGCACGCCGGCCGACAGGAGCGCGCTGAGCACGAACATGTAGCGCAGCGCCTTGGACCTGCCGGGCCCAGCGAAGAACCACGTCGCCGCCCGAGGCAGCACGACGAAGCAGTACACCGCCAGCAACACGAGGCCGAGGGCGATCTGGAGCATCAGCTCGAGCCCGCTCGCGTCGCCGGTGGTCGAGCCCGACACGACAGCGAGCACCACGAGCGCCAGGGTGTCGGTGATGACCGTGGCCCCGACCGTGACCGCTACCGCCCGGTTCGAGGCCAGGCCCATGTTCCGCACCGTGGGGTACACGACGAGCGTGTACGAGGCGAACAGCGAACCGAGCAGCACCGCCGACTTCAGGTCGTAGTCGACCACGAACCCGGCGCCAATCCCGAGCACCAGCGGGATGGCGAACGTGAGCATCGAGAACGAGATCGCCTGCTTGCGGAAGCGAGCGAACACCGCCAGATCGAGCTCGAGGCCGGCGACGAACATCAGGTAGAGCAGGCCGACGTCACCGAGCTCGTCGAGGATGCCGTGCGAGTCACTGACGACGCCGAGCACGTTCGGCCCGATGATGCAGCCGCCGATCAGCAGCCCGATCAGACCGGGGATGCGGACCTTCTCGACGACGATCGGCGCGACGATGATGACCACGACAACGACGAGGAGCTCCCACGCGGTGCCGTGCGGGTGGTCGAGGTTCAACAACTGCATGGCGGTGTCTCCGGTGCGGGGTCGGTCATCGGCTGGGGCATCATCGGCTGGGGCATCATCGGATGGGGCATCAGCGGATGCGGATGAGCGGGACGTCGGCGGGGTCGGCGGCGAAGCGCGGTGTCAGCCAACGATCGGCCAGATCGGACAACGTGCCGTCGGCGTCGAAGGCGCGCAGGGCGGCGTCGACCACCTGACGGTTGCGGAGGTAGTCGGGGCCGCTGTTCGGGAGTGCCACCGCGTACTGCTCCTCGGTGGCCACCTTCCCGACGACGGCGAGCGCGGCGTCATCGTTGGCGAGCACGAGTGCCGTGGTCAGACCCATCAACGCTGCCTCGGCGCGGCCGTCGAGCACCGCAGCGGCGGCCTCGGTCTCGTCGGCGACCACGACGACATCGGCATCGGGCCGGATCTCGTCGGCCACCACATCGGCGTGAGTGGTGCCCTCGACCACGACCCAGGTGGCCTCTCGCGCCGCCTTCAGGTCGGTGATCTCGGTGTCGGCCAAGGCGAGCACGCCGGCATCGGTCGTGTAGTACGGCTCGGAGAAGTCGACCACCTCGGCGCGCCCGTCGGTGATGCTGATCTGCGCCATGGCGATGTCGGCGCCGTCGAGTTCGCCGGCGGCGATGTCGGCAAACGGCATGTCGACGATCTCGAGTTCGAGACCGAGACGGTCGGCCAGGCGCGTGGCGAGATCCCACTCGTACCCGCCGTCGACCGTCGTGGGGTCGGCGCCCTCCCAGAACCCCGGGGCCGGCAGGGCTGCGGCCACGACGAGGACGCCGTCGGTTCGGGGCACGAACGTCTGCTGTGCGTCGTCGCGGGAATCGCTGCACGAACTGACCAGCACGGCGGCCGCTGCCAGCAGGAACGGTGCGACAACCCGACGATGCATCGCCGTGGACAGTAGTCCGTTCACGGGCCGGAGAAGCTGATCGGTTTGACCACCCACGGGGAACGGCGCCGGTCGTCGGATGCCTGGCATCGTGACGGAACGAGAACCATGTCATGGATGAAATCCTCATGCCACCATGGGATGATGTGGCCGTGAAGGCACGTCGAGGCACAGGCCGACATTCGCGGCCGCCTCACGCCACGGAGCCCTAGCCGTGCGTCTCCTGCTGGTCGCCGATCTGCACTACACACTCCCCCAGTACGACTGGGTGGTTCACCATGCGGCCGAGTTCGACGTCGTCGTCGTGGCCGGCGATCACCTCGATGTCAGGTCAGCGGTGCCACTCGACGCCCAGTCCGTCGTGATGCTGCGCTACGCCGAACTGATCCAGGCTGCCACTCGGGTCGTGTTCAGCTCGGGCGGCCACGGGCTCACCAGCTCCGAACTCGCCCGCAAGCGGAGCGCTGTGTGGCGCGATGACGCTCGTGCGGCGGGCCTCCCCACCGACGGCGACGTGATCGACATGGGCGACACCCTCATCACCGTGTGCCCCTCGTGGGACGATGCTGCCGGCCGTGCCGCCGTGAGGGCGCAGCTCGCGCGCGACGCTGAGCGTCGGCCCGAGCGCTGGATCTGGGTCTACCACTGGCCACCGCTCGACGTGTCCGACTGCCTCACGGGCGACAAGTTCCTCGCCGACCCCGGCCTGCTCGAGTGGATCCACGAGTTCCAGCCCGACGTCGTGCTCGCAGGGCACGTCCACCAGTCGCCGTTCGAGCCCGACGGGAGCTGGGCCGACCGCATCGGCAGGACATGGGTGTTCAATCCCGGCCGCCAGATCGGTGGCACGCCGGCCCGCGTCGAGGTCGACTTCGACGCCGGCACGGCGGTGTGGGACTCGGTGATGGGCTACGAGGAACGGGACCTGAACGAGTTCGACCCCGGCGAGCGCACCGGGTCCTAGTCGGCCGAGGCGGGCCGGGCCGTCGGGGTCTCCCGCATGCTGAGACGCTGGAGCACTTCGCCCACCATGGCCAGGCCCGGCGCATCGCCGTACTGGTTCTTGAGGTCGGCGAGGTACGTGGTGACGAAGTCGAGGCGGTAGGCGAGCCCGGTGGCGACGTGAGTGCTGATCTCGGGATCGCTGCGCAGGAACGCTGCGCCGTCTTCGGCGTAGCGCAGGGTGCAGGGGGTGCGTGCGATGACAGACGCGCTGAGGCCACTGCCGGTGAGGACCGCGATCTCGCCGATGACCGACCCGGGGCGGTGGACGGCGTTCACCTCGACGCCGGACTTGGTGACGGTGAGCGAACCCGAGACGAGGACCCAGATGGGGCCACCGACGTCACCCTCGGTCCCAAGCACATCGCCGGGCTCGAGCGTGATCTCGGGGAGTCGTGCGGAAAGCTCGAGCATGTCGGCCATCGGTGCACTGTAGTTCGCACGTCCGAGACCGTCTCGGCAGGCCAGAGCGAATGTTCGGTTCGCCCCATTCGACCCCGATCGACGTGCACGGTGACCGGTAGCGTCGGAGGAGCCCATGCTCATCCGACTCCTCCGCTCACATCTGCGCCCCTATCGTCGCCAGCTCCTGCTGATCGTGGTGCTGCAGGCGTGCCAGGCGATGGCGGGCCTCTACCTCCCCCGGCTCAACGCCCGCATCATCGACAAGGGCGTGCTCACGGGCGACACCGGCTACATCTGGTCGACCGGGACGTTGATGCTGCTCGCGACTCTGGTGCAGGTGGCGCTCGCTGTCACGGCGGTCTACTGGGGCTCGAAGATCGCCATGGCGTTCGGGCGCGACGTGCGGCGCGACCTGTTCCAGCGCGTCACCGACTTCTCGGCCCGCGAGGTCGGTGCGCTCGGCGCACCGTCACTCATCACCCGTATCACCAACGACGTGCAGCAGGTGCAGATGCTCGTGCTGATGACGTGCACGATGCTGCTGGCGGCGCCCATCACGGCAGCCGGTGGCATCGTCATGGCACTCGGTGTCGACGTCGGGCTGTCATGGATTCTGCTCGTCAGCATCCCGGCGCTGCTGTTCTTCATCGGCAACGTGATCGCCCGGATGGTGCCGCAGTTCCAGGTGATGCAGGAGCGCATCGATGCGCTGAACCGGGTGCTGCGCGAGCAGATCACGGGCATGCGAGTGGTGCGAGCGTTCGTGCGCGAGCCGGACGAGGCGATCCGCTTCGCGGCCGCCAACGACGACGTCACCGAGACGGCACTGCGGGCGGGGCGACTGATGGCGTTGATGTTCCCCACGGCCATCGCCGTCGTGAACGTGTCGAGCGTGGCGGTCGTGTGGTTCGGATCGAACCGCATCGCCTCCGGCGACATGCAGGTGGGCGCGATGATCGCCTACCTCACCTATCTGGTGCAGATCCTGATGTCGGTCATGATGGCGTCGTTCATCGCCTCGATGTGGCCGCGAGCCGCCGTGTGCGCCGAGCGCATCGAGGAGGTGCTCGATACCGAGTCCTCCGTCGTGGTCGCCGCCGAGCCGGTCGTCGACCTGCCGTTGCGGGCCACCGTCCAGTTCGTCGATGTCGCGTTCGGCTACCCGGGTGCCGACGAGCCGGTGCTGCAGGGCATCAGCATCACCTGCCTGCCCGGGCAGACCACCGCCGTCATCGGCAGCACGGGCTCGGGCAAGACCACGCTGCTCGGCCTCGTGCCGCGCCTGTTCGATGCGACGGAGGGCGCGGTGCTGTTCGACGGGGTCGACGTGCGCCAACTCGATCCGGCGGTGCTCGGCAGTCGCATCGGCCTCGTGCCGCAGCGGCCGTACCTGTTCTCGGGCACGGTGGCGAGCAACCTGCGCTACGGCAAGCCCGACGCCACCGAGGCCGAGCTGTGGCACGCGCTCGAGGTGGCGCAGGCGGCCGACTTCGTGCGGGCGATGCCCGACGGGCTCGACGCCACGATCGTGCAGGGCGGCAGCAACGTCAGCGGCGGCCAGCGCCAACGCCTCGCCATCGCCCGCGCGCTGGTGCGCAAGCCCGAGGTGTACCTGTTCGACGACTCGTTCTCGGCGCTCGACGTTGCCACCGACGCGCGCCTGCGGGCGGCACTGGTGCCCGAGGTCGCCGATGCGACCGTCATCATCGTGGGTCAGCGGGTGGCCACCATCTCGGGGGCCGACCAGATCGTGGTGCTCGAGGACGGCCGCATCGTCGGCATCGGCACGCACGACGAGTTGCTCGCACACTGTCCCACCTATGCCGAGATCGTCAGCTCGCAGCTGCGGGTCGAGGAGGCGGCATGAGCGACGACGTCATCGGCGACACGGCAACCGGGGCCGACGAGCCGGAGGCCAAGCCGGCCGGGGTCGAGGCGAGTCCGGGTGGCGGCGGTCGCTTCCACTCGGTCGGCGTGCCGATGGAACGGTCGAAGGACTTCCCGGGTACGGCCTCACGCCTGTTCGATCGCCTGCACCCCGAGCTCGTGGGCGTCGTGGTGGTGATCGTGCTGGCGCTGGCCAGCGTTTCGATGGTGGTGATCGGGCCGCGCATCCTCGGCCACGCGACGAACATCGTGTTCGACGGCCTCACCGGCCGCAACGGTCGCCAGGGCATCGACTTCGGTGACCTGCACCGCGTGCTGCTGATCGCGCTCGCGCTGTACCTCGCGTCGTTCGCGTTGTCGTACCTGCAGGCCTACCTGCTGGCCGGCATCGTCCAGCGCACGATGCGCACGTTGCGCAACGACGTCGAGGCGAAGCTCAACTCGCTGCCGCTCGGCTTCGTCGACCGCCAGCCGCGCGGCGATCTGCTCAGCCGGGTCACGAACGACATCGACAACGTCGCGCAGAGCCTGCAACAGACGCTCAGCCAGTTGCTCACGTCGTCGCTCACGATCATCGGCGTGGTCGTGATGATGTTCCTCATCTCGCCGGTGCTGGCGTTCGTGGCCCTCCTCACGGTGCCCCTGTCGATCGTCGCCATGGGCCAGATCGCGAAGCGGTCGAAGCCGAAGTTCATGGCGCAGTGGAAGCAGACCGGTGCGTTGAACGCGCAGGTCGAGGAGGTCTTCACCGGCCACGCGATCGTGCGGGCGTTCGGTCGCCAGAGCGAGGCGCGCGAGCGGTTCGCCGCCACCAACGAACAGCTCTACCGCGCCGGCTTCGAGGCACAGTTCATGTCGGGCTCGATCCAGCCCGTCATGATGTTCCTCGGCAACGTCGGCTACGTGGCCATCGCTGTGGTCGGGGGCCTCAAGGTGTCGTCGGGCACCATCGGCCTGGGCGACGTGCAGGCGTTCATCCAGTATCAGCGGCAGTTCACACAGCCGATGACGCACATGGCGTCGATGGTGAACGTGCTGCAGTCGGGTATCGCGTCGGCCGAGCGGGTGTTCGAATTGCTCGATGCGCCGGAGGAGTCGGCCGACCGCTCCACCGAGCACATCGCCCCCGACGACGGCACCCAGCGCGGGCGGGTGGCGTTCGAGAGCGTGTCGTTCCGGTACCTGGCCGATCGTCCGCTCATCGACGACCTGTCGCTCGTGGCCGAGCCGGGCACCACGGTCGCGATCGTCGGGCCCACGGGTGCCGGCAAGACCACGCTGGTGAACTTGCTCATGCGGTTCTACGACCTCGACGACGGCCGGATCACGCTCGACGGGCACGACATCGCCGAGATGCCCCGGCGCGAGCTGCGCTCGCAGCTCGGCATGGTGCTCCAGGACACGTGGCTGTTCGGCGGCACGATCTTCGACAACATCCGCTACGGCAACCTCGACGCCACCCGCGAGCAGGTCATCGAAGCGGCCCGCGCCACCTACGTCGACCGGTTCGTGCACACGCTCCCCCTCGGCTACGACACGGTCATCGACGACGAGGGCGGCAACGTCAGCGCCGGCCAGAAGCAGCTCATCACGATCGCCCGAGCGTTCCTCGCCGACCCGACGATCCTCATCCTCGACGAGGCCACCAGTTCGGTCGACACCCGCACCGAGGTGCTGATCCAGCGGGCCATGGCCGCCCTGCGGTCGCAGCGGACGAGCTTCGTCATCGCCCACCGCCTCTCGACCATCCGCGACGCAGACACGATCCTGGTGATGGATGCCGGACGCATCGTCGAGCAGGGCAACCACGCGGAGCTCCTCGCCACCGGCGGCGCCTACTACACGCTGTACCAGGCCCAGTTCGCCGCGGCGGTCGATTCAGACCTGCCGTGAACCCTCACTCGGCGTCGGTGAGCCGATCGACCCAATCGGCTCGTCGGGGCGGCGCCGACCGCAGACCTGCGGCACAGTGGAATGCATGTCGTTCCCACCTCCGGCACCCGGAACCGACCCGGTTGCGGTGCTCGATCGGCGCGAGCTCGCAGCGCGACGGCTCGTCGACGCCATCGATGGGCGAGAGCGACGCCAGGCCGAAGATCACGGCGCGGCACGCCGTCGTCGGATCACCGGCTGGATCACTCGACCGTTGCTCGTGGCAGCGCTGCTGGTATCGGCGGCCTGGCTGTTCACATCGCTCCGCGACACGATGCGCGGCGCCATCACGGTGCCGAAGTCGACGTCACCCTTCGAAGCGATCCTCACCGACCGCGTAGCCGCTCCGGCCCAACCCGTTCCCCATCGCGCACCGGCAGCCGTCCCCGCACCGGCGGCCGTCCCCGCACCGGCGGCCGTCCCCGTTCCGGTGGCCGTCGCCGCACCAGCGCCAGCGGAGTCGCCAGCTGTGATGCCGCCGGCCACCGCTTCGACGTTCGTCGTGCGAGGGTCGACGTTCACGATCACGCTTCCGGCCGACCCCGTCGAAACCCAGTCCGACTACAGCGACACGTACGGTTCGACGGGCACGTGGTTGTGGAGGACTAGCACCGAGACCGCCGCGGTGGCGGTCGCGGTGACCGACTTCGGCGACGCGCCGCTGGACGAGGCGACGAAACAGAGCCTGGCGAACGAGAGGCTCGAGAACGCGAACGGCACCGATGGCACGATGACGAGCGACCAGGCAGCCATCGTCGCCGGCGTGCCTGCTCGCTCTGTCGTGGTCACCATGTCGAGCGGGATCACGATCCACGCGACCATGGTGTGGCACGGCTCGTCGCTGATCATGGTGTGCGGCACACAGCGCAACGGCAGCACCGGTGAGCCCGCCGAGTACCGAGCCGTGTTGAACAGCCTGCAGCTGCACTGAGTCGCGTCGCGACGAAAGTCGCGCCGGGAGGCGATACCCGTCGGCGGCCGGAGTCGATGGGTCACCCATGGCGGTACCCCCGGGCGAGGCAGGTGAGCAACCGCATCACGCGACGTCGATCCGCACGATGTCGGTCCAAGTGCTACCGGGCGCTGCGCAGTAGGCAGCGAGCTCCGTGAACATCCCTGTCGGGTCGACCGACGACTCGGGGCCGAGAACACCTCGGGTGGAGACCAAGCCGTCGAGCACCTGTCCGGCTGCGATGGCCAGCGGGATGCCGGTCACGCCTGCCATCCCTTTCGGGGCGGTGACGAGCCGGGCGCCCACGGTCTTCGGTGTGCCATCCCTCGAACCTCGGGCCATCGCGAAGAACCCTGGCAGCTTTCCGGGCCCGGCCTTGCGCAGTGAGGACAGGGCCGCCCTGGCAACACGGGTGGGGCTCGGCCGGTTGATCTCGGCGGCGGCTTCGTCGAGCGTCAAAGCGCCGGCGTCGATGCCATGCCGAAGGCCGTCGAGGAAGGCGATCGTGCCTTCGGTGACGACCATCACGTTGGCGCTCGCCCCCGACGGCCGAAGGCTGCGACGGAACATGATCGGTTCCGGGTGTCCAACGACGTAGGCGGTTCCGCGACCGCGGTTCGGGTAGGTCAGCTCGATCGGCTCGAGCGGCGTCGACGCAACAGGTGACCCGTCGGAGAGCGTGGTGATCGAGCCGGAGATCTGCTGCATCCAGTGCACGGCGGCGGCGCCGAGACCGGCGACGTCCTCCGATGAGCCGCGCTCGCGTCCACCTTCGAAGTCGACATCGACCGGCCAGCCGGTGAACAGGTCGACGACATCATCAAGTTCCCGCACGGCCAGGGCGGCGAGCAGGTTCGAGAGCCCCGGGCTTGCTCCCATGCCGATGATCGCCGTCAGGCCCGCAGCGAGTGCCGAGTCATGGAGATCGAACATCTCCTCGATCGGCTCCCAGTCGTCGCAGATGTCGATGTAGTGGGTGCCGGTGTCGATGGCGGCAGTCAGGATCGGCACGGCGAACCGGAAGAACGGGCCTGCGACGTTGACGACGAGATCCGCCGGTTCCAGCGCCGAGCGCAGCGCGTGCGGCTCCGTCACGTCGAGTCCGAGCGCGCGGGCACCGACCGCACGTGCAGCCGCGTCAGCGGCAGGAAGCCGGACGTCGGCGACGACCAGGTCCAGATCCGCCCGGCGCGCGAGCAGGCGCAGCGCTGGTTGCGCCATCGCGCCGCCGCCGCCGATCACCACGACTGTTGTCATGTTGCACCTCCTCCAGCTGAGAAAGTGATCGTATCTGATACGGTCGTTCTCATGTCAAGCGTTCAGCAGCGAGCAGACTCCGCATCGTCGGGCCTTGCGGCGCGATGATCGACCAGTGATGATCAGCGACGCGATCTCGACGCGCACGCTCGTCATGGGCATGGTG
>Ga0247831_1005358_pt1 | contig 16168 bp, 23 predicted proteins | sample LaCruzMarch2015__9_FD_192406 | JGI IMG/M metagenome (GOLD analysis project Ga0247831, IMG submission 192406) | Freshwater microbial communities from meromictic Lake La Cruz, Castile-La Mancha, Spain - LaCruzMarch2015_1m | ecosystem: Environmental > Aquatic > Freshwater > Lake | place: Spain... | reverse complement strand
TATGCTCTATTATAAGAACCATTCATTCCATTAATAACAACATCCTCTTTTACATTATCTCTATTAGAAAAAGAATCTCTATTCTTTAAATAGTTCTTATAGGCGTCTCCATTCCAAATGTGACAATCATTATCAACAAGATATTTGATATTTGTATCACCACGTAAGAACCATAGTAATTCAGTTATAATACCTTTCATATACATTTTTTTAGTAGTAATTAAAGGAAATCCTTCAGACATTTTATGTCTAATTTGTCTACCAAATACTGATATTGTTCCTGTCCCTGTTCTATCTTTCTTCTCAATTCCATTATCAAGAATATCTTGAAGTAAATCGGTATATTGTTTATCTAGTTTATTCATCTTTTATAATAATTTTTACATTCTTTTTGAATACATCCAATAGAAGAACCAAAAAATATAAATCTTTTTATTTCAGTTGATTTACATATTGGACAAGTTCCATAAGTGCCTTCTTTAAGAATCCTAGTAATTGGTCTTACTGACTTTTGTGGTATTTCATTATTCATTAAATTTATTGATTTTTTCTATAATCTTATTAATTTTTTCTACTTTTTGGTTGTGGTTATTAAATATATTCTTCATAATCTCAGCATCTATTGACTTAGATAATTCTTCGGATAACATTGAAGTCAATTCATTCTCTAAATCTATTCCATAGTGTTCTCCAATATTCTCTACATTCTTTTTATGTTTCATTTAAGATCTTTTTTTTTCTTCATCTGAAAGAAGTCCTTTTCCAAATTGTTTAACTCTTTCAGAATATCTCTCTTTAACTCTTTCGGAAATAGGAATAGAATTTCCTTCTTCATCTATACGAACAAATTTGATATTAGTTTGAGTAACAACATCCTGGTCACCCGTATAGACATTATGTTTTCTGACTTCTATATAAAGAGATACTGATGTTCTTCCAAATTCTATAACTCTACCATAGATTTTAATTAAATTACCAACTTTAACAGGCCTTTTAAATATTAATTCATCTATTTTAATAGTTACTATTCTAGGAGTATCACAAATTTGGGCGGCATAAGAAGCAGCTGCATCATCAATTAATGACATCATTGTTCCACCAAACATATTATTATGAATTCCTATTTCAAAAGCTTTACAAATATGTGTTGTTATTAACTCCATAATAATTTTTTTTAAATTTATTCTGGATCCAAATATTTCTTGTTCCAAATTTTTGTTTATGACAAATATCTTTATTATTATAAAATTTAATCCATTCGTCTATTCTAGACTTATATATGGGATTAGTCCAAGTTATCAATTCACCACCACCAAATGAGTACGATTCAGATATACATTTATGAATCATTTTAAATAAATTATCTAATTCATCCTTGGAAAAACTTTTCAAAGTTCTAAAAGGTTCTACATCTAACCTACCAACAATTTCAGAAACTAAGTATGCACCAATTCCGTTAAAATATTTTTGATCTAAAAGAACTTCACAGATCGATTTATCAAATGCCTTATTATCGATGTTTTTTATTATATTTAATTTAAAACTTTCAAATTCCTTCATTATATCTGGACCTCTCTTAACTCCCTTAAATCCACCAACTCGATATTTTGGACCCAAGTATCCACCATATAAAATTAGGGAATTACCAATATTCGAATCAAGTCGCATTCTAACAAATTTGGTTTCGTTCCATTTATCAGTAGGAACCCATTTCCAATTTCCAGACATACCCATGAATACAGAAATTTTCAAATTTGTGATATCACTATTCAAATAAAGAATAAATTCCTTTCCATTATTATCAGATTTAATCATAAATTCATCAAAACTATTAGGTAATTCAAATAAAAAAGGTTTATTTCCCCTTTGCACATGATATATTTTATTAAATTTTATATCCTTTGATACACTATTAACAAAATCTGACATTATCATTAATTCTACAATTTCTGGCATAATTTTTAATACAGTTGATATGATATATAATATATAAATAAAAATAAAATTGTTTATTAAAACTAGAAGTATATTAAAAGAATATGTTGAATCAATAGATAATTGTGATTCAAAAGAAAGTTTAATAATAGATCTTAATAAAGTAAGATTAATTATTAAAAATAATAGAAGCTTTGCCTTTTTTCTAACGAAAAATAAAATAGTTTCTTCAAAAATATTGGACCTATTAAAATATAAAAATACAATTAGTGAGACTGTTTACAGACATATGAATAATATTAATTTTGATATTAAGTGTAAATGTGGTAATCTTGTTAAATATGTTAATAATAGTATTGGATATAGAGAAAATTGTGGTCTTCAAAATTGCGAATTTGTAAATAAAAAAAGAAATATATCAATAAAGAAATCGTTTGATATTAAATATGGATGTCATCCAATGAGATTAGAAAAAACGAAAATAAAACAAAAAGAGTCTGTTAAACAACTCTATGGAGTTGAAAATGTTTTCCAGTCGAGTGATATAAAAGAAAAAATAAAATTAATAAATTTGGAAAAATATGGAGTTGATAACCCTAGTAAGTCCGAAGAAATAAAAAATAAGGTTAAAAAATCAAATATGATTAAGTATGGTGGTCATCCTATGCAGATAGAATCCACTTATATTAATAATCTAATATCCAGAGTAAAATTCAAAGACTATATACTACCATCAGGTAACTTAATAAGAGTACAAGGATATGAAATATTTGGAATAGAATACCTATTATCAATATACAATGAGGAAGATATAATCTGTGATGTTAAAAGCTTAAACAAATTATTGGGAATAATAAAATATAAAGATAAAAATCAGGAAAGAAGATACTATCCGGATTTTTACATTAAAAGTATAGGTAAAATCTATGAGATAAAATCTATATGGACGTATAAAGCCAACATCAATAAGAATAATTTAAAAAAATTAAGATGTTTAGAGATGGGTATAGATTTTGAATTTCTAATTTTTGATTACAAAGGAAATCAAATTGTAGTCGAAAATTGAATATCACACTTCACCTACTAACCATGTATAGGACAATTTTTACTATAAATTTTACGACCAGTGCCAAGAGCATCCATATTATCAAGTTTAGGACATTGACATTTAGGTAAATTCCAGAATCTATGATATTTAGAATCAACTTTGAATTTCCACAATTTTTGCAATTGAAAATCTATTTGTTCAATAATTTTACTTAGTTTTTTTAAATTAGTTATATCATCAGTATTCTCCATCAAGGTGAGATAACAATTTCTCACCTTATGAAGATTTTCTATTTTTTTAACTCCTTCTAAATTAATATTCTGATTAGAAAATAATCTAGCATTTACTATCGAAATTTTAGATGCAAATATATTAGACATTATACTCCTTGATATCATGTTCGTTAAATGGTTTTCTTGGTTCATTTGAAATTAATTCAAATATTTTACATTGTCTAAGTATGTATTCAGAGTGAACAATATTTTTCTCATTAGCATGTCCAATAGTCAAGTGAAGTCCAAAATAAGGATCTCTTGTTAATCCAAGAGCCTCTCTAATAGTCTCAGCATCTGGGCAGTGTACTCTTAACCACCAGTGTTTACCGTCACTTCTTGGTTCAGTTTCAATATAGAAATCAATTTCTTTGCCATTAAATATTCTAGAAGCTTCATCAAAAACTAATTTTTCTAGTTTATCTGATATAAAAGTAACGTGAGTTCCTCTTAAGTTCTGATTTAATTCAAGGTTAAATCTTTTTTTCAAAAACCAAGCATAATATCGATCCATATCACAATTTGTACGAATCATTGCGACACGTTTCCAAGAAGATTGGTTTTTGTGTTTTCTGGTCACATCTTCCGGGCTAAAATCTAATATACCTTTTATCTTGATTAACATAATACAAAGATACAAATTTTATATATAAAAACAAAAAAATTCACAAAATGATTGAAAACGATTTAAAAAAGAATGCTCTTACAGATGATGAGCAACTTTTACTAAGAGAAAAATTTATAAATGAGTATTCTAAGAAGAAAGGATGGAATGCTAAGGAATTGACATCAACACAAATGTTAGAGATAGCAACACAAAAGGAATATAAAAATCCTGGAATTATATTAGGTTAATTAGAATATCAGTTTATAGAAATATCGACATTTGTGAATAATGCAATTGTCGATATTTTTATTAATAAAACTAAATTTAATTAAAAACTATAATAACAAAAATAAAATATCGAATGGTATTAAATTGCATAATTGACGGAAACTATATACTTTCAAGATTAGTATTTACTCTTCATAAAAATAATTTGTTATATGGATCACTTACACAATCATTAGAAAATACTATAATAAACTACAAAAAGTTATACTCATTTTCTAATGTTTATTTGGTTTCAGATTCTAAAGAAAAATCTTGGAGAAAATCTTTAAATTCAAACTATAAATCTACTCGTAAAAAAGATTCAGATATTGATTGGACATTTGTTTACAAAACATATGATGAATTCAAAAGAAATCTAAAAGGTACAAAATTATTAGAGTTCCCTAGAATTGAAGGTGATGATTGGATATCTTTTTTAGTTCATAAAAATAATGATATAAATCAATCTAATTTTATTGTATCAAATGACCATGATATTAAGCAACTTATAAGATTTAATCTTGATTCTGAATGGATAAATTTTATGAGTAATGAAATGTATAATAAAGAAAAAATATTCTTACCAAAAAACTATCAAATATTTTTAAATAAAGTTAGTAAAAAGAATAATGATGATATTTTTAATTTAAATAATAATAGTGAATTTCTATTATTAATGAATAGATTTATTAATAAATATCAATTATCAGAAATTGATAATTTAGAATCCTTATTAATCAAAATTATTTCTGGCGATACAAGTGATAATATACAATCAGTTTATCAAACAAACAAATCTGGTAAAATAAGAGGAATCGGTGCTAAAGGTGCTTTTTCAATTTATGAATCATATCTATCAGAATTTGGTGAGCCATCATTGAAAGATCCAGACTTATTTGAAAATATTGCTGATTTGATTTGTGAAAAGAAAAAAATATCTAAAACAAACATTGAAAATATAGTTGAAAGAATTCAAGATAATATGAAATTAATTGATTTAAGAATTGATAATTTACCAGATCAAGTAGTTAATGATATGAATAGTGTTTATAATAATATTTAATAGTTTATTACATGGAAATAGAAGATAGCTTATCCGCAATTTTTAATGCAATGTTTAGAAATAAAAATAATTGGAAATATGTAACAAGTGACCAAAAAATAAAGTATTTTTTTATTTTTAATCGTTACTTTTCTAAAAAATATACAACAAATTCACAATTATTAAATAATAAGAATGTGGATAAAGGTACCTCATTAGATTTATGGTATTATTTTATGTTAGATAAACCTTATCCTGATTGGTTTTGGTCAAAAAGTCGAAATTCTGAAAAAAGTAATATATCTGATAGTGATTTTAAACTACTTCTAATTAAATTAGATTTAAATAAAAAAGAAGATTTAATTTATTTAATTAATAACTATCCAGATATTATTCAAGATGAATTAAAGTTTTATAAAACAAAAAAGTAAAAATAATAAAAACAAATAATAAAATATGGAAATGAAATTTTATGCAGTTAGAACACAAAATAATAGAGAAAAAAGTGTTTTAGAAAAACTTAACTTAGAACTATTAAGAGAAGGATTAAGTAATATTATAGGTAGATATATAATTCCAACTGAAAAAATATTTAGTGTGAAAAATGGTAAAAAAATTGCTAAAGAACGAATTATTTATCCAGGTTATTTATTTATTGAAACATCACATACTGGTGAAATTAATAATTTTCTGAAAGGAATAAAAGGAGCATCTGGTTTTGTTAGAACAAAAAGTGGTGATATAAGTCCATTAAAAGACTGGGAAGTTAAAAGAATGTTAAATGATCAAGAAGTTAGTAATACTATTACAACAGATGGTACATTATTTTCACCTGGTGAAGAAATTAAAGTTATTGATGGTGCTTTTACTACTTTCAAAGGAAAAGTATATAGTGTTGATGAAGAAAAGAAAAGACTTAAAGTTGAAGTACTAATTTTTAGTAGACCAACAATGGTTGAATTGGATTTTATTCAAATAGAAAGGGTATAAGTAATATGGGAAGCTTTGGGAATATGATTCCAAAAGAAAGAAAAATATATGGAAACTGGCAAGTGAAATCACCAGAAGGAATACTTATGTTCCGATGTGATGAAAAAAAGGCTATGTGGTATGTTAAAAGAGATTTAGGTGAAATAATTCAAGATAATCCAAAAGTTGTTAAATTAAAATTCAAACCTAATGGTCTTGGTAATCATGATAAAAAATATGGTTTAACTGAAATGTTTAATAATTGTGTTGTTTGTGGTACTGATAGTTATTTAACTAGACATCACGTTATTCCTTATTGTTATAGAAAATTCTTTCCTGAATCTATAAAATCTCATAATTTTCATGACGTTCTTTCACTTTGTATTGATTGTCACGAAAATTATGAAAGAAAAGCTACCGATTTTAAAATCGAATTGGGTGAAATTTATAATGCACCAATTAATGGAGATTTATTAGATAATAAAGATTTAATGAAGATTAGAAGATTAGCTAGTTGTTTAATTAATAACTCTAATCAAATGCCTAAATCCAGAATTATTGAAATCAAAAATGAAATTAAAACATATTTTGGTTTAAAGAAACTTCATATAAAACGACTTCATAATTTAATGAATTTAGAGTTTAAAGTTATAAATAAAACACATGGTGAATTAGTTGTAAATAAAATTGAGGATATCAATAAATTTATGAAATCTTGGAGAAATCATTTTATAGAAAATAATAATTGTAAATTTTTACCAAAAGACTGGTCAGTAGAATGAGACAATATGATAAAGAATTATTAGATAAAATAAATAAAGCTGCTAGTATAATTGCTTTAAAAACTAGACAATCTGGTGCTAGTTGGATGGTGGCTTCTGCATCTGCATCAGCAGCAATTTATTCAATAACTAATACGAAAATATTGAAAATATCGAAAATATTAAAAAATATAAAAGAATATAATGATAGATGTAAAAATATTTGATAATAATAAAGAAGAACCGATAACAGTTTATATAAATGATGATATTGATTTTACTTCATTAAAAATATTATATGAAAATTGTATTAGAGTTGGGTCTGATGAAAATTTAAATATAACTATAGCTACTATACATCCAAGTCTTTGGTTTGGTGAAATATTTGAGTATATACAAAAAACAGTAAAAATAGTCACAAAACTTCCGTCATTTAGATTGATAAAAATTGAAAATAATCAATTAGTTTATTTTGATAGATTAGTAAAGACTTTAAATTTTAATTCAGATGCTGAGTTAAAAACTTTTTTTGAAGAAGATTGTAAATATAAATCATTGGCTATGTTTTCAATTTGTAAATATTTGGATGTAACTAACTTATCAGTAATATGGAGAGTTAAATGTGTTGATATTACAACTAAAGAAGAAATCAGAGATAAGAAATTAGATAGTATTATTAATTAATATATACATTATTAGGATTAATCAAGTTTCGTTTGGGTATGTGTGATAGGGATTAATTCATAAAATATAATAAATTTATGGATTCTGATGAAGATAAACAAAAAAAAATTATCAACAATATTTCTAATTGTAGGAATGTTCTTGAATCCGATGGGTTTCGACGCAGTTCAGTTGATTTTGATCAAATTAACAGGTTCCTTATTAAATGCCAATTTAGTATTATATTGCCTTGCAGCATTCTGTTTTGGATTATATTTTTACTTCTCAGGTAATAATCCAATAAAAGAAATTCCCAACATTATTTTAAGTATCTATAATAATAAAATTAAACATTATTTTAAGAAGTAATTTCATTTATTAAAACAATGTTTTAATATATAAAACATGAGAATTAATGAAAATGTCGCATTAGCAAAAGCCATTTTAAATAAACAAGGAATTACAACTGATTCACCAGAATATAAAGACTATCTTAAAATAAGAGAAATCTGTGGAACAGGACATGGATATGTAGGTATTCTAACTAGAATAAGATTTCAAGATGGTGTGACTGACATGGATGAAATTATATCAATTTATGAAATTTTGAAGAATAGTAAAATAGATGTTGGTAAGTTAAATAAAATGACTTACGATGATATATTAAATATCTTTTATGATGAATTTAAAACATCTGAAAAGAATGAGGATTATGAAGTTTTATTTAAAGATAGTGAATATACTTATTATCAAGTACACACATATAAAGGTATTATGAAAACAGGATCACCATCTTGGTGTCTAAAGACAAAAAGTAATTGGGATGAATATCAATCTGTATATCCAAAACAATTTGTAGTTGTTAGTAACAGATATAAAAATAGACTGGTTGTTCCAGATGATGATATATTGTCAACATATTCATCTAAAAAAGGATTTGTTAGGTTTGGAATAAGTGTTAATGATAGTAATGCAAATGGTGTGGTAAAATGGACAGCATGTGATGATAATAATAGAAAATGTGAATTTGAACCAGATAATTGGACATTTTGGGGTGTTATGTGTACACTTTTAAATGTTTTAACAGGTATTAATAAATCTTATTATGATAGTTTTAGAGGTTGTAGAAAATTAGACGGTACAAAAAGTTGGCATGAAATAATAAATCCAGAAACTGCATTTGAAAGATTCAATTTTCCAAAAGATTTTTTTGATGAAAAGTTTAAATTATATATGACATTATCAACTACCTATTCAAGTAGGCCTGCAATGTTAGTAATGTCTGATTCTTGTCCTCGTATTTTCTATCCAACAAGAGCAAAACATGATGTTAAATTTTCAAATCTATCTACTGAGGTAACAAAAAAAATATTAGAAGATTATGCCAATCAGTCAAATAGCGTAATATTCTATGGTATTAAATTAAAAAAGAAAACAGTGGATTTAGATGAAGTTAAAAAGAATAAAGATTTCATTACAATGGTTGATAATTGGATTATTTTTAACCGAAATAAGTATATAGTGGCTGTAAATTCTAATCCAATTGAATATAATTTACCAACATTAACCGTTATACAAGAACAATTTAATTTCGGAGATGAAGATCCTTTATTTTTTTACATAAAAAAAGATGGAATGATACCAGTCGGGTGGACAGATAATTTAATAGTTACGGACTATCACCAAAAAGTAATTGATTCAATTACTGGTAAAAATTCAACTATTAATGAACCAGAACCGCGTGTTAAAAAATTCTGGGATCTATTTAAAAAGAAATAACCCTTTTGTTTTTTAGAGAATATTCAATAAAAAATTTTAATATATAAAATATGAAAGTAATAAAATTTATTGATTTTGTAAATGAAAATTTACACGACACTCCAGAGGAATATATTAAAATTACACTTAATAAATTAAAAAAGAAAATTGAATCTTTTTTTGAAGATAATTCACCAGAATCCGGAGATGAAAAATTCATAACTATGAGTGACGCTTTAAAAAAAGGAAAAGAACAAGAAAAGAAAAAGTCTGAAATATCTTTTTTAGAACTAGGTTTAAGTTTAGAAAGTTCAGAGTTAAGTAAATATTCTGCTTTAAATGATAGTATTAAGTTTATAATGTCTGATGAAGATTCTAGATATGATTTAACAATTATAATTCCATTAGATGAAGTAAATTTAACTGACAAAACTAAAGATTTTTCAGATAAAGATATTAAAAAATGTTTTATTAAATTTAAAAAATATGATATGAAAAATAATATAGAATTAGTTGGACAAATTAATAAAAATGTTAGTATTAGTTCTATAGATGAAAATCTTTTAATTGAACTTAAAATTCAATTAGATGATGAATACGGTGCTGATGATGAAAAACTAGAAATAGAAACAGAATAGGGGAATAAAATACTCAAATAAATAGAGTATGTATAATATAGTAACTAAACCCTCAATAATTGATTATATTAAAAAATCAAAATACTACAAACAAAGTCTTGGATTGGTAACAACTGTAGAACATAATGGCCAAAGAAGATACAATGAAAAAGATAAATTTAGCTTTTTCTATAATACAACTTATAAAACAAATATTCAAATGCAAGGTAATCTTGGACATATAATTGTCTATTTAGACTATTATATACAGGAAGAAGTTTTAGCATTATATTATAATCAAGAAGAGTTTGTATTTAATTTTGATACTAAAATGGTAAAAGAAAAAGGTATAGATTTTTATTTAGGACACCTTCTTAAAACAGTTGAAACTCAATATGAAGAAAGAGTTAAAGAAGCTGAAGAAAAGAAAATTGAAGTCAAAAAAGAAGGAAATGCAGATGTTTTGAAAGAAAATCCAGGTATGGTAACTTATGAAGATTTAAAAGCATATTTAGCTGAAAAAGCAAAAAATAGATATACTAGTTAAGAAAATTCTTCATAAGGAAGTAATATATTTCTTTTTTAGTTTCTTCATCAAAATCATCAAAATCAAATTGATAATCTAACTCATCAACAATTTTATGAAGATAAATTTTATTTTTATCTTTTCTCCATTCAATTGTGTTAAATAGTAAATCATTGACTAATTGAATATCTATAACAACTTCAAATAAGTCTATTGCAAGCCATTTAACTATCGGTATAATATTACTTTTATAATCCATAAATTATATATTAATGTTCTTATACAGATACAATCATAATCTTTATTTATTTGAAAATTTATTTATAATTATTAAAAATAATATATAAAGTAATGAAAAAAATAACAGAAGAACTATTAAAGGATGCTTTTATTGATTTAGTTGATAATGGTTGGATCCCTAGTATAGGGAGTGAATATTACACTATTCATAGTGGGGGCGGCGAAGATTTAGAATCAGGTAAAACAATATTTAATACTTTAAAAAAATTCTTAAATTCAAAGCCACTCTGGTCAAATATAAATACTACAGTAGAATGTAATAAGAAAATTGTTATCTACATAAGTAATCCAAATAATAATGTTTTAAAATTTAAAGAATATAGAGAGTTTCAACAAGAATTTTTAGGTTGTTTGGGTAATTTTTGTGATGAAATTGGTATTGATGAGGATAAAGTTAATGTTGAGAATGAATCTAATTCTGATTTGATTTATTTGTTTAAAATTTCTATTATACAAGATATGTTTAATATTGAAAATATTAATAAATTTATTAATTTTGAGAAAAGTTTTAATACTAAATTTAGAACATTTAATATATCAATTGGACTATATGACGATGGTATAAAATTAAACATACCAGATGATGTAAGTGGTAGTAATAAAGATGGTTGGTATAATGAAAAACGAAAAGCAATGGAAATGATTAAAAAAGATTTTGATATTGAGAAGAAAGATTTTTCCATATATTTGCATCCAAAATTTGAATTCATCCAAAATGAAAATATTTAACTATACACAATTTATAAAGGAATCAACTGATTTATCACTACATTATCTTCCATCTTATGAAGATTGTGTTGAAATGTGTGCTAAAGTAGAATCTGCATTTTATGAATCAAAATTTGTGATTGATGGATATAATATTTCAGTATTTAACTACCGTCTTGCTCAATATAAAGATTTTGTTACACCATTAGAAAATAGACTAGAGGTTAAAGCTTATGAAATGAGAGGCCTTACATTTGTATTCAATAAAGATGGTTCATTATTTAGAAGATTTTTATTGCTTGAAAAGTTTTTCAACTTAAATCAAGTTCCTGAATCTATGTATTCTATTGTTAAATATTATAAAATTAAATTTATTAATAATAAAGAAGATGGATCTATAGCTTCATATATCAAATTGCCTAATGGTAAAGTTTTAGGTAAATCTAAAATGGGATTTGATAATGAACAAGCTAATGGTATTAATAGAATATACAGAACTAGAACAGATGTTAAAATATTTGTTGATTGGTGTTTGCAGAGTGAAATTACCGCAATTTTTGAGTATGTATCTCCCTCAAATAGAATAGTATTAAGATATTTAGAAGAAGATCTTATTCTTTTAAGAATGAGAGATAATAAAACTGGTAAACACTTAAATATTAAGGATTATTTAGATAAAATTTCTACTATTAGAATTGCACCATTTGAGGATGATAATAAAGATTTAGATTCTTTGGTAGAAGTTATTGCTAAAGAAGTTGATAAAGAAGGTGTTATTGTTCAAACAGAAGATAAATATGGTAGAGACTTTTTCTTTAAAATAAAAACTCCTTGGTATTGTGAACGTCATGGATTATTAACTAATGATATTTACAGAGAACATATTATAATTAAATATATTTTAGATGATAAAATTGATGATGTTCTTGGTCAAATACCAGAAGATGAAAAAGAAGCACATTTAAGAATAAATAAAATTATTCAAATTATTAAAAAATCTATTGATGAAAAAGTTGATGATATCGAGAATTCATATCAAACTTACTTAAATATGGGTTCTAATAATAAAGAATATGCTTTAAAATTTTATAGAAAAGAACCTAATTTTTCATATGTAATGGGTTTATCTAAAGGTGCAGATATTTATGATTTAGCAAAAGATTGGTTAAGAGATAAAACTAAGAGATTAATGTTAGCTAGAGATTTCTTAAAAAAGAAAGATCCAACCCTTTTCTTTCAAGAACCAGATGATGAAAATGAGGATAATTAAAAGACATCAAAGTGTCTTTAATTTATATTATATTATAATAGATAATTATAAACTTTTTATATCTTATATTTCCAGATATATCCGGCATAAGTATTCTTATCACCTTTACAACATTTTGATATTTGACTTCTACTCAATGAACTATCATTCCTTTCAATTTCTCTTAGACTTTTCCACTTATTTATTAAATTCATGTCTAAATCATATTGTAATATCTCACTTCTTTTTATTTTAGTACCCTTTATAGAGTTTCTTATTTTTTCTTTCTGTTCCTCAGTTCTAGGTACTCTATTACCCACATTCTTGGAATTGTTTAGTTTAGATTGTCTCAATTTCTCATTGTGATCATCATCCATTTTTAATCCATAAGCCCAGTGATTTTGTGGTGTTGAAAAATATTCTTTAAGTGTGTTACTTATTTTTTCTTTAACTAAAGTATCATTACTCTTATTAGGATTATTTAATTTCATTCTTTCCGAATAATATTCTCTCAACTCTAATGATTTTTCCAAACCTACAATTTCTTCAAGAGTTTTACCTTTTTTAGCAGATGACATTTTATTTTTTGTCTCTATTGAGAACTCAGTAACATCACTAACATAGGAATTAGTTAATCTACAACCATCATTTGTTAATTTTTCAATATAATATCTTTCTCTTATATTTGATTGTTTTAGATTATTACATTCCTCAACTAACTCAATTATAGGTAATAATCCCTTTGATTTTATTTTTCTTATCCAACATGACTTATGTGTATTATAAGAGCTAGAATTCTCATTACAGGAAGATGATATATGTTCATTAAACCTTCTCATAATATTATCACTTTGTCCAATATATCTTATTTCATTTGTTATTGGGTCAATAAGTTTATAAATATATCTCATAATTTCACTTTCTTTTATATATAAATTTTTATATTGTCCCTTGGTCTATACCGAAAACTTTTTTTATTTAGATTCTATAATAATAGTCAGTTGATAATGATAAATTTAATTAAATAAGACTATTTGTCACTATTAAATTAAATAATATGTCAAAAATGCATAAATATAATTTTGGTATAAAAATTGAATATTGTTAATAACAAAAAATAAATTAAATAACTATGAAAAAAAATGATGTAATAATTGGAATTGATCTTGGAACCTCTACTAGTTGTGTTGCCATAGTAGAAGGTGGTGATCCTGTAGTAATCACAAATTCAGAAGGTAAGAGAACAACTCCTTCGGTTGTTGGATTTACAGAAAATGATCGTAAAGTCGGTGATCCTGCTAAAAGACAAGCAGTAATAAATCCAACAAAAACAGTTTATTCAATAAAAAGATTTATTGGAAAAGATTTTAGTAAATGTGCTGATGAAATTACAAGAGTTCCTTATAAAGTTGTAAATAATGGATCAAATGTTCCATCAGTTCAAATAGATGATAGAAAATATACTCCTCAGGAGATATCATCTATGATACTTCAAAAAATGAAAAAAACTGCAGAAGATTATCTTGGACACGAAGTAAAACGTGCTGTTATTACAGTACCAGCTTATTTTGGAGATGCTGAGAGAACTGCAACAATAGAGGCTGGTAAAATAGCTGGACTTGAAGTTGAACGTATTATTAATGAACCAACTGCGGCAGCTTTAGCTTATGGATTAGATAAAAAAAATAAAGATTCAAAAATCTTAGTATTTGACTGCGGTGGTGGTACTCACGATGTATCAGTTCTTGAAATTGGTGACGGTGTATTTGAAGTTAAATCTACTGATGGTGATGTACACTTAGGTGGTGATGATTTTGATAATGCAATTATCACTTGGATGGTTGACGAATTTAAATCAGATAATTCAATAGATTTATCTAAAGATCCAATGGCTCTTCAAAGATTAAAAGAAGCAGCTGAAAAAGCTAAGATTGAATTGAGTTCAACAACTGAAAGTGAAATTAATCTTCCTTATATAATTGCAAGAGATGGAATGCCACTTCACTTTGTTAAGAAATTAACACGTTCTAAATTTGATCAACTAACTTCTTCCCTTGTAGATAGAGCTATTGCTTGTGCTAAAACAGCATTAAAAAATGCTGGTATTAAAGCATCAGATATTGATGAAATTATCTTAGTAGGTGGTTCTACTAGAATTCCATCAATTCAAGAAGCAATTGAAAAGAACTTTAATAAGAAACCTAATAAATCTGTAAATCCTGATGAAGTTGTTGCAATTGGGGCAGCTATTCAAGGAGCTGTATTAAATGGTAGCATTACTGATGTTCTTCTTCTTGATGTAACTCCACTATCATTGGGTATTGAAACAATGGGTGGTGTTTTTACAAAATTAATTGAAGCAAACACAACAATACCAACAAGAAAATCTGAATCATTCTCAACTGCGTCTGATAACCAACCATCTGTTGAAATTCATGTTCTTCAAGGTGAAAGGCCGATGGCACGTGATAATAGATCACTTGGTAGATTTCACTTAGATGGTATTATGTCAGCTCCTCGTGGTGTTCCGAAAATTGAGTGTACAATTGATATTGATGCCAATGGTATTCTTTCTGTAACTGCAAAAGACCAGGCAACTGGTAAAGAAAATAAAATTCGAATTGAAGGTGGATCACAACTTTCTAAAGAAGAAATAGAAAGAATGAAGGCAGAAGCTGAAGCAAATGCTGAATCAGATAAACTTGAAAAAGAAAAAGTTGATAAATTAAATCAAGCAGATACTATGATTTTTCAAACTGAAAAACAAATTAAAGAATTTGATGAGAAATTACAAGATTCTGATAAAACGGAATTGAATGATATTCTTAACGAACTAAGATCATCTCATAAAGAACAAGATATTAGTAAAATTGATTCTGATATGAATAAATTAAATGAAACTTGGAATAGAATTAGTACTAATTTATATTCACAGACTAATTCAGAACCTCAAGATGGTCAAAAAGTCGAAGATGTTAATTTTGAAGATGTTAATTAATAAAAATAAAAAACCCACTAAAATTTAGTGGGTTTTTTATTTAAAAATTTATTATATTTATAGAATGAAATATAATATAGGAGATGTTCTAACATGTAAATTCATCTAAAAGACTGGGATAAACATTTTATATCACTAGATGTTTACCGTGAATTTCAATTAAGGAAAATATTAAACTAAATTAATCATCATCGTTATCAACTGTATCAAAGAAGAGATGATTAACCTTAAAGAAGGTGATAATTTTAAAATTAAATATTTATCTTCTGGTGAGGAATTAATCACTAAATTTATTTGTTTTGGTAAAAAGAACTCATTTAAAGACTCTTAGTATTATTAATTTTATTTATGCCCTCGTTCAACAATTGAAAAGTTTGAACTTCAAAATTTATGTTCTTAATTTCTTTTATTATATCATGATAAACCATTAACATGAATTCATCATCTT
>Ga0247831_1005353_pt1 | contig 16186 bp, 17 predicted proteins | sample LaCruzMarch2015__9_FD_192406 | JGI IMG/M metagenome (GOLD analysis project Ga0247831, IMG submission 192406) | Freshwater microbial communities from meromictic Lake La Cruz, Castile-La Mancha, Spain - LaCruzMarch2015_1m | ecosystem: Environmental > Aquatic > Freshwater > Lake | place: Spain... | reverse complement strand
GGTAAATAGTCCATTAATCTGATTATGTATAACATGTACCACAACAGGAATTCTGATTATATCGGCTACAACTCTAAAGTTTTTTTGAAGATTAATCTGGGATTCTATAGCATGTTCATATCGATCAATCTTTAGTTTATATTGAGGATTGGTAACTTTCACCATGGAATCACAGAATTCGTTTGCACAAGATCGAACTTTTTGTGCAAACGAATTAATGTAAATTATTGAAAAAAATATCGAAATATAAATGCTCTTCTTCATAACATTACAGCCGAATTGAGGAACAGTTTTGGTTGCAAAACCTATCAAATTGTTTTAATTAGCCTCGGCCTTTTCGTACGCTTTTAGTATATCCCTGACCAACTTGTGTCTAACAACATCTCTATCGTCTAACTCAATGAAGCCAATTCCTTTAATATCTTTTAAAATATGCAAAGCTTCATTCAAACCAGATTTTTGTTTAGTTGGCAAATCTATTTGGGTTTTATCACCTGTTATAATGGCCTTTGAGAGCGGACCCATACGAGTTAAAAACATTTTAATTTGCATCGGAGTAGTATTCTGAGCTTCATCAAGCAAAATAAATGCGTTATTAAGTGTCCGTCCACGCATGTAAGCGAGGGGTGCAATCTCAATCGTACGATTTTCAATAAAAAACTTCAATTTCTCCGATTGAATCATATCTTCAAGGGCATCATAGATTGGTCTGAGATATGGGTCAATTTTTTCTTTTAAATCACCGGGCAAAAAACCAAGATTTTCTCCTGCTTCAACGGCTGGCCTGGTTATTATTATTTTTTTTACTTGTTTATCTTTCAAAGCTCTAACCGCCAAAGCGACAGCTGTATAAGTTTTTCCTGTTCCTGCAGGGCCTGTCGCAAACATTATGTCATAAATCCTTGATGCTTCAACCATTTTTTTTTGATTAGCGGTTTTTGCTTTGATAGCATTACCTTTTGTCCCAACCAAAATCGTTTCATCATCAGGTGTTTCGTGTGTTGCTGAATCAGAATCTTCTTTTATGTAGCTTTTTACTTGGTCTATCGAAATGCGTTTGTATTTTCGCAAATGTTCAATCATCGCTTCTAGCACATCCGAGATTCTATTAATCTCTTCAGTATTCCCTTTAATCAATATCTGATTTCCACGAGAAATAATCTTGCTCAACGGAAATGCTACAGCAACCTCTTTGATATTTATATTTTCTACCCCAAGAAAATCAGTCAATGAGATTTCTTCTTCTAATGTGAATACTTTATCTGTCAAAATGAAAAATATATTGTTTAATTAAGGTGAGAAATTTATTTAAAAAACCTAATTATTAGCTATTATGTTCTTTATATGTTTCCCAAAGTTCAAAAATTATTCACAAATTTGCTTACTTTTCCACAAAAAAAACTCAAATCTTTAATTACTTATTGATTATCAATCACTTACAATAAACAGACAATAAGTTTAAAAATACAATGGTATTTCAAAACACCTTTTTTCTTCTTAACATTGTATAGATATTATGGAAAAAACTTATCAAAATAATCCTGCAGGTAGTGAAAACAACCAGATAGGTTTGGGAAAAAATAAATTTTTAGAAAGTTTTCGAAACGAATCGGGCAAACTACCTCCTCAAGCCTTAGAGCTCGAAGAGGCAGTATTGGGTGCGTTAATGATTGAAAAAGATGCCTTAACAACTGTTGTGGACATTCTTCAACAAACAAGCTTCTACAAAGAAGCCCATCAAAGAATTTACAACGCAATTATTCAATTATTTGGCAAATCAGAACCAATTGATATGCTCACAGTTACAACTCAATTGAGAAGTAATGGTGAACTTGAATTTATTGGAGGAGCATCGTATTTAGTAAAATTAACAAATAAAGTTAATTCAGCAGCTAACATCGAATTTCATGCAAGGATTATTACCCAATCGGCTATCAAGCGTGATATGATAAAGATTGCGGGCGAAATCTTGAAAGATGCATACGAAGATACAACTGACGTATTTAATCTTTTAGATAAAATTGAGCAAAATTTCTTTGAAATTTCCGAAAGAAATATCCGAAAAAACTATGCTGATGCAAGCACAATTATGCGTGCAACCATCGAGGAGTTAGAAAAAAAGAAAAACAATAAAGATGGACTAACAGGTGTAGCCAGTGGTTTCACGGCACTCGACAGAATCACAAGTGGTTGGCAAAATACTGAACTTACAATCATTGCAGCGAGGCCAGCCATGGGAAAAACAGCATTTGTAGTTTCTGCTATGCGAAATGCTGCCGTAGAATGGGGAATTCCTGTAGCCATGTTTTCACTAGAGATGTCTGCTACTCAATTGATGCTTCGTTTGATTTCAGCCGAAGCCGAAATTGATAGCAATAAACTGCGAAAAGGCAAACTTGAAAATCATGAATGGGTTCAACTCCACCAAAAAATAAAGAACCTTTCTTCTGCTCCTATTTATATTGATGATACTCCAGCCCTATCTATTTTGGAGATGCGAGCTAAGTGTCGCAGATTGAAAGCTCAGTTTGACATAGGTTTGGTAATTATAGATTATTTGCAATTGATGACCGCCGAAAGTGGTGGCGGTGGAAAAGGAAATCGTGAACAAGAAATTGCAGCCATTTCTAGAGCAATGAAAAATCTTGCAAAAGAAATTAATGTACCCGTAATTGCACTTTCACAGTTGAGCCGTGCCGTTGAAACTCGTGGCGGTGATAAACGTCCACAACTTTCCGATTTACGTGAATCTGGGTCAATTGAGCAAGATGCCGATATGGTCATGTTCTTGTATCGTCCAGAATATTACAAAATTACGCAAGATGAACAAGGAAATTCGACAGAAGGTGTTGGCGAAGTAATCATTGCCAAAAACCGAAGTGGAGATGTAGATACTGTAAAACTTAAATTTATCGGTAAATATACCAAATTTACAGATTTGGATGGTTTCTATACGCCACTTCCTAGGCAAGATGATTTTGGTGATTTTAATATGCCCAAACCAATCAATACGGCTAGTTCATTAGATAATTTTGATAAAAACGTAGCTCCAAACACTGGATCAGGCGGAACAGTAACACTTGGTAGCAAAGCAAATCAGCCAAGAAATTTAGATGCTGAAACAGATTTCCCATTCTAACAATAGCAAATCTTTTAGATAAATGATTGGTGTATTTGATTCTGGAATTGGCGGTTTAACTTTATTACACGAAATTATTAGGCATTTACCTAATGAACAATATTGTTATTATGCTGATACTAAAAATGTACCTTATAGCACCAAAAGTGAAGATCAAATCAAAGAATACGTTGAAAACGCAGTTAATTATTTTGTGCAACGAAAAGCCAAAACAATTGTTTTGGCCTGTAATACAGCAACAAATGTTTGTATTGAAGATTTACGAGGCAAATTAACTATACCGATTATTGCAATACAACCTGCTGTAAAGGTTGCCGTTGACAATGATAAAAGTGTGATAAATTCTCAAAGAAAAAACATTTTGGTTTGTGCTACTCCAATCACATTACGCTCTGACCGATTTCAAAGATTATTAGATTCGCTTGATGCAGATAGAATTGTTGAAAGAATGGCTTTGCCTGAATTAGTTAAACTCGCCGAAATGGAAGAATTTGGTAAATCCGCCGAAGATTATATTAAGGAAACACTCCTACAAATTGATATTTCAAAATTTAGTTCAATCGTACTAGGTTGCACACATTTTACTTATTTTGAACCAATATTCAGCAAATTAGCCCCACAATTAAGTCTTTTTGATGGCAATGAAGGTACAGCTCGTCATCTAAAAAATATTTTGAGTAAGCTAAATTTAATTTCATTAAAACGAGGAACTTCTTTTTCTATTGAATATATTGAATCTGGAAAACCGACTGAAAACCTTGAACGTTTTGAGCGTTACAATGCTCGAATTGAACAATTAAATAAAACTTTCCGCATCAGAAAAACATTCATAAAGTATTAACCAAAGGAAATATCTTCTTTTTTTTAATTTCAAAACCAACTTTTGCATAGAAAAATTGTGATTTATTGAATCGATTTACATTCTTATCTAAATTCAATGTATTTAAAGCTTTTTTTAATAAATGCAATCTTTTTTTGCCATATCCAACGCTGCTATTTACCAAAAAAGGTCTATAGGTATCAAACCAAGTTCAATTAGCCTTTTCTCGAATAACTTTAATATCCATGTCATCAACAACTCCAAACGACAATTTTAACAATTTTTCAAATTTGCCTTAAAATAAATGGTATGCTTGCATATCATTTTGTTATTTTGTACTTTTATTTTAGTGAGTACACAAAGTTCACTCCACAATAATTTATGAAACCATTAATCTTAGTAACAAACGATGACGGAATTACTTCAAAAGGTATAGCAGTTTTGATTGAAGTAATGAAGAAAATTGGAGAAGTGTTTGTAGTTGCTCCCGATAGTCCAAATTCGGGAATGGGTCATGCAATTACGGTTGATAGTACCATTCATGTGAAGAAAAACAAAATTTACAAGAATGTCGAAGCCTATGAATGTTCTGGTACTCCAGCCGACTGTGTAAAATTGGCAAAACATCACTTTTTGAAAGACCGCAAAATTGATTTGTTAGTAAGTGGTATCAACCATGGTTTAAATTCTTCCATTTCGGTTATTTATTCAGGTACAATGTCAGCAGCCGTTGAAGGAGCTATTGAAGGTATTCCATCGATTGGCTTTTCACTCGACGATTTTAAATATGATGCAGAGTTTTCACATGTAAAACGTTGGATAAAACGTATTACAGAAAAAGCCTTGGCAAATGAATTTCCTACCAATGTGGCATTAAATGTCAATTTCCCTAAACACTCTGAAAATCCCATTAAAGGAGTAAAAATTTGCCGACAAACCAATGGCTATTGGCACGAAGAATTTGATGCAAGAACAGACCCACATGGAAGACCCTATTTTTGGATGGGTGGCGATTTTGTAAATCACGAGCCAAACACCGAAGGAACTGATATGCATGCACTCGAAAATAATTATGTGTCTATTGTACCAGTCCATTTCGACATGACCGCTCATAAAACAATCAAAGATTTAAAACGTTGGAAATTATAATTTACAATATTCAAGTCATTGATTTAAAGCAGTTTAGATAATGGTTTTTTTAGAAATTAAAACTAATTTTCTATTCATTTTTATCAAAAACTTACTATTTTTGAGAATGCAAGCCAACAAATAAAAAATAAGACGAAGAATATGGCAGTTTTAGGAAGACTACTAAAAAGTAGTATCAAATTCACGAGTTCAATTCAGCAAATTAGAAAATTAAAACCTGCTAAATGGCAGAAAAAAGTCTTTACTAAATTACTATCCAAAGCTCGCTATACACAGTTTGGCGAGAAATTTAATTTTGAAGAAATACTAAGCTCTGCAATTTTTGAAAATGACGACGAGTTTTACGATAAATACAAAAAAAATGTCCAAATATATGATTACACAAAAATCTATAATGAATGGTGGTATAAAGCTCGATTAGGAGAAAAAAATGTTTGTTGGCCCGGGAAAGTAAAGTATTTTGCTCTAAGCTCTGGAACTTCTGATGCCACCTCAAAGGCAATTCCTGTTACGAAAGATATGATAAAAGCTATTCAGAGAACAAGTATCAATCAAATTATTACACTAGGACAATATACGGAATTACCAGCAAATTTGTACGAAAAAGGCTATTTAATGTTGGGAGGTAGCACAGCTCTTAATGAGGTTGATTCTCACTACGAAGGCGATTTAAGTGGTATTACAACTGGTACAATACCTATATGGTTTCAAAATTTTTATAAACCTGGTCAGAAAATATCAGCCCTAAAAGATTGGGAAAACAAACTCGAAGACATTACGGTAAATGCTCCAAATTGGGACATCGGTTTTTTAGCTGGAGTACCTGCTTGGCATACAATATTGCTTGAACGCATCATTGATAGATATAAGCTCAATAATATCCATGAAATGTGGCCAAATCTAACTGCTTTTGCTTGGGGCGGTGTCTCACTTGAACCTTATAAACAGGGGCTTGAAAGGCTTTTTGGTAAGCCTGTCATTTATATTGAAACCTACATGGCGTCTGAGGGTTTTTTGGCTTATCAAGACCGTCCGGATGGCAATCTGCGTTTAGTGCTAAATCGTGGTATTTTCTTTGAATTTATACCTTTCAACGAAAACAATTTCGATGAAGATGGTAATTTAGTTAATAATCCAGAAACTTTGATGGTGCAAGATGTTGAAGAAGATATAGATTATGCTTTATTGATTTCGACTTGTGCAGGTGCATGGCGTTATTTGATTGGTGATACTGTAAAGTTTATTGACAAAAAACGAATGGAAATTAAAATAACTGGGCGAACTAAACATTTTTTGAGTCTCTGTGGTGAACATCTTTCAGTCGATAATATGAATCACGCCCTTGAGTTGGCATCAAAAGAATTAGGACTTGATATTAGAGAGTTTACCGTAATTGGCATCAAACATGATCCGCTGTTTGCCCATCAATGGTACATTGCTACCGATGATATAGTAGATGAACAACAATTATGCGATTTGATTGACAAAAATATTTGTGAACTGAATGATGATTATGCAGTTGAACGTAAACATGGTTTGAAAAACATCTTCGTTAAGGCACTCCCAAGTCAAGTCTTTTATGATTGGATGAAACTTAAAGGGAAAGTTGGCGGACAACATAAATTTCCTAGAGTGCTAAAAGGAAAATTAGTTGATGAATGGCAAGAATTTTTGAAAGAAAATTATTCATAAAAATAAAGTTTTAAGGCATGAAATTTAATATTCATGCCTTATTTGTTTTGTAAATTTGAAACTTATGATTTATCTCGATAATAATGCAACAACCAAAATCGATCCAAAAGTTTTGGAAATAATGCTGCCATTCTTGACCGATAATTTTGCAAATGCAAGCTCTACTCACGCATTTGGACTTAGTGCAAGCGAGGCTGTTAAAAATGCTCGTCAACAAATGGCTGATTTGATTGGTACAGAAATACACGAAATCGTTTTTACATCGGGTGCAACTGAGGCTATTAACTTGGCTATCAAGGGAATAGCCGAAAATTATTCAAACAAAGGCAAACATATTATTACACTTCAGACTGAACATTCTGCCGTACTGGATGTCTGTAAATACCTCGAAACTAAAGGCTTTGAAATCTCTTTTCTTCCTGTAAAAAAAGATGGTTTGGTTGATATTTAAGTTTTAAAAGCGGCAATCAATCCGATACAATATTGGTTTCGGTGATGCTAGGCAATAATTAATTGGGGGTGATTCAGCCAATTGAAGAATTGGCAAAATTGATGCACGAAGTAGGTGCAATTTTTAGGAAGGATGGAACGCAGGCAGTTGGTAAATTAGATTTAAAAGTTGATGAATTCGATATTGATTTAATGGCGATGTCGGCACATAAATTTTATGGCCCAAAAGGTGTTAGGCTTTGTTTGTAAGGCAACGCTGACAAAAACGCATCAAACTCGAAGCTCTACTTCACGGAGGCGGATACGAAGGAAGTCGTCGTTCGGGAACGCTCGATGTGGCGGGAATTGTAGGCATGGGACACGCAGCCGAACTCTGTCAGAAAAAAATGAAAGCCGAAACCAAAAGAATTAGAGCATTTAAAGATGATTTAGAAAAGGCTTTGCTCGAAATTCCGAATACTGAAGTAAATGGCAATGTCGAAAATCGTTTGTGTAACATGACCAATATCAAATTTGAAGGTTGTAATTCAGATGCTTTGATTATGGGTTTGCATGATATTGCGGTTTCAAATGGTTCGGCTTGTACTTCGGCATCGGTTGAGCCTTCTCATGTGTTGATGGCTTTGGGCATGACCGAAACCGAAGCATTTTCGTGTATTCGTTTTAGTTTTGGGCGATTCAATACGACTGATGAAGTATCCTCCGTGGTAGCGGCTGTGCAGAAAGTGGTGGAAAATTTAAGGGCTTGGAATTGAACGAAATGTGTAACGAAATGCGTCATAAATTCTAGTATTATGCCATCTTAGGGCTGGTATTTAATAAATACCAAATCTTCAATTTTATCAAATGACCATCGGCGGAAATTAATGGAATACCCAGAAAAATAGCAGTAGCTGCAATAATTGCATCAGGTAATTTCAGTTTATAATTTCGACGTAAAGTAATGGTAATCTCTTTGATTCCTTGGTTAAAATCCATGATAGAACATTCTTCTAAAAATAATTCCATCCAATTCACTTCATGGGGTGTTATTCCTTTGTACCCCAATAATTCAAGTTCATTAATAAAAGAAACGTAGGCTTCTTTATCTTGAAGTTCTGCGGCTAAATCTTCGTCACCATTAAATAAATAAAGAGCAATATTGGTGTCGATTAATATTTTACTCCCATTCATCACGCATTCTTTTTTGAATTTCTAATGGGTCTTCTTTTAATTTTAATACCCCAACATATTTCTTAGCATTGAGTCTTTTACTACCCTTTGAAGTGCTTTTAGGCAATATTTCTTCTAAATGTTGACCCTTTTTGAGAATAATTGTCATGATTTTATAATAATTTATGATGTGAAGATAGTAGAAATAATATTTATTTTCAAATTTCAATCTTTTCTTTTAGTACGAAAAAGAACTTTTGTAAATTAGAAACTTTGATTGTTCAACCCTTGCAGGGTTGGGATTTTTCTCCTTTTTTCTTTCCATGAGTTGCACTCGTGACTATTTAGGTTTAAGTCTTTTAGGCTTGCTTTATTTTTTCCACCAAAGCCCGAAGGGCTTGAACATGAATAGCCGTAGGTGAAACCTACGGAATAAAAATAAATAGGCTCGATAACCCTGCAAGGGTTAAACTTTGTTGTTCGACTTAAACAAAAAATACTTCATAAAAATCAGTTTTACAAAGGTATATTTAAGTTAAAGCTTTGAACAAGTTGATTTACACCTTTGCTACTCAATTGAATATCTGAAAAGTCCATATTTCTTGAAGGTTCAAATTTTGTTTCAAAAAAGGATTGAGACAAATCCAGTTGTTCTTTACCTATTTCTATTAATTTAGGTAGAGTTTTAAGCAAAGCAGTAAAGCCAACCGTTTTCTTCAAAACACTATTTTCTTTCACCCATTCGATAGAAAATGATTCTTGGGTCTATGTTGAAAAGAGTGGGTAATTAAATTTGAGTGTACTAGCAATGAAGTAAATCATGTTGATAAGATTTTTGATATTTATGAAACCCCTTGCTCATTTTTTTGCCAGTTGCATTACAATATTGTGCTTTTACAATCAAAAATTAAGATGTCATTTGATTATTTGATACCCTTTTTGAAAGCTATGATTTACCTAAAGGAATCTGTGTTAGAAGCGACAATGGCAGCCACCGCGGCGGTGGCATACCGCTAAATAGGGACCGACGTCCAAGAATATTTTTGAGGCAAAAATGTCAAACAAGAATTTACAAAACCTGCGACACCCCAGCAAGATGCACACATTGAAGCCTATCATTCAATCATGGAAAGCTTCATACGTCAGAGATTTAAGTTTAAAGATTTGACTGAAGCTCGAAAAACATTGGAGGAGTTTAGAAGTTTTTAAAATTTTGGAAGAATACATGAAGGCATTAACTTTCAAAGTACCTATAAATATTTACTCAAGTATGACATAGAAATGAAAAAATAACTCGAAAGAAGATAAAAATCTGTGCTTAAAGTCTCTAAATTTCTATCATTTAATTATCCAATAATTACCGGTTAGCACAAGACAAACAAAAACACAAACGCCAAGAAAAATTAAAAAAACCTTAATTAAAAGAATTGCATTGATAATAAATTTAGAGCAATAGCCATATACTTGATACAATTTTCTTATGTAGTGGGCAAAAAAAGGCAAAATTAAACTTATTACAAACTTTCTTATTAGTTTTTTAAGGACATCCAAAACTTTGTTATAATTTTGAGGGTTGAAAAATGATACTATCCAAAATCTAAGCAAATTTTTAAAAAATGGCAGAAGTAATCAGAATGCCCAAGATGAGCGACACCATGACAGAGGGTGTAATTGCGGCATGGAACAAGAAAGTTGGTGATGTTGTAAAATCAGGTGATATTTTAGCTGAGATCGAGACAGATAAGGCTACCATGGATATGGAGTCATATTATGATGGAACGCTACTTTATATAGGTGTTGAAAAAGGTCAGGCCGTTGCAGTGGATGCTATTATGGCAGTAATCGGTAAACCAGGCGAAGATTTTCAAAGTTTATTAAGCGGAAGTACTAATGCAGTAACACCTCCAGCTGAGCCAGCCCCAGTTACAGAAACTCTCCCTGTTTCGGCTACTCAAGCAGTTGATATTTCAAATATTAAAGCTAAGGTGGTAACGATGCCACTTTTGAGCGATACTATGACCGAAGGTGTAATTCATGCTTGGTTGAAAAAAGTTGGTGATAAAGTAAAATCTGGAGATATTTTGGCTGAAATCGAAACTGATAAAGCTACAATGGAACTTGAAGCCTATGAAGACGGAACATTATTATACATTGGTATAGGAGCCGGACAAGCAGCAAAAATAAATGCTATTATTGCAATAATTGGCGAAGAAGGTGCAAACTACCAAGCACTACTTAGTACGACAACCGCATTTGCTGCACCAGTTCTAGCAGTTACTCCTTCGTCAACAGAAAATCCTAAAACTGAAAACGTTGTACCAGTAGCTACATCTTCAACTAACACTCCTTTACAAGCCTCAAACAGTAATGGACGCATCCTTGCTTCCCCACTTGCCAAAAAAATGGCCGAGGAAAAAGGTATCAAACTAACTGAAGTGAGCGGCTCAGGAGAAGGTGGTAGAATTGTAAAATCAGACGTTGATAGCTTTACACCAAAAGTATCAGAAACAAAAGCAGAGACTTCTAGTGCAATATTTGCAATAGCGGCTGGCGTAGAAAGTTTTGAGGAAATACCTTTAACGCAAATGCGTAAGGCAATTGCAAGAAGTTTAGCTGATTCACAATCATTGGCGGTAGATTTCCAATTAACAATGGAAATCTGTATGGATAAAGCCATCCAAGCCCGTGAAGTGATGAATCAAGCATCTCCTGTGAAGATTTCATTTAATGATTTGGTGTTAAAAGCGTGTGGAGTTGCTTTGAAAAAGCATCCAAACGTAAATTCATCTTGGAGAGAAGACCACATCAGACGCAATGACCATGTGCATATTGGTATGGCAGTAGCAATTGCAGAAGGTTTAGTTGTACCAGTAATCAGATTTGTAGATACACTTTCACTTTCGGTTTTGGCCGCAACAACAAAAGATTTGGGTGGTAAAGCTAAAAATGGCAAACTTCAGCCAAAAGAGTGGGAAGGAAATACATTTACAGTAAGTAATTTAGGCATGTTTGGTATTGAATCTTTCACTTCAATTATCAATAACCCTAAAAATGAATCTTGTATTCTTTCAGTAGGTGGTATTAAAGAAATAGTTGCAGTTAAAAATGGACAATTCTACGCTACAAGTGTTATGAAAGTTACACTTACTTGCGACCACCGTGTAGTTGATGGTGCAACTGGTGCAGCATTCTTGGTAACATTGAAAGAATTGCTTGAAGAGCCATACAAATTATTGGTTTAATCAGCCTCAAAGAATTGTAAAATATTAATGAAAAAGATAAATCCTCCATGTAGTTGGCTAATAATCTCTCTATGGGGGATTTGTTTTTTCTCATGTTTCATCGTTTCGGCTCAAATCAAAGAAATTGCTAAGCAAAGAATAATGAATTTTTATAAATGGTATGGCAGAACTAATGCTATTCCATTTGAAGGTGATTGCTACGTATCAGATGGTGTTGACGTTACTAAAATTGACATGAAATGTATTCAAAAATATATTAAGTCAGTTGAAGCAACTGGCTTTTTTTCAAGCATTTACATTAAAGGTTTACAACAAGAGTTTTTTCAAAAACAAGCTGACATTAAAAAAAATGGTTATACCTCTGGAATTGACTATGATAGATATACGTTATCGCAAGACCCACCTTCTTTCAAAGATTTGCTTTTTGCTTTAAATAATAGCTCAACATCTACTATTAATGGAAATAAGGCAAAAATAGTTATGAATTTAAAGAAACCTTATAAAATTACTTATATTTATTCTTTAGATTTAGAGAATAATAATTGGAAATTATCAAAAATAGAATCGAAATAATTTAATGCAAAAAATACATGCAACCACCGTTTTGGGGGTAATTCACAACGGAAAAATAGCCCTTGGGGCTGATGGTCAGGCAACAATGGGTAACACTGTGGCAAAAAGTAATGTCCGAAAGGTTAGAAAATTATACGGAGGCAAAATACTAGCAGGATTTGCTGGCTCTACTGCCGATGCTTTTACATTAATCGAACGTTTTGAAGAGAAACTCAATGCTTTTGGTGGTAATATGAAACGTGCTGCTATCGAACTGGCAAAAGATTGGCGTACTGACCGTTTTCTAAGAAAATTGGAAGCTATGCTTATTGTTGCAAATGAAGCTGAAATGCTAATTATATCAGGTACAGGTGATGTACTTGAACCCGATAATCAAATTGCATCAATAGGTTCTGGAAGTATGTATGCACAATCGGCAGCAATTGCCCTAAAACGACATGCTGATGGCATGACGGCCGAACAAATGGTGCAAGAAAGTTTAAATATTGCAGCAGATATTTGTATTTATACTAATCATAATATAATTATTGAGACGCTTTAAATGGACTAAGACCAGTAAACAAAAAGTGACAAATTTTATAAAAATATTTTTCTTTACTCTTTTACACCCAACGCAACATATTTTTCATAGACATAGTCTTCTTTTTCATAATACCTATCAGAGAGAACTAACAAAACTGCATTTTCGGAAAAATCGTACATCGTATGCCAATCTCTAGGTTCGACCAACACACATTTATCTGGTGAATCTAACGCGAAAATTTCTTCGTAGTCACCATTATTAACATATACCTTACATGTACCACTCAAACAAGTAAGTGCATTATAAGCAAGTTTATGACGATGCCCCCCGCGAATTTGATTAAAAGCATTATAGATATAAAAAATTCTTTTAATGCCATTTGTTAGAACCTTTTCAAAAACTGTTAAACTACCCTTTTCCGATAAAAATGTTTGTAATTCCAATAAGACTGCCATGCAAATATTATTTTCTAACTAAAATGCAAAGTTATCTTTATTTCATTAAATTATACAACAAAAACTAAAACTAAAAATTTACATAATAACTCATAAAAACGATCTCAATGAAAAAATGAATCATTAATCACAACCGCAAGGAAATTTAATTGCCTTTGCTTTTTCTTTATTAACAAATTTTTGCCATAATTTAGGTTTGGGTATAAATACTATTTTGCCAGCACCTGGAAAAATAGTCCTTAGCGTAGGAGAACCAATAACATTTGTTATTTGCTTATACATTTCGTAGGGAATCAAATCGACACTTAGGTTTATTCCTGCAAAATCATTATATTTAAAATAACTCACAAAATGCTCCAATTGCTTATCATCGAGAATATTAATAATTTTAGTGGCATTCTTCCAACCTTCTATGTATGTACTATCATTTGGAACTACCCATTTGCCAATTCCCGCAGAAACAAAACCTTTAATGGCTGATTCAGGAACGTGGCTATAGTATCCTCCTATGACTTTCTTTTCATGAAAACGGCTTAAAGCATAAACATTGCAAGTTCGTTGAAAAATCGGACAAAGTTTTTCTCTAAGACCAGTACCATCACCGCCAACAATACAAAATGGAAAATCCATTACTGCTTCACCTTTTTGTAATTTTACTTGTTGCATATAACCAAAAAAGGTTTTGTCAAACTCAAATGGTTTTTGTGAATATCGGTATTTGTAAACTTCTGACAGTTCAAGGATAAAAAAAATTATCAAAGGAAATAATAAAATTTTATTAAAAGGCAATTTCCTTAAATCAGTAGGAAGAAAAAAGCACGAGAAAATAACAGGTAACAAAGATGTAAATCGCGAAGGTACACGATTGTACGCTCCCCACGGGAAGATTTTTAGTGTAGGAATTTTATTTGGATGATAAAATGTAGAAATCAACAGAAGAATCATCATTGGAAGAAATACTAGCCAAAACTGTTTTCTATTTTTAAAAAAACCTATAATTCCCAAACTTAAGCAAAGCCAACCTGGGCTTCCTGAACCAAGTCCTTCGGGCATATCCTTCAATATGTGCGTAAATGGATTATATAAAGCACTAAAACCTGGAAAATATGGAAGCAACATTCGTAATGGATGACTCCAGAAATGTGGTGCATTGACGTTGTCAAGATGAAAGGACTTTGCTTCAAAATAAATTTGTAAAACTAAAGGCAGATACAAAAAAATAAAAATCAGACTTGGAATACTCAACATTAAATAAAGCCTCGGAGAACTCTTTAAATCAGAAAACCAGTCGAAAAAATATTTCTTCAGTTGATTTTCGCCTTTCAGAATCCTTATTAAAACAACCACCAGCATAACCAATAAGCTAATTACGAAGCTATTAAGAGCAAAACCGCAAATATAACCGAGGTTCATTCCGAGAGTTGCTAATAAAATAAAAGCCTTCAAGAAAACCCACTTTAATGAAATATTTTCTCTCAAAACTATCCGTTTAACAAAAGTAAAGTCAGTAAAAAAACTTAAAACAGCCCAATGAATTGTACAATGATTATAATGATGGGGATATTTATTTAGGGCATAGAAATTGAAGAACGTAACAATAAAGCCGACAAAAAAGGCTTTGTTCTGACCAAAGTCTTTCTTTATAATAAGATAAGTCCCTAAATATGAAACAATTAGGCTAAGTATATAATAAAAATTGAGCCAAGCTCCGTGACCGAAATAATTATAAAACAAAGCAAACCAATAATTGCTTTCGAGCGACCAATCGGAGAAAACTTGAGTGGTGCCAAATGGATAAAAACTTTGATTATTATTAAATTCTAAACTTGGAAAAGGCTTAAAACTAATATGATGAGAAAGATAATAGCCTACATATTCCCATTCATCAATATCGCCACCACCTGAAAGTGGCATTGAAAAATTTCGTATAAAAAAGACACCATATAATATTGGCAAAAATATGGCGGCGGCTATAAATAGTATATCTAGATTTTTTTGAGACATTAAATTAGCATTACAATAGTTGAGCAGCCGCTTCATCAATCCAAACAAAAGCGTTTGAATGTAATTTAAATACCGTAGAGGGCAGTTCTATGCTTGGTTCTTGCACAAAAGTTTGTTTTAAAACCTCTGCTTTACGCTGACCTGTTGCAATCAAAATCGCAACATTTGCTTCCAAAAGATGTTTTAAGCCGATTGTAATACCTTGTGTAAGTGGTGTATTTTCTTTAAAATATTTCTGTCCAATAGTAATCGTAACATCTGCGAGTTGCGTAATGTGACAATAATTATCAAAACTATAACCAGGTTCATTCAAACCAATATGCCCGTTTACTCCCACTCCAACAATAATTAAATCTGCCCCACCTTTGCTATAAATCAATTCATCTACTCGCTTACACTCTGATTCGAGGTCATTTGTCATTGAGTCAAAAAAAGTATAATGTGCCGGGTTAACTCCAAGTGGTTTTAACAAGTTTTCTTCAACGATGTACCTGCAGCTACCCACGCTCGTAGCTGGAATACCGACCCATTCATCAAGGCCAATTATGGTAACCTGCTCAAAATCAGAAGGTTGAGCAAGTTCAACTATTTTTTTGTATGTCAAAACAGGTGTATCTCCTGAAGTCAGAATTAATGTTGCACTTGGTTTATTTCTGACTAAATCAATAATATAATTGGCAGTGTGAGTGGCGAGTTGCTCAGAGTTTTGAAAGGTTTGTAGTTGCATTAATAAAAAAGATTGAATTTGAACAATTCAAAGCTATCATATAAATTTTATATTTACAATATCTCAATAAATATCTTTGGAATTATTCATATAAAACATTTCATTCTAAAATTAACATTGTAAAATTGATCCATTAAAAAACTTCTGAATTTTGTTAAGCACATTTTTTGGGATTTTTATTGATTATATGCTCAAACTCATAATTAATAAATAAATTTCTACTAATATTTGTATGGTATTATAAAGATGACTGCATATAA
>Ga0247831_1005344_pt1 | contig 16218 bp, 10 predicted proteins | sample LaCruzMarch2015__9_FD_192406 | JGI IMG/M metagenome (GOLD analysis project Ga0247831, IMG submission 192406) | Freshwater microbial communities from meromictic Lake La Cruz, Castile-La Mancha, Spain - LaCruzMarch2015_1m | ecosystem: Environmental > Aquatic > Freshwater > Lake | place: Spain... | reverse complement strand
TCTCGATATCGACCCTATTTAAGATTCTTGAATGGGCCACTAGTTCCTACGTAGGCTCGGTACTGAAAAAAATGAGCCAAAAATGAGCCACGGTAGACCAAGGGTTAACAGACATACCTACAATGGTGAAAATTTGCGTCGTAGCGGTCGGATTATCTGCACTGCTGTCAGCCGACGGCTTCTCCATGCATTCCAAACCGTCAGCATTATCATCGACACTGATAGAAATGGCTAGCAGGAACACGATTGTGTCGTCGACCAACTGGGCAAATAGAGGAATGTACAATAGTCGGGAGAAGTCCAAATCGACGCCTCAATACAAGAATGCCACGGAGACGTCACCGACACCACAAGATCCTTACGCATTGTTATTTGACTGTGACGGGGTAATCATTGAGACGGAAGAGCTTCATCGTCTTGCATATAACGCTGCATTCAAAGAGTTTAATCTGAAAATAAATGATGAGCCTGTAGAATGGTCAGTGGCGTACTACGATGTTCTACAAAATACCGTAGGAGGTGGAAAGAACAAGATGTTTTTCCATTTTAGGAATACAACAGGTGCATTTCCTTCTTCTTCAGAGGATGGTACACAGAATCCAACTCCCACCACACCGGAGGAGGAGCAAGACTTAGTTGATAGACTTCAGGCTAGAAAGACAGATCTCTACAAAGAGTTAATTGCAGAAAAGGCGAAGGCGCGACCGGGTGTGCTCGAACTAATGGACCAAGCATTAGCAGATGAAAATATACGAGTTGGAGTGTGCAGTGCATCGACGAAGGCGGCTGTTGCAAAGGTGCTCGATGTAACGCTGGGACCAGAACGTCGGAACAAATTAGACGTTTGCATACTTGGTGACGATGTGTCCAAATTGAAGCCTGATCCTCTCATTTATATCACAGCAGCCGAAAAGCTAAATATACATCCATCGCGTTGCGTGGTCATTGAAGACAGCATCGTCGGATTAAAAGCGGCAAAAGGAGCGGGTATGAGATGCATCATCACCTACACGACTAGCACCGAAAATGAAGATTTCTATTCACTAGGATGCGACGCAAAAATACCAGAGCTGGGAAGCAGGGGCATCACGCTGGGAATGATTTTTGATCCTATAAAACAAGACCCAAAAGCAGATATTCTTGTTGGTATCAAGGACTGATTCATGATAGAATACATACTGGAGCTTTGTTGACCTACTCCTACTCTTACAATATTATCATAGCAGTATTGTAGCCGCAACTAATCCACCCAATTGCTTACACTTATCTTGCGCATGAGATTGACACACCTTGGGCAAAAGTATCGATGCCTTGACTTGCGGTAGCCCATTTTGATTTATGAAAGTATCCTCGACTGGTCGAAGGCGCCACCCACGACAAATTCGCTCTACCTGCCGTGCCGCATTCGAACCATCACTCCCTGCTGCTATCGCCAAAGCAAAAGGTCGACCCGTCAGCATCGATCTTTCATCGTCATCAAATGCATGATAGTAACTTCTATGGAAAAATTCCAACATTTCGCCACTGGCGCTAGCAAGATTTTCTGGACAACAAAAGAGATACCCGTCGGCTTGCAACACATCCTCAACGTTTGCATCCACTGCACGAAGCCTGCAAAGATTGAGAGGTGAATCCATTTCTAGTGATGCCGCAAGGGCGCCCATTTCCATAGCCTCTGCCATTTGACGAGCGAGTCCTGTTCGACTGTGGTAGACGATGAGCAATCGTGGCACTACGGCAGATGAGGCTTCTCTTTTTGAATTAATAATGTGCTTAGCAACAGCACATATTGGTGTCCTGAATACTACTTGCATCTGACGGACTGGTATGTAATGCTACATCATCCACGCGATACCGACGGCGTCGTTTAATTCTTCGTACAGCAGGAAGCAGGTGTATTATTCATAGAAGACAGCAAGCCAGCCCAAACATACTCCACTGATCATAAATCATAACACGACCCAGACCACGAGGTGACGCAACGACAACCCTAGTGCAGGATTATCTCGAGCGATTAAGGACAGTCAACAGCCTTGTTTGCCGTCTAGTTGCCCGGTATTTGAGGCCTTGTCGTTGCCTCATTATTTCTCTTTCATACTACTAACTTTCAAGACGGTGCACCTCCAATATTAAATTCTTCTTGCTCATCACAAATATTAAACATCATGATCTCCATGATAATGATCCTCAATCAAAAGGGTGAGATAATGATATCTCGTCAGTATCGTGATGATGTCAGTCGTGTTGCGGCAGACTCATTCCGTATCCAAGTCATTGCCGCGAAGGAGGCAAGTTCCCAACCCCCCATTAAACGCATTGAGAACTGCTCCTTCCTATACACGCGTCATTTGAATATGTACTTTGTCGCATTAACGAAGTCCAATGTCAACCCTGCCCTTGTCTTCGAGTATCTCTTTCAGAAAATTCGAATCCTAAAGGCTTACCTCGGGGAAGACTTTGAAGAGAATGCCATGAGGAATAATATGACATTGATATATGAATTAATGGACGAGACAATGGACTTTGGGTATCCACAAAATTGTGCCGTGGATGTACTCAAGCTGTACATTAATTTAGGCAACGTTAAGCCTCAGGATGAGCCGGAGCCGCAGCAGCTCACGAAGCAGATTACCGGTGCGATAGATTGGAGGAAGGAGGGTATACGGCATAAGAAGAATGAGGTATATATTGACATCCTCGAGTCTGTGAATCTCTTAATTTCATCGACGGGGAGTATCCTCCGAAGTGAAGTAATGGGGAGAGTACAAATGAATACCAAATTAACGGGTATGCCCGAATGTAAGTTTGGTCTTAATGACAAACTCGTCATTGATAAGGAATCATCCGCGGGGGCGGGGAGGAAGAAGTCGGGGGTGGAAATTGATGATTGCACCTTTCATAGATGTGTCAGACTTGGAAAATTTGATGCCGATCGGACCATCACTTTCATCCCGCCGGATGGGGAGTTTGAGTTGATGCGTTATCGTGTCAATGATAATGTGAATCTACCGTTTAGATTGATTCCTGCGGTACAAGAGGAGGGACAGACCAAGTAAGTACACCTCTTTTTAGTGTACCGAGTGCAATTAAATCACAATTATCCCTCACATTAAATCTGTATTATATCTGCACAAACACCAGATGCTCAATCAATCTTAAAGTCATTGCCAACTTCTCAGAAAAGTTATTTGCTACACACGTGGTCATAAAGGTGCCAGTCCCAAAGAATACTTCCAAATCAAAGATTAAAAATTCGTTTGGCCGTGCCAAGTATGAACCGGAGCAAAATGCCATTGTTTGGAGGATCAAGCGTTTCCCCGGAAAGGCCGAATGCATGCTGTCGGCGGACTTGGAATTGGTGCGTACGGTCCGACCAAAGGCATGGGCCAGACCACCAATCAACGTGGAGTTTCAGGTTCCTATGTTCACGGCATCGGGAGTGCATGTTCGATTTTTACGTGTCTATGATAAGGCGGGATATCAGACTAATCGATGGGTCAGATACATTACAAAGGCAGGAGGTTATCAGATAAAGATTTGATCGATCAACCTCATGCACCATCAGTTTGAACTAATGCATATACATGTTTTTTCGTTTAAGATAAATTACTGTTATGAGCAAACTCGCGAACTATAAGATAATGAGCATAAAAGAATCCATTATGCCGCAATAAGCTCCTTAAAAACGCCACTGGCAATTGCCGCCAAAGTATCATCACAGCCTCCAATGTGTTTACCGTTTACAAAGACATTAGGCACGGTTTTTTGGCCAGTAATCTCGAGGCTATTCATACGACGAATGAACGAATGAGGTGGGTTGTTGCATGAGACGATAGATTGAACGCATGACATACATTTAAGACAAAGGATGACTTACAGCGCTGCCTGCTGCTCGGCACCATCCTTGATTACATCAAGCTCCACGACAGTGTACAGTGGTGTCACTTCGGCAATTGCCTCCTTCGCTTTCTTGCAAAATGGGCAGCTCGTCTTGCTAAACACAACGATCGTACTGGCTTTGATGGCTGCCACTGCTGTTTCCTTGGACGAATAGGTATGGTAGAGCTGTGTGGAGCTCATCTCACGGGTCATCATACCGCCCGGATGCTGCATAAATGCATGTGCAACCTCAAGTAGGCACAGTGCCATGCAAATCATTAGTAGCTTCATTGTAACAATTTACCCGCGACCCTCGTCTCGTGTCGTTGTCGTATGAGGAGTACGATAGAGAGAGTTGATTCACTCAGTGTCGCTTTTTTTGCGGGACCGTGAATCTCACCCCACCACCACCTCTTTTGAAACAAACAAATCCACTTCTCCCACCTACGGCGGATGAAGCGCTGAAACTGCAAAGGGATGGACCAACCAACCAAGTCCTTCAACACCCGGGGGGGCAAGAATCGCCTTCGATTTGCCTCAGCCAAGTTCAGAGCCAAACAGGCCAGTGCCGATGTCTATCGTAGCTCAGACAATCGACGGACAGCGAGCTCGACCGGATTGCGAGAGAAGCGCGTACATGACACTTCGTTTCGCAGTAGTGACGGTGTTGGATCGAAGCGACGGAGGAGGGATAAAGGAGGAAAGCAGATAGTGGATGATGTGCGATATTTTGGGAATGACAAAGATGCGGAAGGGTTCGGGGGCATTGGTCGGACCGCTGTGATAGTCTCCTCCAAATCCAAACTGCATCCGGTAGAAGAAACGGATCCACTTGCGACGACCAGGGATGGACAGACAATTGACGATGCAACTATTGTATATGATGAAGTGGATGAAGTGGATGAAGAAGAAAAAACATCGGCTCTTATCACAGGCGGTACCATATTCCTTTCCGAGTTGGAAATATCCGCACAAAGGAATGGATCTCAACTCTATCAAAAGTTGGTACGCGAGTTACGATCTTTGTGCAAGTCTCTCGCTGAGCTTTTGCACCACAGAGAACGGATCATTGACTTCCTCTTTGCATATATGTTAAGTCCCAGAGACCTAGACGGTAACATCAATGTTGATTCTCCTACCCCACCGCGTTTGCTCAATAATGAAAGTTGGAAGTCATACAGGAATCGGCTATCTGACAAGGTAGCACCGTATGGATATTCCGTCAATGCAGCAACAAATGAAGTATTGCACCTACTTGGAGTACTCGCACGAGAGCTTCGAACAGAATTATATCCATACTTGACCACGAGGATTCTGCCACGTATTGTAGATGACATGTTGAACCCTCCCATCGTGTCAGCTGCCGATTCTCCAGACAAAAGCCTTACTTTTATCCCAGTAGATGTCAGTCACATTGAAGCTGCCTTCCGCACTGTGTCATATTTATTCAAATACAACTCGGAAAAACTCATACATAGCCACGTTCCAAGTCAGAAATCGGAGGATGAAGATCCATCCACTGGAGGGGATGCTGACATTCTTCGTCACTTTTACGGTAAAACGATCTGCCACAAACGTGACATTGTGCGACGATTGGCATGTGAGGCATACGCACCATTGCTTAGAAAATGTTCAGAGAAGGGATTGAAACGTCATTTGAGCAGAACAGTGAAAGCTCTCGCAGGATCTCTCGCTGCTGCTTCTGTCATCGAAAACGAGACAATTAATCATAGTACAAAAAGAGCACGTGACGATGCCATCGATGGAGTATCTTTCTTATTGTTCGAAGTGTCTCGCGGTGCCCCGGGTCGATTGCACTCCACGAAAGGTCGATTAGTAGCTAAAACAATCATGGATAGTTTTGTTAGTTACGGAAAACTAAATACAACAACCAGTGATCTGCATCGTCTGGCGTTAGAAACGAACAAGGCATATGCTGTTAGGGAGGTGGCATCACAGTTTCTTTACAAAGTTCGTGGCCACGTGGCTCGCAAATCGCAGGAAGATGGACATGATATGGCAGGGAATGCATTTGCCGACGTATTGGACGAGTTGCATCGTGCACTAGATCTGACCGTGTCTATGATGAAATCAATAGAGCCAAGTGCCACTATCACTGATTGTGCGTCGAGACATATTATTGATTTGATGACAGAGACAATCACATTTCAAGATGGGCGACTCCTTCACAACAAGTATGATAGATCGGTTGCAGCAGATCGCATAGCAGCCTCGTTGCAAGAGCTTCTAAGCAACAACATCTACTCAAACGCTGGTCATGAGTTGCAAGAGAGTATTTTAAGATACCTCTGTTCGGCATGGCGAACGAATCCATCACATTCTTCGTTTGCTTATCGTCTCGGGAAGTTCTTCCCCTCAATTATGTCTAAATTGTGCGTCGATGCTGAATCACACGAGACAGGTCTTGATCCAGCATTGTTCCTAGGTCAAAATCTACTTCCCTACCTTCCGAAGAAAGTAGCATCTACGTACCTCATTCCAGCACTCTTGGGTGCGGCAGCGTCATCCGGTGAAAAAGTTGGCAATTCTTCGTTAGTGTTGCTGCATACTATTTCCACTTCAGTTTGGCCAAGAATTACTGATTCCGAAAGCGCGAACGAAGTTGATATCGACGATACCGCTGCAGAAGCATTGTTTACATGGGAAGCAGCTGAGCACTGCCCTGAAATTCCGTCAAAAGTACGCCTCTCCTTGTTTGACATTTGCCTTACAAGTGATCTTGAATCAATTTTGTCAACAAAAGGGAAGAAAAAATCGCAGGTGGATCAGACTTCCATTTCTAATCAGTTGGCTCGAGTGGGCTATATCTCGCGATGCATTCCATTCTTAATATGCCTTGAATGTAGTGGTAATGTCGAAGATAGCGAAGAAGAGGATTCTAGAGTTGATGGCTTGCATTATTCAGAGGAAGTTCTCAACCGTGTGTTCAATTGGTATTTGTCAACATTGTCGTGTCTGAACACCAACTTGGAACACAAGAGATCTAAGCATGAATGGTTTATTACACAGTCCCTGATTCTAGAATCTCTGTCAAAGTCAATTATCGAGTGCCACAGAAGTGTTTCGTCGTCAAAAGTCAGCTCAATGATGAATAGGACTTTAGACAAGGCAAAAACGTACGCCAGTTCTCTCTTATTTTATCAACCAAAGTCGATTTGGGTCGTCCGGGGTGTTGCCGCAGTGACTTCAGCTCTGTCTAGTATTGATCCTGGCTCATACCTCAATGATCGATCCAATGAGGTTTTTGAACTAATGATACCTAATCTGGCACAGCCAAATCATTTTTTGAGGTTGTCGACGCTACAACTATTAGACAGCTACCCCACAAGACCATTTGTTACTGACCACGCTGATCTTGATTTAACAGATGATCTCGATGAAGAGCCTAGTTACCGACCCCTATCAGATGAAGGGGAGAGATCAAATGTTGACAATTCCTCTTCATCATTGCTGTCAGGCACGTGTGATGTCATATCACTGCTGAAGATATTGGAGTTGATTCCGGTTGCCCTACCAAACGAACGGAACATCACGTCTCAGCTGAGTCGCATCGAGGTGTACGCTCGAACTGGGAAATTGCCCATCGTCTACGCAGAAGCCATTACATGCCACATGCTGGGATTGCTACACGTTAAATTTGCACCTATTTGGGCTGCTGTTGCAAAAGTCATAGTTTCCATTGCCTCAGCACAAGAAGGACCAGTTTGGCCATTTATCGAGAGGGCTTTAAATCAGACAATGGAGAGATCTTCAGTGGATAATGTCCACAAAGACCAAGCAATATCCTCGCCAGGGGAAGATCCAATCATCCATCATCATCGTCTATGTGTAGAATGGGAGTTGTCAAAAGGAAAGAAGAATGATATTTTCAGGCCTTCTGGCGAAGAGAGGAACGCACAAGTTTCTCGTCACGCAGTCACGGACGAATTAACGCTCTTTGAAAACATTTGGTCGATCTTGGAGAAGACTCCGCAATTAACATCCACAAAGTCAAAGGCTGTGGTTCCAATCTTCTTTGAGTTTCTTGTTAATCAGTACTTTGTATTTCATCAGGATGAGCCAGATTCGAGAGAAATCGAGTTAAACGATGTAGCAATAAGGTGAGCAGTAGATAGTGGTTGCTTGCCTGTCGTACTGGCGCATTATCTCTTGCAATCCTCTACCTCATGTTCATCTCTCCTCTCTTACAATCCTCTACCTCATGTTCATCTCTCCCTAGTCGCAGTGCCCCTTGGCTCAAAGCGGAGTTAGGTCGCAAGTCAATGCAAAAGAAGCTTGAGTCTTTTCTGAAAACGTTTGCTGCCGTGAAAGGGCCACAGCAACTCTACAAGCACAAGGTTCTTCTTCAGATCTTTGTTTCTTTCCTTGGCAATCCCGATGCAAGGTTATCCAATTTGGCCTTTTCTTGCGTGTTGAGGTTCAAACTTCCATATCTTACGCCATACGTTGATCATGTGCAGCCGATGCTAAAAAGAGAAGGTCTTCGGGAAGCTCTGACTAAGTTTGATCTCTCCAGAGATGGTGAAATTGTTGACGCCGAGCACAGGCTTTTGCTTCTGCCAATAGTGATACGAATACTCTTCGGGCGTTTCTCAGCTCGTGGGAACGGTGCAAATAAGTCAGCCAAAGACTCACCAACTTCACGCAGGGCTGCAATATTGTCTTTCTTCTCTGGTATTGGCAATGATGAGGGAGAATTGAATTACTTTATTTATATGATGATCCGGGCCTTCATTCCTCGAAATGCTAGCATGAAAAGCGAAGGAGTGCTTATTGAAAAAGAGACTTTGATGAGATTAATCGATTCATCCGAAAGTATTACACTCACAGACCTTAAACAGATCCCCCTGAAACGGCAGGAGGGTTTCCTTAATTTGCTCTCAGATGTCATCGCCCAAATTGGCTACGGAGTTAGAGACCTGGTCCCTACTTTCACAAATCTATTGCTTGCAATGAGTGAGCAGACTGAGCACGTCCTAGTTGCCAACGCCAAGAATCAGGCTATTAGAAATGAAGCTAAGTATGATGAAACCACAGCACTCGAACATGATGGGAATGCTGGTATCGGTCGCATTAGAACTTTGACCTTTCTTCGATTGTCTGACATTATGACAAAATTTGCGTCATCGATAGATTTTTCTGGGCACGTCGAGCGCCTATGGCAGTCGATGTCTTCTTCTGTAATTGCTCTACCGAATACTGTCATTAACGCAGAAAACCCTCCAAGCTCTCTGCAGCTAATTGAGACGATATCTGCGCATCATAAGCTGATTCCTCTTTTATATCAGGCAAATACAGTTGTGGTTGCAGTATTCAAGTGTATTGCTGGGACAACCCGAATGAAAGTCATGAACAGTGTATTGCGCATAATAGAAGGTCTGCTTACGGATGGGGGTACTTTAGATGATAGGCAAGCGTCTTGCAACGCTCAGACGATTGGACAGACCGTCATCCTTCGAAACATCCATTTGCTCATCGCGCAGTTCACTGATCGTCTGACAAGCATGTCCAAGAATGCTCAGGTTGATGAAGAAGTTGATATTAGTCGTCGTTTTTCAAGCAAGTCTTCAAAGAAACCAAATCCTACAGAAGGATTACAGATGAAAATCTTATGCCGTGTTACTGAGCTACTTGTGTCAGCTACGGAAACAAACGATGATCACATTGCTACAATGGAGACTCTATGCAACTTACTCGTTCCATTATTGAAATTCGATTCACATCCGAATCAGCTTTATGTGATGAGGACAGTAAATAGTTTGATACCAAAGCTAACAATTGAAGCTTCCATGTCACACTTTCACACTTTATCGAAGGTAAGCTCTACTTTCATCACGCCTTGCTGAAGTTTGGTACGCCTTTACCCTAAACGAATTTACTCTTGTCATGATATTCAACAGCTTCTCGGACCAAACAAGAGTAACCCTGGCATTACATTGAAGGAGCACCGCACATTATTATCTTCGTCAGTTAATGCCATATGCAATCGAGAATTTGGATGCCCAGCGTGGAAATTGGTTGCACAAGCCGTTGCAGACCTTAATGCATCAAGCACCTCGTACGTGGACGAGCATGACTTTGAGAGAATACTACCTGTGATAAATGGCCTTGGAGGAGACAGTCAATCGGAGGGCAGCTGGCTTGCACTTTCGAAAGGCAAATCAGAAGAGCTCCAAAAGATTACAAATGAGCCACATACGGTTGATGGCACTCGAATATTGTTGCCTTTGATTTATTCATGTTTCCATATGTTGTATGATCAGGATGGTGTCATCAGTAGGTCCTCCAACAAAGCTCTGAAATCCCTGGTAACAGCATGCTCTGAGTCAGCCCTTTCAAATATGGATGAGGTAGGTCGAAATCGATGGGTTAAATTGACTGAGACAACCATCATCCCTTGCTTAAAAGTTGGGATTGCGACGAAGAATATTGCAACAAGAAGAATCTTCATTTTGTTGTTATCACACATAGCAAGGCATTTTGTCGGCTGCAAATCAGTTCATTTGTATGGGGACTTGAGAAGTCTTATACGGGATGACGATCAGGAATTGGATTTCTTTCTGAATATCACGCATGTGCAGCTACACCGAAGGGCACGTGCATTCAATAGACTGAGAAAGGTACTAAATACCAGCGTAAACTCGGACGGTAAATCTCCTGTGTTCTCAGATCAAACTTTTGCAAACATTCTACTCCCACTAGCAATGCATCCAGTCTATGAATGCAATTCGAAGGACGAAGAGGCTTATGTCCTTGAAGCTATCGCCACCGTGGGTGAAATTTCAAAGCATTTGCCTTGGAGCAAATACAACAGCACATTGCAATCGGCTCTAAATAATCTGAGCAGGTATCCCGACCAAGAAAGATACTTGATTGCAATGCTGTGTTCAATTATAGATGGGTTTCACTATTCAGTTGACACGGGAGATGTTACTAATGCCTCGTGTGATGGAGAAAGTGATCAACTGATATCACAGGGGAACGGGGTTTGGAGATCACTGAATAACAGAATCATACCTAAGGTTGAATCATTTTTGATCAAGGAGAAAGTTGATAAGCATGGCTCAAAGAACAAGAGTCTCCGCTCAAGTGTTCTTTTGGCACTGATGAAACTCTTCCAGAAACTGCCCATTGTTACTTTTGAATCCAAGTTACCCAAGCTCATCACTTGTGTTTGCAATACCTTGAAGAACAAAGACTCAAATGAGCGTGACACTGCTAGAGACACGCTCTCCAAGATGGCTGTTTCGCTTGATATGAAATACCTACCTCTCATTCTCAGTGAGTTGTCTATTTCTCTTCACGAGGGCTACAAGCTTCATGTGCGATCTGCAACACTTCACTCTATCCTTGTTGCGCTATCAAAACTAGATCGACAGGCATCTGTAGAATCAACTGATGGATTTGTCACTCTTTCGTTGTTTGACCGGTGTGTCCCTGCTATGCTTGATCTTATTCATCAAGGTAAGTCCGATTTCGATACTGGTGATACGTTTGTTCTCAATCTGATCATTTTTCTATCGATGTAGATATTTTTGGTAAAGCTAGCGAAAGCAAGGATCAAGCTGGACACGAAAAGCGTCTCATTAAAGAAGCTATGGGATCAAAGAGTCATGACTCATTAGAGATTATCTCAAAGATGATTTATTTTACTCCATCTCTAGCCTCATCAACATTAAAGGAAATCATTCCGGGACTCATGCATTCGTCAGTTGCTCATTCTTTAGTGTCACCATTTCTTGATCGTCTCAGAGATCCTGATGTTACAGCATCCACGATGAGAAAGGTTAAGGAGTGCCTCAATAGAGTAGCCGTTGGCTTTTCAAGTAACCCGACTGCAAAGTATGAAGAGGTGCTTCCATTTGTGTATGCGACAGTCTCTCCATTTGTTTACGGAAAGGCAAAGCCGAAGAGCGAAGGAGACGCTGATTTGGAGAACAGCGATGATGAGGTGGAAGCACCTATCATAGTGAGCAAATCGAATCAGTCAGATTGTTTAGGTAGCTATGCAGAGAAGGAAGCTTTGAAGTCAGTTGCCGTTGCAACATGGACGCCATCAAGTATTGGAACAGCAGGAAGTCAAAAAGTGGCATTGGAGATGAAAAAGAATCAAAAGAAAGAACTCCATAAAGTAGTTGATGGGGCTGCTGCTCCCAAAATGACAGGAAGCTGGCGTCGCTCGCCAATGAAGTCATCAGCAGCCAAAGCACTCAACAACCCAGCAAATGCTTGCGCTGTCAGTTTTGGGCTGACTTTGCTGCATTCGTCGTTGAAGCGGTCGAAGCTTGATATTTCAGATGTCACATTGTGTTCGATGGCGGACCCCTACCTCCCCCTACTCACACATTGTGTTAGCTTTTCAAGTGACAACCAAGCAGTGCTCTTGTCGCTAAGATGCCTAGGAGTCTACCTTCGAATGGATTTACCTTCTGTCACCAAGGCGGCGAAGGACTTGGGACCAAGTATTCTTGATCACCTGACAGCTGCTGGCGCCGCATCCAACACTCAAAGTGACATCGTGCAAGGGTGTTTTAAAACGCTCACCCTCCTCATTTCTCACCAGAAATTTGCGTCTTCAGTCAATCAGAATTCAACCGTAGCCATCTTTGACGATGTACATTCACAGCAGGAGCAATTGATTCAGAACGAAACTCTACCACTTACCGCAGATCAAATGCAAGCTCTTATTTTGCTACTTCATTCTGCTGTAAGAGAATATGATCACCATAACTCAACCTTTGGCTTAATTAAGGCCATTTCATCCAAGAGGTATATCTCCTCCGAGTTTTATGATCTGATGGACATTACGTTGAAACTAACCGTTCAAAGCCAGAAGTCTGCTGTTAGAATGGTAAGCGAGACCTTATATTATTGCTATTTTCCCCCTTTGTTAGTGTTTTCTCACTTGCGATCACTTCGTTTTGCTTAACTGAGCAGCAGAGTTCACAAATATTTGTACAGTATCTTCTCGAATATCCAATGGGTTCTCAACGTATGGATAACCACCTTAATCAGATTGTATTGAATATAAAGTACGAGTACGAAGAAGGGAGATTGGCTGGTATTGATCTTCTCTCGTCAGTAATTCAAAAGTTCCCTCTTCCTGTCCTTGAAGGGCGATGCCAGTATTTCTTTCTCCCACTAGTTCTACAGTTGGTCAATGACTATTCGACGAAGTGCAAAGAAGCAATTGCCGATTGTATTTCCCTTTTACTTCAACGCCTGTCAACTGAATCTGCTCAATCCTTATTTGTGTATGCAAAACGTTGGTCTCAATCCTCTGGTACTCACTCGTTACCAATGCAAAGGGCATCAGCTCAGCTGATGGGAATATTTGTCGACAGCAGACCTGACTACGTGAAGCGGGGTAGTAATGCCTCTGACATTGTTTCTATTGTTCAAGAAGTCATCACTAAGCAAGACCTTGACGACGAAAGTGAGTGGGAACTGTTGTACCACAATCTCATTTGTACCGAGAAACTACAGAAACGGATGCCATCGCTGTTACAATTAAACTATGAGCTATGGGAGGCTCTTGTGAACTTAATGGCTTATCCGCATCCTTGGGTTATGCAAGTATCATCACGTATCATTGGCAGCCATTTGAACGACATCGACCCCGACAGCTTAATTCAAGATGCACCCGAGTCATTTATCGTGAAAATTCCTGGATGTCTCTACAAAATTGCACGCAATTCATGCCGTCAATTAGATGTTGAAGATGATCATTTCGTTGACGCGACATCGATTATCGCCATCAAAGCTATCACGTGGGCTTTTCGCGCAATGCAGCAACACCAGAGTATATGCTATAATTATGGAGACAATAATGGCAGCGAAGGCGACTTAGATTTGGCAGAGCAATCTAAAGATCCCTGCTTGTGGGTTATTACGCGTTTATCTAACATTGCCAAGCCGAAAGGAAATCTTCGTCGTGCGTCAATTTTTAAGTGCTTTGCCGCCTTGTGCACATCATGCAATTCAGAACATTTGACTTCATATCTTGAATTGATGATTGACCCTATTGATAGAGCTATTAGAGAGGCGACGAACAAATTAGGCTCCATTGAGCAGCCCGAGCACGATGCCCGGATTGCTCTACCCAAAGACGTGTTGCAAATTCTTGAAGATACCTGCGGGACTGAGCCATTCATACAAGCATTTGCCGAGGTCAATCGCAAGGCTCGTGAAAAGAGAGACAGACGCAAACAGGAGATTGCCTCCGAAGCTGTTCACAATCCGGTTGCTGCTGCACAGCGAAAGATAATGAAACACGTACGAGAGAAGGAGCGTAGAAAGAGAACTGTAGATGATAGACGATCGCAACGTGGTGGCGTAAAGAAGAGGCGTCATATATAGAGGTAATAGATAAATTGTTTGAGATTAATTGACAATAAACGTGATACATCCGAAGTTTCCTAAACAATACACTAGTGGCAATTAAGGATTATTCTCCGTCATCCATGCTGGGAGATTTACACTCGCACCTCGCCCACGTCCTCGTCCTTGCCCACTATTACTTGTTGACACTCTCCCCACATGTTGCAGAGATGGTCCAGGAACATATTCCACAACTTGATTGCTTGGCGCGATCGTCTGCTGTGTTACCCACGAAGGTAGTGTCGCACCTCGCCCTCGTCCTACACCATTGAGTGGGGCAGTTACAGGTGCACTCCATTCGGGTTGTGTATTATGAACATGATCCGTCCTCCTTTTCTCAGGTTGAATACCCCTATCGTCATAGTCACTACTTCGACCGTGTTTCACTCCTCTCCCATTTTGACCATTGTTGTCATGGAAGCTTTCCCGTTTCACAGGGGGATGAGAGAAGCCAGATGTTGACCGAGAAGAATCAAGGTCATCTGATCGAGGTGGGTGTTTGTGCGGATGATTGGGGGAAAATGATTCCTCCTGGAGAGAAGTACCTTGCAATTTAGTACCCAAAATTCGCATCGACATTTCCCAAGTACCTAGCTTGGTTCGATATGGCTGAGTCACCTGGCTGCCATCTCGTACCCTTCCCCAGCCATTAGACGCGCCTCCTAGAATACTGTTTGCACCAGCAATGGTTTGTGGAGGAATGCGTGACTGATGAGCGGAAGATTGGATGATCGATTGCTCAGTCTTTTGATTGACCTTTGCTACAGAAGGTACAGTCACTGTTGTTTCAGTGGGCGCCACACTATTTGCAGCCATTGCACGTGCTTTCATGGCATCAAAACGTTTTTTTTGTGCCATCATTTGTTTATCCTGAGGAGCCTCTTGCTGCTTCGAAGGTACCTGTACCACCATTGTCGTGTTTGCATTCGCGTCCGTGTGACGAGGGTCGGATAATGTTTCCGCAGGCGGTGCTGGAGCCAACGACATTACAGGTGTCACTTTGTCTCCTAGTCTCGAGGACTTAAACACAAGACTCTGTACATGAGCCTCAACTTTGACAAGTTCGTCATGCAAGAATTTTGCCAAATCACCACAATGATTTATAACCTTACGAGCTGTGCCAACGTTTCTCAACCAATCAACACCCATCTTAGTCTTTAAGTCATTTAGCTTCCCATACTTGACAATGTCTTTCAAATCGTCAGTGATGAAAGAAAAGAGAGATCTGATAATCTTGACTACAGTATATCCACCCATAGAAATTGACGTTGTTGCTGAACTACTGCCATTATTACTCGATGCCAATTGCAGTAACCGTTGGAAGGCATAATTAAACCACGGACCAAACACAACCATTGCCCCAGTCTTCTTCTGTTTAAACATTCTATTCTTGGTGGCCTTTTCTGATTGACGCAATGCCTCAATCTCAAGGAGGATTGCTTCCTCTGTACACGGATGGCGGGCATTATTGTTCGAATCATGCACTTTGTATATGTCCCGCTCGAAGAATTCAATTTGCGACCCAACCTTGACGCGATACCTGTGTCCACCGTCACCGTCAGCCGTATCCAATTTTTCGAGGAGTGTCATACCCACATTTTCAATGGCTCGTAGCATATTTTCATGGGAGTAGATTCCCCCTGTATTATTGATCTGGATTTGACATCTATTGATGGCATTCTTTTCCTTGTCTGTGAAGAAGTCATCACCACCCCCGCCTTCATCCTCAAACTCGGAATCAGAATCGTCAAGAATGTACCGTTTGGACATTTCAGCTTCGTCTTTCGCTGGTCAGCGTGGGGATTTCGAGACGGATGGAGGACGAGAGGCAAGGAGGGAGCTGCCCTAATCACGCCGGCAATGAGACGGACACGCACGAGCACCCTATTCTACCGATACAAACGAAAAGGAAAAAGGAGTCAATTTTTGATAGTAAGG
>Ga0247831_1005336_pt1 | contig 16227 bp, 14 predicted proteins | sample LaCruzMarch2015__9_FD_192406 | JGI IMG/M metagenome (GOLD analysis project Ga0247831, IMG submission 192406) | Freshwater microbial communities from meromictic Lake La Cruz, Castile-La Mancha, Spain - LaCruzMarch2015_1m | ecosystem: Environmental > Aquatic > Freshwater > Lake | place: Spain... | reverse complement strand
CTGCACCACCAAGATGGGCGGCAAGCCTGTGGGCAAGCCGGGCAAGAGCTGGCTCAAGGCTTCCACGCCACCGGTGGAGGCGCCCACCACAATCAAACGCTTGTCGTAGCGGCCCAGCGTGGCCACAGGCGCAGGACTGTGTGATGCAGCGCGTGGCGTGGGCACAATGGCCGCAGGCCGAAAGCGCTTTTTGGCAGCATGCGCGGCCTTGATGTGAAAGGCCAGCTTGCCCGCCAGCGCCCCTATGGACATGCTGCCGTCGGGCTTGGCCAGCACCTCGCAGGCGCCCGCGTCCATGGCGTCGAGCGCAATTTGCGAGCCTTGCTGCGTCAGCGAGCTGACCACCACCACGGCCACGGGCGAGCGCTCTTTTTGCAACTGGCGCAAATAGGTCAGCCCGTCCATGCGCGGCATCTCCATGTCCAGCGTCATCACATCGGGCTGCAAGCGCGCGACCTTGTCCATGGCGATCAGCGGGTCGTTGGCCACGCCGACTACATCAATGTCGGGGTCGTGCGCCAGGGTGTCGCTGATGGTTTTTCGCACCATCGCAGAGTCATCCACCACAAGTACTTTGATTCGCAATCCGTGCTCCAAAAATCTCAACCCGAGGCGGGCCTTTGATAAATTCCATTGCCCAGACTGAGCAAAGGGTGCTTGATGCGCAGCAAACTGTCGGCGTGGCCGGCCACCAAGTAGCCGCCAGGCTCCAGTGAGTCATGCAGGCGCTGCACCAGCTGCGCCTGCGATGCGGGTTCAAAATAAATCATCACGTTGCGACAAAACACCACATGCTGCGGCTGCGCAATTTGGTTCAGCGGGCCAAACAAGTTCACACGCTGAAAGCGCACCTTGTCCAACAGCTCGGGCTTGACCTTGCAAAACCCCTCGTACGGCCCGCTGCCATTTTGAAAGTACTTCTCCAGCATGCCCGCTTGCGGCAGGTTCAAGCGGTCGATCTCATAAATGGCTTGCTTGGCCGTGCTCAAGGCCCGGCGTGAAATGTCGGTACCCTCGATCTGCCAGCGCCAATCGGCCGGCTGGCGCTGGGCAAACTCGGCCAACACAATGGCCAAGGTGAAGACCTCCTCGCCGCTGGAACAACCGGCCGACCAGCAGCGCAGCCCGCGCCGCGCGGTGGTGCTGCGGGCCAGCAAAGCGCCCAGCAGCTCGGTCTGTAAAATTTCAAACTGAATGGCCTCGCGAAAAAAATGCGTGTGGTTGGTGGCCACCAGGTCGATCAGCATGTCCAGCTCGTCCGCACCTTGCTGCGTCACCCAGCCCAAATAGTCGTCCCAGCTTTGCAGCCCCAACTCCCTGCGGTGTTTGCCCAAGCGGCTGCTGAGCATGTTGAGCTTGTTGGGCGTGAGGTGAATGCGGCTGTGCTGATGGATCAAGGCGCACAGCTGCTCAAACACCTCGGCCGACATGGGACGGTCTGCAGGTGTGTGTGTGTGGGCGGCGGCTGTGGCCCGGCTCACGGCTTAAAAGTCTTTGAAGTGACGATCTGCACCCGCCTCGGGTGCGCGCAGCTGGGGCTTGCCACCGCGCGCCGCATCGTGGCTACTGTCAGATCGGTCAGACCGGTCAGACCGGTCCATGGTGACTTGGCCCACCGGGCCGCGCGGCTGGCGGTGAACCCGACGCGCGGCTGACGGGGCTGCGCCGCCGCCCTCGTCCTCGCGCTCGGGGGCGTTGCGCTGGAGCTTGAAGCCCACCACTTCAATGCCGCGCTCCACCATGGCCTCGGCCTCGCGGGCCTGGTCGTAGGTTTGTTCGGCCGCGTGTGCAATTTGGCCGGCGCTATCGGCCGCGTCTTGCGCCACCTTGCTCATTTGCTCAATGGCAATGCCCACATGCTCAATGCCCTGGGCCTGCTCGTGCGAGGCCATGGTGATCTCGGCCACCAGCGCATCGGTGCGAGCGATTTTATTTTCAATTTGGCTGAGCGACTCTTGCACCCGCTGCAAAGAGGCCGCGCCCGCGCGGCTGCTGCGCAAAGAAGCCTCGATTTTTTCAGCCGACTCGTGCGCCGCCGTGGCGCTGCGCTGGGCCAGCGAGCGCACCTCGTCGGCCACCACCGCAAAACCAGCACCCGCCTCGCCGGCGCGGGCCGCTTCCACCGCCGCATTGAGCGCCAAGATGTTGGTTTGAAAGGCAATCTCGTCGATGCTCTTGACGATTTTGGCCACATCGCTGCTGGAGCGCTCGATCGCGTCCATGGCCACCGTCATTTGCGTCATGTTGCTCACGCCCTCTTGCGCCGAAGCCCGGGTTTCTGAGGCCAGCTGCTTGGCCTGCTCGGCATTCTTGGCCGTGGAGTGGATCATGCTGGAGACCTCCTCCAAGGACGCGCTGGTCTCTTCAATGGCGGCGGCCTGCTCGTTGGCGCCTTGCGCCAGTTTTTGGCTGGCCAGCGTGAGCTGGCTGGAGGCACGGCGGCTTTTTTCAGTGCCCTCGTAAATATGACGGGCCACGGTGGTCAATGGCTTGATGGACACCCTGTAAGCCACCCAGGCCAGCCCCAGGCCCAGCAACAAACCACCCAGCCCCAGAGCGGCGATGCTCCAGACCACTTGCTGTTGTATGCCATCAGCCTGCACCAGTGTGCGAGCGATGCTTTCATTGGTTTTGACCACCAACGCGTCCACGGTGGCACGGTGCAACTCATAGGTCTTGGACAGTTGCTCGTACTCAGCGCCGATTTTGGCGGCGTCTGCGCTGTCCAAAATAGGCAGCAGCCCATTGGTGAGCTGCGAAAAATAACGCCGCGCATGCTGGTCAGACTCGCTCATGAGCGGCAGCATGGCCTTGCCGCTCAACTCGCTCTGAGAAAACAGCTTGTGCGCCTCCAAGTATTCTTTTTGCAAGCGGGGCGCCTGCTCAATCAGGCGCCGCCCAGCGGCGCTGGCACTGACCGGGCTGGCTGCGCCACCCGACTGCACCGCCACCACCATGGCACTGGTCACCAGATAGTGGGTCTCAATCAGGTAAGCCGGCGGCGGCAACACGGCGGCCAGCAGGTCTTTTTCGTGCGCAATTTCGTTGTACAGCTTGCCGCCAATGCGGATGGGCTCGGTGAGCACATAGCTCACGGTGGGGATGCCGGCCAGGCTGCCGAGGAAGAGCACGGCAAAGCCGGCGACGAGTTTTTTCATGTTCAACATGGTTTGGGCTCTTTCAGGATCTTGTTCAAAGTTCAGCTGAGCGTGTGTTCAGGGCACGCAAGTCGATTTGCCCCACAAAGCCGAGCAGGCGGTCGATGTCGAGCAGCGTTTTGACCTGCCCCCGGGTCTTGGCCATGCCCACAATGAAGCGTGCGTCCACGGCGTCGCCAAAGTCGGGCGGGGGCTCTAGGTCGTCGCTTTGAAACTGCGAGACCTCCTCCACCACGTCCACGATCATGCCGGTCAAGCGGCTGGCGCCGTCGGGTTCCTCGACCTGCACCACCACAATGCAAATGCGCTCGGTGTCCTCGGCTGCGCCCAAGCTAAAGCGCTCGCGCAAATCAACCACGGGCACGATCTTGCCGCGCAGGTTGATGACGCCCTTGATGTACGAAGGCATGCGCGGCACGGGCGTGACCGGGCACAAGCGCATGATCTCCCTGACCTTGAGCACAGGCACGCTGTAGCGCTCCTGGGCCACGGCAAAGGTCAGGTACTTGCCCGCACGCGGCAGGGTTTGGATGGGCGTCATGGTGGAGAGGCCTTGGACTGAAAGTAAATGGGAGCGCTCATGACACCGCCTCGGCGGCACTGCCCAGTTGGCTGACCGCCTCGGGGTCGATGATGAGGGCCACCCGGCCGTCGCCCAAGATGGCCGCGCCCGACATGCCCTGCTGGTGCTTGAAGGTCTGGCCGAGCGACTTGATGACCACCTCTTGCTTGCCAATGAGGCTGTCGACCAGCAAGGCGCGGCTGCGCACGCCCGAGTCCACCACCATCACGATGCCCTCACACGGGTCGCGCACCTGGCTGACCAAGCCGAGCTTGTCGGACAGGCGCACCAAGGGAATGAGCTTGTCGCGCACCCGGATCAACTCGCCCTTGCCTTGCACGGTGGAGACCATGTTGGGCTGGGGTCGCAAGGACTCGCGAATAGTCAGCGTGGGCACAATAAAACGCTCCTGACCCACACCCACCAACATGCCGTCGATGATGGCCAGCGTCAGCGGCAAAAAAATCTCAAATGTGGTGCCCTCACCAAACGTGGAGGTGATGTCAATGCGCCCGCGCAGCCGGGCAATGTTGCCGCGCACCACGTCCATGCCCACGCCCCGGCCCGAAATGTCGGTGACCGCCTCGGCCGTGGAAAAACCGGGCAAAAAAATCAGGTTGAAGATGCTTTTGTCGGTGGGCGCGTCTTCGGCGGTGATCAGGCCTTTTTGCAAGGCTTTGTTCAAAATGCGCTGGGTGTCCAGGCCCCGACCGTCGTCGCGCATGCGGATCAAAATACCGCCGCCTTGGTGGGTGGCATGCAGCTCAATGGTGCCTTGCGCGCTTTTGCCCGCCGCCAGCCGGTCGGCGGGCGACTCAATGCCATGGTCCACGGCGTTGCGCATCATGTGCAGCAGCGGGTCGGCCAGCTCTTCGACAATGTTGCGGTCAAGCTCGGTGTCTTCGCCGCTGAGGATCAGCTGCACCTGCTTGTGCTGCGTGGCCGCCAAGTCGCGCACCAGGCGGTTCATTTTTTGGAAGGTCGAGCGAATCGGCACCATGCGCAAAGACATGGCGTTGCGCTGCAAGTCGGTGGTGATGCGCGAGAGCTGGCGCAAATGCCGGTCTAGCTCGCGGTCGCGCAGCTGCTGCACCAAGCTGTGCTGCACCACCATGGACTGCGCAATCACCAACTCGCCCATGAGGTCCACCAGCGCGTCGAGCTTGTGGGTGTCGAGCTTGACAAAATTGGCCAGCGCCTCGGTGCGCGCGAGTTTGCCGGCGTTGGCGGAGGGGGCGGACTTGTCGGGGGCGGCAGGCACAGGCTTGGCAAGCGCAGGCGCCGCCAACACCGGTTTGTCCGCCACGGCGGACAGCGCTTTGGCCGCCTCAGGCGATGGCGGCAGCGGCAACGCCACAGGCTCGGGCTGGGCCGTCTGAGGCGGCAAATCAGGCGGCGTCCGCGCAGAGGTCACAGCGGCCGAGGGGATCACGGCCGGCATGGCGGGTGCGGTGCTCGTCACAGGGGCCAAAGCCACCGGTGCCGCCTCGCCCCGCAGGCACGCTTCAACGCGCTGCAGCAGCTCAGCGGTGGCTACAAAAATGGCCTGACCGCGGTCTTCACCCGCCAGCTGCCGGGCAATGGCGCTGACATACTTTTGCAAGGCGTCGCCACCCGCCAAGATCAAGTCGATCACCGTTTGGTTGATCGGCAGCTGATCTTTGCGGGCCGCGTCCAGCAGGGACTCCAAGTGATGGGCCAGCAGCTGAATGGGCGCGATGCCCAAAAAGCCCGCTCCACCCTTGAAGGTGTGAAAAGCCCTGAACACCTGGTTGAGTGTGTCTTTGTGGCGGGGGTTGTCCTCCAGCACCAAGACCCCTTGCTCCACTTGGCTGAGCAGGTCGCGGCCTTCGTTGCAAAACTCGTTGAGCAGCTCCAGGTCGTCTTCAGGGCCTATGAAAAAGCGGCCTGCATCGTCCTCGGCTGAGGCTGAGGCTTCGTCTGGGGCCGGGGCGGCTGGCTCATCTGGGGCCGGCAGGGTGCGCGCGCTGGGTTGAGCCAAAACGCTGACCTCTGGCGCAGGCTGGACCACATACAAGGCATTGGCCATGCGCTCGAAAGCCGTTTGCAGTTTGTCCAGCTGCGGGGGGGCCAAGCCCGCGCCAGCCGCAGACTGGCACAGCGCCAAGCACAAGGCCAGCTCTTGCATGGCATCGGCCGACACCATGGCTGACGGCAGCCGCTGGAGCTGGCCCAATGCAGCCACCATCACCGTCAAGCCTTGGGCGCTGTCGGGCGACAAAAAGGCCATTTCTGTGGCCAATTCTTGCAGCAATGCGTCGACGTGTGTATCTGCCATAAGTGACCAATGAAGGACACCTATAATAGCAAAAAATAGTTAATTTAATTGTTGATACTTAAAAATTTAAATAATTTATAACTGATATTTTCCCGCAATAACGATTCTATTCAGAGAGAAAACAGCCGGCTCCAAGGTGTGAAAAAGCCCGCCGGGCATGAAGCGCAGCGGGCTGAACCTTGGAGGGTAAGCCCCTTCAAGCTCAAGGGGAGATGGCGCCCGCAGTGGGCGCCTGAAACCGCTAGAAAAAGTGCCGGAGCTTCCCAAAAATACCCGAGCACTTTGCGAGCGTCATCTGGCCGGCATCACCGGCCGCTCGATCAGAAGGTGTACTTGATGCCGGCGACCAGCGCGTCTTTGCCCAGGTACTTGTTCATCACGGTGTAAGAAGATTTATTGGCGTTGGTGCTGACCGCCATCAGCGAAACGCTCAGGCCACTGCCCAGGTCCTTGCCCAGGGTCAAGGAGTAGTCCGTGTAGGAGAAAGCCGGGCTGTTCTTGATGACCTGGCGGCCGGCGTGGGGGGTCAGCGTCAAACCGTTGCCCAGATCAAAGGTCGCGCTCAGGTCCAGGTAGCCGCTGTTCTTGCTGTTGGCATTGCCAAAGGTGTTGGTCAGTGCGTTGGAGTATTTGGCGGTGAACACGCTATAGGTCAAAGCGCCGTAAATCTCTGTGGTGTTCGCATTGGCAAAGCCCTTGAGTTGGCCCAACTTGTTGCCCACGTACTCATAGCGCAGCAGGCCGACGTCGTAGGCGATGTCGCCCATGCTCGCTTTGTAGCCCCCGTACACGTCAACTTCCAAAGAGCCATCGGTGGCGCCGGCATCCTTGATCCACTTGATCGACGAGCCCCAGGCGCCAACATAAAAGCCACTGCCCATGGTGTAGTCAAAACCCGCCTGAAGGGCAGGCTTCAGACGGGACTGAGAAATGCCCCGGTAACGGTAGTCTGTGACCACGCCCGCGTTGAAGGCAAGCGTGTCTGCGGCAATGACCGAGCCAGTGGAAAAGGCCGATGCAACCAGTGCGGTCAGGGCTACGAAATGGGCGAGGTTCTTTTTCATGGAGTACTCCTGAATTCAAGTTGGATAGACTTAAACATATAAGCATGAAACGTGCCAAAGGAAGATCCCGCCTAGACAATCAAAGACACCCCAGATTCAGGGAGTCCTGCACCAAGTTAGTACATTTGATCACATAAAAGGATCAACGCCCCAAAAAGGGGCGCGCTGCGAAGGCCCGCAGGGGCCGGTCCCCCGCCTGGCGAACTCAGTTCAGCGTCATGCTCAGCTTGCGCCTGTAGGCAGACACCATGGCCGCCTGCGGGTCTTCTTGCACAGCCAGCGCGCCCACCAGCTCAATGCCGGCTGCCGTTTTGCCCGGCGTGCCCGCAGCCGCTTTGGGCTTGGGCGGGGTGAGCAGCTCCAAAATAGCAATAAAGGTTTTGCGCGGCAACTCGTCGGACCATTTTTTGTCACGCAAGATGATCTCCAGCAGCTCGTCCATGGCGGCGGTCCAGTCGCCGTCGGCCATCAGCACGCGGGCCTTGGCCAGTCGGGCGTCAAAGTCGCGCTTGTTCTGGGCAATCAGCGCGTCAAACTGCTCCAACGGCCACTGGCCGCGCGGGTCGGTGGCCACAAACTTGAGCGCTTGCAGCCACTGCCTCAAGGCTTCAAAGCGCAGCTGCAGCGGAATGTGAAGCAGCGCGGGAGCCAGGGCCGCCTCGGCCTCTTGCAGCTGGCCCGTGCTGATCAGCAGCTTGACGTAATCAAAGCGGGCCTCGTGGTTGGCCGGGTCTGCGGCCAGCGCGTCGCCAAGCTTGTCGAGCGCGCTTTGCAAGTCGCCGCTGTCCATGAGCTCCTGGGTTTCCTCGGCCACCGCCTGGGCCATGAGCTCGCCCTCGCTGGGCAGGTGCTTGTCCAAAAATTCTTTGATGCGGCCTTCGGGCAGCGCGCCGGTAAAGCCGTCCACCGGCCGGCCGCCCATGAGCAGCACGCAGGTGGGCAGGCTGCGAATGCCAAAGGCGGTGGCCAGCTGCTGCTCGTCGTCAGAGTTGACCTTGGCCAGCGTGAAGCGGCCCGCGTACTCGGCTTCGACTTTTTCAAGCAAAGGGCCCAGCGATTTGCAAGGCCCACACCAAGGGGCCCAAAAATACACCAGCACGGGGGTGGTCATGGAAGCGGCGATGACTTCCTGCTCAAAGTTCGCCATGGTGACATCTATCATGGGCAAGATGTTACATGGTGGTGCGTCAAGCCAGCGCCGCTTAAAATCATGGGCTTTTGGCGGGCACCCCCGCTCCACCCTGGGCCGCCGCAGCTCTTGCGGCCAGCCGCCACCCGGCCAGCGCATGACCTCCTCCTCCTCCTCCCCCACCCTGCACATTGGCGTGGTCATGGGTTCCAGCAGCGACTGGGACACCATGCAACACGCGGTGCAGATTCTTGAGCAATTTGGCGTGGCCCACGAGGCCCGCGTGGTCTCGGCCCACCGCATGCCCGACGAGCTGTTTGCTTATGCCGAAGCCGCCGAAGGCCGGGGCCTGCAGGCCATCATTGCGGGCGCTGGCGGCGCGGCCCACCTGCCGGGCATGCTGGCGGCCAAAACCTGTGTGCCCGTGCTGGGCGTGCCGGTGGCCAGCCGCCACCTGCAGGGCGTGGACTCGCTGCACAGCATCGTGCAAATGCCCAAGGGCATTCCGGTGGCCACCTTTGCCATTGGCAACGCAGGCGCAGCCAACGCGGCCTTGTTTGCCGTGGCCATGCTGGCGCTGCACAAGCCGGCCCTGGCCCAGCAGCTCAAGGCCTTCAGAGCCGAGCAAACCCGCGCAGCCCAGGCCATGACGCTGCCGCCCGCCGCCGCATGAAGCCCGTGTTGCCAGGCGCCACGCTGGGCGTGATGGGGGGCGGCCAGCTCGGCCGCATGTTTGTGCACGCGGCCCAACGCCTGGGCTACTTCACCGCCGTGCTCGACCCGGACGCCCACAGCCCGGCCGGTCTGGTCAGCCACCACCATGTGCAAACGGCTTACACCGACACAGCTGGGCTGGAGCGCTTGGCCAGCTTGAGCCAAGCCATCACCACCGAGTTTGAAAACGTGCCTGCCGAGGCCCTGCAGGCCCTGGCCGCCAGTCGCCCGGTGGCGCCAGGCGCGGCCTGCGTGGCGATTGCACAAGGCCGCATTGAGGAAAAAGCGCATTTTTCTGCCTGCGCCGCCAGCTCTGGCGTGGCCTGCGCGCCGCATGCCGTCATCCGCAGTGACGCCGACCTGCAGGCCGTGGCCGCCGAGCTGCTGCCCGGCATTCTTAAAACCGCGCGCATGGGCTACGACGGCAAAGGCCAACTGCGCGTGCGCACCCGCCAAGAACTGGCTGACGCCTGGGACCAACTGCAGCGCGTGCCGTGCGTGCTTGAAAAAATGCTGCCCCTGCACGCCGAATGCTCTGTGCTGGTGGCGCGAGGCTTTGACGGCGCCATGGTCAGCTACGCGCCGCAGCGCAATGTGCATGTGGACGGCATTTTGGCGGTGACCCACGCCTACGAAGGGTGCCTCCCGGTCGAGATGGCCGCCCGCGCCCAAGCCGCGAGCCTGGCCATTGCCGCGCAAATTGGCTATGTGGGCCTGATGTGCGTGGAGTTTTTTGTGGTGCAAGGCGAGCCAGGCCAGGGCCTGGGTTTGGTGGTCAATGAAATGGCGCCGCGACCGCACAACAGCGGCCACTACACCCTGGACGCTTGCGACCACTCGCAGTTCGATTTGCAGGTGCACGCCATGGCGGGCCTGCCCCTGCCGCAACCGCGCCAGCACTCACCCGCCCTCATGCTCAACCTGCTGGGCGACATTTGGTTTGACGCGCAAGGCCAAGCACGCACGCCCGACTGGGCGCAGGTGCTCAGCCTGCCCGGCACCCACCTGCACCTGTATGGCAAAACCGAAGCGCGCAAGGGCCGCAAAATGGGCCACCTCACGCTCACCGGACCCACGCTGGCTGGCGTGCAAGCCAGCGCCCAGCGCTGCGCCGAACTGCTGGGCCTGCCTGGCCTGGACCATGGCCTAAAAATATGATCCTGCCCGCCAACCCCGCCACCATTGAGCAAGCCGCGCAAGCCCTGCGCGCAGGTCAGTTGGTGGCCTTGCCCACTGAGACGGTCTATGGCCTGGGGGGCGATGCACTTCAAGACGCGGCCGTGGCCCGCATCTTTGCCGCCAAAGGCAGACCTGCCGACCACCCGCTCATCGTGCATGTGGCCAGCAGCGCGCAAGTGCCTGACTACGCCGCGAGCGTGCCCGACTTTGCCCAGCGCCTGATGGCCGCCTTCTGGCCCGGCCCGCTCACGCTGATCTTGCCGCGCCGCGATGGCGTGGCCGCCGCCGCCGCCGGCGGGCAAAACTCGATTGGCCTGCGCTGCCCCTCGCACCCGGTGGCCCAAGCGCTGCTGCGGGCTGCAGGCGTGGGCGTGGCCGGTCCCAGCGCCAACCAGTTTGGCCGCGTCAGCCCCACCACCGCCGCCCATGTGGAGTCCGAATTTGGCCAAGACCTGCTCATTTTGGACGGCGGCCCCTGCCCGGTAGGGATTGAATCGACCATCGTGGACTGCACGCGCGGCGCACCCGTGCTGCTCAGGCCTGGCAGCATCACTCGCGCCCACATTGAGCAAGCCTGCGGCCAGCTGCTGCGCTCGCCCGAGTCCATGGCCCAAGAGGCGCCAGCCGCACCCCGCGCCTCGGGCACGCTCGCCTCGCACTACGCGCCCCGGGCCAAACTCAGGCTGATGGACGCCAGCGAGATAGAGCAACGACTGACCGCCCTCGGCGTGCACGCCAGCAACCTGGGCCTGTGGTGCCGCCAGCGACCGGCAGAACTGAGCGCAGGCGTGTACTGGCTGGCCCAGCCCAACCAGAGCGATACGGCCGCGCAAACGCTCTTTGCCGCGCTGCGCGAGCTCGACGCGCGAGGCGTGCAGCAGATGTGGGTAGAACTGCCACCCGACACCCCCGAATGGGAAGGCGTGCGCGACCGTTTGAAGCGCGCGGCGGCCTGAGGGCTTGAGGCAGGGGTGAGCGCGTCATTCAGGACAAGGCGCTGCAACGCACGGCATGCTTGTTTTTCCCCCTGTATGAGCTGGCCTGCCGGCGATTCTTAGCCTGCGGTAACGACGGATGAACCGCACGCATCGCCTGCAGGCTGGCTCCTACAAAATGCGTGGACGAGGCAGGCGCTGTGGGGAGATGGCCTCACGCGTGCCCCCACCCCGGCCCTCCCCCAGAGGGGGAGGGAGGAAATCGGGGGCCTGCTCGGCCGCCGGACCCTCTCGGTGGGAAAACGGGTGACCGTGTTACTCCTTCCGCCTCTGAGGAAGAAATCGGAGTCCCGCCTTACTCCCTCCCCCTCTGGGGGAGGGTTGGGGTGGGGCACGCGTGGCACGGCCTATGGGCTTGGCGGCCATGGCGGTGATCCGGCACGCATCGCAAGCAGGCTGGCTCCTACAAAGACAAGAATGCAGCGCACACGCCTCAGGCGGGCACGGCCTCCAGGGAGCGGCCGGCTTCGGCCGCAATGGCGTAGGAATCCAGCCGGGCTTGGTGGTCGTAAATTTGACCGGCCACCATCAACTCGTCAGCGCCTGTGGCCTCAATGAAGGCCTGCATTTGCTCGCGCACTTGGTCCAGCGTGCCAATGGCCGCGCACGACAGCAATTGGCGCAGCATGGCCTGCTCTTGCAGCCCCACCTGTTGCAAGTAACCCTCGCGCGGCGGTGGCAGGCGGCCGGGGCGGCCGCTGCGCAGGTTCACAAACGCCTGCTGGGCCGAGCTGGCCACCCGGTGCGCTTGGGCCTCGGTGTCGGCCGCGAACACGTTGAAACCCAGCGTCACATAAGGGCGCGCCAGCTGGGCCGAGGGTTGAAAGCGCTCGCGGTAAATGGCAATGGCGTCCATCATTTGCCCGGGCGCAAAATGCGAGGCAAACGCAAAAGGCAGCCCGAGCGCCGCCGCCAGCTGGGCGCCATACAGGCTGGAGCCCAAGATCCACACCGGCACATTCAGGCCCCGGCCGGGCACGGCGCGCACGGGCTGGCGCGGTTGGTCTGAAAAATAGTCCATGAGCTCGAGCACGTCTTGCGGAAACTCGTCAGCGTCCGACTGCAGGTGGCGGCGCAGGGCGCGGGCGGTTTGCATGTCTGAGCCGGGCGCGCGGCCCAGCCCAAGGTCCACGCGCCCGGGGAACAGCGACTCCAGCGTGCCAAACTGCTCGGCAATCACCAGCGGCGAATGGTTGGGCAGCATGATGCCGCCCGCGCCAATGCGGATGCGCTGCGTGCCGCTGCCCACATGCGAGAGCAGCACCGCCGTGGCGGCGCTGGCAATGCCAGGCATGCCATGGTGCTCGGCCAGCCAATAACGGTGAAAGCCGCAGCGCTCGGCATGCTGGGCCAGGCTCAGTGAATTCTTGAACGACTGCGAGGCATCGCTGCCTTCGGTGATGGGCGAGAGGTCCAACACGGACAAACGGGTCATGGGATGTGCTCCTTAAGGTGCCAATGCTAACCACCCCGCAGCTCAAACGGGTGACGCAGGGGTGTCTGCCTCGCCCTAAGCTCAGTCCGCAGACGAATGGGGCAAGCGAGTCGCCTCATCTGCGGCAGCCGGTGGACTGCCGCCAAAGCGCAGCTTCATGACCAAAATAGAAAGCGCCAACACCAGGGTGACGGCGTTGGCCGCCACCACAGGCCAGGCCCGCATGGCCAAGCCGTAGCCCAACCACAGGGCCACGCCCAGGGTGAAGGTGCTGTACATCACCAGCGAGATGCCCTGCACATTTCGCGTGCGAAAGGTCAGCCAAGCCTGGGGCACAAAGCTTGCTGTAGTGAGCACGGCGGCGCAGTAGCCTATGAGGTCGGACCCGGTCATGGTTTTTTCGTCTGTAGGGCAACCGAGTCCAGCTGCACGGCCCACTGCACCAAGGCGTCGAGGGCGGCGCGGCCTGGGCCGGCGTTCGGGTGGTTGATGAGGCCGACGACAGCGTAGCGCTGGCCGGCCTCGCCCTGGGCGTAGCCGGCAATGGCGCTGACGTCGCGCAGCGATCCGGTCTTGAGCCAGGCCCGGCCGGCCACCGCAGTGGCGCGCCTGCGCATGGTGGCGTCCACACCGGCCACCGGCAGCGAGGCCAGCAAGTCGGCCGCGTGCGGGCCAGCCGCCATGCGCTGCAGCAAGGCCCCCAAAGACTGGGCAGTGAGCCGCTCGCCACGGTTCAAGCCCGAGCCGTTGCCCAGCACTGGCAAGGCGCTGGCGGGCAGGGCTTGGCGCCACCAGTCCAGCACCACGGCACGGCCCGCCTCCAGCGTGCCGGGTGGCGCATCGACCGCGGTGCTGCGCAAACCCAGGGTGTAGAACACCTGTTGGGCCATGACGTTGTTGGAGAACTTGTTGATGTCGTGCACCACCTCTGCCAGCGGCAAAGACGGGGCTTCCAGCTTCAAGCGCGGCTTGGCGCCGCTGAGCGATCCCTGGCTGTTCAAAGCCGCCGACTCTGGCGCCGTGGCCCAGCGCACGCGGCCTGTGAGCTGGCCGCCCTGGGCGCGCCAGGCCGCTTCAATGGCGCGCTCGGCAAAGCGGGCGGGCTCGGGGTAGGCCGTGGACCACACCCGCTCGCCGCAGGCCAGCGGGTAAGTGCCTGCAAATTGAATGTGCAGGGGCTGGTCCAAACTGGCCTTGAGCTCGCTGCGCCAGTCGCCACAGGCCGCGCCCGTCAGCGGCACGCTGGCATCGACCTGCACGCCCGCCAAGGCAGGTTCTGTGCTGACCCGCGCCCGCTGAAAGGCGGCATCGGGCGTGAAAGTCATCACCAGGCTCTGAAAGTTAATCAGCAGCGCATCGGCCTGCACGTTGTAGGGCTTGAGCGGCTCGCCATCAAAGTCCCCCGGGTGCACCGCCGGCGGACGAAACAAGCTGCGGTCGAGCACGATGTCGCCACGCACGGCCTGTATGCCGCTGGCCTGCACCTGCGCCACCAGCGCCTGCAGCCGCTCGACCACCAGCTTGGGGTCGCCCCCGCCGCGCAGCACCAAGGCGCCGGTGAGCACCTGGCCGTCCAGCGTGCCGTCGGCCAGCACGGTGGTGGTCCAGGTGTGCTTGGGGCCCAGCAGTTCCAGGGCGGCCGCCGTGGTCACCAACTTGGTGACCGAGGCCGGGTTCATGAACTCGGCCGCCCGGTGGCTGAGCCGGCTGCGGCCGTGGTCCAAGTCCAGCACCAGCAGCGCCACTGCACTGGCCGGCACCTGCGCCCGCGCCAGCGCCTGGGCCACCGAGCGCGGCAGACCTGAAGCTGTGGCGGTGGGGACGGTTTGGGCCTGAACCCCGACCGCGGCCAACGCCAAAGCACAGGCCATGGCCACACCATATGACGGAAAGGACTGAAAACAGCGCTTGCCGCGCCCTGACTCTTGCATGCGGCAATTATCCCCAGTGAACCCCAGGGAAACCGCTCGCGCTTGCCCAGATAATGGGTCTTCCAGTGCACCGCAAGCTCACTTGCGCACGCCTCAAGCCTTTTTCAGCAACCTCCTCCTTTGCACGCCCCCGGCCGCTTCCTCGCCTTTGACACCAGCACCGACCGCCTGTCGGTAGGTGTGGCCGTGGGCCAGCGCCAGTGGCTGCACGAGGGGCCAGGCGCCGCGCAAGCCTCGGCCAGCTTGATTCCTGCCGTGCTGGACCTGCTGGCCCAAGCCGGGCTGGCGCTCAGTGAGCTGGACGCCATTGTGTTTGGCCGCGGCCCCGGCTCCTTCACCGGCCTGCGCACCGCCTGCGCCGTAGCCCAGGGCTTGGCCGCAGGGGCCGGGCTGCCCGTGTTGCCGGTGGACACCTTGCTGGCGGTGGCCAACGAGGCCGCCCACCGCCACACCGCCACAGGCCATGCGCTGCCCACGGCCTTGAGCGCCTTGCTCGACGCCCGCATGAACGAGATTTACGTCCAAGATTACGCCCAAGACTTTGAGCGCAGCCCCACCGGCTGGCAAGCCCTGGGCTCCTGCCGAGTGCTGGCGCCCGAGCAGCTCCTGTGGCCCGACGATGTGCCCCGCCTGTTGGCCGGCAACGTGTTTGAGGTGTATGGCGCCCGCCTGCCTGCACTGCCCGCTGCGGCCCGGGTGGTGCACGCCTTGCCCACGGCCGCCGCCTTGCTGCGCCTGGCCCCCGGCCTCATGGCCCTGGGCTTGGCCGTGCCCGCCGCGCTGGCCCTGCCGCTCTACGTGCGCGACAAAGTGGCCCAAACCACCGACGAGCGGCTGGCCGCCAAGGCCGCCGCGCAAACAACGCTGTAAGGTATTGCGCCCATGAACGCCGTGCCCCGCCCCGCCCACCGCCCAGAACCGCTGAGCCTGGCGCCCATGACAGCGGCTTGGCTGAGCGAGGTGGCCCACATTGAAAAGCGGGCCTACGCCCACCCGTGGTCCACCGGTAATTTTGCAGACTCGCTGCGGGCCGGCTACCACGCCTCTTTGCTGCTGCAGGGCGAGCAGGTGCTGGGCTACTTTGTGCTGATGAAGGGCCTGGACGAAACCCACCTGCTCAACATCACCGTCACGCCCGAAGCCCAAGGCCAAGGCCATGCCAGGCGCATGCTCCACGAGGTGGTCGCCTGGTCGGCCCGCCAGGGCGCACAATGGCTGTGGCTGGAGGTGCGCGTAAGCAACACCCGCGCCCGCCGCATTTACGAGCGCTACGGATTCAAAGAAACGGGTGTGCGACGCAACTACTACCCCTTGGCCGCGTTCAAGCGCGAAGACGCCGTGGTCATGAACCTGCCCCTGGGCACAGCCCCCAGCCCCCTCCCATGAGCCTGGACCTCGACAAACGCCAACGTGCCATGCTGCGTGAAATGGGCGTGCAGGTGTGGTCGCCTTTGCCCGAGGCGGCACAAGCGGCCGCGGCGCCCACGTCAAACCCAGCACAGCTGGCATCAGCTGCGCAAGCGGCACCCACACTGCAGGCACCGGCCGCGGCCGCTCCCGCGCCTGTTCCCGCGCCTGCTGCCCGCCCTCAGGCTGGCCCCCTCCCAGCGGCACCATCGCCCACAGCCCCTGCGCCAGAAGCCCCCGCCACAGGCGCCAGCTGGCGCGTGGAAGCCGCCCAGTTGATCGCGGGCAAAGACGATGCCAGCGCCGCCGCCGGCCAGCGCTGGCTGCTGCTGGCCGAAGGCCGGCCCGATGAAT
>Ga0247831_1005333_pt1 | contig 16232 bp, 19 predicted proteins | sample LaCruzMarch2015__9_FD_192406 | JGI IMG/M metagenome (GOLD analysis project Ga0247831, IMG submission 192406) | Freshwater microbial communities from meromictic Lake La Cruz, Castile-La Mancha, Spain - LaCruzMarch2015_1m | ecosystem: Environmental > Aquatic > Freshwater > Lake | place: Spain... | reverse complement strand
ATTCTGTTGTTTTTGTCAAGTGCATTCTTCCCGCGCGAAACCATGAGTGGCGCCTACCGACGTATCGCCGACTTCAACCCAATTTCATACATGGTCGAAGGCCAGCGATCACTCTCGATTGACGGCATCTCGCTCACTGCAATGACCCAAACACTGCTGATCCCCTCGGGCATTGCCGTGCTCACTACGTTGCTGGCACTACGTCAACTCTCCGTACGCTTGGCAGCACGATGACCACCACCCGCAGCGTCGGCATTCTTGCCATCCGAAGTGTGCGCACTATCCGACGTTTGCCGTCGGCATTCTTTCCGGCGTTGGCGATGCCGATTTTCAACATGGTGGTGTTTGCCGGAACATTCTTTGCCGTCACCCAAATACCCAACTTCCCCACCGATCGCTCAATCAATTGGTACATGCCGCTCGGCATCATGATGGGTGCGGCCTTCGGTGGCGTCGGCTTGGGCTTCACCACAATTCGCGATATCGAAACCGGTTTCTATGATCGCCTGCGCATGTCGCCAACTTCTCGCTTGTCGCTCATCATCGGGCCGTTGACTGGCACCCTCATTCGTATTCTGCTGATGACCACGTTGGTAATCGCGATTGGCATCGCCCTCGGTGCGCGATTCACTGGTGGGCTGCTCGGCGTGTTGTGTTTGTACGTGAGCGCACTCGGCATCGCCACGATGGGTGCCGGCTGGGGCCTCGGCTTGGCATTCAAGTTCAAAGACATGCGTGGTGCAGCAATCATGCAGCTGTCGATTTTTCTCGTGATGTTCCTGTCGTCTGCCCAGGTGCCGCTCGAAGTGATGAGCGGCTGGCTGCACACCGTGGCCCGCATCAACCCAGCCACCAATATCTTGCGGCTGGCCCGCGTGGGCCTGGTCAACGAGTCGAGTGCCGACTATTTGTCGTGGAATGCCATTTGGGGTGGGCTCGTGGCCGTGGTGGTCATGAGCGTGTTGTGCCTGGGTTTTGCCCTGCGAAACCTACGAAAACTTAGCGATTAGACAAACGGCCCCCAGCGGGGCAATACTGCGCCTAGGGGTTCTGGGGTGAACCCCGTCACACGACGGAGGGTCATGATGAAAGTTTCCATCACCATCAACGGCGAAGCACAATCACACGAGATCGAGCCGCGCACGCTGCTCGTGCACTACATCCGTGAACAAGCGAAGTTGACCGGCACCAACATTGGTTGCGACACATCGAGTTGCGGTGCCTGCACGGTGCACCTCGACGGCGAAGCGGCCAAGAGCTGCACGATTCTGGCAGCCCAAGCCGATGGTTGCGCAGTGACCACCATCGAGGGTCTTGCCACAAACGGTGAAATGCACCCGATGCAAAAAGCATTCATGGAAAACCACGGTCTGCAGTGCGGTTACTGCACACCTGGCATGGTGATGGCCGCCATCGGTTTGTTAAACGAAAACCCGAAGCCCACCGACGACGAAGTTCGCCTCGGTCTAGAGGGCAACTTGTGTCGTTGCACCGGGTATCACAACATCGTCAAGTCCGTACGCGCAGCAGCCAACAAGTAGGAGCCAACCATGAGCATCACCCAAGAACGTGCAAATACCATCATCGGCCAGCGCATGTTGCGCCGAGAAGATCCGGCTCTCCTAACTGGCGAAGCCAAGTTCACCAACGACCTCGTGCTTCCCGGCGCACTTCACCTTGCCGTGTTGCGCTCACCATACGCACATGCCCGCATCAAGAGCATCAACGTGTCGGATGCTCTTGCGATGCCAGGCGTTGTTGCGGTGTACACCGGCAAAGATCTGCGCGACGCGTGGGCGGCGCCGATGCCGTGTGCCTGGCCAGTCACACCAGACATGAAGAACCCAGCGCACTTTCCGCTGGCACTCGACAAAGTGTGTTACGTGGGCGATGGTGTCGTGGCGGTCTTGGCACATAGCGAAACCGAGTCGCGCGATGCGCTTGACGCCATTGATGTCGCCTATGAACCACTGCAGGCGATTACCGACCTAGAGGTTGCCCTCAGTGACAAAACAATCATCCACGAAGACCTCGGCACGAACAAGTCGTACACCTGGAATCTGAAAGTTGAAGGAACCGAAGGCGCCGTTGATGAAGCGTTCAAAAATGCCGCATTCACCGTCAGCGAGCGATTTGTCCAACAGCGCCTGATTCCGATGGCGATGGAACCCCGCGCCGTGGCCGCCGTGCCCCAGCCATTTGGTGGAGACATCACGTTGTATTCAGCCACCCAAGTGCCACACATCTTGAAGGTCATGACTGCCATCACGCTGGGCATTCCCGAGCACCAAGTGCGTGTCGTTGCCCCTGCCGTTGGTGGTGGATTCGGCTCGAAACTTGATGTGTACGCCGAGGAACTGCTGTGCGTCGCACTTGCCCGCAAACACGGTGCACCCGTGCGCTGGGTGGAAGAGCGCTCAGAAAACACCCAGGCAACCATCCACGGTCGTGGACAGATTCAATTTGTCGAGCTGGCTGCCGACAAAGACGGCAAGCTCACCGCCGTGCGCGTTCGCCTGATCGGCGACATGGGCGCCTACTTGCAACTGGTCACCCCTGGCGTGCCACTGCTTGGTGCATTCCTCTACGCCGGTGTGTACGACTTGCCACTGGCCTACGACTTTTCGTGCACGTCGGTGTTCACCACCATGACACCAACCGACGCCTATCGCGGTGCAGGTCGCCCCGAAGCCACGTACGCCATCGAAGTTGCGATGGATGCATTGGCGCGCAAGATGAAAGTTGACCCATACGAGTTGCGTAAGCGCAACTACATCAAAAAAGAGCAGTTCCCCTACACCGCATTTAGCGGCCTCACTTACGACTCGGGCGACCACCTTGCTGCAGCCGAAAAAGCAATGAGTCATGCCGACTATGCAGCTGTGCGCAAGAAGCAAGCAACACAAAATGTTGCTGGTGCTCGCAAGCGTTTGGGTATCGGCATGACGTCGTATTTCGAAATGTGCGGCTTAGCGCCATCGCGCGTATTGGCATCGTTGAATTACGGCGCCGGCGGATGGGAGTCAGCGACCGTGCGCGTGTTGCCGACATCCAAGGTGCAGGTCGTGACAGGCACCTCACCACACGGTCAAGGTCATGAAACATCGTGGGCGATGATTGCCTCTGAAAAACTTGGCATCCCGCCCGAAGACATTGACGTGCTGCACAGCGACACTGCGATCGCCCCGCTTGGTCTCGACACGTACGGTTCGCGTTCGTTGGCCGTTGGTGGCGTGGCTATTGCCGGGGCTTGCGACAAGGTCATCGACAAAGCGCGACTCATCGCAGCCCATCAACTTGAATGTGCTGCCGAAGATCTTGAGTTTGTGCAGGGCACGTTCAGCGTGAAAGGTTCGCCCGACAAAGCGGTGCCAATTGCCGCTATTGCGTTTGCGGCATTCACCGCCCACAATCTGCCCGATGGTGTCGAGCCCAATCTTGAGGCTCAATACACCCATGACCCGAAGAACTTTTCGTGGCCATTCGGCACCCACATTTGCATCTTGGAGATCGACACCGAGACGGGCAAGATCGATGTGTTGAAGTACATCGCCGTCGACGACTGCGGCAATCAGATCAACCCGTTGATCGTTGAAGGCCAGGTTCACGGTGGCGTGGTGCAAGGTATTGCCCAAGCGCTGTATGAAGAAGCCGTCTACGACAGCGATGGCAATCTGAAAACCACCAACCTTGCCGAATATCTGGTGCCAGCAGCATGTGACGTGCCGCCGATTACGACCGACTTCACCGTCACACCTTCGCCCACCAACCAGTTGGGGGTCAAAGGTGTCGGCGAGGCAGGCACGATCGGCTCGGCATCCACCGTGATGAATGCGGTACTCGACGCGTTGTCTGGGCTGGGTGTCACCAAACTCGATATGCCGGCATCACCAAACAATGTCTGGAAAGCAATTCAGGCCGCACAAGGAGGCAACTAAATGATTCCCGCAGCATTCGAATACAAACGGGCAAGTTCAGCCGACGAGGCCATCAGCCTCATCAGCCAATATGGCGATGAAGCGAAGTTTCTGGCCGGCGGGCACAGTTTGATTCCACTCATGAAGTTGCGCCTGGCGCAGCCCACGATGTTGGTGGATATCGGTCGCGTAAAAGACTTGTCATACATCAAAGATGCTGGCGATCACATCGCCATTGGTGCACTTACCCGCCACATGGACGTAGAGAAGTCGCCCGTGTTGCGCCAGCACGTGCCGCTCTTGGCACATGCCGCTGGTTATGTGGGTGACGCACAGGTGCGACATCGTGGCACCATCGGTGGCTCAATCGCCCACGCCGACCCCGCCAGCGATTTGACTGCCACCACCTTGGCGCTTGGCGCCACCTACGTGGCGCAAGGCCCCAAAGGCAAACGCGAGATTGCTGCCAAAGACTTTTACAAGGGTTTCTTGGAAAGCGCACTTGCTGCCGACGAGATGCTGGTCGAAATCAAAGTGCCCAAGATGAATGGTGCCGGTTGGAGCTTTCAGAAGTTCAATCGTCGCGCCGTCGACTGGGCCATCGTTGGTGTTGCTGCATGGCGCAACAACGGTGCCAGCGGTGTGGCATTGGTGAACATGGGTTCAACACCTCTGCTCGCCGGCGCTGTGAGCAGCGCATTGGCCAAAGGTGCGTCGGTGGCAGATGCTGCTGCACACGCTGCTGACGACGCCGAACCACAAGCCGACCTCAACGCCAGCGTGGAATATCGCACGCATCTGGCCAAGGTGTTGGTGCGTCGCGCTCTCGAACAAGCGTCGAAGTAATTACTGCGACCTACAGCAACCCTTCGTAGGCTGTTGCTGTGGCGACTTCGCGTGCATCGCTTGCATCGGTGAGCCATGTGCGCGACGCATTGCAGTCGGCTGGTTATCTGGCTGACGAGGGCTTGGCCACAGCAGTGTTTTTGGCGTTGTCGCTCAAGCGGCCGCTGTTGTTAGAGGGCGAAGCCGGTGTCGGCAAGACCGAATTGGCCAAGGTGCTCGCCACGTTGCGCGGCAGCGAACTCATACGCCTGCAGTGTTATGAAGGCATTGACGCCAGCCAAGCGGTCTATGACTGGGATTATTCGCGCCAATTGCTGCACCTGCGCGCCGCCGAAGCCAGCGGCGAAGCAGCAAGCAAAGCCACAGAGAGCCTTGAGAACGAGTTGTACGACGAACGCTTTCTTATTCGTCGTGCGTTGCTGCGGGCAATTGAGCCAAGCACCGGTGCAGCGCCCGTGTTGCTCATCGACGAAATTGATCGTGCCGACGACGAGTTCGAGGCCTACTTGCTCGAAGTGTTGTCTGATTTTCAAATAACGGTTCCCGAAGTGGGCACGTTTCGTGCCACCGAGATACCCGTTGTCGTGCTGACATCCAACCGCACACGCGATGTGCACGATGCGTTGAAGCGCCGCTGTTTGTATCACTGGGTCGAGCACCCAGGGTTTGAACGCGAAGTCGAAATAGTTCGCTTGCGTGTGCCGCAGGTGCACGAACGTTTGGCGCGCCAAGTTGCCGCGGCTGTCGAGCGTTTGCGTTCGCTGCAGTTGTACAAACCACCGGGTGTTGCCGAAACCATCGACTGGGCAACAGCCCTCGGCACGCTTGGAGTAACCCAACTTGACGAAGCGGTGGTGCGCACCACTCTGGGCACGGTGCTCAAGTATCGCGAAGACCACGAGCGCGTCACCGAACACGGCATCGCGGATTTAGTGAAGCACGCTTTCGAACGTGGTGCGTTGCAAGCGTGACCGCCGAACGCATGGCCGTTGCCTTCGGGCGCGTGCTGCGTGGCGCTGGGCTGCCGGTGCCGCTGGATTCGATCGTGACTTTTGTTCAGTGTCTTGATGCAGTTGGCATCACCGACCGCAATCGTGTGTATTGGGCCGGGCGCTCCACGCTCGTGCGCCGCCCCGAAGATCGCGAGGCTTTCAATGTGGCATTCGCGGTGTTTTGGGAGCAGCTGTCAAGCGACACCAACCACGAAGAAATCACCCCAGAAACAGTCACCTTGGCCGTCGACGAACAAGATGATGGCGGCGAAGGTGCGGCCGAACAGTCTGACGACACCATCACTTTGCGTTTCTCGGCAGTCGAGACACTGAGCCAAAAAGATTTCGCCGATTACACCGACAGCGAATTGGCCGAAGCACAACGCCTGATGCGGCGTTTGCGGTTCGTTGGGTCGCCGCGTCGTTCGTTGCGCCAACGACCATCGCGGGCCCGCCACGGCAACGTCGACGTGCGTCGCACCGTGCGCACATCATTTGCCCATTTGGGTGAGCCAGTGCGTCGCCACTGGCGCGAGCCCAGCGAGCGTTTGCGACGGCTCGTCGTGTTGCTCGACGTATCGGGTTCGATGGAACCGTACGCCCGCGCATTCTTGCGGTTCATGCATGCCGCAATGGTGGGCCGCCAGCGGGTGGAAGCGTTTACGCTCGGCACTCGCCTCACGCGCGTTACGCGCGAGCTTTCGCATCGCGACCCCGACAAAGCACTCAGCCGCGCATCGCAACAAGTCGCCGACTGGAGCGGCGGCACCCGCATCGGTGAATGTATGCGAGTGTTCAACGACCGCTGGGGTGTGCGTGGCCTGGCCCGTGGCGCAATCGTGGTGGTGCTGTCTGACGGATGGGATCGCGGCAACCCCGATGTGCTCGCCGAACAAATGCAGCGCCTGGGTCGCGTGGCGCACCGCATTGTGTGGGTGAACCCGCTGAAAGTCACCCCGGGTTATGCACCACTCGCCCGCGGCATGGCGGCAGCACTGCCCCACGTTGATGCTTTTGTCGAAGGCCATTCGCTCGAAGCACTAGAACAACTGGCCGAAGTTATTCACGATGAACGGCGCGCCTATGCGTGACTTGCTCAACGACATCGATCGCTGGCGTGAAGCCAACAAGCGCTGTGTAATTGGCCGCGTGGTGGGCATCGATGGCTCGGGCCCGCGCGACCCGGGTGCAGCAATGGCGGTGAACGAAGACGGCGAAGTGGTCGGCTCGGTGAGTGGTGGTTGTGTCGAAGGTGCCGTGGTGGCCGAAGCGCTCGAGATGTTGCGCGAGCGGTCGGCTGCCAAAGTGGTGACGTTTGGTTATTCCGATGACGAAGCCTTCGCCGTGGGGTTGACTTGCGGCGGCACGATTCATTTGTTTTTGCAAGAGCTCACATGGTGAGTACCTCGCTCTACGCCGAGTTGGCCCAACGACTGCGTGCCCACACCCCCACTGCCTTGGTGGTGGTCATCGATGGCCCGCACGCTGGCGCCACCATGGTGGTGTCGCCCAACCAACCTGTGCTCGGCAACTTGGGTGATGATGAACTCACGCGGGTGGCTGCCCGCGACACACTCGGCGAACTCGAAGCCGGGCGCACCAGCACTCGCCACTATGGCCCGCGTGGCCAAACCACACCCGAAGATCTTGCCGATTCACCCACCGTGCGGGTGTTTATCGAATCGTTTGCTCCACCACCACACATGGTGATTTTTGGTGCGGTGGATTTCACCAGTGCGTTGGCGCGTGCAGCAAAGTTGTTGGGCTACCGCGTGTCGGTGTGTGATGCCCGCACGGTGTTTGCCACTGCCCGACGGTTTCCGATGGCCGACGACATCATGGTGGCGTGGCCCGATGAAGTGTTTGCCCGATTCGGCGCCCAACTCGGCGCGCGCGACGCCGTGTGCATCCTCACCCACGACCCAAAGTTCGACGTGCCTGCTATTCAGGGGGCGCTTGCCACCAATGTGGGATACATCGGCGTGATGGGCAGCCGCAAGACACACGCCAAACGCCTCGAACGCCTCGCCGAAATTGGCTTGCAGGCAAACGACTTGGTTCGGGTGATGTCGCCGATCGGGTTAGACATCGGCGCACGCACGCCCGAAGAAACCGCAATATCGATTTGTGGCGAAATTATTGCCCGACGAACCGGGCGTGCTGCGCAGTCGCTGTCAGCGACCACCGGCGCAATTCACTGAAGCGGGCTCACCCACTGCATCCACGACAAGCGGGTGGAATCGATGCGATGAATTTCTACCGAGCGTTGCCCCGAGCGCGCATGCACGATCAGGTGCGGCACACCGAGTGACAACATGATGTGCCCTGGGTACCACACCAAGTCGCCCACTTGTGCGTCGTCGCGCACCACACGTTCGGCGCGCGCGTATTGATACTGCGAGCCGCGTTCAATGGGGACTCCGGCTTGGGCCCACGCAAACTTGGTGAGCGCTGAACAGTCAAGGGCGATGAATGGCGCATCAGCGTTGGTGCGATACGGAACACCCACTTGGCTGAGTGCACTGAACAATGCAATCTTGCGGGTGAGTGGCGCTGACGCCCACACACTGCGCAACTGTTCGGCGTCAGCCTCGAGCAGGTACGCCACCAAACTCGCCACCTCGTGGATTTGTCGACCAGCGACTGCAGATTGTTCGACCTCTGGCACGCTGTGGCTGCGACGCAGCTCTAACGCGATTTCACGCGAGGTGGTCGCAATCCACACCGAAGCGCGATCTGAAATTGGCACGGCCGACACCGGCTGAGCGGTGGGCACGCTAAGCAGGGCTACAGCCGCCACACAGGTGCTAAGTGCGAGTCGCACCCCCGCCCTGCGACGCGAGCGAACAAGAGAGCGAACGCCTGTTCGTTTTTTGTGGGTCGCCAACGGTAAAGCGCAGCGAGCAGTGGTTGTGGGTGACATCGAAACCTCCGAATGGCGCAGGGGGTGCGCCACTGGTTGGGGGGGATGGGGTGCCTTCACCCTACCTCGGCTGTAACGAGATTGTAATAATTCGTGGCTTTGTGAATTGCCCCCAACCCGTTGTGCGAGGCTGACTTCATGCCCGATGTGTCCAGTGCCTCATGGTGACTGCCCAGATGCCTTCCCGTGCGTCCTGCGGGGCGCTGGTGCTGGCTGCAGGCGGTGGTAGTCGCTTTGTCGGCACCACCCACAAACTGCTCACCACAGTGGCCGGCAAGGCCGTGGTGCGACACGTGCTCGAGGCCGTGGCCACGAGCGGGGTGTCGCCCATCATCGTGGTGACCGGCGCAGTGGCACTCGACGAGGTGCTGGCAGCACCCCTGCCTGGCGACCCCGAGGTGGTGGTGGTGCACAATGCTCGCTGGCAAGCCGGCATGGCGTCGTCGCTGCAGTGTGGGCTCGCCGTGGCCCGCCAACGCGGGCTGGCTGGCGTGGTGGTGGGCCTGGGTGATCAACCTGGAATTCCGGCAGGTGCGTGGCGGCAGGTTGCCGACACCGATGCCCCGATCGCCGTTGCCACCTACGGCGGGGTGCGCCGCAACCCCGTGCGTCTGCATGCCGAACTGTGGGATCAACTTCCCCACGATGGCGACGAAGGTGCCCGCACGCTCATACGAGTTCGCCCCGAATTGGTTACAGAAGTAGCCTGCGAAGGCAACCCCGACGACATCGATACCGCCGACGATGTGGCACGGTGGCAACAACACTTGGCGAATCGAGGTGAGCACTAATGGATCTCCACCACGAATTCACCGTGCCAGTGCCAGCAGCCGACGCGTGGAAAATTCTCACCGACTTAGAGCGCCTCGCACCGTGCTTGCCGGGTGCCCAACTCACCGAAATTGAAGGCGACATCTATCGCGGTCAAGTAAAAATCAAAGTGGGGCCGATTTTGGCGCAATTCAAAGGCCAAGCCTCGTTCGTGTCGCGTGACGATACCAATTTTCTTGCCTCACTCAAAGCCGAAGGTCGCGACACGGGTGGCAAAGGCAACGCGTCGGCAACCATCACTGCACGACTCGAACCCGTGAGTGCGTCAAGCGCCAAGTGCACGGTCGATACCCAACTCAACATCTCGGGCAAAGTCGCGCAATTTGGTCGTGGTGCGTTGGCCGATGTGAGCGACAAGTTGCTGTTGCAGTTTGTCGACAACTTAAACACGCTGATTGCCTCGCAACCTGTCGAGTCAGCGCCGAGTGCAGCACCGACTGCTGCGTCTGCAGCGCCGACAGCGCCATCCGCTACGCCAAGTGTGCGCAAGATTGAACAAACGCAAGAAGTCGCACCACTCAACTTGCTCGATACCGCAGGCAGCACCATCGCCAAGCGTTTGATGCCGGTGCTCGTGGTGATTGCTGCGGTGGTGGCTGGCATTGTTATCTTCCGCTGAATCAGCAACTGCGCTCGATGTCGAGCAGGTCACCGCACTGTTGGGGCGTCGCCCGCAAGGCGACTTCACCGTGGTGCTGCGCCACCCCAACGGCCACCCGCGCGTAGTGCGCAATGCACCGTTGCTGCACGACGGCACCCCGATGCCCACGCGCTATTGGTTGGTTGACCCAGCCGATGTTGCTGCAGTGTCTCGGCTCGAAGCCGCTGGTGGCGTGAACACTGCCGAAGCCGAGGTAAACGCCGACGAATTGCTGGCAGCCCACGCCGCCTATGCCACCGAACGCGACGCCCACATCTTGGCCGAGCATTCAGGCCCTCGCCCCTACGGCGGTGTGGCTGGCACCCGGCGCGGCGTGAAGTGTTTGCATGCGCACTACGCCAGTTGGTTGGTCGGCAACGACGACCCAGTGGGCCGCTGGGTGGCCGCGAGGCTCGCCTCATGACGAACACAGCATTTGCCGCCATTGATATTGGGTCGAACTCCACCAACTTGTTGATCGTCGATGCCGACGGGGTGGAACTGGTGCGCGAAGTGAATGTCACCGCGCTCGGTGAAGGTATGGGAGCCACCGGTCTTGGCGCAACTGGCGTGCTTACTGCTGCAGCAATGTCGCGCACGTTGGCTGTGATCACGCAATATTCGGCTCTGGTGCGCCAACACGCAGCACAACTGGCCATCACCGGCACCGCGGCGTGTCGCATGGCTGCCAACACTGCTGATTTTTTTGCCCAAGTGCACAGCATCACGGGTGTGCACCCACGGTTGTTGTCAGCCAGCGACGAAGCACGATTGGCATGGCAAGGCGCAGTGGCGAGCCTGCCGCCAATCGATGGCGTCACGATGGTGGTCGACATTGGCGGTGCTTCTACCGAACTCACCATCGGTAGCACGCGCGATGGTGGTGCCGTCGTGCGCAACAGTGTTTCGCTGCCGTATGGCGTGGTGACCCACACCGAAGCCGAGTTACACAGCGACCCACCTCGCGCCGAAGAACTCGCCAATGCCATTTCGATCATGGCTGACGCGGTCGACAATGCGGTGATCGAACACCCTGCTCTTAGCGAAGCCAGCCGTGTGGTGGGTGTGGCCGGCAGCATCGTGACCATCGCTGCAGTCGAACTGGGCTTGCGTGCCTATGACGCCGGCCGTTTGCATGGCATGGTGCTCACTCGGGCCGCCGCCGAAGACGTGTTTCGCACCCTGGCCACCGAAACGTTTGCCCAACGAGTGCACAACCCGGGGCTTGCGCTGGAACGCGCGGGGGTAATCGTGGCAGGCTGTTGCTTGCTGGTTGCCATCATGCGACGACTTCATCTTGACCACATCATCGTGAGCACCCACAATTTGCTCGACGGCCTGGTGGCCGAAATGCGTGCCGGCACGACCTCAACAGGCACCAGCTCGACAGGCACCGCATGAAGCCGTCGGCCACACCGCGGCAACGTGCTGATAAGCGTGCTGAACAACGCTCCGATCAACGCGTGGTGCACCCTGCTGGGCTGAGCAGTGCGCTGCGGTTGCATGGGCGCCGCGTGATGCTGCGCCCGCTCGCTGCCAACGACTTTGCAGCGTTCAGCGAGGTGCGCATTCGTAATGGTCGCTGGCTCACCGATTGGGAACCACTGCGCCCAGCCGCTGCTGTTGACCCTGCCTACAACGCCGAAGCATTCGAGCGGCGCTGTGTGGTGCGCGAACGCGAGCGCGCGGCCGGCAACGCCTACAGCTTCGGCATCTTTGTCGACTCGGTGTTTTGTGGCGAAGTCAACCTCAACGGCGTGACTCGCGGTTCGATGCAGTCGGCCACGGTTGGCTACTGGGTTGATCACGCCAAGGCTGGGCATGGCTATGTGCCCGAAGCAGTTGCCGTCGTTACCCGTTTTGCTTTCGAGCAACTGCGTTTGCATCGTCTAGAAATTTGCATCATCCCGCGCAATGCCAACAGCCTGCGCGTGGTGCACAAACTTGAGTGGCGCTACGAAGGCCGCGCCGAACGATTTTTAGAGATCAACGGCGTGTGGGAAGACCACGATCGCTTCGGCTTCACCACCGAAGAGTGGGATGTTCGTGCCGAAGAACTCAGCCGCGACTGGCTCTAACGCTTCGATATCTTGGCTTGAAGTGCAGCCAGGCGTTCGCGGAACCACGGTTGACGCGTTGACCACACTTGTGGGCCGAGTTCGAATTCCACTGCTTCGGTGTGGGTGGGCACTGCCCCAATATCAACCACTGTTTTTTTGATTGACACGAGCAACTCTTTGGGCGCGGCTGCCGCCTTGGCTGCAAACTCGCGCGCGGTGGGCATGAGCACTTCGTCATCGACGCACTTCCACACCAAGCCGGCGCGCAATGCAGCCTCGCCGTCGAGCACTTCACCAAAGGCGACACTCGCCATGGCGGTTTGCAGGCCGGCGATGCGCAACTGCATCCACGTGTTGCCACCGCCTGGGTGCAGGCCCAACTGCAAAAAGCGTGAGTCAAACTTGGCGCTCTTGGCGGCGATGCGCACATCACACCCCAAGGCCAGGTTCATGCCTGCACCAACTGCTGCGCCGTTGACCGCAGCGATGGTGGGCAACGGGCTGCGGGCCACACGCAAGAACCCCTCGTAAATACCCAGCAGCGACTCGCGCGTGGCTTCGGCCAAATTGCCCAGGTTGGCGCCCGCGCAGAACGCTGGTGCTGTGCCGGTCACTATCACCACTCGCACGTTGGGGTCGCTTTCGGCGGCATCCATCGCAGCAACTATTTCGGCCACCATGTCAGCGGTCATCGAGTTGCGCTCTTGCGGGTTGTTGAGGGTGAGCGTGGCAATGCCATCGCTCACTTCGTAGATGACCATCGCCATACCCGAGATTCTCGCACACAGGTAGCGTGATTTCGTGCTCGACCACGTGTTTACCGATGCAATCGGGGCACTGCGCGATGCATTCACCAACGCATTTCTTGAACGCCAAGCCTTTGAAGAACACCTGCATTCTGACGTGCTGCTCGGCGACTTGGTATGGGCCACCAGCTACGGCCTGCCCGGCGAAGGCCAACCGCCGCGGGTGGTTGCGCACATCACCTTCACCTGGCCATCGTGGAGCCAGGCCACGTATCGCGCGTGGTATGTCGATGAGATTTTTCACGAATCACCGCTCATCGAAATGGAAATCGTGTTTCGCCTGCAGCGGCTGGCCACCTTGCCCGATGCCACGCAGATCGCGGGTGTGGCGCCGTTAACCAGCCCACGTCTGGGCAACCAACAACTCAATCGCGAAAGCATCAGCAGCGAAACCATCACCACCGCCAACGTGAAGCGCCCTATCGACCATGCCGCCGAAATCGTGTATCAAGGCGCCTACGAATTGTCGGAAGAAACTTTGGCCGACGGCACCAATGCCACACTCGACCAGCACTTTGGCTCACTCGGTGGATGGGTGGCGTCAACACTGGTGAAGTTGGGCGACCTGCAGTTTGCCTACCACCCCGCTGACGACGACAAATAACGGAGCCACCCGCGGCTTGGGCGCAAACGAGCGCTCAGCGAACTAGCGCAAATCGTCGGGCAACAACGACGCCAACGCCACCTGCGGGCGCGGGCCCATATGCATGATGACTTCGGCAGCACAAATGGTGGCAATTTCAGCACTCTGCTCGAGTGATTTGCCGTGGGTAAGCCCGTATAAAAACCCGGCCGCATACATGTCGCCTGCCCCAGTGGCGTCGATAATTGGGTCAACAGGCAACGCTGGCACTTCGATGTAGTCGTCGGCGGTAATCACGACACTGCCTTGTTTGCTGCGGGTCACCACTGCCAGCGGGCACTTGTCGCGCAGCACCTGCACCGATGCCGCAAAGTCGTCGGTGCCAAACAGCACTGCAAGTTCATGTTCGTTGGCAAACAACAAATCCACGTCGTCACACACCAAGGCGTGAAAATCGCCGTGATGCCGCTGCACACAAAACGAATCCGACAACGTGAGCGCCACTTTGCGCCCGGCCTCGTGGGCGTATTGCGCAGCAACGCGAAATGCCTCTTTGGCGTCGTCTTTGTCATATAAATAGCCCTCGAGCAGCACCCACTCGGCGCTTTGCACCGCTGGCTTAGAGACATCTGCTGGGCACAACACCGCGCCGGCCCCAAGGTAGGTGTTCATGGTGCGCTGGCCGTCGGGGGTGACCACGATGACACAACGGCCGGTGGGCAGCCCATGGTCTTTGGGTGCCGGGAAAAACGACACCCCGGCCTCGTGGAGGTCGCTCGAGAACACCCCGCCCAAATCATCGTCGGCGATCTTGCCGATAAAGCCGGCCCGACCACCGAGGCTCGCCAAACCGTGGCTGGTGTTGGCCACCGAGCCGCCGCTCGACATCACATTCGGGGCAATTTGTGAGCGCAGGAATGCCGAGCGCTCGTCATCCACCAGCATCATTGATGCTTTCGTGAGATTGTGCTTAGAAAGAAATTCCTCATCCACCGACGCGATGATGTCGACCATGGCATTGCCGATGGTGACGGCGTGCAGCGTGGCAGGTTTCACGACTTCATCACCCTAGATGGTGGCAATCATCCAGAAAGCCACCGTGAGCGCACTAGGTTATAGAAACTCAGATACGTGAAAGGGCCCCGATTATGAAAGCAAAAATGCTCACAGCACAACTCAAAAAAGCCTCATCGCTCTCGGCGCAAACCGTGGCTGATCGACTCGTGGCCTTGCGCGCGGAGCGCGGCTTTTCACAGGCTCGCTTGGCCGAACTGGCCGGTGTGGATCGCAAAACCATTAACAGAATTGAAAACGGCCACTTCTCGCCATCGCTCGACACCCTCACCCGCTTGAGTGTGGTGTTGAAGTGTCGCCTCGCAGACCTTGTCGAAGCCAAGCGCTCAAAGCGCTAAGTTATCGAGCCAAAGCGCTCACGAGTCGCTGACAGGTGTCGGCAACGTGCATGACATCAACTTCTTTGCTCACCCGAACGTTCACTGGCTGCTGAGCCACTGACGCAAACACATTAACGAGTTGCTCACCACTCAATTCGCTTGGGGTTACCGCCTCGAGTGCCATCACCAACTTGTGGGCTTCAATCACCCGCGCCACTGCTGCTGCCCGCGGTGCCCCGCCTGAATCCACCGATGCACCACTCACCACAGTGAGCAGATAATGATGCTGGCGCACGGTGGTGATGTGCGGCGTGCGAGCACGAATCACGCCACGGGCCGCAACCGTGCGAGCAAGCACAGGCCAGCGACGAGTGTTGGCCACCCCGACAACAACGGGTAAGCGATTTTCGATTCGGCCACTGTTAGCCGCGTGGATGCCTTCGGTCAACAAGTGCGACGCCACCATTGACGCAAAACGAGTGGTGTCGGCGCACCACAATGCGATGGTAAACGGGTCACTCATGCGACATGCCATGCATTGGGCTCACAACCCCAAAAACCATTAGACGCCAAGATACTTGACGGGTGTGCGCCAAGTGCCACATATGCCCCGATGGCACTACTGCGAGCGTTACTACAAGGGGGCCGAAATGCCCTAGCGGTGGTCGGCTTTCAGGGTGCCGTTCACGATTTGTTCACGCAGTTCGCGCTTCAAGAACTTGCCTGCTGCGTTTCGCGGCAACGGCTCGCTCATTAACACCACGTGAGCCGGAATCTTGAACGCAGCAATCTTGCCGTCGAGAAAGTTCCACAATTCGGTTGGCGTAATGCGTTGACCCACTTTGGCATATAACGCCACGGCAACTTCTTCGCCGAGACGCTCGTGCGGCACGCCGAACACGGCTGCTTCGTGCACGGCGGGGTGCTCGTAAATGGCGTGCTCTACCTCGGCGCCATACACGTTTTCGCCTGCGCGCAGAATCATGTCTTTGGCGCGATCTTCGATGTAGAGGAAGCCCTCGTCATCCATGCGGCCAATGTCGCCCGAGCGCAGCCAACCATCGACAATGGTTTCGGCGGTGGCCTCAGGCTTGTTCCAGTAGCCGCGAATGAGCATCGGGCCGAACATCCAGATCTCACCGGTTTTGCCCGCCGGAAGTGCCACCAAGTTGTCGTCACGAATCTCTACCAACATCGGTGGTGCACAACGGCCCGTGCTGGTCGGGTGCGACACGTAGTC
>Ga0247831_1005332_pt1 | contig 16234 bp, 14 predicted proteins | sample LaCruzMarch2015__9_FD_192406 | JGI IMG/M metagenome (GOLD analysis project Ga0247831, IMG submission 192406) | Freshwater microbial communities from meromictic Lake La Cruz, Castile-La Mancha, Spain - LaCruzMarch2015_1m | ecosystem: Environmental > Aquatic > Freshwater > Lake | place: Spain... | reverse complement strand
TCGGCCATGCGTAGTAGCTTTTCGCGGAGGATCTGACTTTTCCCGGAGAGAGCCAGCAGCGCGCTCAAGGCTAACCAAACTACTACGGAAACCGTAGCGAATGCCGATGTCACCTTGAAAATGCGGATGCGGGTCGCCCTCTCCGCGTGTTTCATAAAATGCACGAACGCCAAGATTCCGCCGATGATGAAGAGAAGGTAGAGGCGCTGATAGAGCAAACGGACGAGCGGTGTCAGGGGGAGAATGAGTCCTGCGCCGATCAGGATACGCGCCAGCAAAGGTGCCTGCTTCCGGGCGAGCGCGAGGAAAGCCAGCAGCACCGGCAGCGAGCCGAAGTAGAACACATAGAATAGCTCACTTTTGAAGGCTTTGAGCGCATCGAGCGTATCGCTGCGGCCGAGGATGGATGGAAAGATCTGGAATGGATAGGCGAGAAAATTAAGTAGCGGTTGCAACAAGCCGTGAGGATAGACGCTGTTCTCCGCGTTCGCGGTCATGCCGGTATGCAGGCCGAGCCGGTTGCTTTCCACGAACGCATCGATGCAAGGGAAAAACATCATCGCGGAGAGGCCGCATGCCAGTAGCCCCCACGCGGTGTAACGGCTCAGAAGTGAGAGCTGCGGCCGCAGCCGTTTTCCCGTGCGTAGAGTTTCCTCCGCCCACGCCGCGAGCACTGCAAGGACGACCAACGCGGCGTGCTGGAGGGTTCCACCTAGAAACGCCATCGCGATGAAAAGCGGGACAAGCGGCCAGAAGCCCTTTTTCCCCGAGCGGTATGAATCGATCGCCCAAAGAGTCCATGGCACCCAGCAGAATGAGCTCAATGCCCATCTGTGGTATATCCATGTGACAAACTGGGAGTTGGCCGCATACGCGAGTGCTCCGCACCCCGCCCACAGAGCATCGATTCCCCTCCCCCGTAGGAATAGAAACATCCCTCCGGCCGCGAGAATAACCTGTCCAAGCAAACCGAGATGCCATGCTGTCCAGAAATCGAACCAGCGGTGAAGTTGCATTGTCCAGTCGAAGTACAGAGCCATGGTGTTCGCATACTGCGGCGTGCCTCCGTAGGTCAGCGAGCTCCAGCCGAGCCAGCCTTCCTTTGCGTAGCTTTCCGCAGCGACCATCCGGTAGACCAGATACTGATCGACCCCGTCGGAGACGGCATGGTTGCCGGCATACTCTGGATGGGCTGCATCGCTCCATGGGCTCATCATGCCGTTGGCTAGATCCAGCGGCGCTAGGTTCTTGCCACCCAGCCACCAAGGGGAAAACCATAGCAAGATCGCCGCGAGACAGGCGAACGCGGCCAGCGCGGTTCCACGCGTATGTGAAATTTTCGGATCATCTAACATGTGCGTCTCCCCTGCTCTAGCGCAGTGAATAATTCCATACGGCCCACAGCGCTTTCACGCCATCCTTCCAGTTGATCTTCTTCCCCTCACCCCGTTTGCGAGGGTGGTAGGAAATCGGGACTTCCTGTATCTTGTATCCCTTCTTTAAGAGCTTCACAGTCACCTCGGGTTCCCACGCGAAGTCATCGCTTTCGATGCGGATGCCCTCCAGAGCCTCGCGGTGGAAGCACTTGTAGCACGTCGGCTCGTCGGTGAGCCTAGATCCGTTCAACAGGTTAACAAACTTCGTGATTGCGACGCCACCAAGATAGGCCAGCACATAGGAGTGGGGGTGTTTCCCCGTGATCAGCCCGAAAACGCCGGAGCGTCCCAGTTCCTTTTCCCGTAGGATTCGTGAGCCGTAAACCACCTTCGCCTCGCCCTCGATAATAGGCCTGACCACTTCGCGGATATCCTCCGGGTCGTATTCGAGATCTGCGTCCTGGATAATAATGATGTCTCCCCGAGCCGCTTCCATGCCCGTCCTGACTCCCGCTCCTTTGCCTTGGTTGGCCGGGTGGCGCAGCAGACGTATTGCGGCTTTGGGTTGCTGTGCAATGAACGCCTCGAGCACTGCGTGGGTTGTGTCGGATGACCCGTCATCCACTACGATGAGTTCCTTTTCGCAACCCCCGTCGAGCCGCAAATTGACGACCCTGTCCAAGAGTTTGCAAACGAGGTTCGCCTCGTTGTAAACTGGTATGATGATGGAAAGAAGCATGTGCGGTAACTGGGTGTGATGAATATGAACTCCTCACTTCCAACGTTTCTCTGACACCGGTGCATGGATGTCCTTGGTGAACCAACGATCCGGCAAGATCACTTCCTGTCCGGGCTTGTCACCCAACCACGCGGCCCACCAAGAGTAGCTGCTGTTGGCGATGATATGGTGGCTGGCGACGCTCATCAGGCGGAGGTCATGAAGGGGATTTCTTGCCTCCGTTTCCGTGTGAACCACATGAACATCCGATCCCGTGAATTCCGACCTGCACCAACCAGGATCATCCGAGAATATAAAAAAACGCGCCCCCGGAACCCGAGTGCGCATCTCTTCCATGGATGTCAGGTAATACCGGAGATCGCAAACCTGGAATACGGGGTTGTCTAGAAAATCTCCCCTTCTAACATGCACGGCAACCGAGCGCGGATCAAGCAGCATCGCGATCACTTCCTGCACCGGCTGGATTGCCCCCGCCAAAAGATGGTGCAGTTCATCCCTTAGCGCCGAGGCGTTTTCAGTGAAATAGAGTGGCGTTTGAAAGTATCCGGAAAGAACACAATTCGCAGGTGCTTTGAGAAATCGCGTATCGAACGTGTGATCATCGGCGCGTTCCTTCAGAAAGTTTCCATACAGATATTCCCATTGGTGTTTCCCCCTCCATTTCCTAAGCGCGCGGGATACGAGTGATAAGGGCGCACAAGGCCTCACCACCTTCGCCTTGATCGGCAGTTTGAGGAAATGCGAAACCTCTCCCCAGCCTTCCTCGTTATACCACGAGGCATCCAACGCCAGCGGCACGCCGTGCTTCTCCGATAAAACCCGTCCGAGCGCATACTGAAAAAGGATATTACCCGTTCTCCCGTGAAGTATGATGCGGATCATTGGGTAGCTCAGTGCAGGTAGGGACGATCCCGCCGCGGTCGTTCCTAGAATCCGCCGAATGGCGGCAAGGGCTCATCGTGAAACGAGGAAGCCCTTGAGGAAGAGAAAGAGGAAGATCTAGCCTCCGGCGGAAGAAGGTAGTTAGGGCGGCGGCCCAGCCCTACCCTATTACTATTTTCCGCTTGCTCCTGTTACTGTGTGCATTATGCTACCGCTATGAAATCGCTACATATACGCGACGTCCCGGAGCAAACGATCGAGCGGCTCAAGCGACGAGCCAGCCGGCATCACCGCTCACTGCAAGGCGAACTGCAGGTCTTGCTGGAAGAGGCTGCCAAACAGGTTGTATCGGGTGACAGTTCGGAATTTTCCCTTCATACGGTCAGGACTCACGGCAATCAAGACTGGTCAAGGGAGGGTATTTATGAGGATTGAGCGGGGCACCAAGGCTCTTGTGGACACCAACGTACTTCTCGAAGCAACTGATGAGGGACGGCGATTTCATGCCCAGGCACAGAACTTGTTTCGTAATGCCTCCGACGATGGGGTGGATCTTTTTCTAGGCACCCAAGTTCTCCGTGAATACCTGGTCGTAGCAACAAGGCCGATTGAAAATAATGGTTTGGGCATGACGACGGAGCTTGCTCTCGATAACATCAAACGGTTTCGAAAAAGAGTTTCGTTGGTTGCTGAAACCCTACAGGCTGGGGAGCTGTTCGTTGAATGGGCCGGTAAATATGGAATTCGCGGCAAGAGATTGCATGACTTGCAGATTCTCGCGACCGCATCAGTGGCCGGAATGCATGCGCTGATCACCGCGAATGAAAAGGATTATCCGGAATCCACGCCGCTCAACATTATACCGCTTTCGGGGTTGGATGACTAATCGGCGGCAGGGACGATTCCTGGTAGGGACGATCCCGCCGCGGTCGTCCCTAGAATCCGCCGAATGGCGGCAAGGGCTATCCGTGAAACGATGAAGCCCTTGGGAAGAGAAAGATCTAGCCCCCGGCGGAAGAAGTCAAAGTGGGCGGGGCGCGGCGGCCCAGCCCTACCATGTTAGAATGGGTAGGGCGGACTCGGCTCGATCCGCCCTAGAATCCGCCGAATGGCGGCAAGGGCTATCCGTGAAACGATGAAGCCCTTGGGAAGAGAAAGAAGAAGATCTAGCCCCCGGCGGAAGAAGTAAGTTACGGCGGATCAGGCTGAGTCCGCCCTACCGGAAGAAGTAAGTTACGGCGGAGGGCAGCGCCTCAGCCCTACCGCGGAAGCAGGGTTTCACCATACTCGTTGATGCGCTTGCAGGTCGCCAACAAACGGGGCAGTTGCTCACGACAATAGACTAGAATCTCGGGAAGACGGTCTCCAGCGTAGTCATGGGAAATCCGGTTGCGGGTGTCTTTCAGTTCTCGCAACCAGTCCACCGATTCGATCACCCCGCGCTTCTCGGCACGATTTGCCACATCGAGCAGGGTCCCCGCCTCATACATCTCGAACTGATCCATGGCCCGAAGCACGCGCTTGCTCATCAGGTCAACGACCCGGGCAAAGCGACTGGTGAATGCCTCAATCCGCGCCAAAACTTCCTCTGTGGGAGCCGGCTCATCGGGCGTGAAATCCGCACAGGCTTCTCCTGAGTAAATGAGATGCCTCAGCGCACGCTCCAGTTCCGCTAGGCTCTCGGACAGATACGTAGCATGGATTTGTCGGCTCATAGGGGTATCCCGGTTTCCATCGCAACGCTGACGATGGCGGATTCCGGTTGGTTTCTGCGGCGCACAATGAGGTCCAGCTTTTGCCAGCCGATCTCGTCAAGGACATCTCTGCGAATCTTCCATTCCTGATGCATCCCGATCACGTCGGAAACGATCAGCAGGTCGATGTCTCCGCCCCTTGCCCGGTCATCGGCACGGGAGCCAAATAGAATGATCCGCGCTTCAGGATCTTGCCTGCCTACCGCAGTCAGAATGGCAGTTCTCTGATGGGGATTCAGTCTCATTACCTATCATTATTATAGGAATCTGCCGCAGAGTAAAGCCATAAGCCAGAGGCCCGGTAGGGACGATCCCGCCGCGGTCGTCCCTAGAATCCGCCGAATGGCGGCAAGGGCTCATCGTGAAACGAGGAAGCCCTTGAGGAAGAGAAAGAGAAAGATTTAGCCTCCGGCGGAAGAAGTAAAGTGGGCGGGGCGCGGCGGCCCAGCCCTACCGGGTGAAAGAAGAAGATTTAGCCTCCGGCGGAAGAAGTAAGTTGCGGCGGATCAAGCTGAGTCCGCCCTACCGGAAGAAGTAAGTTACGGCGGATCAGGCTGAGTCCGCACTACCTATTTTTTCTGGCCGACACGATGCCCACCCCTGCATGGCAAGTGGCAGCGGCAAGAGTATCCGACCCCTCGCCATCGCTCACACTGAGATCATCACCGATCACCGCACACCTCTCGATCACCCAGCCTTCGGCAAACCAGGAGATCACGGTGGCAGGAGCAAAAATCCGGTGGGCGTTAAACTCAATACGCTCCGGGCCAACCGGCGTGGAGAGATAGAGCAACCCGCCTGGTGCCACCATCCGCTTGAGTTGATCCAAGCCCTTAAGATGCCCGTTCGGGTCCAGCTCATCTCCATAACGCCCGAGTCCGAAGTGCTCAATGGTGTGAAGGCAGGAAAGCGAATCCGTAGCGCCGATCCATTCCGGCGGGATCTCGCGCATGAGATCGAGCTGGTGAAAGTGTATATTGCGGATGATATGAGGCAGCGGGCGGATATCGATCACCTCGACCTCCCGGAAAACCGCAAGATGCCCCACGAAGCCATCGATGCGCGAGCCGATGTCCACATGGCGGGCTGGCTGGTTTTCGTAAATCCAGCGCGCAACGATCTGATCCTGAAAAAAGTAGGAGCCGAGTGAGGCGGCGGATTCATCCCACTCGCCGAGCATGGGCAGTTCCCGCCCCCACGGGAAATTATCCGAATCCGCCAGTGCGCGGAACGCCCTGCGCTCACGGACATAACGCGACCATCCGCGCAGGGCGGGCAGCCAGCGCTTCGGCTGGATGCCGGCGTTGCGGAGGATGGAGCGGATCACTTGATTGATTATGGATTTTGGATGGCTGATAAATCTTCATATCATGAAGATGATTTTACGATGGATGTCAGGATGCATCCTCTTGGCATCCAAAATCCGAAAATCCAAAATCATACTCCAGCTGCCTTGCGGAAAGCCTCAACCATCCTGCCCACGATTTTCTCCGCCTTAAAGCGCACACGCAGCTCAAGGCCGATGCAGTGTATTTCCCCGGCCGGCATCGCAAGAACATCCTCCAGTGCGGGCCAGAGGGATTCAGGCGCATCGAGCTCGAAGCCGCCGGTGGAAGTGGACTGCCCGAGGATTTCCTCTATCGAGGTTCCCTTGGTGAAACAGACGGGGGTGCCGAGGTAATAGGCCTCGATCGCGGGTAGCCCGAAGCCTTCGATCTCCGAGGGCAGGATCAGTGCCCGCGCGTGGGTTATTGTATTTCTGAGCTCCTCGTCGTCTAAAAAAGGGCGGCGTCTGAAGCAAGAGTTCGATGCAACGATATCCCACGATTCAGGCGGGATATTGCCGACGAGTTCGAGCACGGGCAGGCTGCCGTCCACGCGCGCGCGCTCCGCCCACCAGCGGATCAGATCGTGGCTGCGCTTGTGAGGCTCACGGGAGGCGAGGTGCAGAACGTATTCGCTCTTGGGCGGATCAACTGGCTGTTCGAAAGCTTCGTAAACACAAGGCTCGTAAGTCACAGTGATTTCCCGTTCGGGCAGTTTGTGCCTTGCCATGAAAGCGAGGATCATAGCCCGGGAGTGCTCGGAAACCGTCAGCACCACATCGGCGTGGCGCAACGTGTGGCGCAGCATCCGCGCCCAATAGGTGTATTCGGGCTTTTTCCGCCACAGCGGATAATGGTCAGCATAGTGCTGGATGATCGTATCGTGGACGGTGACAACCGTAGGTGCCTTAAGCAGATTGAACCGCGGCAGGAACCCTTTTGGAAAATACCAGATATCAGGGGAGACAGTGAACCAAGCCAGCACCGGGTGCAATTGGTCAGTCAACAACCGTATGATCCGGGTGCGCGTGCTCCATGGGAGCGTCTGCACATGCGCTGCGGATTTGGGGCCTTGCTGGGAGCTCAGGGAGGTAATCACCTGCAGGCTGATGTCATCGCGTTTCGCCATTTCACTCAGCACCACCTTGGACATGCGCGAGATCCCGAGGCTGCGGTCATGCCCAGGGTTCTGATCCGCCAGGTAAACGGTAATTTGGATTTTGGAAGAGGGTTGAACCGCCAAGTCGCTAAGTTCGCCAAGGGGAGAGGGAGAGATATTGGATGTTGAATTTGAAGAGGGGAGCGTGGGCGTCTCTCCCGCATCTTGGTCCGTGACTGTTTCTTCTTCTGCTGAGAAAGAAGAGGCTTCGCTATTTTCTCTTAGATTTAGGAAGGCGGTTGTGAAGTTTTCTGAGAAGTGATTGATTTGATATTTTGAGAGAAACCTTTTGCGTAGGGCGAGCGCTTGTTCTGTTTGAGGATTTTGCCTAAGCGCTTCGCAACAATCTTGGAGGTTTTTTGCGAGTTTGGTGGCGTCTACGACTGGAGATAGGTAAGGATGATTCTCTGGTAAAACGCCTTGAACGCCATCGGATGCGGTGGCGACGATTTGCATGCCGTATGCCATTGCTTCGCTTACCGTGAGACCGAAGCTTTCCCAGCGGCTGGGAGCTAGAAAAATATCGTGATCTAGGAAACATCGATGTTTCTCTTCGCCGGTGATGTAGTTTTTTTGGATAATCTGAATTCGTCCGGGCCACTTCGATGTCAGAGTGTTCACCATCGAATCAAATTTGAGCCGGATCGAATTGCTCACGCCACCTGCGAAGGTTACCTGGAACTGCCACGATGGATCGCAGTTACCTAAAAGGATGGTCAAGGAATCCAGGGCATCAGTAATTCCCTTTTCTAGGGTGCCGTGGGAAAGGAATAGAATCCTGAAACAAGGATGATCTGCTGATGTTAGATTTTGGAGGCGCTCCATGCGCTGTGGTGCGACTTCCACTTCAAATGCTGGGCAGGGATCTTTTATGCCATTGCAAATGATGAGATTTTTCTTTGATGCAACAGCCAATGAGTCTTTCTGTGAGGTGGAGCAAACCGCAATGGAAGCGAACGGTTCATCAAGAACCCAAGCGCTGATTTTTCGGGCTATCGAGTCCATCCAACGCGGGCCTGTCAGTCTCAGTCGATCAGAACCGTGGGCCCATTCGCCATGGCCGATGGCGTGCCAATGGAATACCACATGAGAATAGAACTGACGGAGAACCGAAAGCAGCAACCAGTCGCGGAGAACTGCGCTCCATTTGACCGGACCTGGGACATAATAGAGAATCGCCGGGCCAATTTGTGTCCTGATGCGCAAGGCTTGCGACAGATATTTGAGAGTGAGTAAAAACTTGCCGAAAGAACCGTCACCAATTTCCTCAAGGGTATTCGAAAACTTAGCGTTAACATGGTGAACCTCGAAGTCCCTTGGCATTTCTCGGAGAGCCACAAGCCCTAGTAAAACCATGCGGCTCTGCCCGTGCTCTGGCGGAGGCACTTGGGCAAAAATAACAATGGGGGTGGGCATGGGACGGAGGGAGAAAAGTTATTGGTGAGATACGTTAAACTTGATGAGTTAAACGTTATACGGTGGGAAGAGGAAGAAGGTAGGATACGTCCGGCGGTCACGCTCTGCCTTTGTTAGATGTCTTCGGCGGCGACCAGTGACCGTCGCTACTTGATTCTTCCGTGGGTTTTGATTCGCTTCAGGACTCTACGGACTTGGTAGACTTTACGGAGGGATTTAAGGACAGTAACTTTTTTTAGGATGGATGGAAGTCTCCTGGCAACAATGTGCTCCCGCTGGCACTTCAGGCCTTCATCGACCATGCGCTGCCAATGTTTTTGGGTGGTGCTTTCTTCATACCAGCGGAATCCTGCGATTGCCTCCGCAATGTATCCGAAATGATAGCCTAGGCGGGTTAGGCGGAGATAGTATTCCCAGTCCATGCAGTTCCGATAGGACACATCAAGCAGATGCCCCGCATCAAGGATCTCCCTGCGATAGAAGGTGGATGTGGAGGGAATCACGCAGCCCACGAACAGCAGATCCCACTCGTCCACTGGTGTGTCGAGTTTCCGACGGATCGGAGTCTTGTCCTCATTCACATAGATGCAATCGCCGTGGACGACATCCGCGCCAGGATGGTTTTTGATGAAGTCGGCCACCTTCTCAAGAGCATTGGGAAGCAGGTAGTCATCGCAGTTCAACCACATGACCCAGTCACCGGTCGCCTTAAGAAAGCCTTTGTTGATGCCGTCACTCATGCCGCCGTCTGGCTCGCTAGTCCACTTCAGGTGCGGATACCGCGCCAGCACTTCCAGCGTCTCATCCGTCGATCCTGCATCGGTGACGATGTGCTCAACCTCAACGCCCGTTTGTGAAAGAACGCTTTCCACACAATCCGGCAGAAAACGTCCTTGGTTGAAACTGGGGGTGATGACGGAAAATTTCAAAAATTTTAAAAGGTAGGGACGTCCGTGATCCCCGCCGAATGGCGGTAGGCGGTAGAAGGTAGGGACGATCCCGCCGCAGTCGTCCGTGATTCTCAGCGAATGATGAAGTAAAAACGAAGAGAAAGATTTAACCTCCGCCGGAAGAAAGTATAATGGGCGGAGGACAGCGCCTCAACCCTACCGGCGTAGCGCATACGCACTCGCGATCTCCCTGTCATAACGGTCGGAGTGGAAATACTCCGCGAGAATTACCAAGCTCTTCTCGTTTTCTTCACGTAGCCGGGCGCGGTTCGCGTCGCATTCGAGCAGGGCGTCCGCCAAGCTGTCCACAAGTCCATCGATATCAGTCAGAGGCACCGCGGATCCACCTGCTAACCGGACGATCTCACCCTGCGCGCTGGTGTCCGCCACAATCGGATAACAACCGGCGAGATATGCTTCTAACAAGGTCACTGGTGTGCTCTCACGGAAGCTCGGCAGGAAATAGATATGTTGATCCTGGAGTGCTGCGATGTAGTCTGGCCCCCTGAATCCAGGGTGAAAATCCACGTTGGCGGAGATCTCTAGCTCCTCCGCGACTTTGCGTAATGAGGGAATCTCTGGCCCGCCTCCAGCCACGGTGTAGCGGTAATCTAGCCCCCGCGCACCTGCCTTGGCCAGCGCGCGCAAGGCAAGGCTCACTCCCTTGCGCCCCTCCATGTTGCCGCCCGCGAAAAGCAGCAGCGGCCCACCTGACATATCTTTTCCTTCCGGTCGACGAAAAACGTCCGCCTTCTCCGCCGAGATCGATACGATTGGCAGCCTCACTAACGGCTTGCCACCCCGGAGCGGTTTGAGAAACATCTCCGTCTCCTCGTTCGCTGCGAAAACCACCGAGGTTTCCCGGATGCAATCCCGGAACGCCTTGGATCGCGCCGCCCACCACGAGTTCAGATCCCGAGCCGCCTCAAACAAGCGCGCCGAGGGGCTCAGCATTTTCCGAAATGCCGGCGGGATGTAACCCGCCCCACCGATCGGTCCCCAGACGAAGGGGATGGGCAGTTGCCACAACGGCGATGGCATCCGCCAACCCGCGATGGTCACCTGGTGGCAGAGATCGAAATTCTCTTCCGCATGCCACTCCAGCGCCGCCGCCAGCACCCGCCCCGTGAAATCACGATAATTCAGCCAGCTCTGGATGTGGGCGATCAACCGGTTCCCGCTGCACGCGCTCCTGTCCCGTAGGAAACGCACTTTCACATTCTCCGGCACTAACCCCTCCGCGAAGCCCCGCTCCCAGCCCTTCTTGTTGTGGATGTCGGTGATCACGCAAACATCATGCAGCTTCGCAATCCGAGTCACCGCTGTCCAGCCGACCCCTGGCTCCGATCCGCCGAAAGGGTCGCACGCATATCCACAAACTAGGATTTTCATGGTTGTTTGGCTTTGAGATGATCGGCGAGCCGGGCTTCCGCCCTTTCCCGGATCGGCGCCATGGACTGTTGGTCGAAATAGGCGCGCACTGGGCCAAGAAAAGGACGCAACGGGCGGGCGATCTTTAGTGCCCGATCCAGAGAGGCGATTTGAGATGGATCCAATCTTTTTCTTTTTTCGGGATCGTTGTTTTTGAATTCCTGCGTGACCTCCGAGAGCCAGTCGCAATTTTGCGCAGCCTCTTCTAAACTGGAAATGCCACCCACCCTTTCACCCTGATCGGCTACTCCTATGAAGCGCATGACATCTGGAATTACTCCCGGAAAATCATAATAATGGACATCCATCTTGCGTTCCATTGGAACCCTTCCGAACGCATGCTCATAGCTTTCGGAAAACACCGCAAAACGGTAGGCATTGCGGTTTGCCTCCCCGAAGCCGACCCGGAATTGCGACTCGAAGACGTTGTGCGAATTTCGCCTTAGAATGATGAATTTCCCTGAGGTGGAAAGCGGACCCATGTGCATCCCCACGGTTCGCGGGGTTTTCCATACAATGCCTTTTATATCCTCCGATTCGCGGCCTAGCTTTTTCGCAACGGCGAGACCGAGCTTGATCAGAATCTCCTCATTCGTGCCTTCCATACAGGCTTCGGCATCATCGAGATTCAGAGGGGTTGGCGGGAATGTGGCTCCAATGTAAAGCGCCGCCATCCAGCGTAGGTTGCTTCGCTCCTGATCGCTAACAACACCAAGCACTTGCGGAAATGACGACTCTGGGGGACTCACGATGCCCACCCGCTTGTCCAGAAGGGCAGAAAAGACCGTGCTGCCGCTGCGAGGGCGCGCGAGTATAAAACATAGGGATGGGGCTGGCATAGTAACGGAGTCTAAGGTCGGTTGGCGGAGGCGGTTAATTCTTGATCTTTGTTGTGGTCAGTCCTTTCCTGATAGAAATCACGGTGCGGGCGGCGCTGGGGGCTGCCATGTGGACGCTGTCTGTCAGGGTCACAAGGGATGGGTCGGCCTCGTTGCCTAGATCCCACCAGAGGGAACTACTTTCCGCGATAAGCGCATGGATCCAATCTGGGATTTTGGCCTCGCCACGTGCGGGAGGGAGCCAGGCGAAAACGACTCCGCAGCCCCTTTCCTTGAGACGACGGGTGATTGCGACCAGTTCTTCCTTGAGCGCTGCCTCTTTGTTGCTCAATTGCATGGCGAGATTTCTTTCCAGGGGCATGGGCGAGCTGGAAACCTTGAGATCCTCGCCGCTAGCCGGATCGCCGTAGTCGCCTGTGCGCCTAGCGAGAAGAATGCTGTAAAAAAACGCGGCAGGACGCGCGTAAGCGCTGAATGCGGGCACTTTTTTACCGACCCAGAACCACCCGCCTTCCATCGCAGCGGCCACCTCCGACGATTGCCCGTTCAACTCCCTTTCGAGGGTGTTCGCCTCGACGACGAGCAGAGGGGCAGTCGGAAGAATCCCGAGATCCATCGCCCGCAACGCATCCACCGCTGAGCCGCCGTCGCAGCCCATGTTCGCGAATCCCTCAAACCCGTTCGCCCTATCCGGAAGCCGCCCGGTGATCGAGGAGCCCAGTAGCATCACCTCCGGCTTTCCCACCGTCCCCGCCTGGATGCGACCCACCGAGGAGAAGAAATTCGACTCGCTCTTGGTGAAGCGCCCGCCGCTCGCGCGCAGGGCAAGTGCTTGAAGGCCGAAGCAGGCAATCAAGGCTAACACAAATGGGAGTGCGTAACGCATGAAAAAGGAATTTTGGGCATTTCTAACAGCCCCGACTTATCGGGGCGGAAAGGAAAGGGAGGTAACGGAGGTGCTACGCGCTGAGTTATCGCTAACCAATGTCTGATCGCCGATCTTCTGTGTATAAAATTTCCTTATTGGCACCGGATAAAATCAATCGATGAACTCCGTCAACGAGCTTGATCTCATTGAAATTAATGAGCAATCCGACCGGAATGTTGAGCAGCTTCATGTAGCTTAGAAGTTGCGCTTTGTGAATGGGAAGAATTTTTGTCACAGACTTGGCTTCGATGAGTATGCACTCTTCAACAAGTATATCCAATCTGAGATCTTCTTTTTTGATAAAGCCCTTGTAGGCAATTTCGACAGGCTTCTGGCTTATGTATGAAAGCTTTCGTAAATCTAATTCCTTGGTGAGGCACCATTCGTAGATTGACTCGATCAATCCGGGGCCTTTATCGCTATGAACTTCGATCGCGGCACCGATTACTTTCTCAGTGAGGCTGGATGCTTTTTCAAATAATGGGTGCATTGGTTGAGAATTTTTTGAACAGGAGGAAACGGAGAAGAGAGGAATGGAGGAGCTTGTGCGCTGGGCTTCCGTTACTTTGATTAACTTTGCTTATGTTGATGAAGTCGTCATGCACGTCCATGATGAGTTTGAAAATCTCTCCAATGGTCAATCTCTGCGGCCTCCTGTAAAAAATTCTTTGTTTGAACAGAAGGACGCGGAGAAGAGAGGAATGGTGGAGCTTACACGCTGGGCTTCCGCTACTTTGATTGACTTTACTTATGTTGATGAAGTCGTCATGCACGTCCATGATGAGTTTGAAAATCTCTCCAATGGTCAATCTCTGCGGCCTCCTGTAAGAAATTCTTTATTTGAACAGCCCCGACTTATCGGGGCGGAAAGGAAACGGAGGGGTGAGGAAGGGAGGGGCTTACGCGCTTGGACTTCCGCTACTTTGATCCATTTGGCTTATGATTTGTTAGGGATGGGATCACGGATAGTTTGAAAATCCCTCCAGTGATCTATCTCTGTTTCCTCCTGTTTAAATTCATGATTTAAAATTGAAAATATATGAATCCGCGAGGGGCTCCGGGATTTGTGAGGATCAGGAAGATCATGACGCCATGCAATACCGGCTCCAGCGGGGATCGACTGAGTTGATTAGCAAGGATTTCCCTGTGTTCCTTCAGCCAGCCCCAGACATGGTATAGCACGACCGCGCTTCCATAGAACAGCAGCGAGAAGATCGGTGGGCCGGAGAAGCCGGTGCGTCCGCTGAACACCCCTTTGAAGAACGCCACGATACTCGCCATGTCCGGCATGAGGAAGGTAAGCCAGAGGGCCGTCACGATGTGAAATGTGATGCACCAGGTGAAGAGGTGTTTCAGTGTTTCGGTGTTTCGGTGTTTCGGTATACGAGAAGAGCAAGAGTCGGTGGCTTTACTCTGGTCCTTGCTATCCATCCGATTCACTGCAGCACCGTCCGACTGAAGCACGGAGATTTCCTTACTCTCTTTCTGATTCACCGAAACACTGTTCTTCCGAAACACCGCGCTGCCCTTTGGCTCTCTCCCTCTCTGCGTCCCTGCGCCTCTGCGCGAGATCAATCTTTCGTATGCTAGGCAAAGCCCATGGAGCGTCCCCCATAGCGCGAATTTCCATTCCGCTCCGTGCCAGAGGCCTCCTAGAAACATGACGAGAAAGAGGTTTACATACGTCCGCCCCGGCCCCTTGCGATTACCGCCTAACGGAATGTAGAGATAATCGCGCAGCCAGCCAGAGAGGGACATGTGCCAGCGCTTCCAGAACTCGGTGATGCTGGTGGAAAGGTAGGGGAAGTTGAAGTTGATCGGGAAACGGTAGCCGAACATCGCAGCCAGCCCGATGGCGATGAGGGAGTAGCCCGCGAAGTCCGCGAAGATCTGCAAGGTGTAACAATACAACAGAGACAGCAGGTTGATGGGGCCCGTGGCCGCAAGGCTGGCGGCACCCAAGGTCAGACTTACGGTTTGTTCGGAGAGGTTATCCGCCACGAACATTTTCAGGAAATAGCCGGTAATCAGCGCACGGATCACCAGCATCCACGGGATGTCCTCGATGCGTTTTGCCGCGATCTGCGGCCAGAACTCCTTCGCCTTAACGATGGGGCCTGCGACCAGTTGCGGGAAAAAAAGTAGGTAGAAACCGATGTCACGCACCCCCTTGGCGAACCGTCCGCTTTTTGTTCCACCTGAAACCAGCGCACCGCCCTCGCGCGTAACCTCGCCACGCGCGACATCCACAATCATGCTGATGCCGTGGAAGGTATAAAAAGAGATGCCGATGGGCAGCGGAATAGCCTTTACCGCATCCACCCAGGTCGGCGGAACGAATGGAACCATGCCTATGAGGAAGGGCAGGTATTTGAAAAAGCCCAACAGGGCAAGATTCATAATCACCGCCAACCGAGTCCAGTGCACTACTTTCGCCTCATTCCCCGCCACCTTGTGGAGGATGATGCGGCCGGTCGCGAGGCTGTTGCCTACACAGGAAATAGCCAACAACCCGATCAGTTTAGGATCTTCCCACCCGTAAAAGACCACGCTGGCGACCAGCGCCACCGTGACCTGCCATGCCTTGCCATGATGCCCCCGCGACCACGGGGCGTAATACAACGCGAAAGTCGCAAACAGCAGTATCAGAAATTCCCAGGAATTGAAGAGCACGGAATTAGCGGAATTTTAAATTTTTAATTTTGAATGTTTAATGACGAACAGGAAGAATTACCGAAGCGAAGATCTTTCCTATAATTCAGTATTAAACATTCAAAATTTATTATTGCCCGTAGGGCTTGGAACTCGGCGGATTTTTTCTTCTAACGAATAATTGATGGGAGCGGAGACGGTGGATTCCTCTAGTCTGGTTTTACGACAAACTGACTATGAGCGAAAAATACCACCGCCTCCGCGCGGAAGACCGTAAAGTGATCCGCAACCTAAGGGAAGGCGGATCCACCCAAGCGGCCATCGCCGTCGCGATCGGCTTCAGCCAAGGCACCGTGAGCAAGGAGCTTTCCCGCAACCGCGGGGAGTCCGGATACCGTCCCAAAGAGGCCGACAGGCTCTCGCGGCTCCGTTTCCGGGCGAAGAGACCGCGAGGGAAAGTTGTGTCCGGAGAAGTGAGAACCGAAGTCGAAGCCCGCCTTCGCCTCAAGCACAGCCCCGAACAGATCAGCGGAAAGCTCGCGAAACGGGGCATCAGCGTAAGCTGCGGAGCGATATACAGCCACGTGGAATCAGATAAGAAAGCTGGCGGGGATCTGTGGAAGCAACTTCGGATCAACGGCAGGCGGCGCTACCGGAGGCGCAGCAAGGTTGGGCGCGGGGATAAGATCCGCGACCGTGTGGACATATCCGAAAGGCCGGAGGAGGTTGGGGAACGCAGCCGTTACGGGGATTGGGAGGCGGATCTCATCCAGGGCGGGGGCG
>Ga0247831_1005323_pt1 | contig 16251 bp, 15 predicted proteins | sample LaCruzMarch2015__9_FD_192406 | JGI IMG/M metagenome (GOLD analysis project Ga0247831, IMG submission 192406) | Freshwater microbial communities from meromictic Lake La Cruz, Castile-La Mancha, Spain - LaCruzMarch2015_1m | ecosystem: Environmental > Aquatic > Freshwater > Lake | place: Spain... | reverse complement strand
ACCGAGACGAGCCCCGACAGTGCGGTCTACTTTTGTGGCGGCTCCCTGATCGCGCCGGGGTGGGTGCTAACAGCCGCGCATTGCCTGCACGAAGAGCTTGATGGCCAGGACGAGCGCGGACTTTTCCAAGATATGGCCAAGAGATACTCGAATTATAATCTCGCCGGTCGAGGCTACATCGAGGTGGTAGCTGGTGCCGAACGGCTCGGTAGCCCGTCCGATACGCTAGGCATTCGAGCCAAGCGTGTTGTCATCCATCCCAGCTATGTCTCCGTGGGCGCCGGCCACGACATCGCCCTCATCGAGTTGGACCAGTCCCTGCCGGGACCCTTTGCGCGCATCTCCATGTCTCGCGACATGGACCCGCCCGACATCCTGCCCGTGCGTGCGATGGTGACTGGATTCGGCAGAACAGTCGCAACAGGCCAGGAGCTTCGGAAGTTCTCCACCGCTCGCGGTGGCAACGGCTACGCCATGTCCGACGAATTGCTTGAGACGACGGTTCCGACCGGCCTCAAGAGCCGGTGCAAGATATCGGACGGCAAGATCTGCGCCGCTGAGGAGCGCTACGGCGGCCGCGACACCTGCAGCGGGGATAGCGGCGGCCCGCTCGTCATCTTCGATGGCGACAACTGTCCTTACGTTGTCGGCCTAACCAGCTACGGTGACTCGGAATGCGGCCGCCAGAGCACCTATGGCATCTACACGCGCGTCTCGACCTATGCCGCTTGGGTGCGCACTTACGTTCCTACGGTCGCAACGACATCAGCGCCCATCGACCGCGCGGGCGTGGAGCTAAACCATCGCGCGGTCTGGTCCGCGGTCTCGCGGATAGAGGCAATCGCTCGCAGCCTACCCGACGGCAGGCGGCTCGCCGTCTCCCTGTGCGCAAACGACCGTCCTGGGTGTGAGCCGCGTACGGCTGAGCCGCTCGCCGATGGCGAGAGCGTCGTCGTTGCCGCATCATGGCGGCCCGGACAACTCGTGATTTTTGCGGTCTCGGCGCAAGGCCAGGTCCGCCAACTCTTTCCCGCCGACGGTGCCACCGAAACGCCGTCATTGGTAACGGTCGAAGCGACCGCCCGCTGGGACTTCGACGAAGGCCGCGTGATCGCCATCGCACTTCCGGATGAGGCCTCGCAGTTGCCCGAGGTCATTCGCGCCCGTGAGGCCGAAGGCCGGGTCGATGTCCCCGCTGCCTACATGGCGGCCATCGAAGCCGCCCTGCGCCCCAACTCTTCCCCAATCGGCGTCCTCAAGCTGTCCGTGCGACAATGAGCGCGTGCTGGCGCAGCCGATCGCGTATTGGAATACACGAGCAGCGACAATTCATTGGGCTATGAACAAGCCTTCAAAGCAGCAAACAAATCAACGGGTGCTTCGGCCATCATGTGATCGTGGCGCTCGCTACCACGCAGGCTACCGACGCCGCAGCCAAGGCGATCAATCAGGTGCTCGACAGGCCGCTTCTGGATCCATTGGGCAGTTTCGGCGATGCTCCAGACGTGGACCGTCGTGTCGTATCGTGCGGCTGCAAGCCGAGCCCCATCTCGCGCGAACGCGAGGAAGTCGGCCTGCAGCCCAAGTTGTTCTTCCACTGGAGCGTACTGCCATAGTACGGAACCGTTTGCGATATCCCACATGCGGATACTACCCCCTGGATAGGATGCTGCCAGCCGCCGTTGATCAGTCGCGAGGGCGAGCGCTACGACTGAGCCAGGGAGCCCCGGCAAGCGCGCGATCTCGACGGCGTCTGCGACGGACCAAATCCTGATTGTCATGTCAGTGGACGCCGTCACGATCGTTTTCCCATCGCCGATCAGGATCGCGTCACTGACTGAACGCGTATGCCCCTGCAACACTGAAAGCTCAGCTCCGTCGTGAGCCGACCAAACCCTTGACGTGCCGTCCAGCGAGGCTGTCGAGATGAGATCTCCCTTTGCGCTGAACCGAGCGCGCTTTACCTCGCTCGAATGGCTGTTCAGCTGCTGAAGTAGGATTCCGGTACTCGTGCACCAGACCGCTGCGGTCTTGTCGTCCGAGGCGGTCAACATTCGCGAGCCGTCGCTGTTGTATGAAACCATGTTGATGGTCCGCTCATGGCGGCCAATCGTGCCAATCAGTTCTCCGGTAGCCGGTCGCCAAAGGCTGACGTACTGCTCGCCGCCAGCAGAAGCCAGCATGCTTCCGTCGGGATGAAAGGCAACCGTGCGAGCGAACCCACTCGGGTGACGTATTATGGTCGAACCGACGGAGCGGTCGAGCGGCCAGACATGGACACTACCATCTACGGACGCGGCCGCGATGCGCGTCTGGTCCGGGCTCCAAGCGACACCGACCGCAAGCTTCTCAGGACCGCGATACACTGACCGTTCATTGTAGGCGGTTACGTCCCACGACCGAACCGATCCGTCGTGCGACGCTGACAGCAACCGATCGCCTGCTGAGGTAAAGGCGACATCGACAACCAAGCCTTCGTGGCCACGCAGCACACCAAGGCAGTGTCCGGTCGTGGTACGCCAGATCCTGATGGTATGGTCTTCCGAACAACTGGCGATGAGCGATCCGGAAGGCGACACGGCGACCTTCGTGACGAACTCGGAATGTCCAGTCATGGTGTGGATCAGATCACCTTCGATCGACCAGAGCTTCGCTGTCTTGTCATATGAAGAAGTTGCGAAAGCGCCACTTGGGCCGCCTTGAGCGAACCATGTGATGCTCTCGTCGTGAGCCTCGATGTTGTGAAGGAGATTGCTATCGCCTGCGCCCCACACGTTGATCTGGTTGTCCCAGGATGTCGTGATGACCTTGGATCCGTCGGCGGTAAAGGCGGCGCGGGACAACTCCATCGAATGACGGGAAAGGGTGTGCAGGAGCGCGCCGGTAGCCGAGTCCCAGATGCGCGCAGTCGCGTCGAGTGATGCCGTTACAATTTTTTGACCCGTCGGGTCGAACGCTATCGTGTTGATGTCTCGATCGTGCCCCCTCAACTCCGCAGCCTTGGCGCCGCTTGCCACATCCCACACTATGCCGACGGCGCTGTCGCCTCCCGACGCTAGCAGGCGGCCATCCGGAGAGAATCCGATGTCACGGACTCCAGTTCCAGCGTCGGCTAAAGCAAAGGCGAAATTGCCCGTCTGCCCGTCGGAAACCAGAATATTTCCAGAACCGTCAGTGACGGCGACCCATTTTCCATCGGGACTGAAGCACAGTCTCGGAATGCCATGCCCACTTTCAACGAGGGTCGCCAAGCGATCCCCGGTTCGGACATCCCAAAGATACGCCCTGCCGCCTGCCGCGCTCGTTGCGAGGAGTTGGGCCGTCGGATGGCATGCCACTCTCCACGCAGCGTCGGCGTGGTCCAGAACCGAGCGGCACCTTGAGCCCAGCACTGCCATGGGCAACTCGCGCAGCAATTCCGGCACAAGATCGAAGTGCGGGTCTTCCGCAAGCGCGGCCCCGGCTGCAGCATAGCGCAGCGCGCGATCATACCACCCGTCCTTGAGGGCTTGTCTCGACGGGGCGACGAAGCCGGCGCCCGTGTTGCGGCGGAGCTTGAGCACCCTTTGCCGCTCGACCTCGGCGGCTTCGACCTCCGCCAGTCGACTTGCTTCAATCCACTCGATCGTAGCTTCGGTCGGTTCCGGCGCTGACACGGGTCGCAACCCCATCCAGCTTTGCGCGGCTGCGATCTTGCTGCCTCGCAGTAAAGTCGCCGAGGGCCGTCCCTCCCTCAGCCATTGGTCCGCCCTGGCAGCCAAGCTGGTATGTTCACGCAGCCAACTGATGTCCATCTCGATAGCCGCTACGAGCTGGTCAACTGACCTGCCAAACCCGACGCGCTCGAACCAACGGCGACTTCTGTCGAAATAGATATAATTCAACCGCGACAGCTGCTCCGGTACCGCATCGTCTTCGACGGAACGCCAGATCACAGGGACGATTCGCTTGTTCAACCGTAGACTCTCCCCCACCTCCCATTCGCAAATTGGGGATCGAACCGAGTCTGGACTGAGCACGAACACGACCGTCTCGGCGGCTGCAATCAACGCCGCTAGTCGGTCCCTCCACGGCTCGCTCGGTGCGATGTCGTGCTGATCGAGATAAGCGCCGACACCGCGCGACTTGAGCGCAACCAGCAACCGGCCTGCGAATGCGATGTCCTTGCGGGAATACGAGATGAAAACCTGGGGCCTCGTCTCGGCTGACATGGGCTCGAACTCCTCCCAACGGCCGCCAATCCATTAAGGAATGACGGGCCGCCGATTATTTGGTGACGCGCGCTCGCCTGCCTTCATTTTCTGCCTGTCGCGGCACAGTTAGGGGAACGCCAACCCAAGAAAAGGGAGACCGACTGTTGTGACAAGATGTGGCGAACGTCGAGGAAAGCCATTTACTGTCGTCGCCGGTCCATCGAGTCGGGTCTACAGCTCGGCAGCTGCTCGAGCAAACGGTCAGACCGGTTGAGTGTGACCGAAGGGTTGAGATCGCCTTTTCCCGATGGAAGCAGCACTTAATCATGGGCGCTTCGCGCTTGAAATTGACTCGTTGCCGCCAACGGCGGTAAGCGCTCGTGCCGCTGCGTAGTCAGAAGACGTCGACCAAATATGCATGAATTCATCGCTAATGACCTCAAAGTACGGGCTTTCGGATTTTATATATATGTATGGGCTGCGAGCTGTATCGCGAGACACCAAATATGGAACAAGGATCCCCTCTCTCTCGCTCATCAGAATCTGATAACCCATGGTGTTTTTTTCGTTCAGCCTGATATGGAAGCGATCAAAAGAATTTTCACCAAGCCCCGCTAGCAGGCCGCGCCACAAACCCGCACTGTTCTGTATCATTTCCTTAGCTGCGAGATAGGCTTCATTGTTTTTCATCGACCCCCTCAACGTCTCATTACTCGGATGGGCCAGCAGTGCATAGATGCCGTCCCGCAAATTCGGGGCCGATCTGTTCATCGCTCTTTTGAAGTCATCATTCATTGTCCAGCCATGCATGGAATAGCCCATGAGGCGGATGAATTTCTTCGCCTCAGATACGATCCTGATGGCGTCCGGCTCAGCCTCAGTGGCCCTCGCGCCAATCAACTGCATTGGATCGCCGAGAGGTGTAAGATGAGGTGCGAATGGCACGATTGGACGCGGCCGACGACTTTCTAGCGAATTGATTGCCGCTCGAAGTTGCTTCGCATAGGTTCGATGAAAAATACTTGAAGGATCAAAATCATAATAGATGATTCTGTGATCCTTTATATCAAACGGTGCAGCAAAGCCTTTTTGGAGTAGTAGGATTACCCTTTTGGCCGCGGCCTGCGCGACCGCGAGCTCGTAATATACATTCGGGTTACTTTCCGTAAGAACAGCGATTATCAAATCTGCAGTGAGTATGTCTTCGTAAATTTGATCTGTAATCTTTCCAGGAGCCGTTTTGTGATCCCCCCGTTCGCAACGAAACAATACTTCACTTTGATCTGACGCCTCGCAGCCGGGCTGTATAATGCAATTGTATACGATATCAGCATGCTGACGCGTTTCACTTCCATCTGCACCAATCGGACTGATGACAAAGCAGAACTTCGCGTCGCTTTGCTTTTCTGAGCCTTGGGACGACATCGCTAACCCTCACTCTATTGCGCAGCTGATCGACGGCCAGCCCATCCACCAAAAACAGCAGGACGACAAGTTATCGGTCATAGCAATGGCGCTTCCGAACGCTGACCCATTGCCTCCTGGCCCCACCACCACGCCAAGAATCATCAGCGGACACTCCAAGGCAATGCATGCTGCGGCATCGCGACTTCTCTTGTGGCTCAACCTGAACACATTATCGCTCGTCCCCAATCGGCGGGAACACCCTCAGCTGCAGACATGCTCAATCTGCTGCGCGACCAGGACCACGCCGATTCGACCGAGATCCAATCATTTATAGCTGCACCTTCGCGCTCTGGCCACCGGAGACCGGCCGAAACCGCTGCCGCCAGGGAAATTTCAGATGAGCCAGGACGCCGGGCACCAACGCCGCTACAATCGACCACCCTCTCATAGCAGCGACGCTCTCATGAACAGATTTCAGGACATCTGGCAGAAGCAGTGTGAGGCGGCGCGGCGTGTGCTGGCCCTCCACGGATCGACCTCCGCGCTCGACTATCTCGTGGGCGAGAAGCTCATGACCTTCGTGGCCACGGCCGAGGACCACCCAGAGTTCGCGCGAGAGTTACCGAAGTTCGTGGCCAAGGTGCGCGAAATCTTTGGCCCCGACGCGCTGGCAGCCTATGTTGCGTCCTTGGAGAAGATCTATCTCGAAGGTGAAGCGGCGGCTCGTGAAGCCATCGCTGTGGACAACGAAGAGGATGCGGAGGTCTTTGACCAACCGAACGAGTGGGTCACAGAGGGCAGGCGGCTCGCCCGGATTAGGGACTTACTCACGACGGAGCGGCTCGGTACCGCGTGATCGCTCTAGCCTCATGGCACACGGGCGGGACGTGCCACTACTCCCGTGCCCCCGGCGGCGACTGGTCGACACCGAATAATTGTGATTGTCGGGCCTTTGTCGGCTTTGGTGAGGGTGTAGCAACGGCCCCCGTTGTCCTGGCGGTCTTCGTAGACCCGTGTGACCTGCACGTGGCGCGGCTACAGGCAAATGGAGCGGAAGCGTTCGAAGGGCTTCCGCCGTACTATCGGACGCGGTGCCGGGCACGTTCGAGTTCGAGATCGAGGCTGGCAAGCGGTTCGAGCTGAGCGACGCGGCCGGCGCCAACGTTGAAGGAGCCCGGCATTCGGCACGACGCTATCTGCGTGGCGCGCCGCATCCCGCACACGCGGGCAACGTGGAAGGGATGACAGCACAAACTATGGCACGACGGCTGAACGTCGCATCCCGCACACGCGTCCAATGTTGAAGGATGCCCTTGCTGTAGCCCCGCACGCTCGGGCGGGGGGGGGGGCGGATCCCGCAGACGCAGGCAACGTTGTTGAAGGCTCCTATGCCGGAAAGGCCGGTGAGCAAGTCGCACCCCACAAGAGGCCAGCCGCTCCTGGGCGGAGAATGCCGACATTGACGAGTGGCGCCGCCGCCATCTACCGTTGACTGAACGTCATGGCAGTGATCCAGTCGGGAGCGGTCGTGGAGGGCAGTTCGGCTTGGGGCCACATCCGGAAGTCGACTTCGATGTCAACGTTGCCCTGCGCATAGTCCGGAATCGAAGACGGGCTGACGAGGCCTGATAGGCACATCGCAGCCCTATGCGCCCAACGACGTCACACGCTAAGTCGTCATCTGGAAGCTCTGCACTCCGGCGAGCGATGCCGCGGTCACCGGCACCCTCCAGCTCGCCTTCCAGGCTTCAGGACTTGATCACGTCGCTGCCGATCGGCGGCCAAGCGTCGGACAGAGTTCGCTGCCGGGGCCATTGCCTACGATCTACACGTGACGTAGTCTTCGGTCGCCCCAGGCTTACTTGGAGAATTCGAACTTTTTCGCTTCAATCTTCTGGAGATTACACCCATGATGAGTGCAACTCTTAAGTTCAGTCAAGCGGCATTCACAATCCTTTTTTTGATCTACTCGCAATCTGCGTTAGCAAACACGTTCGAGACGGCAGCGATCCAGCGCATGGTGGAGTTAAAAAATGATTACAAAAAGCAATATGGCACGAATTATGTCGGAACCTTGAGTCGGGACAATCTAAGTCCGACTGATTGCTTCCGATATGCTCGCAGCGTCTTAATAGCAGGCTTCGAGGCAATCGAAGAGGGCAGGCACGCTGAAGCTGTAAAACGGCTCTTCGAAGACGGTGGAGATGTTGCGAAACATCTTGTTGAAGAGGCGGGTTGGAAAGCATACTTCTGGTCTCCCGACGTTCGATTGCCCGGCGACGGACAAGATCAGCACGTATTCTTCGCAATGCAGGCAGAAAGCAAAAGGCGACACTACTACATCCACACTTCTAGGTATCCGGATAAATTCATCCCTTTGTCTGGTTTCATCGTAAACTACAACCCCACAACAGTTGCCGATTTCAGAGCTGTACGGAAGTCCCTTGGCTTCGAAAGTCGCCCAGACATCAAAAAGACTAAGATGAATTCTGTCGGGATAAAATATGTTGAAAAGCTACCATTCTGCTATGGAATTACCGGTGGCGCACGACACACGTTCCTACTTTCTCACGGTAAAGTTTATGAGGTGCACTATAGCGATTACGGCCCGACGTCAAACGCCCCTGACGATGAGGCCGCTGGACCGCCGAAACTGTACGAGGTTAGCAGCTTCAAGGGTGATTTTTCGAACTACAAGACGAGGGGATGGTTGAATGGAGTGCTAGTATGCCCTCCCGATTCTCCATCGCCACCCAAAAGCATTTCCATCTTTCACAAAGGGAAGTAACACTTGCAACACTTAGGAGCACAACGGGCAGATAGATGAGGCGCGAACTTTCTCGGGGTCTTGTGCGATCGATTGCATCGTTGTTAATCGCCTGGATGACAGCAATATCCAACGCGCTGCTCTCCAGCGCCGACGGCGGCATTACATCCCGCGCCCAGTTGAAATCCAGCGGCCGCAAGGGCGTCAAGACGGCGTCCGCGCGGCGACAATAAAGGTAAGTATGAGCCGGTGGGGCAGGACGAAAGAGGGCGTAACCCACTCGTAGTCTTTCCTCCACCGGCGTCGCGGATTTCAAGCCTGTCTGGCGGTCGGGAGGGCCGGTGCAAGCAGTTGGTTCGTCCCGATCGCGAATGGGATCGACGACTTGCCCGACCTCCACATTACCACCAGATGAGTCCGTACATCAGTTAACGAACGACACTTGCCCCAGAGGTCGCTGCGGCCAAGGCGGGGTTCTCCACCCGGCCGCCTACCGGATCGGAGCCGATCCGCAGCTGCCGTCGCAGAAGGTGTCTCCACGCGAGCGGCGTCGGCCCGATCCGCTCTTTATCAGCTTTCTGTCCAGTCCATCATCGGGAACAGCGCGACCCAATCGATTAATCACCGATGTTCGATGTAAAGCGACCCGCGCCACGTTTGATTTGCTGCGCCGCAGAATGTCTGCAGGGGGTCACGTGCAGGCTTTGCCGCATGCCCTCCTCACTCACGCTGACCGATCAGAAGCAGCCGATCGTGGCACGGATCAAGAACGCCGACGCGATGGACTCGAGACCGACCGTCATGGCACGATGAGGCAAACGTCGAGGCGGGCCAGGGGCTGCCGTCGCAGCATGTGAAGACGACGGCAAGTCTATCGCACAAAGCTGTCGATCTCAGACGGATGGGGATCGCGGACGCGCCGCTGTTTGCATATTCTGCACAAGGATTGCATCGCCGCCATCATTGCTCGACATCCGCCAGCGGACGCAGCATAAATGACGTCTGCTGCGCCAACGACAACAGTGCGTACAAAGTAGGGTCTGATGCGCGGCTCGAAGTTGCAAAGCTGTTGATCGGGCGTGTGTCGTGCAAGAAATCGAGATTGTTGTTGAAAATGATCACATCGAACGGCTGACCAGCGCCAGTCCCCTGGTGGCGCTGTCGGAACTAATCTGGAACGCTTACGACGTCGATGCCAAGATCGTTCGGGTGGAGTTTGAGGCGGGCCACCTCACCAAGCTAGGCCACATCCGCGTGATCGATGACGGCACCGGTATCCCGTTTGAGCAAGCAGCCACTTTTTTTCAGTCGCTGGGCGGATCGTGGAAGAAGCAGACTTTCAAAACGCCAGGAGGGCGCCTCATTCATGGTAAAAAGGGGCAAGGCCGTTTCAAAGCCTTCGCGCTCGGTGAGACCGTAACATGGGTCTCGAAGAGTAGCGGCAAGCGGTTTTCAATCTCCGGCAGAAAATCGTACCTTAAGCGGTTTCGGGTAACCGACGTGACGGCGACTGAAACGTCGGGATGCACAGTCGAGATCGACGATGTGCTGCGCGATTTCAAGATCAGATCGGAGCATGGCTTTGGAGATCAGATCAGAGACGTGTTCGCGCTCCAGCTCTATGAAGACGCTCAATTCAGGATCATCTACGATGGCGCAGAGATCGACGCTCGAGAAGCTATCATCTCCGTTACACCTTATCAAATCGAAGCGACTAGCGCCGGCCATGATGTGCTGACTGGAAAGTTGGAAATCGTTGAGTGGAAGAAAAAGATTGATCGCAGATTGATGTTATGTCTTCCGGGCCGCTTCAGTTTCCATTCGATGGCGCCGGGAATCCACGCGCGCGGTTTCGAATTTACCGCGTATCTGACATCCGATCATTTTCAGGAACTCGCGGACGACAACACGGAAGGTCTCGTCGAACTTGATGCACGATCCATGGCCCTTGTCGAGGCGACAAAGGTCAAGCTCAAGGAGCATTTCCGTGTGCGCGAGGCGGAGCGGTCCAGGACTAAGATTCAGGAATGGAAGGACGCGAAAATTTACCCTTACGAGGGCCCCGCGCACGACTCGATCGAGGTCAACGAGCGGCAAGTGTTCGACGTCGTAGCGCTAAGTCTCTCCGATTACAGCACAGATTTCGACAAAGCGCCCAGTAAGCAGCAGACATTGATATTGCAACTAGTGAAAATTGCGATTGAGACCGGGCCAAGTGCACTTCCTGGTATATTGGAGAAAGTGGTTGGCCTGCCAAAGGGCAAGCAGGAAGAGCTTGGAGAGTTGCTGCGGAAGACGTCGCTGACCGCTGTGATTAACGCGGCAAAAGCGGTGACGGATCGGCTTGAATTCCTTCGCGCGCTTCAGATGCTGGTGTTCGACCCCAAATCAAAGAAGCAGCTGTTGGAACGGTCGCAACTCCACCGGATCATAGTGCAGGAGACGTGGATTTTTGGCGAGCAGTACAACTTGATCAACGATGACGAGGACCTGACCTCGGTACTGAAGAGCCACTTGAAGCTGCTGGGCAAGGACCGGGCGGAACTCGCGCCGTTCGAGCCTGTCGTGGATGCGGACGGCAAAGCTGCGATTGTGGATCTCATGCTGTCGTGCCGCATGCCGACGCCTACTGACGACGAGCGCAAGCATCTGGTCATCGAGTTGAAGCGGCCAAACAAGCCTATCAATGAGGATGTGATCAACCAGATTCGCAAATATGCCAAGGCCGTGGCCCTCGATGACCGCTTCAAACATGCAAAAGTGGAGTGGGATTTCGTAGTGGTCTCGAACAGTTTTACCGATGGCGCCGAACTTGAAGCGCGTCAGTCCGGCAAGCCACGCGGCGTCGTGCTCGATCTCGACCAGCCAACCAAAATACGCGTATGGGCGAAGACTTGGGGTGAGATCATCCAGGAAGCGGAAGGTATTTTGACCTTCTATAAGCGTAGACTAGAGTATCAGGCCGATGACAAAGAGGCGTTGCGCTACCTGCGGACTATCAATGCCAACTATTTGAGCGACGAGGTTAAGTCAAAGATCGCCGAGTTTGAACTTGAGGAGCAGCGGTATCGACCGCAGCAGGCCCGCTCTAGCCCCATCTAATTTCGAAATTCAGACCAAATAAACTGCCGGCCGGAGGAGGGGTCAAGTGGATCAGCTGGTCGAAGTATAAACGCTTGAGCAGTACGTTGCTGACGTATGTCGCACCTTCGAGAGCCGTCACAAGAGTAAGACCCTTTTCTTCCGTGGTCTACAATCGTCATGCTATCGTCTTTTGCCAAGCGTTTTCCGAGATGATTACCCTGAGAGCGATTTTTCGCACAATTTTCGCGATTTGGCCGCAATCGCTCACACTGATAACGAGAAAGATGGCCGATTTGTTGCGACGAACCTCTTAACGTAAAGATCCTCGATAATAGAAAGATCCTCGATAATAGAACCTGAACAAAGGCTCATAGTTATGTCGCATTTCACCAATGGACGGGTATGGAAACACACTATTCGCGTCCGGCCAAGGACGCGTGGTGTCGAAAGGCCAGGCCTCCATCATTTTGTCTAACAAGAAATCGGCCATCTTTCTCGTTATCAGTGTGAGCGATTGTGGCCGGCGACCTGCTGTTGCGTTTCGCTTGGCCGACGCCGGAGGTGGCCCGATTTTTTTCACAGCCCGATCTAATCGGTCTCTATCCTGCGGTTTAGAGAACGCCTCCAGTACCCTTCGTTCATCAAATTCATGCATTGCAACGGAGATGATTCCTCTTCGGAACAGGTCCGGTTGAGACTCGTTAAATAACAAATCGCCCAAGCCCGGCTCGCTACGTTCCAGTTCTTGCACATTTCCTAATACTTTTACGAGCGCCCTTAGCGACATGGCCTCGCCACGCCAGGCGGCCGTCAACTCGAACAGGCTGCTGCGAGACGAGGCATGCACATGATTGTCAATCAACCTCTTTAATTCACGAATAACAGTCTTATCAACGGCGAGCGGACGCTCTAAATAGAACAATTTAAACTCTGCTAAATACGTTAGCATCGATTCCAATCGCTGGCCTTGCAAAGCATCATCCAGATCGAGAAACAATCCCTCAGCGATAGCTAGGTGAACAATTTCAGCCGGATCGCGATGTACAAATGCGATCAAGCGTTGCGGCGCAAGACTACCCTCACTTGAGCCGCGGCGTGTAACATTCTCACTGCCTCCCAAGGTTGCGTCACCGCGCCTTGGACTAAGGAGGGAAAAATCGCCTAAACCAACCGCACGATGCTCGGAAATATTATTGTTCGCAATCAACCGCAGCAGATCATCCCTTACGAAGGTGGCGACTGTTTTTTGAAGAAAGGGACGCTCACGCAACGAATAGAAGTGAGCTCTTAGGCTATCGACCAGCGCTCTCCGTCGGCCCGCATAAATAGTGTCATCCGGCCTGATAAAGGCATAAATTGCCTCCTCTCCCACAGCAGCGGAAATTGTTTGATTTGCGCGTCGGATGTATTTTCCTTCTGACACCTCAACTGAAATGAAAGATCGAATGCTACCGTCAGCGCTAATGTCTTGGGTCCAATATCCGTTTGATTGTGGCGACGAAGATGTAAACACGGGCGTCGCAAAGCATGCGCCTTTATTCTTGGCGGGAATGACTGCGTATAGTGAAAATGATGTCATGGCAACAGACCTTTCGCATCCAAGTATTTTCTTGCGGCCTCTCTTATGGCGTAGGCATCTGCGTCCGCCCGATCGTGGTAACTCACGAACTCAATTAGATCCGCACCGAGTGTTATAGTTACGAATTCTTCTATTTGAGCATCGATGACGTCGCCTGGAAGTATAACGCACATGGGCCTAATGGACGTAATGTCTACATCGATATCGAATTGAAATTCTATTGTTGCTCGACGATCATCGGCCTTGGTCGCATTCCTGCTTCCAATAAGCGCTTGATAGGCGTGAGCCTCCAATTCAGTCTGCGGATGCGCAAGCGGCGCAGCCGCCCGGCCAAGATAGTAGTTCTTGTTCGATCCGAAGAATTTGCTGACGATTTTTTGCGCACTCGAAAGCTCGGGGTTAAGCTCAAAGTGCTCGCGCTTCAGGGATGTGTGAACTGCATGATTGTAAAGGCCCGCTTCCAGGGCGCCGGAATCGAATGGCATTATGCGATGAGGTGGCGGCATAGTGCTCGCGTCAAAAACTAGGCCAGCCAAATTGAAAGCTCCAATTGACACGCTTTCGTTTCTATTCAAGGGCTTGTATGCTGGCCTCCCGTAAAAATAGTAAATCAGTCGCTCTGGACGGTAAACGTCACATTCGGGGCGTGCCATTTGCGGTGCGTGCATCAGGTTTACAAAATCTACAAACTCCAAGGTATGCCCAAGAGGAAGTGGTGCGGTCGTATGCCCTGTCGAGGCCACATAGGTTTTAAAGCGGTCTTTGGCTGGCGGGAGCAAGCAGGTCTTCCTTTTGGATGATCATTGCAAGGGGACAACATTGTTCGATCGACTACGAACCGCCGTCGATGTTGTTTGCCCGCATCGAACGGTAGCAGACGTGCCGTGTCAAGGTTGCGCGGCTCGACCCGAAGTCTCAGCTGGATCACCTGCGCGCTTCGGCGCCCAGCTCCGTTCGGCAGGACCACCCTCAGCTGCAGACTTGATCCGACAGCGGTCCGCCCACGTCAACGTCGGCCATCCCGCCGTCCGCTCTTGTATGTTCGGAACTGTGTGCGACGCAGCGTTCTGCCTTTAACCGCGACACCGGGCAGTGGATTCCGCAGGGCGAGGTTCATCGCGGCACTGTCGAGGATAATGAGTAGGGCGAGGCGGTCGTCGTCATCGACGACAACGAGCTGTCGATCGCCAAGTTTGGACGTCAGCTTACCGTGTATGCTGGGCGGGGGGACAGGCGCATCGCATTCGTGCCGGAAGACAGCGCTTAGGCTCGCCCAGACAGGCTCGGGAGGAGCAAGCCTCCACAACTGCCTCGCGGAACGATCAGCTGTTCCCTTCGCAATCGCATTTTGCACCCGCGCCCGTCGACCAACCAAGGCCTTGACGACCTGATGGATGGGACCGCACAACCCGCCCCATGACAAACGACGCTCGCCGATTTGCTCCCGCTTCAGCACGCAACCGCGACGCCATTCTCGACGTGCTCGGGCCGCGGTTGCCACTGCTCGGTCGGCTGCTCGAAATCGCCAGCGGCAGCGGCGAACACACGATGCACTTCGCCGCCGCCCACCCCACCGTGACCTTTCAGCCGAGCGATCCGGACCCGGCGAACCGGGCGAGCATCGACGCCTGGACTATGCACCTCGGTCTTGCCAACGTCGAACCGGCGCTGGACATCGACGCGACCGCAACGTTCACTCCGGTGACGACGGCCGATGTCGTGGTCTGCATCAACATGATCCACATCGCGCCTTGGGAGGCGGCAGTGGGGCTCATCCGCAATGCGAGTACCGTGCTGACTGTCGGCGGCCTTCTGTTCCTCTACGGCCCCTATCGCCGGAACGGCGCGCACACGGCGCCGAGCAACGCGGCCTTCGATGAGGACCTCAAGGTGCGCGATCCTGCATGGGGCGTGCGCGATCTCGAAGCCGTCACCGAGCTTGCGGCGGACAATGGCTTCGGCGCTCCAGAAGTCGTTGAGATGCCAGCGAACAATCTGTCGGTGATTTTCCGGCGCGCTTGAGGGCGCGGATCCCAACACCCGGCGGCGGATCCCGTATCCGTTCTGCGAGACAACAGACGACACGCGTCGGGTTGGCCCGTCAGGCCGCGGAGGCGTCCCGCCGATTTCTGCCACGCGAGCACAGCTGTCGGCGTTGAGAGCATGGTGGGCGGCGGGCCGACGTGTGTGGTCATCCGCATTCGCCAATGAACCGGCTATGCATCCAGCCGAGCTTTCCCTTCTTGAACTTTGGATCGGATACCTGCGGGGCCACGGTGTCCGGGAAATGCAGCACGCGTAGCCAACGACCGCTGACGATCTGATCTCCGGTCTCGCTCTTCTGGATGACCACCGCCTCTCCCTGCTTGGCACGTAAGATGACCGCACCAGCTGACGATGGCATTGCGCGCAACGCCACGTAGCCGTCAGCGCTCTTCTGGACGATGCAGAAGTCGGTCGCCAAGGCGGCCGTGGGGCTGATGAGGATTGCAAGAAGGGCAGATAGGCTTCGCTTGATGCACTGCATACTCAATTTGTCCGTCGCTCGCCGTGGATCTTGATGTGGGCTGCGTGCCTCCTACAGTCAGGAGACTGGCGCGTGCAAGTCGGGGTCCACGGTTGACAACCCCAGCAGGTTGTGGCCACCGGCAGCTGCGACCTCGAGCGCGCGCTTGGCGGTCTCCTGCCCCTTGACGTCGCGCAGGTCGAGCATCGCGTCGGGAGTTGCCGCCACGTTCGGCGTCGGCCGTCGGAGCGTCTGCAGCCCTTTGAGATGGTTGGCGAGCGAGAGGATGTGTGGGGCTGCGATGATGTCGACGTCGTCGCCCGCCCAGGCAGCTTCGGGGCCGCATTCCATCGGGCAGATCAGGCCCTTCTGCATCGCATTGGCGCCGATCGCGGCGGGCAGCCCACCGGGCACCGCGCGAATCTCGCCGTCGAGGCCGAGTTCGCCGATGGCGGCAAATCCGGCGACGGCGTCCGGCGCGACGGCCCCTGTCGCCACCATCAGCGCGAGCGCGATCGGTAGGTCGAAATGGCTGCCCTCCTTGGGCAGATCGGCCGGCGCCAGATTGACCGTGACGTGGCGGAAGGGAAAGCCGAGACCGACCGCATGCAAGGCGTTGCGAACCCGCTCGCGGCTCTCGCCAACGGCCTTGTCCGGCAGGCCGACGATGGAGAATATCGCCCGACCCGACGTGATGCGCACCTCGACGTCGACG
>Ga0247831_1005322_pt1 | contig 16251 bp, 12 predicted proteins | sample LaCruzMarch2015__9_FD_192406 | JGI IMG/M metagenome (GOLD analysis project Ga0247831, IMG submission 192406) | Freshwater microbial communities from meromictic Lake La Cruz, Castile-La Mancha, Spain - LaCruzMarch2015_1m | ecosystem: Environmental > Aquatic > Freshwater > Lake | place: Spain... | reverse complement strand
GATCGTCGCCGCGAAAACGGTTGGAGCTTGTACGGCTTGCTAGGTATTGGAAAAGGCGACAAAGACAAGATGCATTTGCAGCACCAACGCAATTTCAAATTCTTTGATGCCCCCGTGGGAATGATGTTCACCCTCGACCCCATCATGGGCCGAGGCTCGATGTTTGATTACGGCATGTTTGTGCAAAACATCATGCTGGCGGCGCGCGCGCGTGGTTTGCATACCTGCCCACAAGCTGCTTGGAATCACTTCCACAGCATCATCCTGCCGCACATTGGTGCGGGTGAGGGCGAGATGCTAGTGTGCGGTTTGTCGCTTGGATGGGCGGATACCTCAGACAAGGTGAACACTTTTACAACCCCGCGCGTTCCTACTGAAGAATTCACCCATTGGCGCGATTAACCCCATGATCATCACCAGTCTGCTCGACACAGACCTCTATAAATTCACCATGATGCAGGCTGTGCTGCATCAGTTTCCTAGCGCGCAAGTTACATACAAATTCAAATGCCGTAACCCTGGCATTACGCTGGCGCCTTATGTGCAGGAAATCCGTAGCGAAATTAAATCCTTGTGTAGCTTGAAATTCCAAGATGAGGAGTTGGCGTGGTTGCGCAGCCTACGGTTTATAAAAAGTGATTTCATTGATTTCTTAGGTCTATTCAGACTGAATGAAAAATACATTCAAGTTTCGCCAACACAAAACGGTGAAATCGATATCACCATTCAGGGGCCTTGGCTACACACCATCTTGTTTGAGATTCCTGTTTTGGCTATCGTCAACGAGGTGTATTTCCGCAATACCCAAAAGGCACCGGACTTTGTAGAGGGTCGCCAACGATTAGAGAAAAAAATTGAAACACTGCGCGCCGAAAGACTCAGCGATTTGAAGATAGCCGACTACGGAACGCGTCGACGTTTTTCCAAAGCGTGGCATGAAGAAATATTGGGTGTGCTTTCTGTCAAATTAGGCAATCAGCCTAAGGGACAACTTGCTGGCACCAGCAATGCCTTGTTCGCCATGAAACTCAACTTACGTCCGCTTGGCACCATGGCCCATGAATATTTACAAGCCTGTCAAGCCCTAGGGCCTCGTCTAAGAGACAGCCAAGTGTTTGGCTTTGAGACTTGGGCACGTGAATACCGTGGCGACTTGGGCATTGCCTTGAGTGACGTCTACGGCATTGAACCGTTCTTGCGTGACTTCGACATGTATTTCTGTAAGTTGTTTGACGGTGCTCGCCATGACAGTGGCGATCCGTTCACGTGGGGTGAGCGCATGATCGAACACTACCGGCAAAACCGCGTTGACCCCATGACCAAGACGTTGATCTTCAGTGATGGGTTGACGGTCGAGCGCATCGTCGCCCTGTACCAACAGTTCAGAGGACGTTGCCAACTTGCTTTCGGAATTGGTACCAATCTGACCAACGATCTGGGCTACGAGCCCTTGCAAATAGTGATAAAGATGGTTGAATGCAATGGCCAACCTGTGGCCAAGCTTTCTGATACCCCTTCTAAAAACATGTGTGAAGACCAAAACTACTTGGCTTATTTACGCCAAGTTTTTGGTATTGCATCGCCAAATTAAAGCAAGTCTTTTCTTAATGTATGGATCTTATGGATATGCAACTCGATGCGGTGCTAGGGCTTGTTGCCATCAGTGTAATTTTGCTCATACTCTTGCTTTGGCGCTCTATTTCAAAATCTTCGCATTCAGATATTCTAAATATTCAGAAATACCTAGACGAAAAACTTGAACGCTTAGAAAGAGCCTTACGCCTTGAAGTGACTGAGGCATCGCGCGATGCGCGTCAAGAGCTCACCCAGAACTTGGCTACGTTTCAACAGAGCCAAATTCAGCAACTCAGCCTGATGCAAAAGTCTGTGGGTGACACTTTGCACCAACAATTGCAGCAGTTACAAAAAAGCAATAGCGAAAAGCTAGATGAGATGCGTCGCACAGTCGACGAAAAATTGCAAACTACGCTTGAAAAACGTTTGTCCGAGAGTTTCAAACAAGTTGCAGAAAGATTAGAGCAAGTTCATAACGGACTGGGCCAAATGCAAAAGTTGGCACAAGGCGTAGGCGACTTACAGCGCGTCCTCACCAATGTGAAAACGCGAGGTATCGTGGGCGAAGTGCAACTAGAAGCTTTGTTAGAACAAGTCCTCACTATTGAGCAATACGCCAAGCAAGTAGAAACCAAGCCGCGTAGCAACCAGCGTGTAGATTTTGCGATTCGCTTTCCCGGTCGCGGTGGGCAAGATGGCGAACCAGTCTGGCTACCGATCGATGCGAAATTTCCGCGTGAAGACTACGAGCGTTTACTAGATGCCCATGAGCGCGCGGATGTGTTGGCTACAGAGGCTTCTTCTAAAGCATTGGAAGTGCGCATTCGTACCGAAGCCAAGAGCATTGCAGAGAGTTATCTGGCGCCGCCTTACACCACAGACTTTGCAATTTTGTTCTTACCTATTGAAGGCCTTTATGCAGAAGTTTTGCGTCGTCCTGGCTTGGTCGACAGTTTGCAACGCGACTACCGCGTGACTTTGGCGGGCCCTACCACCTTGCTCGCCATGCTCAATAGCTTGCATATGGGTTTTCGTACGCTGGCATTGGAGCAGCAGGCCTCAGAGGTTTGGAAGGTATTGGGCGCTGTCAAAACGGAGTTTGAACGCTACGGTGACTGGGTAGAAAAAGTCCGTGAACAAGTGCAAAAAGCAGCAGACACCTTGGACAAGGCAGATACCCGAAGCCGACAAATGCGACGTGCTTTGAAAAATGTAGAGGCCTTGCCAGAAGGCGAATCACAAAATTTCTTACCCCTGTTCGATGAACCGTTGGACGATGCAGATAGCGCAGACACCACGGTTTGAATCGCGAACTCTTTCGATTGATTGCAGGCCAAGTCTGCTTGCATCTAGGCCTGTCGCTAGGTTCCGTGCAACCGATGGTGATGAGCACTTTGCACCAGATCACACCTGAGTCACGCCATGGTGAAGCTTTGGGTTTGCGCTTGATGGGTATCAATGCGTCAAGCGTTTTGATGCCTATGGTATTTGGCGCAGCTGGTGCTGTGATTGGTGTGGGCGCCGTTTTCTGGTGTGTGTCTCTAGCGGTAGGGCTTGGCTCGCGCAGTGCGTATTTGCTCAGAGTGCATAAAACGCACGAATAACTTCCCACGCATCTTCTACGCTGTCTACAAGGCGAAACAGTTGTAAATCTTCTTCAGCAATCACGCCTTCTTCCATCATCATTTCTGGATGAAATACTTTTTTCCAGTATTCGGCGCCAAATAACACAATGGGTACGGGCTTGGCTTTTTTGCATTGCACCAAGGTCAGTGTTTCGAATAATTCGTCCATCGTGCCAAAGCCGCCGGGAAACGCCACCAACGCTTTAGCACGCATCATGAAATGCATTTTGCGCAAGGCAAAGTAATGGAACTTAAAACTCAGCGCAGGTGTGATGTAAGGATTGGGGGTTTGTTCGTGGGGCAATGCGATATTGAGACCCACACTGATGCCGCCCGCTTCTGAGGCGCCACGGTTGGCGGCTTCCATAATGCCTGGCCCACCACCTGTGCATATAAATAGCTTATGCAGGTTGTCCTTGTTAGCGCTGTATTGGGCAATCAAATGGCCAAAAGCACGCGCTTGTTCATAGAAATGGGCATTGCGCACCAAAGCTTCTGCGCGTTTGATGTCTATTGCCAAGCCTGAGCTTTGGGCCGCCTCTAGTGTTTTCTGTGCCTTCTCTTGGCTTTGAAAACGTGCGCTACCAAAAACGACGACCGTATGTTCTATGCCGTGTTCTTGTTGCGCCAAATCAGGTTTGAGCATTTCCAGCTGGAAACGGATGCCGCGAGTTTCTCGGCGCAAGAGAAATTCAGGATCGGCAAAGGCAAGGCGATTCGATTCAGGTACAAGCGCTTCACCGCTTGAGCTCTGCGCCTTCAGTATGTCCCACGCTTGCGATAAGTGCGGGTCTTGTGGGTCAAGCATTGCATCCATAAAAAAACCACCTTGATAGTTGGTCGGAAAAATTTAAAAGGCCTGCAAGCAGGCCTTTTTTGGAAGTGTTGCAGTATTAAACGCGTTTGCGGTATTCGCCAGTACGCGTATCAATTTCCACTTTATCACCTTGCGCCACAAAAATAGGCACAGGCACTTCGAAACCGGTAGCAATCTTGGCGGGCTTCAATACTTTGCCTGACGTGTCGCCTTTGACTGCGGGTTCTGTCCAAGTGATTTCGCGCACGACTGTGGTGGGTAATTCAACCGAAATTGCTTTTTCTTCGTAAAAAACGACTTCAAGGGACATGCCGTCTTCAAGATAGTTCAAAGCATCGCCCATATTGCTGGCTTCGACTTCGTATTGGTTGAATTCGCTGTCCATGCACACATACATAGGGTCTGCGAAATAAGAATAGGTGCATTCTTTTTTGTCCAAAATGACTTGGTCCATTTTGTCGTCTGCACGAAACACCATTTCGGTACCGAAGTTGGCGATCAAGCTCTTGAGTTTCATGCGCACAGTGGAGGAACCGCGTCCGCCGCGGCTGTATTCGGTGCGCAGGACCACCATGGGGTCTTTACCATGCATGATGACGTTGCCGACGCGTATTTCTTGAGCGGTTTTCATAGGTGAAGTTCTTGTAAGTGAATGAGAGATTTCCGAAGCTTTTAGCTGCTTGGAAAGCGCAAAGCCCCTGATTTTAGCGTTTTTGGGACACAAATCGCTCTAATTGCGTGACCAAGTCTACTTGGCGCTCTAATCGACTCGCATTTTGACGGGCCCAAGTTGTCCAGTTTTCGAAGTGTTTTTGCTCTATTGAGGGTAATGGGGTGCCACTAATGCCATTCCAAGCAGCATGGATGGCCGCCAAATCTTGGGGCATTTGCAGGGTTTCACAAAAGGCTTGCAGTTTTGTATGGTGCGCCTGATCGTCTTGCGGATAAATGTGCCAAACAAAGGGCTTGCCAGCCCATAAAGCCCGAACAACGGAGTCTTCTCCTCGCACGAAGTTCAAGTCACACGCCCATAGCAAATGGTCGTAATCAGTTTGGCTCAGGTAAGGCAACTGTTCAATCTGCAAGTGGCCTGCACCGCTGGCAGGTATTTCCAAAACATTTAATGCTTGCGCAACTGCTTGTTGCGATCGTCCTTGCGTGACTAGGAGGTTGGTAGGCGCGTTATCGATGACCAATTGCTTGAGTAAATCTTGCAAAGCGCTAGGTTCGTAACAAAACAGCGATATCCAGCGCGTTTCTGAATACGTTTTAGTTTTGGATATTTCAGGTGCGTAGCACGCTAGCCATGCATTGCGGTCGAATGCGGATTGCCTTTGCTTTAAATCGGTCTCGCGTAACAAACCGCCTGTGCCATTTACAAAGCCTGGGTAAAAAAACCATTTGGTCTGACCTTTGGCGGGGCCTTTCATAACTGGAGAGGCTAAACCGTGAGATTGCGTGATATAGCCTTCTGCGCTCAAGTATTCAAGGTTTATCCAAGTTGATCTCTGCTGTGCAATCAAGTTCTCAATATGGGTAGGCAGTTTGCAACCAAAAGCTTCGATGACTACATCACCCAACTTCAAAGCGGTCTCAGCATCAGACCACTTGGATACTTCAACTTTGGGGTGACCGTTGGGTGCCATCCAAACCAATGCGCTGGCATCGTCCACCCAAAGGCGAACGGAATGTCCGCGTTCGGCTAAGTCAACGGCCAAACGCCAACTGACCCCGAGGTCGCCGTGGTTGTCGATCACGTGGCAAAAAATATCCCACTGCAAAAGTTTGGAAGTCACCCGCGAGATTGTCCACAATACGCAGATGTCTGAAGAAAACTTGCCAGAACCTGCTCCTGTGGAAGAAGTTGCCAACCGCCACAGCGCTGAATTGTTGGCGCAGGTCGCTGCGCTTCCTGGTTTGCCTGGTGTCTACCGTTATTTCGACGAGAACGAGCAGGTGCTTTATGTGGGCAAAGCTATCAGCTTGAAAAAGCGTGTGGCAAGTTATTTCCAAAAAGAAAAATCTGGAACACGCATAGGCCATATGGTGAGCAAAATCGTGCGGATGGAAACCACGGTGGTGCGTTCGGAAGCCGAGGCTTTGTTGCTGGAAAACAACCTGATCAAGTCGCTCAAACCTCGATACAACATTTTGTTTCGTGACGACAAGAGTTACCCCTATTTAAAAATTACTCGCGCTACAGATACTTCTAAAAACAAAGCCAGCAATGTGTCAAGGGTGGTCTATTACCGTGGTGCGGTAGACAAGCGGCATGAATATTTCGGTCCCTACCCCAGTGTGTGGGCGGTACGCGAGGCCATTCAGTTACTACAAAAGGTTTTTCGCTTACGTACCTGTGAAGACACGGTTTATCACAACCGTACACGTCCGTGTTTGCTGTATCAAATCAAGCGATGCTCAGCGCCATGTGTAGGTCATATCTCTTTAGAGGCCTATCAAAGCGATGTCGATAGCGCCATGCGACTCTTGCGCGGTCAAACCCAAGAAGTGATGCAGTCGATTGAGGCGCGCATGATGGCGCACGCGGACAAGTTGGAGTTTGAGCAGGCAGCAGAATTGCGTAACCAAATGAGCGCGTTGTCCAAAGTCTTGCATCAGCAAGCCGTAGATACGGTGGGTGACCAAGATGTGGATATCTTGGCAGTCAAAGTGCAAGGAGGACGTGCTTGCGTGAACTTGGCGATGGTGCGAGGTGGGCGCCACCTAGGTGATCGGCCTTACTTTCCTGTGCATGTGGACGATGCAGAACCGACTGAAGTTTTAGAAGCCTTTTTAAGTCAGCACTATATTGAAATACCTGTTCCGCCAACGCTGGTTACAAGCCATGCGGTAGATAAGCAATTAATTCAAACGCTGATTGAGCAAACTGGAATCAAAATTAATGCACTCCATAACCCACGCGAGCAGCGCAAGGTGTGGTTGGAGATGGCGCAACAAAATGCCGATATCCAACTCGCTCGGCTGTTAGCTGAGGAAGGTTCGCAACAGGCGCGGACGCGCTCTTTGGTCGATTCCTTGGATTTAGACGTCGACAACCTGGATGTGTTTCGGGTGGAATGTTTCGATATTTCGCATACAGCAGGTGAGTCGACCCAAGCATCTTGTGTGGTGTTCCACCACCACAAAATGCAAAGCAGTGAATACCGCCGCTACAACATCGACGGCATCACACCTGGTGATGACTATGCCGCCATGCGCCAAGTGCTAGAGCGCCGTTACAGCAAACTCGCTGAAGCGGTGCGCGCAGGAGAAGGTAAGTTGCCCGACCTGGTGTTGATTGACGGAGGCAAAGGCCAAGTCTCAATGGCACGCGAAGTGTTTGAAGCGCTTGGTCTAGATGTCTCGCGGATTGTGGGCGTAGAAAAAGGCGAAGGCCGTAAGGTGGGGCTTGAGGAATTAGTCTTTGCTGATGGCCGTGAAAAAGTCTATCTAGGCCGCGATTCAGCCGCATTGATGTTGATCGCACAGATTCGCGACGAGGCGCATCGCTTTGCCATTACCGGCATGCGTGCGGCGCGGGCCAAGGTGCGTGTTGGCGGAAGCACCTTAGAAGAGATTGCCGGCATAGGACCTAAGAAGCGCGCCAAGTTATTGCAACGTTTTGGCGGTGCGCGCGGAGTAGCGCAAGCAAGTGTGCAAGACCTCTGCAGCGTGGAAGGTATTTCCTTAGAACTTGCGCAAACTATTTATCAAGCTTTACGTTAAGTGTCTAGCTGATTAAAAACTGTAAGCCAACAAAATTTGTAATGGCTAGCTTATAAATTGGTGCTTTTTAGGGTTTAACGATTTCTAGCAAGCGATCTAGCCCGCCTTCTTGGATAGACACCATGGCTTGTTCGCGAACCTTTGGTTTGGCGTGGTAAGCCACAGAAAGTCCTGCAACGCCCATCATTAACAAGTCATTTGCGCCATCTCCCATCGCGATGCTTTGTTTAGGTGAGATGCCCAATTCAGCACAAGTTTCAAGAAGTTTTTTTCGCTTCTCTGCGCCATCGCAAATATCACCCCAAGGCTGATCAACCAACTGGCCTGTGAGGTGTCCGTCTGCAATTTCAAGAACATTGCTGCGGGTGAAGTCAATGTTGAGCATGCGCCCTACACGGTCCGCAAAAAAAGTAAAACCTCCGCTAACTAGTAATACTTTCATGCCATATTGCTTACATGTGTCTACCAATTCCTTAGCACCAGGGTTCAGCCGCAAGCGGTTAGTAAAGACATCATCTAAAGCTTCTTGCGGCACGCCTTTCAGCAATGCCACGCGTTTGCGCAAACTGTCTTTGAAATCCGTGATTTCGCCCCGCATGGCGGCTTCAGTAATGGCGCTGACTTCAGCTTTACGTCCTGCCGCATCGGCTATTTCATCGATACATTCGATGTTGATTAGTGTTGAATCCATATCAAACGCAATGAGTTTGAAATCGTGCAATTTAAGCGGCGATGCAATGCCTTGAATAAAAAGACCTGGGGCAAATTCTTGTTGTGCCATGAGATTTGTAAAAGTAACGATTGCCCTAAATTATCTAGGCCACCGAAGCAGTGGGTGCTGGTTTAGATGGCGTGATGGGAGTTCCCAAAGCCCGCAAAATATCTTGCACCATCTTGGCTCTGGCCATGGGTTCTGGAAGTTCACGCTCGATGCGAAGCCTGTCATTACCCGCCAACTTGATGTGTTTGTTTTTTTGTACCAACTCGATGATGCGCATGGCGTCAAACGGCGGATTAGGTTTGAAACTGATGATGGTCACATGCGGTGTCGCATCTACCTTGGTCACGCCATAGTCACGGGCTTTCACACGTAAACGGTGTACATCAATCAAGGTTTGGGCTTGAGTTGGCAATTTGCCAAAACGGTCCACCAATTCTTCTAGTAAGCCATCAATTTGGTCAGATGTTTTGGCGATCGCTAACTTCTTGTAGAAAGAGAGTCTTAGATGCACGTCGCCGCAATAGTCCTTGGGTAGAAGAGCTGGTGCATGAAGGTTCACCTCTGTTGTCGCGCTAAGCGGGCTTAGTAGGTCTGGTTCTTCACCGTTCTTCAATGCCCGAACCGCTTCGCTCAACATCTCGTTGTAGAGTTGAAAACCAACCTCCAGCATATTGCCGCTTTGACTCTCGCCCAAAACTTCGCCTGCACCTCGAATTTCAAGGTCGTGCATAGCCAAGTAAAAACCGGAGCCCAGTTCTTCCATTTGTTGAATGGCGTCCAGTCTTTGCGTGGCTTGTTTGGTCAGCGATTCAATATCAGGCACCATCAAATAAGCATAGGCTTGGTGGTGGCTGCGTCCTACGCGGCCTCGTAATTGGTGTAGTTGTGCCAAGCCAAATTTGTCAGCACGGCTCATGATGATGGTGTTAGCCGTTGGCACGTCAATGCCCGTTTCAATGATGGTCGAGCAAAGCAATACGTTGTAGCGTTGCGCTACGAAGTCACGCATGACGCGCTCCAACTCGCGTTCAGGCATTTGTCCGTGGGCGATGGCAATACGCGCTTCAGGTAAAAGTTCTTCTAAGCGCGCGCGACGGTTCTCGATGGTGTCGACCTCGTTATGTAAAAAGTAACACTGACCACCGCGTTTGAGTTCGCGCAACACTGCTTCACGTATGACACCGTTGCCTTCTGTACGTACAAATGTTTTGATAGCCAAGCGCCTTTGTGGTGCTGTGGCGATGACGCTTAGGTCGCGCAATCCTTCTAGTGCCATGCCTAAAGTACGGGGGATGGGGGTCGCGGTGAGTGTCAGTACATCGACTTCCGCGCGAATGGCTTTCATCGTTTCTTTGTGGCGGACACCAAATCGATGCTCTTCGTCGATGATCAAAAGCCCTAAGTCTTTGAACTTGACGCTCTCGCTCAGAAGTTTGTGCGTTCCTATGACGATATCGATTTGCCCATCAGCCAGTCCTTTCGCAGCCAAAGTAATTTCTTTGGCAGAGCGAAAACGACTCATCTCTGCAATTTTGATAGGCCACTTGCTAAAACGGTCAGTTAGAGTTTGAAAATGTTGTTCAGCAAGCAAAGTGGTTGGCGCCAAAAATGCCACCTGTTTGCCGCCAGTGACCGCCACAAAAGCTGCACGCAGTGCCACTTCAGTTTTGCCAAAACCTACATCTCCGCAAACCAACCGGTCCATAGGCCGTGGACTAATCATGTCTTGAATCACAGCGTGAATCGCGGCGCGTTGGTCAGCAGTTTCGTCAAACCCAAAATCGTTGGCGAAGGTTTCGTAGTCTTGCGGTGAGTAGCGAAATGGGTGTCCAACCCTCGCTGCACGTCTTGCGTAAATATTGAGTAGCTCGGCTGCAGCATCACGCACTTGCTCCGCCGCGCGTCGTTTGGCTTTGTCCCATTGGGCTGAACCCAGTTTGTGCAAAGGAGCTTCGTCAGCGCTCACGCCTGTGTAGCGGCCGATCAAATGCAATTGACTGACGGGCACATACAACACAGCTTGGTCGGCGTATTCCAGATGCAAGAACTCTTGTAAAACGGGAAGCCCTTCCTCCGTTTTTTCACCCAGATCCATATTGACCAAGCCGCGGTAACGCCCAATGCCGTGTGCGTTGTGAACGACTGGGTCGCCGACATTGAGTTCTGATAAATCTTTGATCAGGGCTTCAACATCGCTAACCTGTTCTTGTTTTTTTCTTCTGCGCGCAGCCGGTGCGATAGCGAACAGTTCTGTTTCAGTGATGAAGTCGATGCCGGTTTCTAGCCAACTAAAACCGACCTGTAAGTGGGAAGTAGCGATACCAATTTTTTCTTGGGATTTTTCGAAGTCGTGAAGTGATTCAAAGACAACAGGGCTGAGTTCGCTGGCTCTCAAGAAATCTAAAAGGCTTTCGCGACGCCCATCGCTTTCCGCCAAGATGAGCAAGCGGTGGGCGGTGTTTTTGGCGTACAGCTCTAGCCGCTCCAGCGGGTCAGTTGCGCCCCGCATCACCATCAAATCTGGCAAGGATTGTGCGAAGGTGTTTTCGCTACTGGCGGCGTTGTAAGGACGCAGAGCTAGTTGCGCGTGTTGGTTAGCCGTTGCAAAAACCTGTTCTGCGCTTAAAAACAAACTGGCCGGAGATAGCGCAGGTCTTTCGGGGTCGCCTTGTACCAACCGGTAACGTTCTTGCGTGTCTTGCCAAAAGCGTTGAAAAACGGGTTCTAGTTCACCATGCAGCACCACGATGGCTGAAGGGCTCAGGAAATTGAAGACCGTGGCAGTTTCTTCAAAGAACAAGGGCAAGTAATATTCAATGCCTGCAGTCGCAACGCCATTTCCAATATCTTTGTAAATACGGCTTTTGGTCGGGTCGCCTTCCAGCAACTCACGCCAACGCTTGCGAAACAGCGCACGCGCATCCTGGTCCATGGGGAACTCGCGCCCAGGAAGAAGTCGAACTTCAGGAACTGGGTACAAACTGCGTTGGCTGTCTGGGTCAAAGGTGCGAATCGAATCGATTTCGTTGTCGAATAAATCGACGCGGTAGGGAACCAAAGAACCCATAGGGAATAAATCGATCAATCCACCACGCACCGCATATTCACCAGGGCTGACAACTTGGGTGACATGGCTGTAGCCAGCCAAACTCAGTTGCTCTTTGAACTTGGCCTCATTGAGTGATTGTTTGACCTTGAATTCAAATGTGTATCCCGCCAAGAAAGACGGCGGCGCAAGTCGGTAAAGCGCAGTGGTCGCTGGAATCAAAATGACATCTGCATCGCCCTGCGAAATTCGCCAAAGCGTTGCCAAGCGCTCACTGATCAAATCTTGGTGTGGCGAAAAACTGTCGTAAGGCAGAGTTTCCCAATCAGGAAACAGCACACAACGCACTTCTGGCGCGAAGAAAGATATTTCATCTTGCAGACGGTGTGCGTCCGCAGCGTCTGCTGTGAAGATAGCGACTTGGGTGTTTTTGGTTTTTTCTTGTGCGCCCAATTTAGCAAGCCATAGCGCATCGGCCGAGCCAACAGGGCGATCAATGGCAAATCGTTTGCCGGTACTCAAAGAAGGCAGGTGCATTGGGTTGATTCTAGAATGACAGCATGTCTCACCCCACAGCAACAAAGCATCAGATGTATGCCTTGATTCCTTGCGCGGGTAGTGGTGCGCGTGCAGGCTCCTCAGAGCCTAAGCAATATCGCGACATTGCTGGACTGCCTATGGTGATCCATACCTTGCTTGCGTTCCATGCTGTGGCGCGTATCAAGCAAGGTTTGGTTGTTGTAGCCCCCGATGACATTGTTATGACTGATTTACTTCAAAAACACGGCCTTGATAACTTTCAAGTCGCAGGAGTTGGTGGTGCACAACGTTCAGACAGTGTGTTGGAGGGCCTTAACGCCTTGATGGTGCACGGAGCCAAATCGGACGACTGGGTGTTGGTGCATGACGCTGCACGTTGTTTGATCACAAATCAGCAAATAGATGGTTTGATAGACGCAGTAGTCTCAGATCCAGTTGGTGGTCTCTTAGCGCAACCTTTGGCCGATACCTTGAAGTCTGCAGACCATAATCGCGTAGCCAGTACGGTGACACGCGTTGATAAATGGCTAGCCCAAACACCACAAATGTTTCGAATCGGCCCATTGAAGCATGCCATTGAACAAGCAGGTTCATCGGTGACCGATGAATCGTCTGCTATGGAATCTATGGGTTTCCATCCTTTACTGGTTGCTAGTGATAGCCATAATTTCAAAGTGACTTATCCGCAAGACTTTGCGCTGGCAGAAGCTATTTTTCACATGAGAAACAACCATTTGCATGGAACACGCTAGATTTCGAATAGGTGAGGGCTGGGATACGCATGCGCTGGTGACTGGGCGCCCACTTGTCATTGGCGGCGTGCATATTCCCCATACACACGGTTTATTAGGACATTCAGATGCAGATGTATTGCTACACGCGATTACAGATGCTTTGCTTGGCGCTGCTGCGCTAGGTGATATTGGTCGTCACTTTCCTGATACCGATGTGCAATTTAAGGCCGCTGACTCTTGGCTTCTTTTGCAAAAAGTAGGGCAATTATTAAAAGCTAATGGGCTTCAAATTGGCAATATTGATGCGACTGTGATTGCGCAAGCGCCTAAGCTCGCTAGTTTTATTCCTGCCATGTGCGAGCGGATCGCCCAAGCTTTAGACATTAGTGCGCAACAGGTGAATGTAAAAGCCAAAACTGCCGAAAAAATGGGTCCTGTAGGCGAGGGCTCGAGTATGGAAGCCAGAGCTGTAGTGCTGATTTATTGATTTTTGGGATGCAGGGCGACTAAGCCGTCTACTATCTCGCGAACGATGCGTTTTTGCTCGCATTTAAGCAATAAATATTTAACGATGAGTTGCTGGTCAATGAGATTGACTTTGTCTTCAGCAATATTTTTATCAAGCGATTTTGAGGGCGGTGTGCCAAAAAGCAAACCCTCTGGTGAAATTTTGAGCCATTTGCACAAGATCAGTAATTTGTCTTGCTTGGGGACAGAAACTCCCATTAACCAGTTGCGCGCAGCATGGGAGGTGATGCCTTCACCCCAGTAACGTAAGTTGAATTCGTTAGCAACGACGGTTGCCGAGGGGCGAATACCTGCTTCTTTTAGAGCGGATCGAAGGCGGTCTGCGAACTTAGAAGTTTCTTTGGTGGGGGAGGTGCGTTTCATTCCGCTAAGTTAACATTTGTTTTACCTTTATAGTTAATTATAGGTTAAAAATTAATTAATTTAGTATTTAATTATTACTGGGCAGCCCAGCCGCCGTCCATATTCCAAGCAACACCACGCACATTGTCTGCAGCTTTGGAGCACATAAAGACTGCTAAAGCACCAAGTTCTTGCGGTGTTGTGAATTGCATAGAGGGTTCTTTTTCGCCAAGTAAGAGTTTGGTAGCTTCATCATTAGAAATTTTTAATTCAGCTGCTTTGGCGTCGACTTGTTTTTGAACCAATGGGGTCAGCACCCATCCGGGGCATATTGCATTGCAGGTCACGCCTGTCGTAGCAGTTTCTAGTGCAGTGACTTTGGTCAATCCCACAATCCCGTGTTTGGCGGCCACATAGGCTGACTTTTGGGCCGAAGCGACTAACCCATGCACAGACGCGACATTGATGATGCGCCCCCAGTTCTTTTGGCGCATATAAGGCAGGGCTAAGCGCGAAGTGTGAAACGCACTGGTGAGGTTAATGGCGATGATGGCGTCCCATTTTTCGACGGGAAAACTTTCAATAAAGGCCACATGCTGAATGCCAGCGTTGTTGACCAAAATATCCACGCCACCAAAATTTTTGGTAGCAAATTCCATCATGTCTTGGATATCGCTTGCTTTACTCATATCAGCAGGATGGTGCGCAACTTTGACTTTGCAAGTTTCAATTTCCGCCTTGGGGCCAGCGACATCACCAAATCCATTCATGACAATATTGGCGCCTTCTTTGGCGAGTGCAATCGCAAGACCTAAGCCAATACCGCTAGTGGAACCGGTCACCAACGCTGTTTTACCTGTAAGTTGTAGTTGAGACATTTTTAGAACCCTTTTGAAAACAATAAAAAACTTGTGACATTATGAGGTTTTCGAATTTAAAAAAACTTGGCATGGACGACGCAGTTTTACAAAAGGCTAGGAATTTTGCGCAGCCACTGTTGGAAGGAAGCACCTTCGACAGTGGCGAGGATGTACTTGCGCACGCAGACGCAATGGTGCAAATGCTGGCCCAGATGGGTGACTCCCAAGATATGCAGGCTGCTTGTTATTTGGTTTATGCCTGTGACCACCTTGCTAAGCCTGAAGAAGTCATCGCCAAGGCGTTTGGTGAAAGTTTTGCTACGTTAGCGATAGAAACATCGCGTTTGATTCGCATTCAAAGGCAAGCACGGTTATCTGCCAGTGTGGAAGCACAGCCAGACCTAGGTGTTGAAAACGTTCGCAAAATGCTTTTAGCGTTTTCAAGAGATTTGCGTGTGGTGATGCTACGTTTGGCATCCAGGCTGCAAACTTTGCGCCATTATTCGGCGGTGAAAAAGCCTTTACCCAGTGGATTGGCGCAAGAGTCCTTGCATGTGTTTGCACCCTTGGCCAACCGCTTGGGTATTTGGCAAATCAAATGGGAGTTAGAAGATCTCTCATTCAGATTTACCGAGCCTGATACCTACCGGCAAGTTGCGCAGTGGTTAGATGAAAAACGCGCAGAGCGGGAAATCTACATCGCAAATTCCTGCGTATCTATCGTCCAAGGATTGAAAGAGCAAGGCATTGACGCAAAAGTCTACGGTCGCCCCAAACACATCTACAGCATTGTTAAAAAAATGCGCGACAAGGGGATTGGGTTTGAAAGAGTTCTAGATATCAGGGCTTTTCGTATTCTGGTCGACACTGTTCCCAATTGTTATGCCGCGCTGAGTTGGGTGCATAGCCAATATGTCCCCATGGTGGAAGAATTCAACGATTACATCGCGCGTCCTAAAACAAATGGCTACCAATCGCTTCACACGGTGGTGCGCGATGCACAGCAAAAAGCCACAGAGATTCAAATCAGAACGCAAAGCATGCACGACCATGCGGAGCATGGGGTTGCAGCGCATTGGGCCTATAAAGAGGCTGGCAAAAAAGGGTATTCGGGTGTTTCTGCTACGGGTGCTTACGACGCCAAAATCGCAGTGTTGCGCCAATTGCTGGCTTGGGAAAGAGAGATGGCCTCTGCCAACTCACAATCTAGCGACAACCGATCCAAAGGCAAAAAAGACGCGCAGCTTGCGACTGACCGAATTTACGTGCTGACACCTGAGGCCGCCGTAGTGGAGCTGCCAGAAGGCGCAACCCCCATTGATTTCGCATACACCTTGCATACCAATTTGGGGCATCGTTGCCGTGGGGCGCATATCGACGGTGCGATGGTGCCTTTGAATACGGTGCTTAAAAACGGACAAACTGTCTCGATCACTGCAATCAAAGAGGGCGGACCCTCTAGGGATTGGCTTAACTCGGAGTTGGGGTTTTTGGTCAGTGCTAGGGCGCGTGCCAAGGTACGTGCTTGGTTTAATGCGCAGGTTTTGCAGGAGACGATTTCCAAAGGTCGCGATGCGGTCGAAAAATTATTACAACGCGAAGGTAAATCGAGTACCAATTTAGAGGAACTCTCAAGCCAACTTGGATTTAAATCTTCTGAAGCATTGTTTGAATCCGTTGGTAAGGAAGAGTTTTCTTTGAGGGCGATAGAGCAATTTTTAAAACCCAGTGCAGTCC
>Ga0247831_1005319_pt1 | contig 16256 bp, 31 predicted proteins | sample LaCruzMarch2015__9_FD_192406 | JGI IMG/M metagenome (GOLD analysis project Ga0247831, IMG submission 192406) | Freshwater microbial communities from meromictic Lake La Cruz, Castile-La Mancha, Spain - LaCruzMarch2015_1m | ecosystem: Environmental > Aquatic > Freshwater > Lake | place: Spain... | reverse complement strand
AGTTTGAGTCAATCCATTTGACTATAGACTTGTCACAGTACCTTTGAGAAATTTTAGCGTGATACCCTTAAAACGTAACAGATTGAACCGTATTAAGTTTATAGACTGTTTACCGTATCCTACCCTTATACGAGATACAAGTGTCTTACAATCAATCCTATTGATAATTTCAAACCCTGTCTAGTTGGCTAGTTTTACTATCCATGCCGTCTAACGCAAACTATCCACGTTTACCCTTGATTCTATTGACTCAAATTCATTTTGGCTAGTTTTTTTGCCTGTCTAGTTGAAAAATACCTTGCGAGCGTCTCTTAGTGACATACGAATATGGGTTTTCATTTTTTGTTTTTTTGATTTTTTCCCTCCTATGAAAAGGAATATATTTTTTTATATTTATTTTGCTACATATATATATATATATTTTATAAAAAATAATATATATATAAGGGAAAAAACGCATTTTTTCGATGGCTAGTTGCTGTCTAGTTGGTGTCTAGTTTTTGAAAGTGATACTAAAAACCTTGATTCTATTGACCGATTCTGTCTAGTTCTCTGGATACTTTCACATCCAATAACGTCAAAAACTGGGACGTTATACTTGGATACTTATTTTTAAATTAAACTTGACGATTGCAATACATACCGTATTACTAAGACATTATTCTCCAATAATGATTCTCTAAGATGATCCTATTATCCGTTCTTGAAATACAGATCGGAATTTTTTTGAACGACATTTAAAAAGTGTTTGAAATATTTTAAGTAAAAATATATTAAAATACATATATGGAATTTAAATTTGGATTCAAAGACTTGATGCACTATGGAAGTTTCATCGTGTCGTTATCGGTCGCTTATTATACTCATGAGATACGCATTGTAAGGATTGAGACAAAAAACGAACAGGTATCAAGAGATTTTGATAAAATAGAAAAAAAAATAGATAAGATAGAATCGTTATTGATGGACGTATCAGAATACTTAAGGGGAAAGCATGGAAAGAAAGATTAAATTTAGTCTATCGGGATATTACGAACCCACACCAAAGAATTTTAGAAAACTTGGTGATACTTTACTGGGTATGTCTCAATTCTTAACGGGATACGCAGTAATAATGGATGAAAAATGGCTTGCTTTTTTATGTATTGCAATAGGGACAATAGGCAAAGGATTGACTAATTTTTTTACAGAAGAAATGATACCTGAGGACAAGGGATATAATTAGACTTGACGAAATTTTATAGCAAGTAAAATTTAGATAAAAAATATATTCTTATGGAAGAATATTATGAAAATATTAATAGCTTGCGAAGAGTCTCAAACTGTATGTAAAGCATTTAGAAAAAAAGGTCATGAGGCATATTCTTGTGACATACAAGACTGTTCAGGCGGACATCCTGAATGGCATATAAAACATGATGTCTTAAAAGTTATTGATGATAATTGGGATATAATGATTGCTCATCCGCCTTGCACATATTTGAGTCACGCTGGAAATGCTTGGTTTAATGTAGAAAAATATGGACAAAAGGCAATCGATAGAATACAAAATAGAAAAGAAGCTGAATTATTTTTTTTAAAATTTTATAATTGCAATATCCCAAAAATAGCAATAGAAAACCCAAGAGGGTCAATAAATAGAATTTTAAAACCTTCTCAAGTGATACATCCATATTATTTTGGAGATATGGAAAAGAAAACTACTTGTCTATGGTTAAAAAATTTACCTTTATTAAAACATATTAAAGAAGATGACTTATTTAATGATAAAACTCATACCGAAGAACCAAAACCAAACTATATAGATAAGTCAGGTAAAAAAAGATATTTTACAGATAGCTTTGCAAAAACAGACGATAGAATAAAACTTAGATCAAAAACTTTCCTTGGAATTGCAAAAGCTATGGCAGATCAATGGGGTTGAACATATTCAAAGAAAATACGGAATACGATACTACTTACCAATTTCCCGATTTGCCTCAAAAATAAACTTCATACATTTTACTTTAAGTCTTACGGCTTTTTCTTGTAATTGCCTTAAGTCGTCAAACTCAACACTTTTATTTGTGTGATACTCATGATTATTCACCCAATATATTAAAGACTTAAATTCTTTTTGTATCGTTTTAGATTATTCGCTTAAATATCATAATCCTTCTTTATCGTATCTCATATAATTCCCTCTATAAATAAAAATACCCTGTCACACGATGACATGGAGTCGAGGCATGACAGGGTATTAACCATAGCTTACAAGCAAAGGATTTTGTTGCGGCCCGTGTGACAGTCAAGGGACTATCTGGGTCGCAATTATCAACTTATTTAAACTTTATATTCTGTCCACTATTTTTATAAATTTCCTCTATCTCTAAGTCATACTGTTTTACGGCGAGTTCGGTCAAATAAATTATAATTATAATCGGTAAGATACTCATAATAAGAGATTGGCTAAACATTATTATAGTACCCAAATCATCCAGGGCATTCTTACACGATCCTGCACAAGCGAAATACGTAGTAGTATTTGCACCGAGAGAAATCATAAATGCCATGATACTCGATCCGAACATTAATGGATAGATCCGGGCTAAGTGAAATACAATTATACTCACATCGAGAGCCATCGTGATACCGATAGCATAAACCGTAAGACAAAACTCTGATCCCAAGAAATCAAGTCTGGTTTGACCTAGAAAATATTTGAGGGCTGAGTAGTTTGAAATAACTCCAATCGTTCCAAAAAATATAACCAGGGAAAGTTTCAATCGTTTCGTTTTAAAAAATTCAAAAAATTTTGATTTGTTCATTTTTATTCTCCAATAGTTATTATGTCGTATTTTTTGGTATAAACTTAACGATAAAATTTTATCTACAAAATGGGACATTATGAGACATAAAAAACTCGTTTTTATTGGGTTTTTTGCGTATTACCTAAACAATCGTATAGTCAAAAAACGATAAAATTAGGTGTATAAACCACTAGAATTTTAGTATAAAAATATCATTTTTTTTCTCTTTTTTTCTTAAAAATACTTGCAATTTTACAGGGATGATTTATAGTATATTTATAGAGATCAAAGGAGATCAAAAAAAATGAAACTAACTAAAAAATATGTAATCGCAAACACTAGCATATCTAGGATTTACTCAACTAATGGATCAACTCTAGAGGGATGCAGGTTTGAAATGTCGTTCGATTTATCAAATCGCACTGATGACAAATTGTATACCAACATGCTAAAATGGGGTTGGATACAGGACAGAGGCAGATACGTTATAACCTGGGAAGGGCTAAAAAATTTAAAAATGCTATAGGAGAATTGAGAACAAATCCTAGAATACAAAAAGCATTTTTTTCTCTTTTTTCGTAAAAAAAGAGTTGACTTTTTAGAGAATAAAAACGATAGTATTTATATAGAGATCACAAGGAGATCAAAAAAAATGATAACAATCACAGAGGAACGATACAAAACAAAAACAGGGCTTGGTTTTGGAATATTTACAATTATTAAAGACGGAAAAAAAGTTTTCCAGACAAATCCAAAACTAAAAAAACATACCTGCCAGTATGCAACAGAAACGATAAAAATAAAAAATATTAATCATGCAAAAAAAATAATAAAATCCAGGGGAGAATTGAGAACAAATCCTAGAATACAAAAAGCATTTTTTTCTCTTTTTTCGTAAAAAAAGAGTTGACTTTTTAGCAGGTATGAACGATAATAATATTAGGAGAATAAAAAACATGAAAAATTACAGATATGAGCCAAGAATAGACAAAAGCGAATCTGGTTACTATGCTATAGTAGTATGTTTAGACCTTAAAACTGGACACGAACGAGTAGCCGTAAACTACAAAGCAAGATTTTTTAAAACCTTATCAGGAGCCGAAAAATCTACACAAAAACACATTAAAAAATTTATGGATGAGATAAATTAAATTTTTTCTCTTTTTTCGTAAAAAAAGAGTTGACTTTTTAGAGAATAAAAACGATAGTATTTATATAGAGATCAAAGGAGATCAAAATGAAAAACAAACAACAACTATATCACGGAACATCAATTGAATCTGCAAAATCTATACTGGATAATGGATTTACTACTAAACGAGTATATGTAACTAACTATGAAATGGCTAAAAATTATGGGGAGGCCATAATCGAATTATTAATAGAAAATTATGATTATATTAATATAGATAATGAAGGCTTTGACGGGGACATAGAAATAGGGCAGGCTATTGATAAAGGTTTTAGTATGTACATTTTTGGGGCTGGATTAAATCAAATAAAAATTAATAAAATAAAAGGAGAATAAAATGAGCGATCTAACAATAATACCAGACAGCAATAACCCAGTTGCCAACATCAAAAAATCAACCGATGTGGCAGGAGCCTGCAAAGAGATCGTGTCCCGGACATCAATTAAGATCCAAAACAAAAAATACGTCCCCGTAGAGGGATGGATGGCTATTACAACTGCTCACGGATGCAATCTATCTGCAACCGATGTAAGGCAGGTAGATGGTGGGATCTCTGCCAGAGGCATAGTAAGGAGAATTAGCGACGGGATCACACTAGGAGAGGCGGAAGGATTTGTTGGAGATGACGAAAAAATATGGGCAAATCGTCCACTATTTGCAAGAAGAGCAATGGCACAAACCAGGGCAATGAGTCGTGCTGCACGATCTGTATTTGCTCATGTGGTCGTATTGATGGACGCGGGATTTGAAACGACACCAGCCGAGGAGATGGGACACGAGATTGAAGTTAAAACGGTTGTATCGACTCCACAGACAGAGATAGTACAGCCAGTCAAGGCAGAACCTAAACAGACAGATGTTAAACAAACTTATAGCAAATTTAAAACTGCTATCAGCGAATCGTTAATTAAATTTGATATCAATAGATTCATTAAAGCAAATCAGACTTTTGAAAAATACATTGATAATTTGCCAGAGGATATTTTTGAGGAATACACATCCTACATGCAAATATGTATGACAACTCTCACCGAGCATATCCAGGATAAAAATATTAATCCATCCGAAAACCAAGAAAAGGATTTATGTAAATTGTTTGAGATGTGGAGACATGAGATTGTCAGAGTATGCCAGATTGCAAGATCAACACCAATAGATGAGAGTATTTTCTGATGGAGCTAAGAAATCAAATAATGAAAATATTAAATGGAAGATCCGAGTTAATATACCCGGATCTTAACATTGCAAAATTTTACCTTGACAAAAAAAATCATGAGTAAAAAACTTGTCCTTGCCGGTAGCCCATACTACCGGTTTAATTTTATGGGAGATTAAATTTTAATGGAAATCATAAGAGACATAAACCCAACCCCACGTTATTTATCACAACGTGACAATATAAACCCGTACACCAATAAACCTGATGCACATAATCAGTGCATGGTCGCCGTTTTTACAATGCTTGCAAATTGGTTAGGGGATAAATTACAAATTCCTGCATTATCAAATTATCAGGAAATCGAACATCTAAAAATAGTCGGGAGATCCGAAAAAGAAATTGAACAGCGTAGATATTCGAGCCTAAATCATGCCGATGCCGTGAATACGTTTTTGAAAAAACTTGGCGTATCCCAAAAACTTGTTAGGGGGGTATTCAACTATACCCAGGTAAAAAATATTTGCAAAGAAAAAAAATCCCCGGTTGAAGTTGGTTCCATGATAACAAAAGCGGGACATATAATCTTGTATATCGGAAATGGAGAATGGCATGATCCGTATGGCAAATGCTCTGAAAATACTTTGTCATACAGTGGAAACGGTTATACACCTGATGGAAGTTTTGTAAAATATACAGATAAATTTGTAAATGAACGTATTTTTAGAAATGTCGATTCTTTAGGAAATACTACTAAAATAAACGTACCACGAACCTGTTGGTATTACACTGGATTATAAATATAATCAAATAAAATTTTATTGGAGAATAAAAAATGAGGTTTAAACAAATCAAGGATTTAAAGGAGTTTGAGGTAAACAAAAAAGTGTCTTACATAAAAGACGGTTTTTCGTGGTATAAAAATGAAGATGGAATTTTATTTCAGGTAACCGATAACAAAGAAATTGAAAATCTAAACAAATCAGAATTTGAGTTAAAAAAATGAAAACACAAGAAACACTATCTGAAAAAGTAGTAGTAAAATTAACCCCATCCGTAAAGCGACAATTGACGATAGCAGCAAAGAAAGAAAAATTAAACATATCGTTGTTTGTAAGATCTCTGATTGAGTCAAAAATTGTAAAAGCTAAAAAGTAAATAAATATAAATGGGGAGAAATCCCCTTTTTTTGGAGTGTCAAAAATGGAAGAAAAAGGAATAAAAAAAGCTATTTATTTAGAAGTGCATAAAGAAATCATAAATAAAATAAATACTAAGCCTACTGAGTATATTACAGATAGGTTAATAAAGGCTATGTCATACATAGAATACTGTGGATTGAACGAAGATTTTTTCGAGTTTCAAGATGATCTGGAAAAGGAGCTGGGAAATAATGAGTGACCACTACGGAAGGGATGGGAACCCACACGAACCAATTAACGTTATTGAGTACTACAAATTAGGTTTTAACATCGGGAACGTAGTGAAATACATACTAAGAGCTGGGATAAAATACCCATCGATAGAAGGTAAAATTGAAGATTTGAAAAAAGCTATTTGGTATCTTGGCAGGGAAATAGATAACCTGGAAAAAGAAAAAAATAAAATTGAAGATATGTCACATGAGATACAATTTGACGACGTTTCAAAAGATAATGAATACGACGCTACACTAAGGCTAGAATAATGAATAACACAGTAGAACTAATCGGAGTCTATGGAGATGATGAGCTGATCGCATGTTCAGCATGGACAAGCACATCTAGAGAATTAACAGATGAAAAGAAAATACGTATTCCAGAATTATTAAATAAACTTTGGAAGCATGGACACGAAACCCCGTTTGAAAAAGGTGTAGTACATTTTTTGATAAATAAGGATATTGCGAGCCATATTCAAATATTGAAACACAGAATGTCTTCGGAAAATGCAGAGTCTGCGAGATACAAAGAGATAAAAGAGGACAAGTATTACATTCCTAAAGATTTATATGAAGTTTGGTTGACTGAGGATTTATATATTTTTGAAGATGAAAAACCATTTACCAAAGGAAATCAAAGTTGGGGGCATGTATTGGAAGAGTTTTCAGTTGAAACAAATAGATTGTATCATTTATCAATTAAAGATTTAGAAAATCAATTAGGAAGAAAAAGAGCTAAAGAAACAGCACGATATTTTAAAATGTATAACAGTCAAATTCAATCGGATTTAAGTTTCAATATGAGATCCTTTGCAAACTTTTTAAAATTACGAATGTCGGAACATGCACAGGTTGAGATACAAGAAATCGCAATTAAAATGCTAGACCTTGTAAGACAGACAGGTAAATTTGAACACACGTTAAAGGCATGGGGATATTAATGAAAAATATGATAAATAAATATTCAGAAAAGCGTGATACATATGACGAAGCCGTGAAATACGCACATGACTTAAATAAAGGAAATTCATATGAGTATTTTTACATAGTAGCTGAATCCAAGTATTACACTGGATCGAAAAACGCTAGGTTTTACGGAATGGAATTTGAAGAAATAAAAGATAATGGAGATATGACATGAGTTTGAAAGAGTTTATAGTATTTACAATTTTAATGAGTATTACAATTTTTTTTGCAATTACTGTAATTAAAACGACATTAAAAAAAGATAGGGATAATAAAAGAATTATAGAGCAAATTGACCCTGATTATGATAAGAAGGTTGGTCGATGAAATACATAATTTTATTATTATTATTTACATGTTCTACAATCCAAACAAGTATTACAAAACCTCCTGAGATACAAAATTTTATAGATGAATTAAAATTAAATCCAGAAATACGGGAAATTGATAAAAAACGTATTATTTCTACTTTGGAAATATCATCCGAGTACAATTCCAAATGTTTTGATAAAAATATTTTGCTTGAAAAAGAGAATTTTTTCTTGAAAGAAAAAATACAGAATTTAGAGTTGGAAATTCAGACTTGGAGAACGATAAAAAATTCTTTTTGGATTATTTTAATATGTGGGATTTTAATTTTTATCGGTTTTACAGCTTGGAAATTTAGAAAATTATTAGGGAGTCCCATATGAGTAATTTATTTAAATACCTGGTCATCGTATTACTATTAATTATGGCATCCGACCATAATGTTTTAATTTGTAAGAATATAAAAAAAATTAAAAAGGAATTTAAAAATGAAATCTGAAAAAGAAAAAAAGAAATATTTTTATCCAAAATGGTCAAAAATGAAAACTATAAAAATCAATGATGAATTGCATGACAGAGTAAGCGAGTTTTGTAATACGAAGGGAATGAACATTTACAGATTTACAGAGGAAGCCTTAAAAATTCACTTATCGAAACAAAAATAGTAAATGGAAAAATCTATTTATGAAATTGCAAGGGATAGGATTAATTCCTATACCATAGAGCGTATTTTCCCCGGGGGAAAATGGAAAAAAGATGAGTATTGGATCACATCACCACTAAGAGCCGATTTAAGACCAAATTCTTTTCATATTTCTAAGGATGGTATGTATTACGACCATGCAACGAATGAGGGAGGGGATTTTATTGATCTTGTGTCACGTTCTAAAAATTTATCCAAGAAAGAATCTGCGGAATTGATAGCCAACGAAATACAGGTAACAATTTCAAAAAAGCCAAAAATAGAAAAAGGTAAACCCGTATTACCGATTCCTGAGAAAATATTAAATACGATAAAAACCCATGTTAACACTGATTTTTTCAAAAAAGAATTTGGAGAACCAAAAAGTTTTTTTTCTTATTCTCGAAATAATAAAAACGAATTTGTAGTTGTTAGATTCGAGAAAGATGGATCTAAACAAACTTTACCATTTTATTATTCTATTAAAAATAAATGGGAATCAGGAAGACCTTATCAGAATAATTTTCCCTTATTTGGATTAGATGAATTAGATAGAAATCCCAAGTTACCTGTTATAATTGTCGAAGGTGAAACGTGTGGAATAGTCGATGTTAAAGGGTATGTAGTTGTATCATGGTTAGGGGGTAGCCAATCGTATGACAAGACAGATTGGTCACCTTTAAAAAATAGAAACGTGATACTTTGGGCAGATCGTGACACAAAACCTAAACTAGAAAATCACGAACAGCCTGGAATGAAAGCTATGCTTGGCATAAAGGGAATTTTGGGAAATGGAAAGATTCTCGATGTTTACAAATTGTCAGACAGAAAAGACGGTTGGGATATTGCCGATGCGGAGAAAGAAAAATTAAATTTACTCGAAATAATAAATACTACACCTGAATTTAAGATTGAAAAAAGCGAAATACAAACCAAAAACATAGAAGAACCGTTTTTTAGATTTCTAGGTTATTCCGATGATTTACATTATTTTTTACTTACAAAGGAAAGAATAGTAGTAAGTATTAATAGATCAGGTTTTACAAGTTCAAAAATATTACAGCTTGCACCGTTGACTTTTTGGACGTTATACGATTTTGTCACACCGAACGGAAATATAAAAGTAACGCAGGCACAAGATTGGATCCAAACTAAGTCGCAAGAAATGGGACGTTTTGACAGCTTGAAAATTAGAGGTACAGGAGTTTGGAGAGATGATAATAAATTTGTATTAAATACCGGATCTTTCTTGGAATTCCCTAACGGAAAAAAACTAGAATACCACGAATTTAAAAGTAAATATTTTTATGTTTCAAGTAGTATCACATTTGATGAGTTAGGAGAAAAAGAATCTGATATAGCTGAGGGGATGCAATTAGAAGGTTTGTTCGATTCTCAAAAATGGGTTTCAAAAAAATCGGGTTTAGCCTGTCTTGGATGGTCACTAATTGCACCGATGGCAGGGGCATTGACTTGGCGACCTCATATATGGATAGAGGGAAAAAAGGGAACTGGCAAGTCATACGTTTTAGAAAATCTTATGGAAAGATTATTAGGAAGTTTTGTCTTTAAGGGTTCAGGGGGGTCAACAGAATCCGCCGTAAGACGTTCGGTAAGAAATACAGCTTTACCAATTATTCTGGATGAAATGAAAATCACGGTTAAAAATGATGAAAATAAAATTTACGAAAAATTAAATTTAGCACGTGATGCAAGTAGCGATATTTCAGCTATTCGAGCAGTGACAGCTAGAGACGGGGGAGTCGATCTTTTTGTAGTACGCTCTATGTTTTGTTTCTCATCCGATCAACCTCCACAAATTGACCATGCTATTGATTCAAGAATATTGAGAGCTGAATTAAAATCAGTACCGAATGAAGAACTGGCAGAATTTACAAAGAACAAAAAAAAAGATTCTAAGATTTGGATTTCTTGCTTAAAAAACCCTGAAAAATATAGAAAAAGAATGTTCAACAGAATTGAACGTATTACAAAAGACATTCAATTTCTATCGGATTATTTTTTAAGTATCACAGGGAACCAAAGGGAGTCGGACAATTGGAGTCCTATAATTGCCTCAATATGGCACCTTACCAACGATAATGAGTTACAGGGAACGAGGGAAGGAGAAGTATTTTTAAAAAAATGGGAATCATATTTAAGCGAAGAAAAAGAAAGTTTAAATCCCGATGAGGATTCTGTTATTGAGAATATTTTAGGATATTCGATAGGTCTCGAAATGGGAAAAAAATTGACTGTCTCCAAATACTTACAAATTATGAGCATGATTCGATTGAGAGAAAAGAGTTGGAAAGAAATGGTATAAAACTAAGCGAAAAAGAAAATATTGTAATGATTTGCAAAAAAAATCCGATGATTACAAAAATGCTAAATAACACCACATTTGAAAAAAACTACGATGCACAAATTAAGCGAAATGATTTTTGTACTACACCAAAGTCTTGTGTCCAGAGGAGAGTAGCTGGTCATAAGCAAAGTGTAAGACTTTTCGATTGGAATAGATTTAAGAAAAAATATATTGATGAGGATTGAACTTGGTAACGAAATACATTTCGGTAGCAAATAGGAGAATATTAAATGACTCATAAAGAATTTAATGAACATATTAAACTTATTGCGGAACTAAACAAAAAATTAGAAAATCATGTTACTTTTTATGAAGATAAAGGTCATATAAATTATGAAAATTATTTTAAAATAGAATTTGATTGGGTAATGTCTCGAATACAATTAAATGATATTGTTACTGATATAATTGCTAGTTATAAATATTTGGAGGATGCAATTGCCAAAACTGAAGCAGAAATCAAAAATAACACCAGTAAATAAACAATATTTAAAAGATTTAGATATAGGTTTTAGAGTTTTAAAAGTTTGTGATACACAGGAAGCAAAACCCGACATAGAACATGAAAGATATTTATATACCGTATTTATGGCCTTAGAAATTAAATTTTCTTGTAAATATGAATATAAGGAATATATGGGAATTAGATATTTCGAGTGCAAAGATGACTGGATTGTTTTATTTTGTTGCATGGAAGAGAGTATTAATGACGACTTTGTGCAATTTGTGCTAGAAGCTAAGCCAAGACATTTTGTATTTAGATCAATTAGTTATGATTATGACAGGGCAATTGAGATACAAAAAAGAATATCAGAGCACACTAAAGTAAGATTAATTTATGGGGAATAAAATGGAATACGAAGAATTTCTAGAAACTAAAAAACATACAATAAATAATTATGGAATAGAACCTAATTTTATTCCTGCAAACATGAAAGATTTTCAAAAACATGTTTCGAATTATGCAATAAAAAAAGGAAGGTGTGCAGTCTTTATGGATACTGGATTAGGTAAGACATTAATACAATTGACGGTCGCAACAAATTACATAAGAGAATTTAATAAACCTGTTCTTATTATTACTCCCTTGGCAGTTGCTTTTCAATTTCTTAGGGAGTCGGAAAAGTTTGGTATTGATGATATTGAATATTCAAAAGATGGAAAATATAACAGTAAAATAGTTGTTACCAATTACGAAAGATTAGATAAATTCAATAGCAATGATTTTATTTGTGTATTACTAGATGAGTCTTCAATATTGAAAAATTTTGAAGGTTCAATAAAAGCTAGTATTACGAATTTTATGAAAAAAGTTAAGTATAGATTTTTATTTACCGCCACGCCTTCGCCTAATGATTTCGTAGAACTGGGAACATCTAGCGAAGCACTAGGGTATATGGGTTACATGGATATGATTTCTAAATTTTTTACTAATAGAGAAAAGACATTAAGATCGTCTAATATGTATCACTCTGAATTTACCTTAAAACCACATGCTTACGACTCCTTTTTTATGTGGGTTTCAAGTTGGTCCATATCTATGAGGATGCCAAGCGATTTAGGTTTTGTTGATAATGAATACATTCTACCGAAATTAATAGTAAATACTCATAAGATTAAAAATAAAAATAATATGATTATAGATAATCAAATTTTATTATTTAATAAAAACAGTGAAAATTTACATGAAATTAGACAGGAAAATAATCTAACGATAAATGAAAGAGCCGAGAAATCAATAGAGCTTTCTAAAAATTATGATAGTACAGTTTGTTGGGTAAATTTAAACAAAGAAGGAGACTTGATCGAAAAATTAGATAAAAGCTATATACAATTAAAAGGATCAATGAGCATAGAACAAAAGGAAGATATTTTAGTAAATTTTGCGAATAATAAAATAAAAAAAATTATAACAAAAGCTAGTATGACAGCCTTTGGATTAAATTGGCAGCATTGCAATCACACTATATATTTTCCCACTTACTCATACGAACAATATTACCAGGCTATAAGAAGGTTTTGGAGATTCGGTCAAAAAAACAATGTTATAGTTGATTTGGTTACATCAGATGGCCAAGAAAAGATAATCGAGGCAATAAAAACCAAAACAGAAAAAGCAATACAATTATTTAAAAAATTAAATTCAAGCGTAAATAATTACAAAAATAAAAACGAAGTATTTGACAAAAAAATATTATTACCAAATTTCTAGGAGAATAACAATGACTAAGGATCAATTAATAACAGAAAAATATGCAATTTATAACTCGGATTGTATGTATATATTACCAGAACTAAAAGACAAGTCTATTGACTTATCGGTATATAGTCCTCCATTCGCTGGGCTATATAATTATTCTAGTTCACCTAATGACTTTTCAAACAATGATTCTAAGGAAAAATTTTTAGATCAATATGAAATGCTTATAAAAGAAATATCTAGACTTACAAAAGATGGACGTATAACAGCCGTTCACTGTCAAGATATTATGAATTCAAAAACTGGGACGCTATGGGATTTTCCTCACGAAATAAAAAGGATACATGCTAAATATGATTTTGCTCATAGATGCACTGTTACTATTTGGAAAGAGCCGCTAAAAGTAAGGCTTAGAACTATGGTAAAAAGCCTTATGCACAAATTAATAATTGAAGATTCTACGGAAACTTTTCCAAGTATGCCTGATTATTTATTAATTTTCAAGAAAAATGGTGAATGTGCTACTAAAGTTACTCATGAATTTGGTTTACTTAATTATGCAGGGGAAAGACCTTTTTTAGAAAATCACATAGAAACTTATGGAGACTATAAAGAATTTAAAAAGAAATGGATTAATTTTAAAGGTGACCCCAGAGAAAATAAATTATCTCATGTAACTTGGCAAAGATACGCCTCTAGTGTTTGGGACGATATAAGAATAGATAATGTATTACCATTTAAAGAATCTAAAGATGAAGATGATGAAAAACACGTTCATCCCTTACAATTAGATGTTATTGATAGAGTTGTCGAATTGTATTCCAATCCTAACGAAGTAGTATTGACCCCGTTCATGGGAGTAGGAAGCGAAGTTTTTTCACCTGTAAGCTTTGGAAGAAAATCTATAGGTATTGAATTAAAAGAATCGTATTACAAGCAAGCTATTTTAAATTTAAGAGATGCAGAAAATAGATTTAAAAATAAAAATACTGAAGAGATTTTATTCACATGATACTCACAGGTCATGAAATACTAAGAAGATTTACAAAGGATATAAAAATCTACCCTCTCGATCCTAAGAAATTAAATCCTAATTTGTATAATTTAACTTTATTTAATAGCAAGTTTCAAAATCAAAAAACTATACAGGAGAGTAAATATTTTGAATAAACAGTATTACACGTTTGAAGTAAAAACAATTAATATAACAGAAAAACATGGTATTACAGTAATAAGATCAAATTGTAGAGAAGTACCATGTTCCTATGAATATGCACGTCAAAAAGCGGAAAGACAGAGAAAACTAATTAATATAATTGATGGATTAAGAAAATGATAGAAGAAGAAAACGAAGAACAAGAATTAGAAATAAAAGAAGAAATTGAGCCTACCGAAGAAGAGCTGGATAAGTATTTCGAACAGTTAGCCGATAAATATTGGAAAAATAAATTATGAATTTTAACTATTTATTGGAATTCAATGAGATACTTAAAAAATGCAGGGAAATCTATAAAGGCAAAGAGTCGGACATAGGATCTTGGATTTATAGGCAGCCCAGGAATAATAGCCATGAAGACCTAAACAGAGTTGCCAGAGATTGCCTATGGCGAATTGAAAAAGGAATTAGTATTTCAAGGGAAGAAAAATGATTATAAGACCGTCGGCTGTTATTTTTGGCTTGGAAGGATCAAAAGAAATTATAGAAGAAAATATAATTATTCTTACAAAATTACATGAAGACGGTTTGATTGAAAAAAAGATTTTTAATAAAATGATTAAAATAATGGAATTGAAAAATGACCGAAAATGAAATACTGGCATACGCTAGAATGCAAGCTACAAAAATTGGTGGGAGATTATGGAGAAATCAGTCTGGGATGGCATGGCAGGGTGAAATACTAAATAAATCTAATAATATTTTATATTTAAGAAATCCTAGACCTTTAAAGTCTGGATTAACGAATGGAGCATCCGACCTTATAGGATTTTACCCATTGCGTATAACAGAGGATCATGTAGGTAAGACATTGGCTATTTTTTGGGCGAATGAGATAAAAACGAAAAATGATAAATTGAGCAAAGAGCAATTAAATTTTCTTTATTTTATTGCTGAGTCCGGTGGCGAAGCATGGGAAACAAAATTTGATGGAAGTAAAATTTTAGTCAGGAAATTTTAGATTTTTGTCCGATCGGTATGATAATATGGAATACATAAATGCTTAGAGAATACCAAACTGATATAATTCAAAGAATTAGAAACTCATTTACAGAGAACAAGAAAAGAGTCTGTGTCGTATTACCTACTGGGACAGGTAAGACGGTGATATTTGCTCAGATTGCAAAAATGACAGCCGAGAATAAAAAGCACGTTCTTATATTGACTCACAGAAGGGAAATACACCGTCAAACAATGATAAAATTGTATGATATTGGAATACATGCCGGGCAAATTACAACAAATTCTATAATGTCTTACAAGGAAAATGTCCAGTGTGGTATGGTCGGAACCGTTGTAAATAAACTAAATAAAATTAATAAACCCGATCTAATTATTATAGATGAATGTCATCATATACTTGGAAATACATGGCAGTCGATTGTAAATTATTATTCTGACGTTCCCAGAATCGGTTTCACAGCTACGCCTGAAAGACTCGATGGGAGAGGATTAGGGGAGAATAATCTTTTCGATAATTTAATAATTGGCATACAGACCAAAGAAGCGGTAAAGAATCAATTTCTATCCTATCCTATAATTTACAAACCTCCTGGAATACCTCAGAGCTTTAAAATAAAAAAAGGAGATTTCGATACAAAAGAACAAGAAACTATTCTTTCAGAAAAACATATAGTAGGAGATGTGATACAGCACTACAAAGAACATTTAGATGGTTTACCTGTAGTCTGTTTTTGTCCTACGGTTGAACATTCAAAACTTATGGCTGAACAATTTTCCAGTCAGGGATATAAATCCTATGCAGTCTATGGGAATATGGATGATAAGTTGAGAGATAAATACATTTTAGGCTTGTCCAATGGTGATACGCAAATACTAACCTCGTGCGACGTGATAAGCGAAGGTGTAGACGTTCCGATGTTAGCAGGTGCCATTTTATTAAGAAAAACACTTAGTTTAAGTCTTTATTTGCAACAAATTGGAAGGGCATTAAGAC
>Ga0247831_1005317_pt1 | contig 16256 bp, 14 predicted proteins | sample LaCruzMarch2015__9_FD_192406 | JGI IMG/M metagenome (GOLD analysis project Ga0247831, IMG submission 192406) | Freshwater microbial communities from meromictic Lake La Cruz, Castile-La Mancha, Spain - LaCruzMarch2015_1m | ecosystem: Environmental > Aquatic > Freshwater > Lake | place: Spain... | reverse complement strand
TATCGAATTGTGGGGGGGTGTCGTAAGTGGGTAACACTTAGTTAATTAGGTAGTACGTAAACATAAGTTTTTGTTACCCTTTACTATTCCATGACCATGGTGCTAGTTCGGGTGACGAAGACGATAGCAGTAACGACTTGCCTTTATCAAGTAGTTGCAATTCTTCTTCACCTTGTCAAGTCATCATCATTAACAATGCGCAATGCAGTAGGCGGTGACTACTATTGTGACTATGATTGCTGCGTATCCCTCATTAATGTCATTACCGAAAACAACGACGGAGAAAACCAAATGATGCAAGACCTTTGTAGTAAGCTCAATATAGAATTAGAAAATAACGCTATTGTTCGAATGTTACAAGAGACAGATGAAGCCACCACTAGTGAGAGTGGAGTAGGAGGGATACCATTATGGGTCTCATGGGTACTCATACTAATTCTACTTATCATGTCCTCTCTCTTCTCGGGGTTGACTCTTGGCCTAATGTCACTCGATCCAAGTGGGTTAGAAATTGTCATGGCAAACGACGACGATCCAGCAAATGCACGTGCCGCGAAGGCGATTTATCCGGTACGACAGAATGGCAATTTGCTGCTATGTACGTTGGTAATTGGCAACGTTCTTGTGAATTCGTGTGTGTCTATTCTAATGGCAGACTTGACAAGTGGTATCGTTGGATTAGTGTCGTCAACGGTGCTAATTGTTGTATTTGGCGAGATCCTCCCACAGGCCGTGTGTTCTCGCTTTGCATTGCAAGTGGGAGAAAAAACTGTCCCGATTGTGAAAGTGTTCATTGCACTACTCTTCCCATTTACATATCCATTGGCATTTATTCTGAATAAACTCTTGGGTCATGAGATCGGTATAACATATTCAACATCCGAAATGACCAAACTTATTGAAATGCATGTCCAGCGGGGTGATTTAGAAGGCTCAGTTGGTGCAGCCATGGCAGGAGCATTACGTTTTCGTAATGTAATTGCAAGCGAGGTAATGACACCACTTGCTGACACCTTTATGCTGAGTGCAGATGAACGTCTTGGGTTTGATGTCGTTGCCAAGATATTTAAGATGGGGTATTCACGTATCCCCGTATATGAAATATCCAAGAGTAATATTGTTGGTTTATTGTTTGTTAAAGATTTGATATTCATGGATCCGGAAGATGAATTATTGGTGAAGAACTTTGTTCAGATTTTTGGACGTGGATTACACGTGGTATGGGCCGATGATCATTTGGGCGATGTCCTGAAGCTGCTGAAACGCGGGAGTCACATGGCTTTGGTTCGTGATGTAAATAATGGCGATGGAAAAGGAGATCCCTTTTACGAAATTAAAGGCATCCTCACCCTAGAGGACATCGTTGAAGTTATTCTCGGGGACGACATTATCGATGAGACTGATGTTCATAGAAATCGCGAACTGAATGATCCCGAGTCCGAGTATGATGTATCTCATTCAGAATTAGTTATCGATGGCTATATTGGCAAGGGCACAAGGAAAGATGCCATGATAAATGGAAAACGAAATTCAACACTCGCAGTTGATTGGGAGTCTAGGCTACGCATACTAGATGCACGTCTTGTGGATGAGCACTTAAAGCCTGAAGAAATTCGTGCAGTTGCTGCCCATCTCAAGACAAATCATTCCAACGCGGTCGAGCTTATTTCCAATACTCAATTGCAATCCCTGCTCACATCGATTCCAGTAACTGAAATCCAACCTGCGTCGTCGTGTTTCGCAGGTGAAAGCGATGAAGGGAGTGGTGTCCCAACAGACTCTGCAGAGCTGATATATGAACGTGGTGTCCCTGCCAACTTTTGCATCGTTGTACTGTCGGGGAGGATTCTCGTAATTGCCGGTGCTGACAAATTTCGCTCTGAGATTTCTAATTGGGGAGTAATAGCAAGCCGAGCTCTTACTGATCCTGCTTATATTCCGGACTTTTCAGCATGGGTTCTCCCTAATCAAAACGGTGTAGGTGGATGTAGATGTATCAAGTTAGATCGAATGGCGTACAGCAATGCGGTAGATAATACCGCCGTAGAACGCAATGAGCGTATCGTCGATGAGGTTTTACCGGCTGCAATGTCATCTGTCACTGCAAAAGATATACCGAGTGCTCTAAGTGGGAGCAAGCGTTCTGGTCTGACTTTGGCAGATGTACCGAGTGTTCTAAGTGGGAGCAAGCGTTCTGGTCTCACTTCGGCTCTGGAAACGCCGGGTAAAACTGAAAGCACAGGTGTATTGCCAACACCAACTCTTGCCCCACTAGCGGTTGATACATCGCATGATGATACTGCGTACAAAAGGACGATTGTGTTGGATGACCATGGCGCACCTTCAAGTAACGTCAGAACAGATGATGAAAGAACAGCACATTCGAGGCGTCGTCAACTTCGGAAAGCTTTCAGCCGTGCGAGTAGAGAAGAAACATAATTGTATCTGGTATCATAATTGTATCTAGGTAACATATTTGTTCTACAATAATTCGATTTTAGCGTTTTGCACAACTTGACACTTGGTCAATAACACATCCTGAAAACATAACCTTTGTTTCTTCAGCGGCTTTTCAGTATTTCAAACACCAGGTCAACGTTACTCCTGGCCATGATTTCAAATGTCGCTGTCTTCGACACAGACTCAAAATGTGACAGTATGTAACTCAATGCCTTGTCTCGTAGAGAGGTGGCTGAGTGCACATCGGCCGCATGAAATATTGAAGCTGCATTCTCAACAGTCATTGATGCCAGCAATCTCCTTTCACACATGGCCTGTAGACGTGGAATCTGGAAACAATCAGCCGCTACAAACAATTCCATAGCCGAATCGAGTGGTATGACTACATTATCCGTGTAAAGGTATTCAAGTACGGCTGTAAAAATCCCGTGTCTTACAGTTGTAAGATGCACAACTGATTGTGTAGACTCTGCCATATCCGAAAGAAGCATTGCTCGAAAGTAGGGGCACCTCAGGAGCATCACTTTGTGGCAACGTACTTTGACCCCTTCCACCATAACAGTTAGATCAGCAAAAGAAAGGACATCGTCATCGTCAAGAAACGAACGCAAGTCTGATAATATTGTGGATGGTGGAATGTCGGCGTCCAGCACAGTATCGGCTGCTAAATCATACTTGACAAAATCATTTAGTCGACTGCTTCCATCATATCCACCAAATATGTAAAGAAATCCCTTATGAACTGAGCCGACGTGACAGAATCGATGAACAGCCATTCCCCCGCTCACAATTGGGATTTGTCTCCACCTCGCAGAAATAGGGACGTGATCTTGGATTACCAAAGCAGATGGCCGTTCTCCCTCTTCGGGACCTTGACCATCCTCAACAGGTGCATCTGCTTGGGTAAATTCCTGCTGACTTGGATGAAAGTTCAATTCGAATAGATCATTCATTGCACTTCCAGTCGAGCCTCCAAAGACATACATCGAATCCTTGTATGATACGCTCACGTGACTGTCACGGGGCAAAGGCGGAACACCCTGTGCCACTAAACAGCTCCATGCCTGGCTTTGAAAGTCAAATAAATGAACATCCGCTAAGTGACGTGTGCCATCATGTCCACCAAATAATATCATCGTATCTCGAAGAACACACGCTGTACTTCTATATCGTGCCCGTGGACTCCTTCCAATTGCTGGTACCGGCTTCCAAGTTAATTGATCAAAGTCAAATTTGTGAAAATCACTCCGGTAACTCCCATCATACCCCCCAAACACATACATACAATTCCTGTATACCACAGCCGCGTGTGAATGTCTAGGTGATGGGGGAGGATGGAATTGTGACTGTAATACCGCACCTCGTTCATTCTCCACCCCAAGGGCAGGATGAGGCTGTAGTAGATTCTCGGCAGCGACATAATTGCCAACATTATTATTTGCCATGGTCGTGGCCATCATCCGTGGTCGTACCTCGCGCCATGCCATGAGATCTACATCAAAACCAAACAAATCACTCACACGTGACGTACCATCGAATCCACCAAAGACGTAGAACGTACTTCCATGTGTCACCGCAGTATGTCTATCACGTGGACTGGGTACTTGACCTGTGGCCGTCACCACGCCCATCCCGACTTGTGTTCGGGTATGTTCATCGGCATTCGATAATGAACCAAGTGTAATGACCTGTCTCCAGCTCCGACTTGGGAAATGAAATTCATATAAATCATTGACACGATGCAAGCCGTCATACCCACCAAATACGTACAGCGAATCGCGTAATACCGCGGCGGCATGGAGAGAGCGTTGGCATGGCGGTCGACCGGATGTGGCAGGATTCGTAGATACCTGTGTCCATCCCTCCTTTTGGTTGAATAGTTGTTGGGAAGGTGTGTCACTATCCGGAGGCTGAGCACTGCTACGAGCCATGATGTGAAAGTCATGATTCCCAGTTTCGTATACACCCCCTCCGATTACTACAGCAACCGGGGGTGGAGGTGCAATTATACGGTTCCGAGATTCGGCATTGGATACACGTTCGTACCGGTCGCCTGCGAACTGTTGGCGGTGATTGGGTTGTTCTCCGGCAACGACACCACTGCCCAGAACCGACGCAACGCCTACCCGATTGCCTAATTGACGCAGGGCATTCTGTTGTCCGCCTCCTCCGACCGATGATCGGGAGGAGGAGGATGATTGTGAAGTATCGCGTGGATTAATATTATTGTTTGCAGACATCCTCTACCGGCCGATCTGGATCATGCATCCCAGCATCCGCTCCGCATCCATCAACATGGAAATGAAAAATGTTCAGTTTTGATCGCTTTCCAGCTAAATCATACCGAGAAGTCCAGCCCAGGTTTTAAACTCAACGTCTCGGCGGGAAGCCAAAAGAGGACAATCCACAAACCGGAAGGGAAAGATGAGTCGCGCTTCTCATTAAAAATCAAAAGAAATATAAACGTCACTACTGTTAAGTATATTTGTCACTATTTGGACAAACACTGTCACTATTTGGACAAACAAACTGTGTGGGCCTTCGGACGTTGTGTCAAAAACGACTCCCAGGGACTTTCCGATCCGGCGACTCAAAATTTAGTATTTCTCCTCCGTTATGTGAATATATGAAGAAGCGCGACGGACTAGATTATTACGATACTCTTGGAACAGACTGTGTCGTCCTGAACAGACAGTGTCGTTCTGTAACAAACAATCTTTCCGGGCCTTCGTCCGTTGTGTCTAAGGCGACTCCTCTCGCGTCTCTTGTCTCTTCTCCGCCCCGACCAGCCCAGGCCAAAATGGTAGCATCATTTCCATTTCCATTAAAGCTAGCGTTCTTCATTTCTGCGTTGGCAGCTGCGCTCGCGATCATGTTGATTCGCGTGCACAAGGCGACAACGTTTAACATAATAGACCCAAGTGGGGAATTGTTAGGGGGCTTGCCGGTCGAAAATCGAATATTGGAAGAGGTGAGAGAAGAAGAGGTCGAGGAGGAGGAGGAGCGCGGGCCGATGAACATACTTCTTTTCTATGCCGATGACTGGCGTCATGATACGCTCGGTGCGGCCGGGAATCCAATTGTACAAACACCAATATTTGATGCATTGGCAGCAGAGGGGGTACGATTCACGAATAACTGTGTAACTACGAGTATCTGCTGGATCTCACGTGCAACATTATACAGTGGTCAATATCTCGCGAGACATCACTTTGAAATTCTGGGAAAAGGACGAACAGTAATCGAAACTACGATATTTAATGGTACTGAAGTTCAAACAGAGGTAAAGAAAGGTTTTGAGGTTCCACAGAACGAAACAATATACTCACTTTTGAAGCAAAAGGCAGGATATACCACTGCACATGTAGGGAAAGTTGGTTTGTGGGTGGGACTGGATCATGATTTAAACTTTGACTTTCAGACTGATGATGATGGGTGGCATTGGAGTATGATTGGTGATCGAATGTGGCACATTACTGAGAAGAATACAGCCGATGCACTTCGGTTCCTTACTACCCGAGATAAGAGCAAACCATTCTTCCTCAATGTCGCATATTTTGCCACTCACGCAGTCGATGGGGATAAGAGGCAATATTTGCCACAGAATTCGAGTTTGTCAATGTATGTCAACGATACCATTCCTATCCCAGCAACAGCCACACAGGAAGCGTGGGAGAAGATGCCGCATTTCTTTTCGGATTATAACGAAGGACGTGCAAGGTGGAGGTGGCGATTTGATACACCAGAAAAACATCAGAGTATGATGAAAAACTACTATCGTATGGCTAGTGAGGTTGATACATCCGCGGGAATTATACTTAACCAGCTTGCCCAAGAAGGTCAACTCGATAACACTCTCATTATATTTACTACAGACAATGGAAACTTTCATGCAGAACATGGTCTTGCTGATAAGTGGTATCCACATCAAGAGAGTATACGAGTCCCTTTGATTATTAAAGATCCACGCATGTCACCAAAATTCAAGGGCACAGTGAATGATGACTTCACACTTAACATTGATCTGATGGCAACGATTATTTCAGCGGCAGGTCTAACCCCCTTGCCAACTATGATGGGTCGCGATATGAGTGTACTGTACAGAAAAGGGGGAATGAAGCAGATGGCTGCCATGGCTCAAGCGCGACGCAAAGCATTAGTCCCCACAGCCGATAGACGTGAATATCCGGATCCAGCGTCAGACGGAGAGCAGGGTGAATATCATTCCGGGTCTGAGTATAGCTGGAGGACAGAATTCTTCTATGAGCATCCGATGCATTCGAATCCAGATTACATCCCTGCGTCTGAGGCACTTGTTCGTAAGGATTACAAATACTTCTACTGGCCCAATCATAAGTTTGAGCAATTGTTTGATATGAAGAATGATCCTGGTGAAATGAATGATCTCTTTAATAGTACAAACCCGCTCCATCAACAGAAACTTAGAGAAATGAGAAAGAGATTTGTTGAATTGAAGATGCTGGCACACAGTGATCTGTCTATCATATTGTAGTTCTTAATGTTGTATTTAGAAATAATGATTAAACTCAATAAAGAGCAACCAAATCTACACACTTATCTTATGAACAAAGAGGTCTTATCCATAAATCGTAAACATGGTAGTAATTTTACACACACATTTATTTAGAAAAAGTCATCTTCATACTGTCCACCAAGTTGATCATACTCATCATAATTATCATTATCCCCAAATGTATCATTATGCTTATCCATCTTCTTTTTAATGGCAGCATTATCGACCTTTTTCGATTTTTGTGCCTGACCCTTCACCTTCCGTTTCGCCTGTTGTACCTTTTCATTCTTTATTACATTACATGATTTGATAATATCAGTAATGGCATCATCATCAAGTACGTCCTTGCATTGATGTATGACTTCTTTTAGGAAGGCAGCACAAAGATTAATCTTGCCATGATCTGTAATACATTCTCCCACCTTCTTAGCATGTCGTAGATGATCTTTTAGGTCTTTCATAATGACCTTATCCCCCGCCATCATGGATTGACCAATACCCCCGCCTCCTCCTGGTCCTCCCCCTCCTGGTCCACTGTCGACTCCACCAAATAAATCATCGGCCATGGCAAGTGATTCGGCTTCCTCTCGTGCACGTTCAGCCAACCGGCGTTCCTCGGGAGACATGTTCGATTCCATCTCAGCCTCCATTTCCATTGCCTTACGAGCCAATTCTAATTCTTCCTTGGCTGCCATTTCGGCTGCCTTTTTATTGGCCAATGCCGACCCCTTGACCTTGTTTAATTTAGCATTGAGCTTTTCATCCATTTCTTTATCTTTGAGTGTTAAATCTTCGTCATCGTCGTCATCGTAGATGGCCGTGGTGGTAGTAGCCGTGGTGGTTTTAGCAGCATTGTCACCGACTTTTAGTAGACCCAACTTTTTGTCAATTTCATCATCATCCTTGTCCCAGTCATCATCGCTGTCATCCCAATTGTCTGCCATGTTTGATTTGATGTTATTTATTTATATTTTATCTTATTTATTGTCAATAATATGTCGCAGTAGTCGGTAGAATAGAGGTTTGTATTCTTATTATCATCGGGATGGTCGGGGGTGATGAATCGTCTTCGTGTGGTGGCTGTGCGTGGCTCTCGGCTCGAGGCGGGAAACAGCACGTGGACGAAACCTCACAAATGATGATGTTGTAATGATTACGAAATCATATCTCAAAAGAAGACGACGATAATTAATGCATCGGAGGAGGAACAAGAACGAACAGACATGATTAATGATTATTGAATACGCCGACAGGATAATACTACAAATTATGACGAAGGAGAGGTATAGCACTTAGTCTGAACCAACAATCTGCTTGAGGACATGCCGAGATGCTGACTTGGGACGCCTGTCTTATTAAATAATGGACTCAACAAGGACGAGGGATATCGCGAGGAACAGTGACCACGGATACTGATGGGATGACTCCACATTATACAACAATAAACTTGATGAGGACAAGGGCCAACTCGACGAGGTCTGACATGGGATGAACAATGAAACGAGAGTAGCCATTGGTTCATTCCATAATGTTGATGGTGGTCGAGACGATGTCGGTTGATGGACCAGTCAGCAAACGGGACTACAATCAAGAAGATTCGCTGACAAGCGGTACAAGTTCCCCATCGATCGCTCTGCGTATCACTGCGTGGACTTGCTCAAGGGTTCCGACGGCTACCAAAACCTGAAAGCTTACCTTGTTCTTGGTGATAAAAGGAACTTCGTTGTAACGGTATACCACATTCCATTTGACAACCTTCTCGGTTGGAAAACGGAATCGTCCATAGCCTGGTTCGATCCCTGGTGAAATGGCACCCATGGCAAATTGCCGATCCCTCGTCGAGAGAATCACTGGATCTGGCTGCTCTCCGGGTCCGTCGTCAAGTCGTTGGAGCTCTCTGCTTGCCATCGAAACCCTCCAGAACTCTGAAAACTCTTCCGGCATATATCCAGTTAACACCTCGAACTGGGCATATCGATTCCTCTCTTTGAGATCGATTTCAAATGTGTTATCGATTTCTATCACGTGGGGATCATCGTAAGCTCCTAAGCGGATGCGTTTATGAAGTACATGATCCGATAAGATGCGTGTGTTTAGTGCGGACCGACCAAACGACTTTTCAAAAGGTGCCAACCAAAAGGCCATTTGTGTGGATGTTCGCAATTCGCGATCGTCTCGTTGGATGGCAAGTAGTCTGCTCGTCGATCGATTGCCGGCTCCATCGAGACGCGATCCAGCCTCGGTGGGGTTGTACCGCTCTGCCCAGAAAGGTTCATCAGACATCGCGTCGAAACTACAAGCCGACTGCAATTGACGACCATGGTCGGCGCTGTCGATGAACTCATAATTCCGCCATCTAAGCGAATCGACAGCTCCAGCCAACCGTGATGTCGTTGTGATGGTCAATTGCGACCCATCACAGTCGATCGAGAGGGTCTGGTTCCCATCGACCACGAGCGGTGAAGTGGGTGGTAGTGAAGTTGGCGGTAGTGAAGTTGGTGGTAGTGAAGTTGGCTCAAGTGAAGTGGGTAAAAATGTAGTGGAGGCACCACTGGGGCTTTCACTTGGGGCATCACTCGGTGAAAGACTCATTGATGGAAGTGAAGTGGGTGCAAGAGATGTCGGCGGTAGGCTTGTCACAAGGATCGTCGAAGTTAAACTGGTGGGCTCTAGCGATGTCGTTTTTTTCGAGGTGGGCTCAGGTGTCTCAACGATAGTGCTCAGACTTGTTAGAGTGGTTGTGGTCTGAGTCTCCACTGATACTGTTGGTGAATCTGTCGTCGATGTGATTATTGCAGCCGCAGTCGGAGCGATAGGTTTGGTGGTTCCAGGGACTAACGTTTCTGTGATTGGAAGAGCTGTTGTCGGATCTACAGTTCCTGTGACTGAAGGTGCTGTTCCAGCAGCCACAGGCGGAGGTGTCGACGGCTTTGAGGTACCACCATAGGTCTGTGCGACAAATGATAAAATTGAATCCTGTGTAAGAGGTGAAAAGTGTTAGAATTTCTCCATATCGATTCCTAGTCAACACATATTGCTGCTTACGCTTGGTGGCTTCGAGGGGGGCATCGGAGCCGGAGGGTCAGCTTTGTTTTTGTACAACATTACAATAGCCGCAGCGATCAATGCAACTAATATCGCCATCACCACCACAGCCCTTATTCGTAAACGAACATTCGTCCGTTTCCACCAAGGCAAAATAGTGGTGGTACCATCGGCAGCATTCAGTGGCAACATGATTCGGTCTCAGGATTGTGATCATGCTATCGGACGAGAGATACATCGATTCAGTGCTCATTTCGATCCATATAATGCCAACGACGAATTGAGAATGAGGAGATCTTTGGTAGAAATAGATATCGTGCGAACAACATTATTAGGTAACAACGGACATGTTTGTTCTCCCGCATAGTCTATTATGCGGGAAGCACAGGAACCAAGCGGGAAGCCAGCGCCACCACTTTTACTTCCTAAGACAATACATACGACGACAACGAAAACATGGCTAAGAAGAGGAAGCAGGTGGTGCAGCCGGAAGTGGTAGTAGAGGCCGTCGAGACGGAAGAGGAGAATGCTGTCGACAGCGGCGATGATGACGACGACGACGATGTCATGATTGACGAAATCATATCCTCAGAAGAAGATGACGAAGGAGACAACAATAACGATGATGAACAAAAACAAATGCCACAAGCCAACCTGACACCATTACCCACAGCAATTAAATCATCAATTGCATCCTCGGATGGGAGGTATCACAACAAACAACGTCTATTAGTACTATCATCACGGGGGATAACGGCACGGTATCGACATTTGTTAGAAGACTTGCGTACGCTGATCCCACACAGTAAGAAGGAAAGTAAATTGGATGTTGGTAAGTAGAATTGTGATAATGAATCTTGATTGATGATTTAATGTTTTGTGTTGTGCGAGGAAGTCTATTATCCGAAACAGCATTTGCAATTTTTACTCACACCAACCAATGTTTATTTTCATACAATCTCTTTCAGGTAAGAATTACTCAGGTGGTGGTGCAGGAGGGGGGTACGGCGCAGCCGTGAATGAAATTGCCGAGGTACGTGGATGTCATACAGTACTCTTCCTTGAATGTCGTAAACGTGGACAGGATGGGTATCTCTGGTTGGGACGTACAACACATGCCAATGAGTTTAGCTCAGATGAAGGAGGAGGAGCAACTAATGAGCAGAAGAAACATCTCATGATAGCAGGTGGACCATCAGTAAAGTTCCATATTACCAATATTCATACCATGGATGAATTAAAGATGACGGGTAATTGTATGAAAGGCTCACGTCCAATACTGTCATTCGATACCGCATTTGATACAGTGGATCATCTCAAGCTAGTGAAGCATCTACTTGTGGATGTTTTTGGTACCCCGCGAGGACATCCCAAGAGTAAACCATTCGTTGATCGTGTCATGGGATTCTATTACGCTGATGGAAAGGTAAGATGTTGCTTGTTATTTATTTTGGCGGTTGAAAAGGATCATATATATGGGTGTGTGTCTGTGATTATAAAAGAACGAGCGTATATCCGAGACTCAACATCAGTGGAGACGAAACGTATTTATATTGTATTAAGACTACGATGGAATGAGACCACACAGTCGTGCATTGCTATAAATTCATCTGTTTTCTTTCATGTCTTACAATGTCTTTCTCACACAACTCAATAAACAACCACATAGATTTGGGTACGCAACTATCAAATCCTCGAAGAAACGTCATCCACGGCCAAGGAGGCGAACGTACAAAAGAAACTCACAGGACATGCACATTCAACATCACTCATTGAGATTGGACCACGGTTTATACTTAATCCTATACGTATCTTTCGTGGATCGTTCGGTGGACAAACCTTGTATGTGAATGAGGAGTTTGTGAATCCTAATGTTATCCGTAGTATGAAGAAGAAGGAGGAGGGGGATAAGTATATACGAAGGAAGGGTGCTGAGACTAAGAGGAAGAGGTGGGATGAAAGTATTGTTGTGCCAAAGGATCCATTGTCGGATGTGTTTCGTTAAAGTTTCGTAGGTTGAAATAAAAATTGGATTAATGAATGGAGTTGGTAGTCTTGTCAGGAAATACTTCTTGTTCACAAACGTGCTTAATCAAGTAACAATTGTTATCAATCGTGTCTACTGCAAATTCATTTACTGTAGCATCAATCTTATTACTCGAACCACCTCTTTGTCACAACCACCCGGGACTCTAATTTTGATTTGGCTACGGTCTCTTCCATCAATTCTTTATTCTCGGGTTTGGTCCCCCCTCCCTTAGAAAACGAAGATTTGTATGATCTAATCATATCTTCCAGCGCATCATCATCTTTATCAACCTTTCGCTTTTTCTGCGGTTTGATCAACTTTGGTTTCGTTTCTTTTGTCAATATTACCTTCTGCTTCTTGATGGGAGGGGTATCAACTTGCTTGGCTTGCTCGTCACCTTCCTCGCTAGCTTCCTTGCGGGTACGCTTCTTCTCCCTCTGTAATGCGCCACGACCCAGTTTCTTCTCCTTGAGTTTCTTATCATTCGGTTGTTGCTGCTTCTCTTTGTTCTCAATCTTTTGTTTGATTTTGTTTGCCTTCTTTTGGGCCACTTTCTCCATTTGCATTTTGGCTTTGACTTTGTTCTCAACTGCAAATTCCACCATAAGACGAGGGACCGATGCCTTACCATCCTCGTTCATAAAATCCAAACCAGTCTCAGGATCGACCTTGATCTTCTTGCCCTTCTTACCCCCGCGTTTTTGTTTTACCATTTCTGATGCATGCTTCCCACCCGCCGTGTACTCTGCCGAATATGACGGATTATTATTCAACTGTCGTAGAACAGCCAATGCGTGTGTATGATGAGTAAACTCAACAAACCCAAAACCCCTCGAGGGTGCATCAGATGTCTTCTTCCCACCAGAGACATCACGATCGATAAATACAGATGTGATAAAGCCTTTAACATTCTTTTCATCAAGTGGGGGCGTAACTAGATTCGGATCAGTCGCACGACGCATAATCTCAGCGTGTGGGAGCTCCCCACCCGCCCGCCAGTGATTCACTGCATCCTTCGGTGTGACTAATCCATCCTTAATTCCAGCCTTCAATGCACTGAACACTAATTTCTTCAACGCAACTTCATCAATGTGCTTTGCGAGGTTACGGATACTTATCCTGTGAGGGTTGATGAAGAATAATGGAGAACGAAGCTTCGTACTTTTGTCAGCAAATGCACGTTCACGCTTCGCTCGGTCACCGGGTGGCAGATCCTCCCACATCCCACCATGTCGTGCACTTGCCTCCTTGGCATCACCACTTTCGGCAGCACTTGACACACGTCCTTCATTCTTCAAGTAGAGATTACGTTTGTCTTTACCCACCATCTTCTTGATAGGCTTGCCATCATCATCACGTCGGACAGCTAATGATGATGCAGTCGTTCGATCAACAGCCAAATCGACGAGGATGGGCCTGCCCATAAGAGTTAACCCTGACGACGATGATGGACCGTCTACGCCTAAACCAATAGCAATATTCTTACCACTGACAAATTGAGTCCTGTCATCAGTATCACCTCCTCCTACGCCCGATGCACTAATCGCCGAAGCGCATGCCTCCTCTGTCTCAAATCGAACGAATGCCGTACCTCGGAACACCCCCGTCTCACGTTCTTTCACAAGATGGGCCGCTTGAATACGTCCAAATTTGCGAAATAATTCGAATACATCATGCCGAGTAGCATCGAATGGGATGTTGCGTAAGAAGAGTGTCCGTTTAGACTCAGTAGGGTCAAATTTCTTCGGTGTGGTGGTGGATTCAGCATCATCGTCATCGACATTCTTGGTCTCACTTGTCTCATCATTAACATTTTCATCCTCATCATCATGTTCTGAACTCGTCTCATCGTCTTCATCTTCTTCATCATCATCATCAGAATCTTTATCGTTCTCCTCGTCATCACTGCCATCATTCTCATTATCATCCTTCTCTTCGACGACACTTTCTGAATCACTCTCATCCTCTTCCTCTTTCTTATCCACCACCTCCTTAGCAATCCTACGATGTTCCATCTTACTAACACTAAAATCGATTGCCACTGGTCGATTCTTAATACTAACATCCTCCCCCGCCACGGCCTTTTTGGCATCATTTGCATTCGTAAAGGTAACAAATGCAAATCCACGATGGCGTGGTAATGGTGGTCGTTTACCCTTATTGTCATCATTGTTGTTTGTGTTTGGTAGATTTGGCACTGTCGGTAGATCAATCTGAGCAACCGGTCCAAACTTGGTTTCCATCATTGTACGTATATGTTTTTCGGTAGCATGAAAACTTAGATTGCGTACAATGACACGTGAGGTACGCTTACGTTTCGATTCGGCCTTGTATTTGGCATCGGCATCTTCCTTGGATTTGTTGTCAATGTTGTTTTTGTCATCCTCAATGATGACGACAGTTGATTGTCCGGATGGTACTCCAGGCACAACATTTGTTGCATTTAAAGATACGTCCTTCCTCCTTGGCATCGACGAGGGACTTGATGTCGTAGCATCTACGGCCCGTTCTGCATGTATGCTATATCGTACACCATCGATTATCATAACCTCACCACCACCCTTCTTACCCCGCTTGGCATTAATAATAGTAGCAGCCACTTTTGCATCCTCTTCATTCACAAACCGTACGAATCCAAATCCTCTCGAGCCACGATCTTTACTATTATTATCAGCGTTAATATCTTCTACCTCGCTAGCGTGTCGAGGTTTCGTTTGACGTATGACCGAACATCGATTGACAGGGCCATAGTTTGAGAAATGATCACTCAGATGCTGCCGGGTTATACTTGCTGACGGGGGAGAGAATTTAATGAAGAGCGTGCGTGGATCGGCGACTTTCTTACTACTTCTATTGACACTGCTGGGCTTCGACTCGTGGTGCTTTTGTCTTTGGCCTCCGTCGCCGTATCTGCTGTTCATTCCATCCTTCTTCTCCATCATGATGTTGTTGTGGAGAGGAGGGAGAGTTCCGGTGGTTTTAGATCATTCCCGCCAGACGCTCTCTCCCCTCCCGACCCATGAGCCGCATGAAAGGAGATGGAGAATCATGCATCCCTCGCAATGCACGTAAATTCAAATCATAGTGGAAGGATTGCGTACCTTGGCTTCTGGAGATAAGAATCAGGTTGGTTGGGAGGGGAGGTACACGGTGTGGATTAAAAATAAAGGATTCGGTTGGCAACTCTATTCGTTTGTTCTATTGTTACCATAACGAAGATCTAGCCAGGACGCCTCGCCAGTGACAGTGTTGAACCAGTACTCCGCTTGAACTTCTTGATCGAAGTACTTGACCCATTCCTGCTCCGCGGCGTCTCCCTTCACATCTTGATTCTGAGATGACGTGACGACTGCCTTGCATTGTTTCTCTGCATCTACAACGCTTTTCTTGAATTGGGCGAGTTCTTCCAGCTGTGCATCTATTCGCTTCAACTGTGCGGTGAGACATGCGAGTCCAGGGTCGTTGCAAAGGTACGCAGGCTCTTCCGCTTTGGACGAATGAGGCATAGTTATATGTGGAAGTCAATGAAACTGTGCCTCGATTCTCGCGATTGTGTAGGGGATCTTACTTCTATGTGGTGACAGTTGCTTTCGGTGAGCGGTAGTGGAATGATAGCAGCAGCAAATTCTATATCATCGTGAGTTCAAAAAAAATTGCAGTTTTCGACGACTATACTGCCAGACCAACTCACTTTGGACTGAGCTTCTTCGGGGGTCTTCTCCTGACCTCGATTTAGGTCTAAGAAGCTATCCACCAACAAAAAGTTTTCGACAAAAAAAATTTAAATTCAAAATTCAAATAGACGACCATGGAGAAGACACCGCCTTCGTTTGCCGAAGTATCCAGGTCCATTGTTTCTAGTGCGTTAGAGAATTTAGATTTAAAATTTGAATTTAAAGCCTTTGGTGATATTATTACTTCGTGGTACCGCAAGATAACTACTTTCTTGGTCATGTCTACCACCACTCTAAAAAAGTTTCCAATCTTTTTAGTGTCTCCTTCAAGCTTGGCCATCAGAGTATCGTTTACAGATACAATAATGTCGTTAACACAAAGAGGGAAACCCTCGACGGTATTTCTGACCTGACTAACAACACACATCATATTGCGCACTCCGATATCTACATTCAATGGACCTGGAGGAAGAGTTACTTCAAAACGATGTGCTGTGGCCTGAATACCCAATGG
>Ga0247831_1005315_pt1 | contig 16258 bp, 13 predicted proteins | sample LaCruzMarch2015__9_FD_192406 | JGI IMG/M metagenome (GOLD analysis project Ga0247831, IMG submission 192406) | Freshwater microbial communities from meromictic Lake La Cruz, Castile-La Mancha, Spain - LaCruzMarch2015_1m | ecosystem: Environmental > Aquatic > Freshwater > Lake | place: Spain... | reverse complement strand
CAAGGCGGGAAAAATCTCACCGTGATCACGATTATCGTGAAATACCTGTGGCGGTACACACACGACGACTTATCTAGTATGAATAATGTTGTCCTACAATCCATCATCTTCATCATCACTGGCATCATCGCTGCTCATTGAAGATTACTGCAATGCAGCCGCGCTGAGTCGTCAAGATTATTGCGACGATGACGAATTTCACAACAACGGCGTTACCGAGAACAGCTCAATGATGAATACGCCTGATAACAACCACAACAACGCGAACAGCAACGATAGTAGAAGTACATCATATATGAATGGATTAGTCCAATCCCTCCCCTCGACAACACAATTAATGAAACGTACAGGTAATCTACTCGCGGTATCCTCCACGGCAATCTCATTACTCGTCATATTCCCACTATTACTCCATTTAGCCATTAGCGATGCACGTGCCGGTATGAAAAGTTCGGCAGCATTCTACTCGGCGGCATCCTACGTTACCATAACGCTCGCATTATCCATCCGTGGGATATTAAGTCATTTACATAATTGGTATGCGCCCGATGTGCAAAAATTCGTCGTGCGTATATTATTCATGGTACCGCTATACAGCGTCCAAAGTTGGTTGGGATTGCGTTTCCATGGTCCGGCACATATATACATCGTGACGGTACGTGAATTATACGAGGCGTATGTAATCCAAAGCTTCGTGTATTACTTGATCGAATTGTTGGGCGGCGAAGATCGATTAATTGACGTACTCGGACGCAAGGATGCCAATTTAGGCATACATCATCCACGAGTAATAACGCGATATATATTCTGGTTACCAATACACAAGCCATGGGGTATGGGGATTGAATTCTTACATAATATCAAACATGGCGTATTGCAATATGTTGTCATTAAGACGTGTTTAACATTACTAACCACGTTCGTACTATTACCACTTGGCTTGTATGGCGAAGGATCGTTTACATTCACATCCGCATATGTATACGTTACTGCCATATTAGAAATGAGTGTGCTGTATGCCATGTACTGTTTGGTCAAATTATTCCATGCTATAAAGTCAGATTTACGACATCCTATCAATTGGCATCCCGTTGGTAAATTCTTATGTGTCAAGGGTGTCATCTTCTTCACCTTCTGGCAGGATGTGGGTATCAACTTTTTAAAAAGTCATGATATTATTGGTAATGTTGGCAATTGGAGTGGAGATGAGGTCGCCGGTGGTGTGGTTGATTATTTGATCTGTGTCGAGATGGTATTCTTTAGTATTGCACATTTGTTCACTTTTACATACAAGGAGTACCTACCAGAGGGGATGATTGATACTGCTGCTGATGATAATAACAATGATAACAGTCATCGTCGTCTTATTGACTATTGTGGTGGGAAAGTGTTTGAATGGATGTTTGAGGGTGAACATAAGCGACGACGTAGACGGGATATGTTATGGCATGATAACACCATAGAGAGAGATGGAGATGATCATCGATTGGCGTTACAATCTGCTTTGTTATCACATGTTGATGGTGGCGTTGGTCATGATCATCACAATAGTAGTGGCAGTGGTTACAACAATCATGATAGAACAGACTATGTAGACGATGACGACATAATGCCATGCATCGATGAGGATGGGAATATTATCGAGGAATCATACAGCCGATACCGTCCATCACAAATGTCATCATTGTCGACATCATCAGCATCAAGGTTTAGCAAATTAGAGGACCCACTTAGTCTACGTGAGGCATTATGGAGTAGCACTGTGCCACGTGAGACGTTGGATGATATTAAACGATTAGGTGTAGTCTCTGGAGGCAGCAGTAGTGGTAGTCAACATGGGAATGTTGGACTTGGGTATGGCAGTAGACCTCCAATGAATATTAGTTTGACCAGCTTGAATAATGCGGAGAGTATATGATTTTGTCTTATACAGTCAACAAATAATATTGATCATAAACTAGAAGATGATGATAACAACTAGAAGATGACGAGCTTGAATAAACAGCAAATATCATAAACTAGAAGATGATGTAAATAACTACTGTATAAACTTTGAACTAGGTATATATTCTTATCAAAATGAATTGCAAATCAATCATGGACCAAAAGACATCAAGGGTAAAAAACTAGGACTTTCTTCTCCGCTAAAATTGGAAGCATCCTTTATCATCACTTTTCTTCACATGACAATTTAAACACGATACGCAAATTCTCCGGCTTGACTAATGCTGACTTCAAACTCTTCTTTTCAAAGAACACTCCCACTCGAAGCCCATTTTTATTCACTTTAGTCTTCCTCACATCACCCATTTCCCCATTCAAATGAGGTGCACTAACCAACCCATGACAAATCACTGCACACCCTTTGCTAAGCACTATGAGATTACTCTCAACATGATGTACTCTCTCGTCATCAACCCTCCTTGGCTCTGTGACAGGCCCTTGGACGACACAGATTTCTCCTTCATTTTCGTATCGCAAAGCCTGGAATGGTTTAATATCAGGCAAAACAATTACATACCGTTCCTTGCATTCTTTTAGCACTTCATCTGCCTTCATTGTAGTCTTATGCTCTGGTCCATGGACGCGGCGACTAATCGCGGCTAACTTTGTAACGAGTCGCTCAGATTCAATACAGTGTTTATCAATCCGTAGCGCTCTTGCATAATTCAATCCCGAGAGTATTGCATCTGCTGAATCCATACCTTGCGTATTAAGATATTGCTCATGAGTCTTCCTCGCGATTTCTAAAATAGATTTCCTAGAATCCACCTGCTCATCTTCAAGTCTTTCTTTGTTTGATCAATCATAGATAGCATATTGTTGATTAGCATCGTCCTCTCCACTTTGACCAACTCCTTATCAACAGTGTTATCTAATATCATAATATTCAAACGAAGAGATTCCATGACTCTCAATTTATCCCACTTTCTACTTCCACGATTATCGTATGTTGCCTGGGCAAATTCAACAAATGCAGATACTAAATCTACCGACAGTTGATTTTGGAAGGGTTGTTTACAGTTGTTACATGTATACCATGGCGTCGAAAAGGCATCAAAGTCTCCGTCACCCGCGGCTTTGCATTTTTGTTCGGCGTACTCTGCCAAGCACGATAAATGGGCAACGCCCGAATCACCACGACACGAACAATCGCGTACTAACGGCTTCCCCTCCTCATCTGCCTCCTCTCCAAGACAGAAGTAGCACGCAGCACCGACGGGTACTGCCGTTATGGGAGCGGAGGTCGGTCCGTCATTTTTTTCAAGAAACTTACGTATTAGTTACATGAACACTGAAAAGACAAAAGACGATCATCGTTGTGCTGGAGGGCACTGCGGCGTTATTTGTTGGCCTTGTCTCTAAGTGTGGTAAAAGTGAGCGTAGGATACGTTATGAGGCGATGGTGGCAATATCATCTCGTCATTGTCATAGTCTTGGTCTTACGCGTGGCTGGGAGTAGTGAGGTTGCTACTGACGATACACTCCGAAATAATAATCACAATCACAATGACGATGACGGGCAGCCGTACGATGATGCCTTGGCGAAAATTGATGTCGACACTTCTTCTTTCGGGGTGTCTACAATTTCAGATCGAATCGTCGAAGGAACGACTGTCGGAACGATATTAAACAATCAACCAGCTGATAATATTGACGTGACGAAACGACCAGCGTTTTTACGGAGTGGCAAAGGAAGAGCAAAGTACATCAAAACAAATATTATCATAGGTACAAGAACGTCAACAGTATTGCACAAGGCATTAAAACGAGCCGTGGGAGGTGGTCTGCCAGGTGCAATTGCAGGCATAATCCAAGTTCTATCCATGATGTGGTTAAGGACTGTAATTAATTATCAATATCGATACGGGTCATCATTCACACAGGCTTTTACTGCATTGTATGGGATGGGGGGTATTCGTCGGTTATACTCGGGTGTATCATTTGCATTGATACAAGCACCATTGTCACGATTTGTTTCTACTGCTGCTAATGATGGAGTAGGTGAACTACTAAAAGAATTAAATTGGGGTCCTGGAAGAGAAGTTATTGTTGCAGCGTTTGTTGTTGGGATATTCCGATGTGCTCTCATGCCAATCGATACGATGAAGACGGTATTACAAATTGAGGGAAATAAAGGTTTGGCAAATTTGTTAACCAAAGTCCGGTCTGGACAAATCCATCTACTGTACTCGGGTGTTATGGCCAATGCAGCATCATCCTTCATTGGACATTATCCATGGTTTTATACCTACAATCTACTATCACGCAATGCAATGCTATCAGAATTCGTGACTTGGTCGACATGTCGGAATGCACTCATTGGGTTTACATCAAGTGTTATTAGTGATACTGTTGCCAACTTTATGCGTGTATTAAAGACATCAAAGCAAGCACTTGGATCAACATCATCATCATCGGTAACGTACGCTGAGACATTAACTGTAATTATTGCGGTGGATGGATGGAAAGGGTTGTTCGGACGAGGACTCAAGACAAGGATACTTGGGAATGCGTTGCAATCTATCTTGTTTACAGTGATCTGGAGGAGTCTTTCAGAAAGGTGGACGAGACAGGAAGAGGAGGGGATTAGGGAGCAGGAAATAATAGGGAGTGACATCGTCGATGTCAATCAATCGTCGGATCGATGACGATTGCTCATTGCTTCCTCTATAATTACCAAACGACACAATAATATCGTACCTTAATTAGTAACATCATTAACAGCTATACTCGAAAACCTTCACTGTCTTATCATCACTCCCTGTGACAATAACTGCCGTCGTCTCGCCTTCCACAAAACTCACATCCATGTCATTAATCATGTCTTCATGTCCTGTCAACGTTGTTACCAATTTCCCCACTCTCGCATCCCAAACACACACGACACCATCAGTGTAAGAACAAAAAATAAGCGGTAGAGTATCGTGCCAACGCAATCGTGTAATACCCGCAGCAATCCCTCCAGCAATGCCGCCAACATCACGTGGGCGAATACATTTATGTCGCAATTGTGCACCCACAACGACATTCCATATTTTCAACGTCCCGTCCACCCCGCCAGTTGATACCCAATTTGCCGTCCCAACCACATCGGCAGGACAGAATCCTACAGCCTCCACTGATCGTGTTTCCCCTTCTGCATCCATCATTCCACTCTCATTATCATCTTCATCATTCATGGTATTGTCTCTACCACCACCACTACCAACGATTGCTGATTCCTCAAAGTGTACTAGTTTGGCAATTAGTTTCTTTCCTGATATATGCACAATGTACGCAGCCCCATCCTCACCACCACATATGGCAAGTTGACCATCCTGCCCTCCACCCACGGCAAGACATGTTAATCCACCCCCTCCCTCCTCATCTTCGTCATCATTATCGCCTCCATTCGTATTCTCAACCAAACGAAAAACATGTTTACTCATTCCCGTTTTTGGTGCCCAAACGCGACATGTCCCATCCCGACCGGCACTGACAACCCATCGTCCATCGGGCGTGAATGCACCTGCCGTGACACCACCTTCATGTCCCACGAAGACTTGTAAACATTTAGTTGTGGGGATGTGATACATCCATACTGTACCATCTGCCACAGATCCGGCAAGGACTACGGTTCCGCCTTTTGGATGAAAGGTTATGAATTCAACATCGGATGGTCCTTCGAGTACCAATATTGGATTCAGCTCTATTCTTTGTTGTCCATCTCCTCCTCTTGACGAATGAAGTAGTAACCGTTGTTGTTGTGCATCATGTATATCATATAATGCTATCGAACCATCGTACGATCCCGCGGCTAATAGTTCTTTTTGTTTTTTACCTGATACATCGGCATCAATATATTTGGAATTCAATGCCACACATGACACGGAATCAGTGTGTGGATGAGATAGAGATATAGTCCTATTATCATCATTAGAATGTGTCACTTCTTCCGCTCCCTTTGTTGTAGGATGTGGAGATAGGTCCGATCATCTCCTCCACCAGACGCAATAATGAGTGTCTGTGTTAATGTGTCATAGTGTGATGTTACGGCATAAATAGAATCACTATGTGAGGTAAATGTTGAATTGGACAAGTCGACTACTTCATCATCGACATGGGTGGTGTTTGTGTCAACAAGTCGTTTTGATGTTGCATTGTCATTCTTCACTACTTCCATTTCTAAATCATCATCGTGATCGGCGTCAATGTCAACGTCGTCGTCGTCATCGTCGGGGGGTATAGCACCATCGAGCACATCTACTTCGACTGCCGAATTCATATCAATAAATGTCGGTGCATCGTCATAGTCTTCATCGTCATCTTCGTTCATGTTGCTGCCGGCCATGTGATTCTTTCTGTGGTGTTGTGTGGTGTTTGATTGAGTCATTTTCCCGCCAATCTCATTTCTCGACAAAAATATTTGAATTCGAGACCTCGTCCTAGTGCCCGTTGCGCGCAAATCGTCATGTCGGCAATCCCCGACGGTGCAGCGTGCTACTTCTGTCTCGGAGAGGAGGCGGACGAGGAGGGAATGCCGTTGGTACGCGATTGCTCCTGTCGTGGTGATTCGGCTGGATTTGCCCATCTCTCTTGCCTCACGAAGTATGCCGAACAAAAGAGCAAGCAGGCGGGTGACGGAGACTTAGACGCCTTTTCGACGCCTTGGAAGTTATGTAATAACTGCAAACAACCGTTTCAAAATCAATTATCTATTGATATGGCATCTGCATGTTATTTATTTGCCGAGACTACCTACGGTCACGCAGGAAACAGCAAGTGTGATAAAATGAAAGTAATAGATTCACTCCGCTCGAAAATTAGGGTATTAAGTAACACTGTTGATAAGGAGTTGGTCAAAGTGGAGATGACGATACTACTCAACAAGATGATATCGATGGTTGATCAAACAAAGACAGATCTGAAGATGAGCAGGTGGATTCACATGCCTAAAGGTAGTGAGGAATACGAGTATTATGAAGTTTTGTGTGGCAATTACGAGGCGTATGCATATCTTAAATTGGGGGTTTTGTTGTTGATGTGGGACTCATCTGAAGAAGAATTTAAGACTATGATCACACACTATAAAAAGGCCCGTGCCATCTATAATTTAGTCGACATGAAAGACAAAGCCGAGCAGATGGATACCCTGATTTCACTGTGTTCAATTGAAAAGCAAGCTGCAAATAACAAGGATGCATCATCAACTACAGAAAGAAATTATGTTTTGCAATTCACGAAGAGCACCTATGAGCAATATCTTAATACGCAAGGTATGAATTCAGCAGGCACAATAGAATCAGGATTACTTTATGCTAAGAGGCTACGTGATGCTAACCACTGCATTGAATCTGAGCGACTCGTCACACAGTTAGCTACCATTAGTCGCCGTGTCCATGGACCAGATCACTAAATTACAATTAAGGCAGCAGAATTACTTCAACTGTGTAAGAAACGTTACGTTGTTGTTCCTCCTGATGGACAACAGTTCCAAGCTTTGCGATACGAAAATGAAGGAGAAATATGCATCGTCTCTGGCCCCGTCACAGAGCCCAGGAATACAGCTGATGAGAGGACATATCATATCGCAAACAGTCAAGTGATACCTAAAAAAGGGTGTACGGTGATTTGTAATGGCTTGGCGAATGCATCTCACCTAAATGGGGAGCTGGGAGAAGTGAGGTACGTGAAACAAATTGAAACTGGAATTCGATTAGTAGTGCACTTTGAAAAGAAGAGTTTGAAGTCAGCATTCGTCAAGCCTGAGAATCTACGCATTGCGTTTGAATTGCCAAGTGAAAAGCTGCCTATTGAATCGGGAAACTGAAATTCACTTGAACGGATAGAACAAGAAGATGTGCACTATGAATCGTGTAGAATCCTTTAGATAAAGTATCTCAGCTGGGATTGTTTATTATTGCGTCGAGGGCTACCATATCAATTTCAATTAGGCCAAAGAATAGGAACTCCCCTTGGCGGATTGAAATGGCGGGATCAAATTTCCACCAAACCAAGACCCTTGGCGCGGAGATGTCATGTCACCAAGACCATTCAACCACCACGGCCCCATGATGCACTACACCTATTACAGCGGTGGTACCATCCCCCCCGACACTACCCATCTATGCATCCATTCCACCGTATCAGTCATCCCACCTGAATTATGTTACAATCGTACCAATCTCGTCGAATTAGAATTATGTTGCCACAATGGATCTTCGTCATTACGTGAAATTGGTCGGCGTGCATTCGGAGGGTGCATTAATCTACAGTTCAAAGTCGGTACGAATATCCCATGTAGTGTAATGATGATTTGTGAAGAGGCATTTACATCCTGCCGGTCTATAACCGAGGTTATTATCCCACCGGGTGTATTGACCATTAGTCGTGGGACCTTTCATGATTGTACACAATTACATCGCTGTGTTTTACCACCGTCAATTAGAAGTATTAAATGTGATTCCTTCAATGGATCATCTGTTGCTAGTTTCCAACATAGAGAGAGGGTGGAACAGCCGGAGGAGATATTACAACTTCGTCCGGTATTACCAGAAGACGTTGTAACTATTGGTGACACAGTATTTAAAGATTGTCGTTTCGCACGTATGCGTATCCCCCCCGGTGTGACTACCATTAATCGACATTTATTCTACGCCTGTAAGCGCATGAATTCACTCGAACTACCCGAGGGTATATCACGGATTAAAAATTATGCCTTTATGGATTGCTCGACATTACGGAATGTTGCCATCCCACCAAACGCCGGTCGGGGTGGATTGGAATGCTTTGATGGATGTACTGACCTATTTGAATTATTCGGTACTAACAAGGCTGTAAAAGATGCATTGAAGAAACGATTCCGGGGTTTACACTTGAATCGTATATGTTACTTCTCATCCTACTACGATACACAAACTACAATATGCAATATCCGTAGTCTACAAATGGCCGACGGTGAAAAGAATGACTCCTATTCAAATCGAATACGAGATCGAGATTGTCTTGGAATGACACCGCTCCACATATTGGCATGTTCAAGTCATACAAATATGGACTTATATATATTTTTTCTCAATGAATTCAAGGAACGGTGCCGTATGTACACTACAACTGAGGATAGGTGGGGCTGTTTACCCTTCTTTTACGCCTTATTGAACAATTCGGACAACAGTGAATCATCACGTCAAGTACGTACTTTCTTCCTTGATTGTCTTACCAAATTTGCTCCGAAATACGTCTTCGATGTACGTCATTTGGTCGAGAGTTTGTGCAGGTGTGGTGCATCATTAGATGCACTGAAGTTCATCTTTGACATGCATCACCACCCCATGTTCCCCCATGAAAGTATTGATTGGGATCAATTCGTTGAGGAATTAGCATCCTCATCTCATGCCAAACGTGTCCCAGTTGAATTGTTTCGATATTTGATATATCGTGCCATACATAAACGCGTTACGAAGATTGGTGTATCCAAATGGAGAGCAGCAATCCCAGCCGAAGTTAATTTGTTACAAGAGAAGGGTAATATGAGACATACAGAATTGAAGGGGATCAAACTTAAACTTGCATTCGCAGAGTATTCGTATGACCAATTGAGGGAGTCAACATGCATTCTTGAGCTAGCGCTATGGAGAGCGAAAGTGAATGAATGTGTTGGTCTTGGGAAGACAAAGTGTAGTAGTAGTAGCATCTCGTCGTCAAGTAGTAGCACAAGCTGCTTGTTGACAACACGTAGCAGGTCGAATAAAAGAATGAAGATGGATAGAGATAGCATTAAGCAACAGTGTCGTATCAATTGTGGAGCCGAGGTTATTATTCGGAATGTTTTGCCGTATCTGATTGAGAATATGATTTGACAAGATTTCTTGTACACCTAGGAATAGAAAGGAATTATTATTTGATGTACTGAATATAAGCTTATACTGGAGCCTGCCTCTCATATCACCAACTCTTGTATTGTTTTAATCCTCATAATTTGGCAACTCAAATGCTATTCGCAAATTCTCTGGCTTAAACAAATGCCGACTTCAGACTCTTTTTCTCAAAGTTTACCCCCAATCGAAATGAAAATGAAAATTCAATGTCCTCGGGTGTCACGTTCCTCACAACTCCCAATCTACCATTTAAATGAGACGCACTTGCTAGACCATGACAAATCATGGACAAGGTACTATGCGATCACTCTAGGTATCTAAGTACGCACTGCACGTGGAGACTATTGAACAAGTCACAAGAGCTTATGTTTATCTCAGATAATGTGCTAAATCTTGGGCTTTAAATTATGATCTGAATCGAAAACAAGATTTAGCGCTACATGGTGCTTGTTGCTGCTTCAGATGTAATGGTCTCCTGTGCATGATACCGCCATTCTTCGCCGACAGATGGATTGAATTGTAATGACATGGCAAGTCCACGAAGCAGCAATGCCGTTCTGTATACCATGCTCAACTCATTAGGGAAATAAAGCACTCGATCTTCCTTGTGCAATTCACGATGCCAGTCATGATTGAGATGCTTCGTCTCGAATGATCCAAACATCAACCTGCCAAATTCTGCCAGGAACCTCGTCGAATCATTCTTCGTTTTAATACCCAGATTACGAAAATGATTGGCAATATCATCGTCTGACTCTTTGTTGGCAATGCTCAATATCAACTTTGCTACTCTAACCCTTTCGTGGTTGGTAAGTTGTTTGACCTGACCAAAGTCGATCAATCCAATCTTTGGCCACTTGGAGGGTTTTTTATCATCTTGTACAATTAATAGATTCCCAGGATGTGGGTCGGCGTTGAACAGACCACGATTCAATATCTGATACCCGTGCACGTCAAAAAGAGCTGATATCGCATCTTGCGTCCAGCCCCAACGTTCTGCTTGTAGTATAGCAATTTGTCTCTCATCGGCCCAAGTTTTCCAATCGTTCGACACAAAGATTGACGGACTTGATTGGACACATCGAACAACAAAGGAAGTTGACCAGAGCGTTACCCGACGAGCAAATCTGACAAACGATAAGACAGTATTCACAGACACAAGCCTATTCATAAGATCACGCTTCCAGGAATACGAGGATGCATTCGCACCGACTTCTCCACCTTTCTCCTCGGTTGCATTGTATTCGGCATTCGTCTCGGTCGTCCTGTCATGTGCCTCCATTACCACCTGTCTTATCCCTTTCTTTGTATTAATGCCCAAACTTTCCAACACGCGTTTTGATTCTTCTTCAAACTTTGGACCGGGAAGATATGTCATGGTAATGACACGTTCAGTGCAATATTCATCATACGGTTGGGGCACCACCACACCCCGTCGAATGTATGGAGCCGTTGGGTCTAATGAACTTAAATATACTGCCCTTAAATTCTCCGCTTCACGTTGGTAGTCCAATTCACTTGTAAATTGTCGTGCAAACTCATCGTAACTCATTCTAGCGGACCCCTCATCCACAACACCAAAAAAGACACATACCGATAAGAAATCACCAACACATTTTATATCGGCCGGGACTTGCCATTTGGCTTCTGGATATTGTACCTTCACCACTACTTCTTCTCCCGTGGATTTAAGGGTGGCACGATGGGCTTGTCCAATACTTGCTGCTCCAATCGGAGTTGTATCAATATACTCAAATATCTCATTTAGATCTGTAACACCCAATTCCGATTCCAGCGTTGGACGAACGACTGAATCAAAGTCAGACGAATTCGGCACATTCGACTGTAGTGTTCGAAACAAAACACGATATTGTTCAGGTATTGGTAATGCCGTAACACTTAATACCTGTCCAAGTTTGATGTATAATCCACCAAGGCTAAGCATGGAATTGAAAATTCTAGGTGCATTGCGTTCATGCAGATCGACTTTAATCCGTTGTTCAAACGTTGCATTCTGTTCGGCCCCTTCGATTTCGGTTACGTCTGACAATGATGAACGCATCGTATTGCCAATGACTGTTCGTAGTTTCACCTTGGGACTGGAGGTAAATGAATTCCACCAATAATCGAATAGGACCGGTCCGACATCGCTCCAAAATCGTGCTTCACGTTTGAATCCTAAGCCATTCTCCGTGCTGCCGTACACGGTCAGTGATGCACCACCAATCACGGTAGTGCCGACAATTGTTGTGCCCACTCGACGGGCAATTAGACGGGCTGCCATTCCTTCCCTGTGTGGAGATAATTAGTAATGAAAATGAAAATCTCGCACACCAGAGGCGATCTCCGGGACCAGCTCAAACAGTCTCGTCGGTCTAGATGGAGTGAGGAGTGACGATGGCAACAATTCCCGGCGGTGCGGCATGTTACGTTTGTTTAGGAGTTGAGGCGGACGAGGAGGGGAAGCCCCTAGTACGCAACTGCTCCTGCAGGGGGGACTCGGCAGGCTTCACTCACTTCTCTTGCCTCACCAGCTATGCCGAACAAAAGTGCAAAGCCGCGGGTGATGGAGACGTGATTGCCTTCATTGAGCCGGAATAAATGTAATATCTGCAAACAATATTTCCAAGGTCAATTATTGATAGACTTAGCATCTTCGTGTCTTTCATTTGCCGAAACAATCTACGGTGCTGAAAACAACAAGTGGGATAAACTGAAACCAATGTTTGCTCTTCGCTTGAAAATATCGGCAATTTTTCATGCTACAAATGACAATCATAACGAGACATTGCAACCAGTAATACCCCTCATCAACAATTTGCTATCGATGGTTAATCGAACGAAGAAAGACCTCAACATGAGTAGGTGGATTCACATGCCTCAAAACACTGAGGAATATCAATATTTCAGAATGCTTTGTGGAAACTATGAAGCATATGGATACGACTATTTAGGGAGAGCTTATAACAGCATTGAAGGCATAAAAACTGCGATCATACACTTCAAAAAAGCACGTGCAATCTATAATTTAGTCGGCATGACAGGTCTGGCCAAAGATGTGGAAAACAAAATTGCTGCGGCCACTGTAAAAATGGAAGCTGTTGCAAATGAAGACATATCAAATTTAAGAGCAAAGATAAGCTCCATCTCCGAATTATCGAAAAATATTTATGAGAACAACCTAAATGAAAAGGGTATAAACGCAGAAGCCACAATACAAACAGGAGTATCCTATGCCAGATCGCTAACGACTCTGGAACGAACAATTGAAGCTGAGCGCTTTGTCACAAAGCTATCAGCCATCAGTCGCCGCGTTCATGGCCCGGAGCATAAAGTAACAATTAATGCAGAAACGTTTCTTAACGAATGCAAGGTGCGGTACGTGTTTGTTTTGCTGAGAACACACCATTTCAGGCATTGCGGTACGAAAATGATGGAAACTTCTGCGTCGTCATAGGCCCAATCACAGAGCCAAGGCGCAAAGATGAGGAGAGAATACATCGCATTGAGAATAATCTCATTTTGCCCGAAAAAGGCTGTCCGGTGTTGTGTCATGGATTGGTGAGTGCACCTCACTTGAATGGTAGATTGGGAGAAGTAAGGAACGTGAAACAAGATGAGGAAAGTGGAACAGGAATTCGATTAGCAGTGCACTTTGAGAAGAAGGGTGTGAAGTCGGCATTAGTCAAGCCAGAGAATTTATGGGTTGCATTTGAGTTGCCAAGTGAAGAGTAGAGAGTAATGGGTGCAGATTAAGCATTCAATTAATTATGATATTGTTGGATATTTGTTAGATTTATCTGTGTGTCTCTGAAGAAAATAACACAGTAGCAGTAGATATGATAATACCTCCGTGTAAAAAAGAAAAGGCTTGGGATCAAGCAACAAAAGACAAATCTTTGATCAGATTCTCCAGAGAACTATATGCATTGTCTTGTCGATCTTCTTCCCCACATTCAAGAAGATTCTGAATAAGCAAACACACTTCTCTCAAGCCATCCCGCCCAGTCTCGCCTGACGTTCCTCACACATCCACTTCTTGAGAGCGAACAAGATGAAACGACGTCCACCGAAGACGAGGTCCCAAACCCTCCTCATCATGCTGTTACTATCATCACCGTTGTCCGTATCATCATCAATATCAATTTTGGCATGGTCAATTTCCCCCCCATCGAGGGCATCGAGACATTCGACGATGGCAGTATCCTCGTCGTTCTCGGACTCCAATAACGATCGAGCTACTACTGCTGCTACGATAAAGTTATCGTCACAGCAGCAACAGCAACAACGGCCGTCGTCGATTAGTATATCAAGTAACCGTCTTTCGTCCGCGTACGATATCAATCTCCCTCCCTCGTTAGTGGGGGAGGCCGTCCGATCAGCGCTGCGGTCAAATCGTGGCGTATGTATAGATTTCTCCACGGATCGTTACTGTTATAATAACAAAGGCAGTAGTACATCAGCATCTCGTCTAGTCAGTGTCATTGGTATGCGTGGGAAGGGCACATTATCATTTTTGGATGCCAAATTTAGTGGATCTGTGCCCAAAGAGGATACCATCAAAAGTAGTAGCAATAATAATACAGGAGGAGGAGGAGGAGAGAGGTTGTTTGGGCACATACGGACTGGAAATGCATTCGAAACTGCCTACCTTACTGCCAAAGGACGGATAATTGATCGATTATTGGTACTGTACTTTCCAACTTTGTCGTCATCATCATCATCTGCTAATAATGATGAAAGAGAAGGACGTGTGACGGCAGCGGAGGAGAAGAAGATTATGACGATGGAGGATGCATTCGTAATAACATCTCCGGGACACGATGGCACCAACCTATATGACAAATTCTCACCCACAATATTTCCCATGGATGGGGTATCTATATCACACTGCACTACTGATACGACATGTGTTATTACCTTGGCATGTTCGACTGTACAGGATGTACGAACATCATTTATGAATAATATACGTAGTATGCTAACTAATGATGATGGTGTATCATTTGATTTTCCAGAGGAGGGGAAATGTCATCACTATCGTATATCACGAGGAGGAGAGGCGTTTGCAGACGTTTATGTTGTTAGACACGCCTTTTTACCAAGTGAAATGTGTCATGGATATACTCTTCTTTTCCGCGAGGAGTGTGGTGGAGGCAATAGTAGTAGTAGTAGTAGTAGTAACCGTCGATTGACTTTTGCAGACGAGGTTTGGCATACACTTACTAATGAGAATAATGATCGTGGTCCTGTTGGGATTGGTGCGTTAGAGTATGACACACTACGTGTCGAGTCTGGTATGCCTGGCTGGGGCTTTGAGATGACTGGAGATGCTCCGAAGAACAAGAAGACGAAAACCCCATTAGCAGACGACAACAGCGGAGAAGCAAATGAGGTAGTCGGTATTGACGATGCGGATATGTATAATGCCAAGTCCAATCCACTTGAACTTCATCTGGGTAGTCTTGTGGATATCAACAAAGGATGTTATCAAGGACAGGAGGGCGTGGCATCCATTCTCAAGAATAAGCTCGGTCCACCACGACAGCTATACCAGATTGTATTCTATGATTCTGAGAATGACTTTGATAGTAGTGGTGGTAATGACGATGAATATGGTGGATTCGGACTCCTAACGACTAATAACGACATGCTGACAGAGTTTCGAAAGTTAAAAGGAGAACAGCGGAAAGATGGTACACTCAAGCAAAATCATACTCGTCAACCTCGTCCAGGAGATGAAATCTTTGTTCTGGGATCGAATGATTCAATATCGGTTGGTAAGATAACAAGTGTCGCCGAATCTAATGGTAATGGAGATGCAAAGACTATTGCATTAATGTTAGCAAAAAGGCCGGGTACGATATTAAATGCAATACGAGAGCAGGGGTTGGAGCTACCTAAATGGTGGGAGGACGTTCGTGACCCAGATGGCGGTAATGATTACGACGAGAAAGACAGCCGAGGAGGCGTCATTGCCAACGAGAAGATTGACGGCGGTAGTAGCGGCATAATGCGGCCACCGCCTCTTGATCCATTACACAATCTCGAAGTCGTTATCGGTGGTACCTATACTGTCGGGAGGATGGTAGCAGTACCCGGGAGGAGATATGGCGTCAAGTCAAAGCGAGGAGATGATGTTGTGTCATCGTTGCTTGATTATGAAACCACGGGAGAAGTAGTAACGGCCGGTGATGCCAACGTGCCGGCATATTTCCGTTATGACTTTCAGGATGAAACGACAAAAAGTCGAGATTTTAAGCCTGTTCGATTAGAACCGGAGGTTGACAATATAGAGAGTAGCGAAGTTGAAATGGATAATCTCTTGGCTGAGGCAGAGAAAGACATTGCCAAGGCCACAGCTCAAGCAGAAGCGGCTGCAGCCGAACTTAAGCGCA
>Ga0247831_1005306_pt1 | contig 16273 bp, 10 predicted proteins | sample LaCruzMarch2015__9_FD_192406 | JGI IMG/M metagenome (GOLD analysis project Ga0247831, IMG submission 192406) | Freshwater microbial communities from meromictic Lake La Cruz, Castile-La Mancha, Spain - LaCruzMarch2015_1m | ecosystem: Environmental > Aquatic > Freshwater > Lake | place: Spain... | reverse complement strand
TGGACGCCGCCGACGATCTTGTCGGCACGTCGGGACGCGATACGATCGTCGGCAACGGCGGTAACGATACCATCGTCGGGGATAGCGGCGCTGCGCCGAACCTCCTCGTCGACGGCAGCTTCGAGACGGCCAAGGTCGCAGCCAACACGTGGACCCACTTCACGAGCGTCGGCGGCTGGCAGTCCGACACCGGCGTCGAGGTCTGGGGTAAATCCTTCAACGGGGTCAATGCCACCGACGGCGACAAGGTGATGGAACTCGACTTCGACAACAAGCAGTCGAACGTCTGGCAGAACGTGCAGACCAACGCGGGCGAGACCTACGCGTTCTCGTTCGACTACGCGATGCGTCCGGGCACGGAAGCTGCGACCAACACCATTGAGGTGTGGTGGAACAACGAGAAGGTCGGCGAAGTCGACCCGACCGCGACCGCTTGGGCGCGCGCGGAGTTCTCCGTGGTCGGCACCGGTGGCAAGGACCGCATCGAGTTCCGTGAAGTGGGTGCCGACAACAACAGCCTCGGCGGCATGATCGACAACGCCGTACTGAAGCTGGCCGGTGACGGCAGCGCCGACGTGATCGATGGTGGCGCCGGCAACGACGTCATGTCCGGCAACGCCGGCAATGACCTCATGCTCGGCGGTGGCGGCAACGACACCATGTCCGGCGACTCTGGCAACGATCGCATGTTCGGCGCGAGTTCACTCGGCGGCGCCGTCGACATGGACAAGTTCCGTATCTCGGAGACGGTGACCGGAAAGGTCACGTTCCAGGGTGAGAGCGCCGGCTATCTCAATGCGCTCGGCATGTACAAGATCGCAGCCGATGGCACGATCTACGATGTCGACGTGTTGTTCGCCAATGCGTCGCTCAAGGGCTCGGGCGGCGATCTGGTCGCCGGCAAAAGCTCGCTCGACGTCGCCCTTGCAGCGGGTGATCGCATCGGCTTCTTCGTCGTGCCGGACGCCTACAACAGCAAAGACATGGCGAAGCTGCTTGCCGACAACGCCGGTTCGTTCAAGTTCGTAGACGCCAAGGGCAACCCGGGCACCGTCGACGGGGGTCCAGTGACGCTCGTGCACGTCTCCGAGAAGGGGGCTGAAACCAACATCAAGTCGGCCTACGGCACCGACGTGTTCCACTCGACGCTCGGCGCGTCGGGCAAGCTCAACAGTGACGGGATCGTCCATGTCGTCGGCAACGTCGACGTGGTCACCGGCACTGTGAAGATCGGCTTCGAAGACTTGAAGAACGGCGGCGACAAGGACTTCGACGACAGCGTCTTCACCTTTACGATCGGCCAGAACAACGCCGCGCTGCTCGCCCGTCCGGGTGACGGCGTCGCGACCTCGACCGATGCCGACGTGATGTCGGGCGGCGTCGGTGCCGACACCATGTTTGGCATGGCCGACGACGATCGCATGGAAGGCGGCGACGGCGACGATCGTATGTGGGGCAACTCCGGCAACGATCGTCTCGACGGCGGCGCCGGTAACGATGAACTGCGCGGCGGCTCCGGCAACGATGCCCTCGCCGGTGGCGAAGGCAACGACGTGCTGGTCGGCAACACCGGCGACGACAAGCTCGACGGCGGTGAGGGCGACGACCTGCTCGAGGGCGACTCGGGCAACGACGCGATCGCCGACGGCGCAGGCAACGACAAGGTCGACGGCGGCTCCGGCGACGACGTGTTCTTCGCCGGTGAAGGCGATGACGTCTACAAGGGCGGCTCCGGCTTCGACACGCTCGACTTTTCGGATGCGACCGGCGCGATGAAAATCGACCTGTCGAAGAGCACGGCTGACGGCATGGGCCGCGATACCTACACGGGCGTCGAGGCCGTGGTCGGCGGCGACCACGCCGACGTCGTCAAAGGCTCCAACCGGGCCGACACGATCGACGGCGGTGCCGGCGACGACGTCATCCGTGGGATGGGCGGCGAAGACGTGCTGACCGGCGGCAAGGGCGCCGACTCGTTCGAGTGGCTGGCCAAGGACATCGTGTTCGACGGGAACCACCTCGGCGTCGACGTCGTCACCGACTTCTCGGTGGCCGACCGCGACGTGCTCGACTTCTCGGCCCTGCTCGCCGGCAAGCCGGGTGACCTGGTCGGACTCGTCGAGATGACCGACACCAAGGAAGGCACGATGGTCTCCGTCATGTTCGGCAAGGACATGGTCGACGTCGTTATGCTCGAGGGCGTACACAACCTCGATGCCAACGACCTGCTCAAGGACGGCCTCATCCTCGCCTGAGGCGAAGGCCTCGACTTGGCCTGAGGCGAAGGCCTCGACTTGGCCTGAGGCGAAGGCCTCGACTTGACCTGAGGCGAAGGCCTCGAACGAGCATGAGTTCAAGGGCGCGCGACATCCGTTGCGCGCCCTTTTACGTGTGCGCCAGTCGTATCGTCCGGCTGCGCATGAGGGGCGCCGGACAGCGTGCCGAGGAACGCGACCAGCGCTGCGATTTCCGTCTCGTCGAGTGCCAGGTCACGCGCGATGTTGGGCGATAGCGCGCCGCGCAAGACCACACCCGACGAATAATGGCTCACGACGTCGGCGAGCGTCGCGGCGCTGCCGTCGTGGAAGTAGGGTGCAGTCGAGGCGAGTTCGCGCAACGTCGGGGTCTTCGCCTCCAGCAGTCGTCCCGCCGAGGCCGGTCGGCCGATGTCATGCAGCCGGTCGTCGGTGAAGCGCCAGCCGGCATGGCACGTCGCGCAGCGCGCACGGCCGACGAACAGGGTGAACCCGCGCCGCTGCTGGTCGTCGAGCGCGGCATCGTCGCCATCGAACCACCGATCGAAGCGGGTTGGTGGTGAGATCAGCGTCCGCTGGTAGGCCGCGAGTGCTGCGAGGATGTTCGTCGGTGACACTGCGTCAGGCGGCGCAAAAATCGCCGCGAACCTCTGGCGTATTCCGTTGTCTGCTTCGTACAGCCGCGTCGCCGCCACGAGCGAGCCGGCCATTTCGTCCGCGCTTTCGACGGGGCGGCGGGCGTGCTCGGCGAGGTCCGTCTCGCGGCCGTCCCAGTTGAGCCGCCGTGCAACGCCGATATTCCACAGTGTCGGCGTGTTGCGCGCAAGTGGGCCGGCGCGGCCTGCCGCGAGTTTCAGGCCGTCGGTGAAGCCGCGCACCGGCCGGTGGCAGCTGGCGCACGATCTGTCGCCGGCGCCCGACAATCGCTCGTCGGCGAACAGTATCGCGCCGAGTGCTGCCATTTGCAGCGCTTCGGGACCTTGGCTGCCGGGTGCCGTCGGCACTGGTCGACGGTAGAGGCTGCGCCACAAGGCGATTCGGGCTTGCTGCGTTGTATCATCGGCTGCAGCCGGTCGCGACATGAGATCCGGCATGCCGGCGGCCGCGAGAACAACGGCTAACACCGCCGTCACAGCTCGGCGCCGCCAACTGCAATTTCGGTGAGTCCGTCTCACCCGGAGTTGATGGTGTGTGTTGATCATATGATACCGGCTGGACGTTCACCGGAGTAGTATCGTCTTCAGATCGACAGCTTGCACCTTTAATTGCGACGGCAATTTGCTCTATGTCTCTGCGTCAGCAGGTCTGCTGTGCGTAGTACGTTCGACATGCAGTCCGAAACCTCGGGGAGACAGTCATGCGCTTGGTATCGAAGCCGAACGGCAGGGCGTTTGCTGCTGCGGCCCTTCTCGCCGCCGCCAGCTGGATCGGCACGATGGCGTCGCCGGTCGTCCACGCCATGGGCACCGAAGCGCCGGCCGACCCCTGCGCCAAGTTCAAGAAGGGTGGCAAGGCGTGGAAGGACTGCCGCCGTAACGCTGGCTTGCCGACCGAGGCGCGACCCGAGGTCGACGACGCGGCGACGCTCGGCTATTCGCTGACCAAGGCCGGCCGTCACGAAGAGGCGCTCGCAATTCTGAAGCCGCACGAGGCCAGCGGCGATGTCCGCGTGCTGACTTACATCGGTTTTGCAGAACGCAAGCTCGGCCGCATCGATGCAGCAATGGGCTATTATCGCCGCGCCCTCGACATCGCGCCCGACAACGTCGCAACGCTCGAGTACCTCGGCGAAGCCCACCTCCAGAAGGGCGACGTCGCGGCCGCCAAGGCCACGCTCGATCGCATCGCCGGCCTCTGCGGCAATGGCTGTGAGGCCTACCGAACGCTGGAGCGCGCACTCGCGACCTCGACCGGCCATAAGGGCTGAGGGACGTGGCGTCGGACGGGCGCATCCCGCGTCATGTTCCTGTCATCGGGTTCTGACCACCGTCGATTGGTGGTCACGGGATGCTGCCAGTCGGAGAGCCGTAGTGCTTTCATCGGCCCACCGTGAGTTCGGTGGGGGCGCGAATTTCGTTGCCTCCGTGTGAGCCCCCCACTTAGTCTGTCTTGTGACGCAGGGCTGTGAAGACGGGCGCTTGGACCCGTCCAGCAGCTGTAGCGAGGATCTGCATGCTCGGTGAGGCGCATTCGAGAGCTGGCAGTGGGGCAATGACCGGCAGCGGTGCGGGCGCCGATCTGCTCAGGATACAAGGGCTGCGCGTCGGGTTCAGTCTGCTCGGCCAGACGCACGAGGTGCTTCGCGGCATCGATCTCAGGATCAAGCGAGGCTCGGTGGTCGCGCTCGTCGGCGAGAGCGGCTCGGGCAAGTCCGTCACCGCGCAATCGGTGATGGGCCTGTTGCCGGCGACCGCCGCGATCACCGGCGGTTCGATCTGCTTCAACGATCCCCTCACCGGCGTGGCCACTGATATCGCGACGCTCGGCCGAGATACGCTCGCCATGCGCGCACTGCGCGGCGCGCGCATCTCGATGATCTTCCAAGAGCCGATGAGTTCGCTGTCGCCTTTGCACACCATCGGCGATCAGGTCTCCGAGGCGCTGACCATCCACAAGCGCACTGACCGCAGTGCCGTGCGCGGGCTGACCGAGGAGATGCTCGCCCAAGTCGGCTTTCCCGATCCCCGCCGCGCCTTCGACATGTATCCCTTCGAGATGTCGGGCGGCCTCCGTCAGCGCGCGATGATCGCCATGGCGCTGATCTGCGAGCCGGCGCTGCTGATCGCCGACGAGCCGACCACAGCGCTCGATGTCACCATCCAGGCGCAGGTGCTTGCGCTGCTCAAGACGCTCAGCCGCGAGCGCAATCTCGGCATGCTGCTGATCACCCACGATCTCGGCATCGTCGCCAATCTGGCCGACGAAGTGGTCGTCGCCTACCGGGGCGAGGTGATGGAGGCGGGCCCCGTCGAGGCGATCTTCCGCAGGCCGGGTCATGCCTATCTCAAAGCGTTGCTGAAGGCGGTGCCGCACTTCGACATGAAGCCGGGAGAGCGGCTCGTCTCCCTCCGCGACGTCACGGCGGCCCGTCAGGACCTCTCGGCAATCCGCACGCGCCCCGTAACGGGTGAACGTGGCGCACCGCTGATCGAGATCCGCGACGTGGTGAAGGAGTTCACCATCAGGAAGGGCAGCGTGCTCGGCCTCGGCGAGCGCCGCGCAGTCCGTGCCGTCGACGGCGTCACTCTCGACATACGGCGTGGCGAATGCCTCGGCCTGGTAGGCGAATCCGGTTGTGGCAAGACCACGCTGTCGAAGCTCGTCATGCGTGCGCTGAAGCCCGACGCCGGATCGCTCGTCTACAACGACGAAGCGGGCCCGATCGAGACGCGTGACCTCGCCGGCACCGCTCTGAAGCGGTTCCAGTCGCGCGTGCAGATGGTGTTTCAAGACCCGGTCAATTCGCTTTCGCCACGCATGACGGTGAAGCGCATCCTCACCGAGCCGATGGAGATCCATGGCGTCGGCGACGCCGCCTCGCGCGAGGATCGTGCACGCCTGCTGATGCGGGCCGTCGGGCTCGATCCCCGATTCCTCGGTCGCTATCCGCATTCGTTCTCGGGTGGCCAGCGCCAGCGCATCGGCATCGCCCGTGCGCTCGCACTGTCACCCGACCTGATCGTCTGCGACGAGCCGGTGTCCGCCCTCGATGTCTCGGTGCAGGCGCAGGTGCTGAACCTGCTGAACGACCTGCGCTCCGAACTCGGCCTCACGTATCTGTTCATCTCGCACAATCTGGCTGTCGTCGATTATGTCGCCGATCGCATCGCGGTGATGGCGCGCGGGCGCATCGTCGAACTCGCGCCGCGCGAGCAGCTGTTCTCGAACCCCGTGCATCCGTATACGCGCACGCTGCTGAAGGCAGTGCCGTACGCCGACCTGGACCGCCCGCTCGATTTCGCCGTCGCCGCCGTGCGCGATGCCTCGGACCCGGCGAGCTGGCCTGCAGCGTTCCGCGGCGACCCGATGCTTGCCGACGACGGCAATGTCGAGGGTGCTGCACATGGCGGCCTCACCGAGATCGCGCTCGGGCGCGGTCACTACGTGCTGGCACGCAGCACTGCCGATGCGAAGGAGCTGGTGTCATGAAAGCGAGAGCATCGACCAACCGCCTCGGAGGTCACGCGGTGCGCATCGTAGCGGCCGGGCTGGCACTCGGCGTGACGGCGGTGCTCGCCTCGACCCCATCTGCCGGGCAAGCGCCTGGCTACGTCGAGACCCCGTCGCTTGCCAAAGCGGTGACTGAAGGCAAGTTGCCGGCTGTCGCGGGCCGCCTGCCGGAACAGCCGCGCGTGGTCGATCTCGCCGGCATGGGTCGCGTGCTCGGTCGACACGGCGGCAAGATGCGCTGGCTGATGGGCAGCGAGAAGGACATCCGTATCGCCGTCTATGCAGGTTACTCGCGGCTCGTCGGCTACAATCCGGTCTACGAAATCGTGCCGGACCTGCTGGCCGGTGTCACGGTCGACGACGGCCGCATCTTCACACTGCGCTTGCGCAAGGGCCATCGCTGGTCGGACGGTTCGCCGTTCACGTCCGAGGATTTCCGCTACTGGTGGGTCGATGTCGCCAACCACGCCAAGCTCGACAAGGGGACCCTGCCGGCCGAGTTGCTCGTCGACGGCAAACCGCCCAAGTTCGAAGTGCTCGATGAAGTCACGGTGCGCTACACGTGGCACGCGCCGAATCCGGGTTTCCTGCCGGCCCTCGCACGCGCGCTGCCGGTTTACATCATGCTGCCGTCGCAGTTCTTGAAGAAGTTCCACGAAGGTTACGCGAAGAAGAAGGAACTCGCCGACCGGGTCGCCGCTGCCGGCGTGCGCAACTGGAGCGCGCTGCACCGGCGCATGTCGCGTCTTGGTCGGCCGCTCGAACCGGACATGCCGACGCTCGACCCCTGGGTCAACACCACGCCGCCGCCATCGCCACTGCTGGTGCTGGAGCGCAATCCCTATTTCCACCGGGTTGACACTGCCGGCCGCCAGCTGCCCTATATCGATGCCATCGAGATGGCGATCGGGTCGGCGTCGCTCATTCCGGCCAAGACCGGCGCCGGCGACAGCGATCTGCAGTTCCGCTACCTGGGCTTCGAGGACTACACGTTCCTCAAGGCGGCGGAGAAGCGCGGCAGCATCAAGGTGCATCTCTGGCGGCGCGGCGCGGGTTCGCAGATCGCACTGGTGCCGAACCTGACGACGGCTGACCCGACCTGGCGCCAGTTGCTGCGCGATGTCCGTGTGCGCCGCGCGCTGTCGCTTGCCATCAAGCGCGACGAGGTCAATGCCGCGGTCTATTACGGCCTCGCCCGCATCAGCGCCGACACCGTGCTGCCCGACAGCCCGCTCTACAAAGATGCCTACGCGCAGGCCTTCACAACCTTCGATCCCGCCGCAGCCAACCGGTTGCTCGATGAAGCCGGCCTCGTGAGCCGCAGCTTCGATGGTATACGTAAACTGCCGGATGGCCGCCGCGCCGAGATCATCGTCGAGAGCGCCGGCGAAAGCAGCGAGCACGCGCGCGTGCTCTCGCTCGTCAAGGATCACTGGCGCGCCATCGGCATTGCGATGTTCGTGCGCCCGACGCAGCGCGATCTGTTCCGTCGCCGCGTCTATTCGGGCGACACGGTGATGTCCGTGTGGTGGGGTCTCGACAACGCGACCCCGACCGCAGATATGAGCCCCGCTCGTCTTGCGCCGGTTGCGCAGGATCAGTTGCAGTGGTCGGCGTGGGGACACAACTACGAGACCATGGGCAAGCTCGGCGAAGCGCCAGACATGCCCGTCGCGCGCGAGCTGATCGAACTGCTCGACCAGTGGAACCGTTCGCAAACGACGGCTGAACGAACGGCGATCTGGCACCGCATGTTGGCGATCCGGGCCGAGCAGGTGTTCACCATCGGCATCGTCAACGATGCGCGCCAGCCTGTCGCCGCATCGCCGCGTCTCGTCAACCTGCCGAAGACAGGGATCCTCTCGTTCGAGCCGGGCGCCTACCTCGGCGTCTACATGCCCGACACGTTTTTCTTCGGCGACGGGCCGCTCGCCGGCAGCGCTCGCGGCTCGGGAGGCTGAGGCATCATGCTCATCTACATCGTGCGCCGCATGGCTCTGATGATCCCGACGTTGCTGATTTGCAGCGCGCTGGTATTCACCATCATCGAGCTGCCGCCAGGCGACTATTTCGAAAGCTACATGGCCGAGCTGCAGGCGCAGGGCGAAAGCGCCGACAAGGCCGAGATCGAGCATCTGAAGAAGGAGTTCGGTTTCGATCGTCATCCTGTCGAGCGCTACTTCATCTGGCTCGGCGGGTTGATGCGAGGTGATCTCGGCTACTCGTTCGAACATCAGATGTCGGTCAACAAGGTGGTCGGCGACCGGCTGTTCTTCACCATTCTCGTGTCGTTCGTGACGATCATCTTCACGTGGCTGATCGCTTTCCCGATCGGCATCTACTCGGCCACACACCAGTACAGCTGGGGCGACTACGGTTTGACCTTCATCGGCCTGCTCGGTCTCGCCACGCCGAGCTTTCTGCTGGCGCTGGTGATGATGTATTTTTCCAGCGTGCTATTCGGCACCACCATCGGCGGGCTGATGGCCAAGGAGTTCGTGAACGCACCGATGAGCTGGGCCAAGTTCGTCTCGATCCTCGAGCACATCTGGATCCCGGTCATCGTGATCGGCACGGCGGGCACCGCCGGTATGATCCGCACGTTGCGCGCGAACCTGCTCGACGAGCTCCAGAAGCAGTATTACGTGACCGCCAAGGCGAAGGGTCTGCCGCCGGGGCGCGCCCTGGTCAAATATCCGCTCCGCTCGGCGCTCAACTTCTTCATCGCCGACATCGGTTCGATCCTGCCGCAGATCGTCTCTGGCGCCGAAATCGTCGCCATCGTGCTGTCGCTCGAGACGACAGGCCCGCTGCTGATCAAGGCGCTGCAGGCGCAGGACATGTATCTCGCCGGCTCGTTTCTGATGTTCCTCGCGCTGCTCACGGTGATCGGCGTGCTGATCTCCGACATCCTGCTCGCCTTCCTCGATCCCCGCATCCGGCTCGGTGGAGAGCGCAGCAAATGAGCGGGCAGGGGAACGACGCATTTCATACGGGCCTTGCAGTGGGCGGCGCGCCTGAGGTGACGGCGGTGAAATGGCTGCCACGCGATGGCGCCGAGTTACCGCACTACGTCAATCCTGCGCCGTTCGATCCGGTGGCAGCCGAGACGCTATCGCCGGCGCAGGAGCGCATCTATCTCGCCTCGCAGTGGCAGCTCATGTGGTGGAAGCTGCGCCGCCACAAGCTCGCCGTCGCATCGGCCGCGTTCCTCGCGTTCATCTATGTGGTCGCCCTGTTCGCCGAGTGGGTCGCCCCCTACAATTATCAGTCGCGTCACATCGACCACATCCACGCCCCGCCGCAAGCGATCCATCTGTTCCACAAGGGGCAGTTCATCGGGCCGTTCGTCTACGGCTACGACTACCGCCTCGACATGGACACCATGCGCCGAGTGTACACGCCCAACCGCGACAAGGTGCAGCCGCTACGGTTCTTCTGCCTGGGTGATGGCTACGAGCTGTGGGGTCTGGCGCAAGCGCGCTTCCACCTCGTTTGCCCTGCAGTCGGAGGGCACGCCTTCCTGCTCGGCACCGACGAGATCGGCCACGATCTGCTGTCGCGTATCGTCCAGGGCGCACGCGTATCGATGACCATCGGCCTGCTCGGAGTGCTCACCAGCATCGTGCTCGGCGTCGTACTCGGCGGCCTCGCCGGCTACTACGGCGGCATCTTCGATACTATCCTACAGCGACTGATGGAGGTGCTGCAGAGCCTTCCGACCATCCCGCTCTGGCTCTCGATCGCTGCAATCATCCCGATCACTTGGAGCCCACTCGCGGTCTATATGATGATCACGGTCATTCTGGGTCTCGTCGAATGGACCGGGCTCGCTCGAGCCGTCCGCTCGAAGCTGCTGTCCTTGCGCGAAGAGGACTACGTGCTCGCGGCCCAGCTGTCTGGAGCCGGCACCGCGCGCGTCGTAGGCCTCCACCTCGTGCCCGGCTTCTCGAGCCACTTGATCGCGGCCTCTTCGCTGACAATCCCGACGATGATTCTCGGCGAAACGGCGCTGAGCTTCCTTGGTCTCGGCCTCAGGCCGCCGATCACGAGCTGGGGCGTACTGTTGACCGAAGCGCAGAACATCAACGTCGTGGCTCTGTATCCGTGGTTGATGCTACCGGTCGTGCCGGTCATCCTGGTGGTGCTGGCGTTCAACTTTCTCGGCGATGGCCTGCGAGACGCCGCCGATCCGTACAAGTGACATATGCACGTGCTCGACGGCTGACACGATCATGTGACGGAACTGCCTAGTTTTAGTGATTGGATGGAACGGCGGGGCTGGCCTAATGGTTTTCGCGGTTCACCGGCGGCGGGGGACGTGACGACTAATCGAGCGGGGCGCCTGATGGGCGCTGAATTTTCAGTCTGATGTAATCGCGACGGAGAGGGACCATGCCAGTCGCACCTAAGACGCGCGTACTCATGTATTCTCATGACACATTCGGACTAGGGCATCTCAGGCGAACACGCACCATTGCCCATGCTCTCGTCGAGAAGCACAAGGGCCTGAGTGTTCTGATCATCTGCGGTTCTTCGATCGCGGGCGCCTTCGATTTCAAGTCGCGCGTCGACTTCGTCAAGGTGCCGAGCGTCATCAAGCTGCGCAACGGCGACTACAGTTCGCTCTCCGAGCATATCGACATTGCCTGTACGCTGGAAATGCGTCGCGCGATCATCGAGCAGGCTGCGGTCAATTTTGACCCCGATTACTTCATCGTCGACAAGGAGGCGCGTGGCCTCAGGCGCGAACTCGATCCGACATTGCCGCGCCTCAGAGCGATGGGCTGCCGCATGGTGCTCGGCTTGCGCGATGTGCTCGATGAACCGGAAGTCGTCGCAGCCGAGTGGGGCAAGGCCGAGATCGCGACCTGCGTCGGCGCATTCTACGACGATATCTGGGTCTATGGGTCGCGCGATTTCGGCGATCCGCTGGAGGGTCTCGATCTGTCGGCGGCGATCAAACGCAAGATCAGCTACACAGGTTTTCTGGCGCGCACCGTCCCGCGCATCAAGAACCTGCGGACCCTGGCTCTGCCGCAGGAGTTCGTGCTGGTCACCGCCGGCGGCGGCGGCGACGGCTTCGACCTGATGTCGCAGGTGCTCGCCGCCAAGGAACTCGACCGCGCCAATCGCGATGCCTATGTGCTCGTGCCCGGACCGTTCATGAAGCTCAGCGAGAAGGCGGACGTACGGCGGAGGGCCGCGCGCCTCGAAGGCGTTCACGTCGTCGATTTCGACAGCCACATCGAGATGCTCATGAAGAGGGCCGTCGCCGTTATCTCGATGGGCGGTTACAACACATTCTGCGAGTTGATGTCGTTCGACAAGCGCGTGCTCATCGTGCCGCGCGTGGTGCCTCGCAAAGAGCAGCTGATCCGCGCGCGCCGCGCCGCCGCGTTCGGCCTCATCGACCTGATCGAGCCGCACGATGCCGCGGTTCCTGAGCGGATGGCGGCCGCGATGGCGGCGCTCGTCCGCCGGCCGTTGCCGTCGACGTTGCCGTACCGCATCGATCTCGGCGGGCTCGACAAGATCACCGCCATGGTAACGCCGGGCCGGCGGGCTGCCGCAAGCGTTCAGCTGGCGATACCAGCCTAGCCGCTGCGGGGCATTGCGTCATGGAGCGGAACACCATCGCCGTCGTGCTGAAGGGCTATCCGCGGCTCTCCGAGACGTTCATCGCGCAGGAGTTGCGCGCGCTGGAACTCGCCGGCTTCAAACTGTGGCTCGTCTCGATGCGGCGCCCGACGGATGCCAAGGTGCATCCGATCCACCGAGAGATCGAAGCGCCGGTCGTCTACCTGCCGGAGTACCTGCACGAAGAACCGCTGCGCGTCTTGCGCGGGTTGGCGAAGGTCGCGCTCAGGCCAGGCTTCCGGGTGGCGCTCGGCCGCTGGCTCGCCGATCTCAGTCGCGACCTAACGCGCAATCGCGTACGCCGTTTCGGTCAGGCCTGTGTGCTCGCCGCCGAGATGCCGGATGACGTCGCCTGGCTCTATGCGCATTTCATTCACACACCGGCTGCGGTGACCCGTTACGCGGCGGTGTTGAGCGGGCGAGCGTGGTCCTGCTCGGCGCACGCCAAGGACATCTGGACGTCGAGCGAGCGCGACCTCGGGGCAAACGTCGGCGCCGCCGAGTGGGTCGCGACCTGCACGGCGATCGGCCATCGCCATCTCGAGGCGCTGGCCGGCAAGCCCGGTCATGTCCATCTCATCTATCATGGCCTCGATCTCGCGCGGTTCGCGGCGGATCACGACGCAGCGCCGGGGCCGCCCCGCGATGGTCGCGATCCGGCGCGGCCCATCCGCATTCTGTCGGTCGGCCGCGCGGTCGAGAAGAAGGGCCTCGACACGCTGCTCAAGGCATTGAGTCTGCTGTCGGCCGATCTCGCCTGGCGGTTCGAGCACATCGGCGGTGGCAGCGAGATGGATCGCCTGCGACGCCAAGCGGCCACGCTCGGCATCGCTGACAGGGTCGACTGGCGGGGCGCTCAGGATCAGTCCGTAGTGCTCGCCGCATACCGCACGAGTGACCTCTTTGTGCTGCCCTGTCGCATCGCCGACGACGGTGATCGCGACGGGCTTCCGAACGTACTCGTGGAGGCGCAGAGCCAGCGGCTCGCCTGCATCTCGACGCCGGTGTCTGCCGTGCCCGAGCTGATCGGCGACGGTGTCACAGGGCGCCTCGTGCCGCCCGACGATCCCCGCGCGTTGGCCGATGCCATTGCGGCGCTCGCCCAAGATCCTGCGACCCGTCGCCGGCTCGGGGATGCTGGCGAAGCGCGCGTCCGCGAGGCGTTCGACCACACGGTGGGCATTGCACAACTGGCGCGTCTTTTCCCGCAGGACCTGCGTTCAGCCAATGTCGTCGATCCCGAAGCGGCACGGCTCTCAGGTGTGACGTCGCAAGCGCTGGTCGCAGGTTGTTGCGCCGCCGAGGTAGTGCCATGACGGCGCCGGCCTTGTTCTACGTCCAGCATCTCAAAGGCATCGGGCACATCGTGCGCTCGGCGCGCATCGTCGCGGCGATGGTGGAAGCCGGCATGCAGGTCACCGTCGCGTTCGGCGGCGCTCCTGTCGCAGGTTTCGGCTTCCCCGGCGCGGACGTCCGCCAGCTCGCGCCGATCCGGTCTGCCGATGGCGGCTTCTCGGTGTTGCTCGATGGCGAGGGCCGCGAGATCGACGAGGCGTTCAAGGCGCGCCGACGTGATTCACTGTTGGCGCTCTATGACGCGGTGCAGCCCGACCTCGTCGTCACCGAGATGTTCCCGCTCGGCCGGCGTGCGATGCGTTTCGAACTCGTGCCGTTGATCGAGCGGATCGCTGCCGATCCACGCCGTCCCCGGCTGGCAGCCTCGGTGCGCGACATCCTGCAGACGCCGCGCGACGCCGACAAGGCAGAGCGCCAGGTCGCTCTCGCTGCGCGCCACTACGACTTGCTGCTCGTGCACGGCGATCCGACGTTCGCGGCGCTCGAGGGAAGCTTCCCGCAGGCGGCCGCAATCATGGATCGGGTGCGTTACACGGGCTTCGTTGGACCGCGCCTCGCGGTGGCGCCACTTGCCGACGATGCACGCGTCGACGTCGTCGTCTCGGTCGGCGGTGGTGCGGTCGGTGCCGAGATCCTGGCGGCGGCCATCGCGGCGAAGCCCTTGACCACGTTGGCCGATGCCCGCTGGCTGCTGCTGACCGGCCCCAACGTCGCTTCCGACACGGCGCAGCGATTGGCGTCGGCTGCGGAAGCCGCTGGCGTCGGCATCGAGACGTTCCGGCGCAATCTGCCGGACACCATGCGCGCGGCGCGACTGTCGATCCAGATGGCCGGCTACAACACGGTTGCTGATCTGATGGCGGCCGGCTGTCGCGCCGTGCTGATCCCCTACGTCGAGGCAGGCGAGACCGAGCAGGAAACGCGCGCCGCCCGGCTGGTTGCGATGCAGCGCGGTGTCATCCTGCCGATCGACCGCCTCGATGCCGCCTCGCTCTCCGCAGCGGTCGACGCAGCGCTGGCGCTGCCGCCGCCGGTCATGGAAGTCAAAGGCTTCGGCCTCGACGGTGCGCGCGAGAGCGCGCGGCTGCTCACCGAGTTGCTGGCCTCGCCTCGTCGATGAGGTCCATCGGATGCAACCAGCGCACGGCCTCGTGCGTGCCGAGGAAGCCGAGCAGCGCGTCGAGGGTCGCGCACGCCGTCTCATCGTGCACCAGATGATGCGTCAGCAGCCCGACCGGGTGTTGGCTTGGACCGTCGTTCCGCCTCCGCACGAGCATGGCCGCGACTTCGTCGGCGACGGCTGAAAGCCCGCGTCCGCCGCGCGAGCCCCGCCAGTGCATCAGGTCGGCATGGGTGTTGGCGATCACGAAGCCGGGGCGCTGCTCGTCCTCATGCGCGTCTGCGAAGGTCGATAGTGCACGGTAGCCGAGGCGGTCGAGGTCGGCCGCGATGCCGGCGTAGGCGCGGTTCCACGGCGGCACGAAGATCGCCATCGCCTGTTCCTCGAACGTCGCCTCGATGATCGCGCGGCCTTGTGCGAGTTCTTCGAGCATGAGCCCGCGAGTGCGCCCGGCGGGGTACTCGGCCGACTTCTTGCCCGGTGCCGCATGGTTGGCGTGGATGTGACCATGCACGCCGACGGCGACGCTCGTGAGGCCAGCGAGGCGTGGCGCGAGCGAAGGTTCGAGACGGCCGGGGATCGCGGCGATCAGCACTGGCGCACCATGGCGGGCGAGCGTTGCGAGAAAGCTGTCGAGTGCTTCAGTCGCGGCGATCGCATCGTCGTCGCGCAGCCACACGCGGACGGTGAGCCCCGCTGCCGCCCAGCGATCGAGTTCCATACGAAGGCTGGCGAGTGGATCTGTCATGCCGCACCTTGATCGGCAAGCGGTTGGAGAATGGCGGCGAGCCGCGTTGCGGCCTGATCGAGCGACCGCTCGCCAAGCGCGAAGGCGCATGCATTGGCGGCGAGTGTCGCGCGCCGATCCGGGCTGTCGATGAGGCCGGCGATTGCCTCGGCGTAGGCCGCGACATCGCCCGGCGCCACCAGCAGGCCCGTCTCGCCATCGCGGATCACCGACGCGATCCCGCCGTTGGCGTAGGCGATCGAAGGGACGCCGGCCGCTGCCGCCTCCAGGTAGACCATGCCGAACGCTTCCCCGATCCCCGGCCAGACCTGCAGGTCACTCTCAGCGAGCACGGTGCGCACACCGGCAGCGTCCTTCAAACCGTGCCACGTGACACGGTCCGCCGGTAGCGTGGCGAAAGCCTGCTCCACCGCAGCACGGGCCGGCCCGTCGCCGACGACGGCGAGCGTCCAGGGATGCCTCGAGAGGAGTCCGAGAGCGGCGGCGAGATGTCGGTAACTGTCGAACTTCACCCCCTCGCGCATCATGGCGACCGCGACGAGGCGGACAGGGTTGCCCGCCGCCAAGGCACGACGGGTGAGCGCTGCAAACGCGCTGGTATCGAGGAACGGTGGCAGGTCGACGAGGCGATCGGCGGTGACGAACGGCGCGATGCCGCGACGGTCCGCCTCGGACACGCATAGAACGCGATCGGCCACGCGCAATTGGGCGAGCGCCGCCTGCTGCCAGGGCGCCCAGCCGTCGCGGTCGCGCTTGCCGGCGTAAGACGCTTCGGCGACCACATAGGGAATCGCAAGCGCGTGGGCGACGGTTGCACCGATCCAGTCTGGCGCCTTGTAGTAGAGGTGGTAGGTGAACCACAGGTCGGGCCGCCAGGCCCCCGGCTGCCGGAAGTCCGTGATCAACCGGTCGGCCTCGGCCAGTGCCACCTTATAGATGCGGTCGAACTCGCCGACCTCGGCGAGGCGCGACCGCGTCGAAAGT
>Ga0247831_1005303_pt1 | contig 16280 bp, 10 predicted proteins | sample LaCruzMarch2015__9_FD_192406 | JGI IMG/M metagenome (GOLD analysis project Ga0247831, IMG submission 192406) | Freshwater microbial communities from meromictic Lake La Cruz, Castile-La Mancha, Spain - LaCruzMarch2015_1m | ecosystem: Environmental > Aquatic > Freshwater > Lake | place: Spain... | reverse complement strand
TGCGTTGGTGACTGGTCAGTGGTGCCGGCATCCCCTGGTCCCTGCGCATCGGCACCAGGCTCTCCAGCACTCACCCCACCGGCCAACGAGCTTGTCGCCGACCGGCCAACTTCATTGTCGGCAGACAAAAACGGTCGCATCGTGTTTACCGCCAGCAAGGGACTCACAGGAGTCGGGTTCCCGCGCAAGGGTTCAGGCCGTGGGGCCAACAAGACCACCGGCTGGGAAGACATTTGCGAGATGACCTCGGACACCGTCTCCCGCACGATCATCGACGACACGCTGCCTGGTGGGCCAGTGGAGCGCACCATCACCTATCAGGCGCCGTTTGATCGGTGTGATCGGGTGGAGGATTATCGGGGGGTTTGGGGAAGCATGGCAAGATCAATGCTTTCTACGCAATATGTAAATAAGTAGGGTGCTATGATGCAAATGAAACTTACTACTTTTCAATCTCTTCGCTTTGAGTCAAGAAATCAATTGTGTTAACTTGCTCACGAGCGTCTAAGCTTTTACCACCCTTCCATCCCAATGGAGGGGCGGCTGGATCGAGGTAGCCAAACTGTTGAACACAATGCGAATAGGCAACCCGAGCTTGCAAAGTATACCTACCAACGAACTTTCCATCTTCCCCCAATAGTGACCACTTTGCAGAACGGTTGCGCAACGCATTTAACAGATCAATGCCAAAGGCGTTCTTGTCAAGAATTTCAAGGTCATAATGGAAGGTATTAGCCGGGTAAAAATCACGATTACCAGACGGGGTGTACTTGAATCTAAGCGAATTTCGAAAACCATCGATAGGTATCATTAATACTCCTTTTTTGCAAGAAAAAGTTCTATTTTTGGCAGTTGACCGGAATTTTGGTTGGGCAATTCCTTCAGCAATTACGCCCAGTGCATGTCCTGCATCTAGCGTTGATAATGCTTGAAGCCTGTATACTGAGATGTCTTTATCGTTGCCACCCAAAATATAGTCACATACCCTCTTGATTTGGCACTGATCCCAATTTCCATCTGTAGAAGCTTCAGCTTCATTCACAATGGTAGTAAATTCAGTTCTTTTTCTACATAGCCGCACAAACCCAATCATTCTTCTTGAGTTTGACTTTAGAAGTATCCATCTTGCTAGGTTATTTAGCGCCATAACTAGCAGAGAATATCAATAATTCCCTTAACTAAAGACTTGTGAGTAATATCACTTTTTAGCAAGTACTCGTTCAGGTTTCTACGCCCTTGCTCCCCAGAGCATACACACAAAAAAGAGGCCGCTGCTTGAGCCAATCGCTTGCAGGGGCTTTGCAAGCAATTAATGACAAGATCAGTTAAGTAATCACAGTTAGTGTCAAAATCCGCATCACAGAGAGACGAAAGCAAAATATGCTTGCCAAGATCTGGGATTGACCTAAAATGATGTGCAATTATTGAATGATCAATCGGATTAGATTCGACAGCCCAAGCTATCACCTCTTCAGCAATTCTGTACAGATAATCCTCGTTAAAATTGTCAGCCGATGCAAGCTCTATAAATGCGCTTAACACTGCATCTGGAATAGAGCTATTCAAATCGGGAAGCTTGTATTGATGATAATAGTCGGAGGTGATATTGCCATATATATTTTTATACTGAAGTCCGGCCCAACTGGCAAAGAATATACTTGTCAGCGCTCGCAGTGGAGTACGATTAAGAAAAGTCGATAGTCTATCTTCTTCGGAAGCTAAAAGAAAATGAATCAAGCGGTAGCTGTAGTCCGATTCGCTAAGAACATGACTGACAGTGCCTAAACTACTCCCGAGTTCTAGCACGACAGCGTAATGGGACCCTCCAGCCTGGACTTCATTAGATTGATTTTGGCGATAGGGATTCGCGTAGCTTCGGGGTAATAGCCCAGTTGAAGAAGTTTCGGGATTCTGCATTGAATTCGTCAAGGGTGAGTAGGGCGTCAGCGATTTCGACAGGTGAATCAGTGTAGCAATCAGAGTCAATCAAACACACGGGCTCACTAGATCCCACCCTGAGTGCTAGCCCAGATCTCACGCTAATCTTGGCGCCAGAAATGTCAAGGGTGTAACCGAATGTCAATAACGCTTCAGTAAGATCAGATTCGGCAAACTCCGTTATCGACAAGGCTCCCAAGATATGAGGCTTAACAAGTTCATGCCAAGGAGATTCTTCAAGGCCTAACTCTGACTTGACGATCAAGTCCTGGTATCTCAAGCCAATGCGCGTCAAAAAAACTGGAGAATAGATACTTATAAAGGCCTTCAAGGCAACATCCAATCGCTCTCTAAACTCTTCCCATTTTGCATATCTCAATGTAGATAGCGAAAGAAAGCTGCTTGAAAGAACAAGTTTCCATTCAGCTGTTTTATCAACAAACTCAAATGACTTTATCTGCTCCACAAAACCACTGCTGGCTGCACCTCCCGGTTGAGAACCAGGCTCTGCTAACAATGCTGATAAGGGGAGCTCGCGCTTGGCACTGAAGTTTGGATACTCATTCCTAATAGCTTCTTGGAATTGATATGGGTCTTCATTGTCTATTTTTAATATTTTTGGGAATCTAAGTTGGCAAATAACCTCAACTAGAGGATTTTTTTCATATCTCACTCGCGGGGAAGCTGGGAACCTCATGGCTTTGAGATTAGATGCATGCAGCCTAGCGCATTCTGCAGGTTCATGGTCAAGAAAACTCAGAACAAGACATCCGAGCCATCGAACTCTCGCGAGTGGAGCTAAAAAATGAAATAGGTATATCTTTTGGCGACAGAGATTCAGCTTGGCCTTGGCTCTGCTTGGCATAGGCTTCGGCCTTGAAGCAGTGATTACTCATTGGGCTGAATACCGCTCTTGGTGATTGCTTGATGATCGGTTCGTACTTTATGCCTTCAGCTGATCCACCAGCACCGCGAACTGAGCCTTGTACTCCTCCTGGTTCAGCTCCCCAGCCGCAAACCGCTGGGTCAACCGCTCCATTCCCGCCAGGATCACCTCATTGGTTTTCTCTTCCACCGTCACTTCAAAATTCACGGCTCCGGGCTCCGCCGGCTTGTCCTTGTTGAAGAGCTTGCCCGCCCAGCCCAGTGCCTCGCCCACCTTGGCCCCCGCACGACTGGCCACATCTCCCGCGGCGAAGAGCGCCTGATCGAACGCGCCATCCTCCCGGCGGAACCGCTTGGCCAACGCGGGCTGCTCCTCCAGAAGCTGCCCCTGGCCGAGGGCCTCCAGCAGTCGAGCCAGCACGTCCTGCTCAGCGGCCTGCAGCTCGCCATCGGCAGCGGTGATCAAACAGAAAACACGCGCCACAGATTCACGGTTGGCGGGCTCCTGGATTGAACGCAAGGCCGCGCAGACCCCGTCCAAATCAGCATTCACCTTCTCCGCCAGCCGCTGCAACTCCTCCTCCGGCAGTGCCAGTTGCTTGAGGAAGGTGAGATACACCTCCCGTTCCTTGTCATCAAAGTTCCTGTCGGCAAGAGCCAGGGCCATCAGGCCCTCGAGCACCGCCACCTCCGCCTGTTCGTTGCGGCCGATCTGCCCCTGCAGCCGCCGGGTCTCCTCCCGCAACGCCGCCGACACCCGCACGCCGTGGCGCACCCGCGTACCCATCACCCGTGTGGTGGCGTAGTTCCAACCCGCTGAGATCCCCACGCCCACGATCGGCACGGCCGTCTTGAGGATCGCCTTCTGGGTCACCTGCTTGGCGATCCGTGGGCCGAGCACCGTGCCAGCCGCCGCCTGGATCAGAGGGGTGTTGCCATGGATCAGTCGAAACAGCTGGGCCCGTGCCACTTCCGGCCCGAAGGCTTTCAGGCCCAGGCCCCCCACTTCAGCGACCTTCACCCCGTAGACCACGGCGAAGAGCCTGGTGAGCTCCTCCGGGTCGTCGGCAGCCAAGGGAATGTCGTACACAAGGTGGAGGTCAAACGCCAAACGCAGCTGCAGGCGCACGGTGTAGAACACCTCCGCCATCACCGCCGTAATCGCGGCCTGCAAGCCCACTCCGGCGGTGAGCACAGCTGCACTGGCCGTGGCCCCTGAGAGCCCACCGGCAATGGCTGCGTTTTTTTCTGCCAGTTCGCAGAGCTTGCCGGCAATCGCATCGGTGGGTAGGCCGGGGTACTTGCCCCGCAGGTAGGCGGCCCCGCCCTGTTCCATCACCTTGCGCTCGTAGCTGCCCAGGCAGCTCATGAGGAACTTGTTGAACCAGGTGCCGTCCTTGATCGCCTGAACCCCGAAGGACTGGACGGTGTGCTTCAGATCCGCGAATTCCTGCAGGATCCCGGCCTTTATCGCCTCCTGGTCATAGCCGCCACCACCATTGCCGGCTGGGTTGGAGTTGGCCACAGGGGGGAGGTGGTAGTGGGGGATGTCTACTCACAATCCCGTTCAATCCGTCGTATTCGCTTACGCGTTCGGCTCGGCCATTCACGGCCGAGCCTCTCTTGCGCGCCACCACAGGCTACGACCTGTGCATGAAAATCATGTACCAGTTCTTTTGCAAAGCGAATTGACGCTTGAAACTCATACACTGTGCTGCGCATATCCTCACGCGGCTCAGGCGAATGCCTGCAGAAGCTGGATGGGAAAAGGGCTACAGTTCTGACATGATGCGATGTGTGGTGCGATATTCATTCAAGGAGGCCCTGGCACACCTTCCCCGCGGCGGCCCCTTGGGGCTGGATCTGCTGGCGGCCCACGGCATTACCGCCAAGCACGCCTCGGCTCTGGTGCGCTCTGGCTGGTTGCAGCGCCTGGGGCGCGGGGCCTACAGCATTCCCGGCGACACGCTGCAGCGGGATGCCTGCCTGGCTTTCCTGGCGCAGCAGGTGCCGGGGTTGCATGTAGCCGGCAAAACGGCCCTGGCCTGGCGCGGTGTCCGTCACAACCTGGCCTACCGGGAAACAGTGGTGCTGTGGGGCGATCAGCCAGCACGTCTTCCCAGCTGGCTAGGCCCCGTCGTCATCGTGCGCTATCGCGTGGCCCACATCTTTGATGCCGATCTGCCGGCGGGGCTCGGGCTGGCACCCCTGGCCGGTGGCCATCAAGAGCTGCCTGTGTCCGCTCCGGAGCGCGCCCTGCTGGAGCTGCTCAGCGAAATCGGCAGCTTCGAAGGTCTGGAGGAGGTGCGCCAGCTGGTGGAGAGCACGCGCAACCTGCGGCTGCCACTGCTGGATCAGCTACTCAGCCACCTCACCCGTATCAAGGTGGTGCGCCTTGCTGCCCAGCTGGCAAGCGAGCTCGAGTTGCCCTGGGCCGAGCTGGCCCAGCAACACAGCCGCCGGCTCGGTGGCGGCCGTCGCTGGGTTGCAGTGGGCCGCACCGGTGAACGCCTGGATCTGGCCGCAACACCATGAACAGCACCTACACCGCCACGGTGCGCCAGCTGCTGGACATCGCTCCGATGGTGTTCGCCACGCCTCACTTCGCCCTCAAGGGCGGCACCGCTCTCAATCTGTTTCTGCACGATCTGCCACGTCTATCGGTGGACATCGATGTGGTGTTCACCAACCACAGACTCGACCGTGAAGCCGCGTTGCAGGCTATTGCCGCCGAGCTCAGTGCGATCAGCCAGAAGCTGGAGGCCATGGGCTACGAGGTCATTCGAAAGACCATTGGCAGCGAAACCAAGCTGATGGTGCTGGGCCCCCAGGCCGAAGTGAAGGTGGAAGTCAATGAGGTGTTCAGGGGTACCTTGCTTCCGCTTCAGCACAGGGCTCTCTCTCCTGCAACCGAGGAGCTGTTTGCCCAGGCGGTCACCCTGCCCCTGCTAGCAAGCGCCGAGCTCTATGGCAGCAAGCTCGTGGCCGCCATGGACCGTCAGCACCCCAGGGATCTGTTCGATGTGCTGATCCTGTACGACAGCCTCGGCCTGACTCCCGAGATCGTGGATTGTTTTGTGGCGTACCTAGCTGGCCACAATCGGCCGGTGCATGAGCTGCTGGCGCCCAAACGCCAACAGCTGGCGATCACCTACGCCAACCAATTTAGCGGCATGACACGCAATGCCATCAGCCTTGAAGCCCTGCAGCAGATCCGGGAACGACTGTTCCATGAGCTTCCGCGTGCGCTCACCACCGAGCACCGCACATTTCTGCTGTCACTGGTGCAGATGCAACCGCGCTGGGATTGCATGCCATTCCCCCACCTACAAGACTTGCCCTCCATCCGCTGGAAGCTGCTCAATCTCGCCAAACTCAAGACCCCGAAGCTGGCTGCGCAGAGCGAGCTATTGCAAGCCTGTTTTGATCAACTGGCGCTACCGGATTGATGCTCCACCTGGCTGAGTGTCTTCAGCGGGCGACATCAAGCTCCTGGCCCTCGCGCAGCGCCCGCGCCACCACATGCCAACGGGAACCGGCCAGGTCGCGGGCATCCTGTTCACCCACATCTACCAGGTCCACCGCCACCCGCAGCGGCAAGGGCCGCAACGCTGCCCGAAGTGATCGCAGCGCGCATTGACGCTCGATCGGTGTGAGGGTGGGCTGGGGCATCACCACCAGCAGATCAATGTCGGAATCAGGCCGAGCGTCGCCGCGGCCCCGCGATCCAAACAACACCAGCCTCCGTGGACTGGGCTGAATCCCAGCCAGGGCTGCCGTCACCGCCTGCAGGTCGGCGTCAATCGCGGGGCTGGTGATCGCCATGAAATGAGGTTAGGCCTCCTGATCGGATCTGAATAGCAGCCAGCATCGTCGTCTCGCTCCCGCTGATTGTTTTGACGGCTATGCATTTTTATGCAATGAGTGCATATATACGGATCGATTGGCAGCACTGAGATCTCGCCTAGTGTGAAGGTGCAGATTCGCGGCAGATCTTGCTCCCTTCCGTTGTTGCCAGCGAGCTGGAGCAGGTAGCTGCCGACGCCATTCGCACCGCTTTTCACCCCACCACACCTGGCTTTGCCGGGCTGATCGACCGTTTCCTGGCTGATCGCGAGCGGCTGCTCAAGGGGCCCTATGTGTCGGTAGCCCTGCCCTTTCGCGAAGGCTCCGGGCGCGATTGGCTCCCCCAGATCCCCCTCTCCTTCCCGCCTTACCTCCACCAGGAGAAGGCCTTTGATCGGCTGCTGCCAGGCACGCCCCGCAACACCCTGGTGGCCACCGGCACCGGATCCGGCAAAACGGAGTGCTTTCTCTTGCCACTCCTGGAGCACTGCCGCCAGCAGCACGCCCAGGGCGCCCGGGGGATCAAGGCGATCCTGATCTACCCGATGAATGCCCTGGCCACCGACCAGGCGCGGCGCATCGCCGATCTCATCCACACCATTCCGGCCCTCGCCGGGCTGCGCGCCGGTCTCTACATCGGCTCCTCCGACGACACGCCCACCGCGGCCATGACCGCCACCAGCGTGATCACCGATAAAGACGCCCTGCACAAGGCGCCGCCCGACATCCTGCTCACCAACTACAAACAACTGGATTATTTGCTGATCCAGCCCCATGTGCAGAGCCTCTGGGAGCACAACCATGCATGTGTTCTTCGCTATCTCGTCGTCGACGAGTTCCACACCTTTGATGGCGCCCAGGGCACCGATCTGGCCTGCTTGATCCGCCGCTTGCGCGATCGCCTCCAATGCCCCGGCGAGGAGCTGGTGTGTGTGGGCACCTCCGCCACCCTCGGTGGCCCGGAGTCCCGCGAGGCGATGCTCGACTACGCCGGCTAGATCTTCGCGAGCCGCTTTGAGCCCTCCTCCCTGATTGAGGAGGAACGGCTCAGCGCCGAGGAGTTCTTCACAGCGCACACCGCCTACGGCGATGCGGATAACGGTGGTCTCTACGCCTTGCCTCTACCCGGGGTGGAGACGGCAGATCAGCTCAATCCCAGCAACGCCACCAGCGCACCGGCCTACCTCGCCCAACAGGCCCAGCTCTGGCTTGGAGAAACCCTGCCTATCCCTGCAGAAGGGGATATCAGCGTCGAGGCCTGGCGCCTAGCCCTGGGCAAGCGGCTCGGCATCTTGCCGGCGGTGCACAACCTGGTGCGCCAGGCGGCTGCCACCTGCTCCATTGAAGAACTCCTCGATCGCTTCTCGCGGCAGCTGGGTCTGGGGGATCGCTTTCCGCGTCCCTATCGGGTGTTGCTGCTGGAAAGCCTCCTGGCCCTGATGGCCCATGCCCGCCGCACCACCACCCTGCTCAATGGCCAGGAGGTGGTGGTGCCCTGGCTCACCCTGCGCCAGCAGCTCTGGTTGCGTGAGCTCAAACGCATGGTGGCCTCGGTGGAGGCGGAGCCCCAGTTGCGTTATTCCGACGACCTCGCGGGCTCAGAAGCCAGTCCCCATCTACCGGTGGTGCACTGCCGTGATTGCGGTGCCACCGCCTGGGCCTCCACCGTGATCAGCCAGGGAAGCCACTGCCTCGATCGCGGCAGCAATCTGCAGGGCTTTTACAAGGCCTTCTTCTCTGGCGCCCCAGAGCTGCGTTACCTCTTCCCGACTGGCGCCAGCAGCGCAGGCCATCGCTTTTGCGGCGACTGCCTCTCCTTTCACCCTGCGCAAGATGTTGCCGCTGGCATCTGCCCCAACTGCCAGAGCCGCAACCTGTTGGCCGTTGAAATCCCCGACTGCACCTACCAAGACGACAACAACCATCCCCACGTCAGCCGCGATTGCCCTCAGTGCGGCGCACAGCAGGGCCTGCTGCTGATCGGTTCGTCTGCCGCCAACCTCACCAGCACCTGGAGCGCTGCCCTGTTTGCTTCGCCCTTCAACGGCGACAAGAAACTGCTGGCCTTCTGCGATTCGGTGCAGGACGCCGCCCACCGTGCCGGCTTCATTGCCGCCCGTGCCTACCGCACCTCCTTCCGCACCGCTCTCACCACCACCGTGCAGCAGGCCCAGTTGGAGCAGGGCGGACTAATTGCCCTGGATCAGCTGCAGGAACGCCTGATCAGCGACTGGCAGCAACGCTTCCCCAACCCGGTGGACTTTGCCGCCACCTTCATCCCCAACGACCTCGAATGGCTGCGCGAATGGGATGCCCTGCAGCACCAGGACACGCCCAGCCTGGATGCAGGCGGGACCCTGTTGCGCCTGGTGTGTGACCGGCTGCGCTGGGAGGTGGCCGCTGAATTCGGCTACCGCTCCCGCTTGGGCTCGTCAGTGGAGCAAGCCGGATCGCTGGCGGCAGGTGTCGATCCTCAGGCCATCAACGCTCTGCTGCCCGCCCTGCTGAGCCGTTTTCAGAATGAAATCGAGCCGCTGCGTCATGCCCGCACTTCACAGGTGCAGCAGCTCGTGGTGGGGTTGCTGCATCACTGGCGGCAGCGTGGGGGCCTTGAGGTTCCGGAGCTGCTGGGCCAAGACGGCAAAGACAGCGCCTACCTGCTCTCCGGTGGCACTGACACCTACGTGCTCAACCAGAAGATCACCCACACCCCCCGCTTTGGCCCCACCTCGGCGCGGCCCAGCTTTCCCACCAGCCACCGGGGTAAGGGCGGCTTTGAGCAGCTGGTGCGCGAAACCGGCCAGCCCACCTGGGCCCAGCACTGGCTGCAGCGCACCCTTGAGCCCAGCCAACCGCTGGATCCGGAGCAGCAGAAGGAAGCCCTGCAGGCGGTGGTGGCGGCACTGATCGAGGCGCAGCTGCTGCTGGAGATCCCCGGCAGCCGCGGCGAGCACATCTGGGCGATTCCCCGTGCCCGCATTGCAATCACCGCCCAGCCTCAACGCCTGCGTTGCACGCAATGTGGCGACGCCCAGGCCGTTCTGAGCGAGCAGCTCAGCCTCTGGGATGGCATGCCTTGCCAGGTGCGCCACTGCAGTGGCGAGTACCTCCTTGATGCCCGCGGTGGCCTGCCGCTCTACCGGCGCCTCTACGAGCGCGGCGATGTTCACCGCATCGTGGCCAGGGAGCACACCGGCCTGCTGCAGCGACCCGATCGTGAGCGGCTGGAAACCCAGTTCATTCGCAGCAAATACCGCAGCGATCCAAACCTGCTCTCAGCCACCTCCACCCTGGAGATGGGCATCAACATTGGTGATCTCTCCACAGTGCTGCTGGCCTCAGTGCCGCCGGAGCCGGCCAACTACCTGCAGCGCATCGGCCGCGCCGGGCGGCGCGATGGCAACGCCCTGGTCGGCACGCTGGTTACCGGCACCGCCCACGACCTGTACTTCTTCTCCGATCCCCGCGAGATGCTGCAGGGGCAGGTGAATCCACCTGGCTGTTATCTCGATGCGGCCGCGATCCTGCGGCGCCAGCTACTGGCCTACAGCCTCGATCGCTGGGTCATAAGTGGCATCGATCACCAAGCCCTGCCTAAGCAGCTCAAAGCCGTACTCGATGCGGTGGAGCAATCGGGAGCCGGCACGGTCAAAGAGGCCTTCCCTTTCACCTGGCTCAGCTGGTGCGGCGCCCACCAGGGCGAGCTGCTGGAGCGCTTTCTGGGCTTGTTTGATGCCAACCTCGCCGAGACCAGTCGTCAGGAACTGGGTCGCATCTTCCTCGCCACGGCCGAGACGCACTACAGCGCTCCCTATGCGCAGGACTTGCTGCAGCGCTTGGAGGAGCTGATCGCTGAGCGCAAACGGCTCAGCGCCGAAGCCCGACGCCTGCGCGAGCGCTTCAACAAGCTCTCGCAGCTGGGTGATGCCCTTACGCCAACCCAGCAAGACGACAAAGACCAGATCTACCGGGAGATGAAGGCCTTTGGCCAGTTGCGCAAGGCGCTCGATACACGCCCGCTGCTGGCGATGCTCACCGATGAGGGTTTTCTGCCCAATTACGCGTTCCCGGAGGCGGGGGTCACCCTCAAATCCGTGCTGTGGCGTCGGAATCCCGCTCGCGGCGATGGTCCAAACCGCAGTGAAGAACTGCCGCCGCTGAGCTATGAACGCCCCGCCAATGTGGCTATCCGTGAGCTGGTTCCCGATGGCCAGTTCTATGCCCAGGGGCGCCGCGTCAAGGTCGACCAAGTCGACCCCAATCTCAATCAACCCGAGCACTGGCGTTTCTGCCCCTCGTGCTCTTACGCCTGCCGCGGCACCGACGACGACTTCGGTCGCAAGGAATGCCCCCGTTGCGGAAACAGCGGCTACGCCGATCAGGGGCAGGTCAAGGAGATGACCATGCTCAAGCAGGTACAAGCCACAACAGAAGATGCCCGCAGCAGGTTTGGTGACGACGCCGATGAACGCAACCCGCTCTTCTTCTTGCGGGAACTGCTGATTCTTCCCGACCTCAATCGCCGCGAGATCTCACTGGCGATCGAGGATGAGGAGTTCCCCTTTGGTGTGGAGTACCTAGCCAGCACCACCTTCCGGGAGATCAACTTCGGCGAGCAGGCTGCGGTTGGCCAGAACCACACCATCGCCGGCAAAAACCTGAAGGTGCGGGGATTTGAGCTGTGCCGTAGCTGCGGCAAGGTGCAGCACGGCAAGGCCAAGGCCAGCAATCACACCTGGGGCTGCCGGTACCGCGACAAGCCCGATGACGCCCAGCTGCGGCAGCTGCTGTTCATGTATCGGGAGTTCCGCTCAGAAGCACTGCGTTTCCTATTGCCTGGTGCCAGCTTCTGGGATGACTCCGGCCAGCCCTCCTTCATCGGTGCCCTCCACCTGGGGCTGAAGCAGCGGTTTGGCGGCAAGGTGGATCACCTCCAATCGGCCTTGGCAGAGGAGCCCCAGCCCGGCAGCAGCCAGCGCAAAACCTTCCTTTATCTCTTTGATTCGGTGCCTGGTGGCACCGGCTATGTGCGCCAGTTGATGGATCGCGGCGGTGAAGACCTCAAGCAGGTGTTCCAGCTCTCACTCCAGTCCCTGCAGAGCTGCGCCTGCAGCGATGGCTGCTACCGCTGCATCTTTCGCTATCGCGAGCGGTTCAATCGCGAGCACACCAGCAAACTGCGCGCCATCGAGCAGCTGCAGACCATCCTCAAGCGTTGGTCAGAGCTCCAGCCCAGTGAGCGCAGCCTCTCGGAGGTGAGCATCAACACCCGCGCTGAAAGTGAACTCGAGCTGCGCTTTCTCGACAAACTGCGCGAAGGCAAGGGTCTGCCCGATGGCGCCAAGGCCTCCCTACGCGACGACGTAATCCACGGACGCAAGGGCTATCTGCTCACGCTGAGCAACGGCAGTCACAGCGTCAGCTGGAAGCTGGAGCAGCAGGTGCCCCTCGGCGATGGCGAGGGGGTCGGAGTCTTCTCTAGGGCTGATTTCCTGCTAACCCCTACCGCCGGCGGCAAGCCAATCGCGATCTATACCGATGGTTGGGAATACCACCGCGGCCGCCTCGCCACTGATGCCCAGCAGCGGATGGCGCTGCAACGCAGTGGCCGCTATCTGTTTTGGGGCTTGAGTTGGGATGACGTTGTTGAGAAGCCCCCGAGCGCCCAGAACCCCCTGGTGCCCAATGGGCTGCAACTGGGTGTGGTTCCAGCCTTCATCGACAAGCCGGAGCTGTTCAGACGCTGGTGGCCTGAAAACACCACTAACCAGGTGATACCGCCCGCTCCAACGCTGGCAGCACGCCAAGCCCAGCTGGCCAGCAGCCTGGAGTTACTGATGGCTTACTTGCTCCATCCCAGCGAGGCCTGGTGGCAGGGGCTGGCTCAGCAGTTCGCCCAGGCCCAAATCACACCTTCCTTGATTTCAGCCCCTGACCTGACTCAAGCGATTGAGGAGTTGCAGCTGCAGCCCCACATCGAGGAATGGCGGGTATCAGCGACCGGCCAGTGCATGGGGCAACAGCTGGAAATAGCACCAGGCCTAAGGGCCCTAAACCTTGCAGACCTTGAGCTGCACAAGCAACTGCACCCCGCCGCCAGCTTCCGCGTCATCCACTTCGAGCCGGATGCAGCAGGTACCGACAAGCAGCAACAAGCCGCCTGGCGCGAATGGCTGCGCCAAGCAAACCTGTTCCAGTTCATCCCCCATGGGCTGATCTCTGCGCCGGGTTGGGGCGGAGCAGAGCAATCGCCTTCCCTTGAGCCCTACGAGGTTTGGGTACAAGGGGTGGCCGCTGCAGCAGCAGCGCAGGCTGGATCGGCTCTCTCGCAGGAGGACATCGCCTGGCAGGAGCTGATCCGGTTCACCCATCCCAGTTGCCAGCCGTTGCTGGGCGCCCTGCAACCCTTCATCTTCAAAGACGCATTGGCACTGCCGGAGCTGGGGTATGAGCTCGAGGGGCCCAAGGGAGAAGTCTTGGCGGAAGCCGAATTGGCCTGGCCGGATCAGCAGCTGGCGGTGATCCTGGATGCAGCGCAGCGCCCCTGCTTTGAAACTGCAGATTGGCGTTGCTGGACCATCGATGATCCCCCTGACCTCACCGCTGTTGATACAACAGCCACCACCATCCGCGACGCCCTGCAAACAACCGCCACCGTGCCTACCCCATGAGCGAGCCACGCCTCACCGTTGCCCTCTCCAGCGACTTCCTCAAAGCGCTGAACAAGCTGCCTGAAAAGGGACGCAGCAAGGCGGCTTCGTTTGTATCCAAGTTTCGCGATAACCCCCGGAGTACCGGTCTCAATTACGAGCGAATCGAGGGCGGCAAGGATCCCATGATCCGATCACTCCGGGTGGATCAGGACATTCGCTGCATCGTGCGAGCTCCAGAGGAGGGCGACACCTACGTGCTGCTTTGGATCGATAAGCACGACGACGCCTATCAATGGGCCCGGCGTCGCACCTGCCATGTCAACCGGGTCAATGGGGCCCTGCAGGTGGTCGACGTGGAAGCCGCTGAGGTGGCGGTGGGCGATGCCATCGCAGCGGCGGTTAGTGAAGCGCTAGCACAATCCGGTTCTGCAATCCAGCCAGCGGAGGCCACACAAGTGGCTTCTGCCAACTCGTCGTCCCTCTTTGCCCACTGTGACGACGACAAACTGATGCTGCTGGGCGTACCGGAGGCTCTCCTGCCGGCGGTGCGTGCCGTCAGCAGTGATGAGAGCCTCAGCCGCCTGATCGAGTGGGTGCCCAAGGACTGCGTGGACGGCCTGATCCTCCTCGCAGAAGGCCGTCCGATTGAGAGCGTGATCGAGGAGCTCGAGCGGCAGCGCCCGGCTCACATCGACCCCAATGATCTGGCCGCCGCCTTAGCGACTCCCGAGAGCAAGGCTGAGTTCTTGGTGATCACCGATGACGATGAGCTGGAAGCAATGCTCGCCGCACCCCTGGAGCAATGGCGGGTCTTCCTGCACCCCAGCCAGCGCCGTCTGGTTGAACGGGACTGGAGCGGCCCAGTGCGTGTTCTAGGCGGAGCGGGCACTGGCAAGACCGTGGTGGCGATGCACCGGGCCCGTTGGTTGGCGCGACAGTTGATTGATTCAGGGGCTACCGGGAGGGTCCTGTTCACGACCTACACCCGCAATCTGGCCACCGACATCCGCAGCAGCCTCACCAAGATCTGCAGCCCTGAGGAGCTGCAGCGGCTGGAGGTGATCCATCTCGATGGCTGGGTCAGCACCTTCCTCAAAGGCCAGGGCCTTCCGGTTCGGGTGTTCAACGAGAGCGCCCGCAAAGCTTGCTGGGACCTGGCGATGGCTGTCGCCGACCCATCTCTGGGCCTCGACCAGCGCTTCTACCAAGAAGAGTGGAAGGAGGTGGTCCTTGCCAATGGCTGCCGCACCCAACCCAACTATCTCTCCGCTCGACGCGTGGGCCGGGGCACCCGCCTCACCCGGCAGAACCGCGCCCAGATCTGGCCGGTCTTCGACGCCATGCGCATGGAACTGCGTCAGAGGGGTCTGTGGGAGCCCGAGGAAGCCAAACAGGCTGCTGCCGATCTGATTCGGGAATCAGGATTAGATGCCCGCTATGCCGCTGTGGTGGTTGATGAAGCCCAAGATCTGGATGTTGCGGGCTTTTCGCTGTTGCGCACCCTCGTCGGTGTGGCCCATTCCAATGATCTGTTCATCGTGGGTGACCCCCATCAACGAATCTATGGAAAACCAGTTGTGCTGAGCCGCTGCGGAATCGAGATCCGCGGCCGATCCCGCAAGTTGCGCATCAATTACCGCACCACAGAGGAAACTCGCGCCTGGGCTACCGCGGTGTTGCATGGTCTCGATTTCGACGACCTCGATGGTGGCCTGGATCCCGCCACCGACTATCGGTCGCTGCTGCATGGCGATGCGCCGCTGATCGAAGCCTTTGAGGATCCCGCCGAGGAGCAACGCTTCTTAGCGGCAACCTTGCGCCAGATCCAGCAGGAGCAGGGCAGACTGGCTGCCACCTGCGTCACAGCCCGCACGAATGCGGCTGTCGACAAACTCAACGACAACCTGCAGAAAGAGGGCTTCGCCACGCGGGTGATCAATGCTGATGAATCCGATGACCCCAGCGATCCCGCACTGCGGCTAGCCACCATGCACAGGGTCAAAGGGCTGGAATTTGATCAGGTGTTTCTCCCCGGGCTGGATGCAGCCCAGATGCCATACCGCTTTGAACTCGATCAGCGCCCTGATCAGCTGTCACGCGAGCTCTTTGAACAGCAGGAACGATCCCTGTTGCACGTGGCCGCCACCCGTGCCAAAAAACGCGTCGTAATCACCTACAGCGGTAAGCCATCCCCGTTCATCACCATTCCAAATAAAAGCGGAGATCAATCGTCTTAAGCAATGGCCAATGCCAAACGGATTCATCAACTCCTCAATCGGCTCTACAAGATTTGTGATGAACTCAGCGAGGAATGTGATGGAAGACCATGTACGCCATCTGGCTTCTGCGTCGGCACGCCAGGTGAGTTTCTAGCTGCCGATGCCTTTGGCCTTAAGTTATTGCCTGGAAACACCAAGCACTTTGATGCAGAGACCGCGGTAGGCGAGCCAGTTCAAATTCGCACCAGCGGCAAGGGCTCATACATCCCTATCTATGGTGGAGAAGGATTATTACTGGTTGTGCGGATAAGGCGCACATCTCTGGAGCTCATCTACGGAGGCCCAGCCAGTAATGCCTGGGTTGTCGCCCGTACTCCGAACAATCGCGGTGTGCGCACAATTAGCCTTAGCAGCCTGAAGAAGCTCCATGCCGAATTGCCACCCGAGCAGCAGCTCAAGAGAAGTTGATTTTCCTGCACATCTCTTGTCTTCCTTGAATAAAGGCATAGGCCTAGATGGCTAAGCAATTTAATGGGTAGGCGCAGTGCCGTTGCCCCCGAAAAGATCGGACATTCTGTTCAATTTGCTTGCCATCTTGATAGCATTGTAGTGGCATTCGAAGACCTCTCCGTCATCGCTTTCCACTCGCAGCTGCCCATCTCCCATTGAATCTACTAGTTTCAAATGGCGGCATTTGCTTCTGGCTTCTCTGAGAAATTCAGGCAACCAGAGCAGTACC